>Ga0315279_10005589_pt1 | contig 16247 bp, 10 predicted proteins | sample YL17G06_20_MG_FD_203694 | JGI IMG/M metagenome (GOLD analysis project Ga0315279, IMG submission 203694) | Sediment microbial communities from Yellowstone Lake, YNP, Wyoming, USA - YL17G06_20 | ecosystem: Environmental > Aquatic > Freshwater > Lake > Sediment | place: USA: Wyoming | collected...
CCATTGGAATATTTAATTCCTGTTGAATGAGTTTTAAACCAACTCCCTTATCAATATTGAGCGGGATAATATCGAGCGCCCCAACCGTCTTAAAATTCTTTAGATTTTTTATCTGCGCTTCTTCAAACACCCGATCACAAAAATCATAGACCGCCTTGATATTATTCTCTCTACTGAATATGCTCAACGTGACTTGGTTGGGTTGAATCCAAATTGTTCCTCCAAATTCTGCCAGCATGAGGTTTCGAATTTTAGTCAATTCCTCGGCTGCCTCACTCGTCATTTCTAGAATGATAGGATTACGCGGGGGGAATTCCTGATTGAAATAAATGACGCCCCCATTATCTCCTGCGAGAATAATATTTTCGAGGCCGCTCTGGCGGACTAAGCCCGAGAGATAAGGCGCAGGCTTGCCTGAAGTCAGAATAAGTTTCATACCCTCTTGTTGCAATTGTCGGAGCAACTCCACGGTCTCTGCTAGAATGGGTTCATTTGTCTTAGCAAGAGTATCGTCTAAGTCCATGGCAATAAGCTGAAGCATTTTCCTCAAGTTCCTGCCAATTATTATTTTATGTAATTCTCTTTGATTTCCTTAATATGTAATATATCACCAATTTTAGGGTGGTTCCAAGCCCCTTTCAGTGTAGTACAGAGGGCTGCAAATGTATTGGAAAATATAAGAGCCTGTCTCAATTCTTTTTCTGTTAAATTGCTGAGACCTCGTAATTTATGTAATTTATGCAGCGTATAGAGAAGCGATCCGAAAAAGGCATCTCCTGCTCCTACAGTGCTCTTCGTAGCAACTTTGTAAACCGCGATTTTAATCTCATATAGCAGTTTCTGATTTTGAATCAGAAGAAGGCGACTTCCTTTTTCTCCCATTGTCACCGCAATCACTTGCGGATTGAGTATGGTGTAAATATTCGTCAATGCCTGCTCCAAGGTTGGTTTTTCTTGGGCTGGATTTAGATGCTGCCCCAGTTGAATGGCCTCATCCGAACCGACCTTTAGAATATCCACGTCTGTCAAGGCGCGCTCCGCTAACTCCCACATTTCGTCTTCCTTATTTTTCCAAAGATCCTTCCGAAAATTCACATCACACGAAATAGCACAATGCCCCTTTGCCAATGAAATCGCTTCGAAGGTTGTGCTGCGTGAAGGTTCCATCAAAAGAGTAACACTTCCGAAATCCAACACATCTGCACTGCGAATATATTCAGGATTTAATTCATCAATATTCATATAATTGTAAGCTACATTGGAATATAATGTAAAATTCGGTTTGGCTTTTTTCAATTCTACAAAAACCACGCCGGTATGATGCTCGCTATCTCGCGTGACTTGGCTTGTATCAACGCCCTTAGTTTGTAAGGTCTCAATCAGAAAATCACCGAAAGGATCATTGCCTACACGCGATATTAACCCAGTTTCTGCTCCCAGCGAGCTAGCAGCTACCAAGACATTCGTTGGAGCGCCACCCGGGAATTTAACGAAGGTAGAGACATCCTTTAGATTAATGTTCTCTTCATTCGCAATAAAATCAATTAATACTTCTCCAATACTCACAATTGCAGGCATTTATATCGCGTCTTTTTTTTTAAATTTGATTTTATAAATGAATCTGTAAAGGAGAAAAAAATTTATCTTATTTCTCTTTTACAAAGGCGGTTTTCCGTCCAATCCCCTTTGAAATAATCAAATCTTTAGTGATTTCACCATCAAGGGGGAACTCAGGTGTAATATCTAGCAATGCTCCTTTCAGGAATTCCTCCAGAGACATTTCTAGTGAATCAGGCGTCACTCGATTTCCTTCTGGGAATTTCCATTCGAACTCTTCCTTCTGATATGTTTCCTTCTGTCGTAAATTCGGAGGACTACATTCAAGTGTCATCCTTGGCGTAACGACCCCATTCTCCATATCTTGCACACTCAGTTCCCACATTTCAGAAAAGTGCTCCTTATAAAAATTGACAATAGGCTCCTCTATCCCTTGGCAATACATTTTTCCCTGAACACCCATGTCCGTAAATACGGAGATCATCTTCTTGCGTCCTTGCATGGCAAGTGTTTGGAGAAATGGTGGCCATGGATGGTAAATAAACCAATAATCCGGGAGACCGTAGCTTAGTTTTGATTGAATGCCATCCCATAAGGCGCCCGTGCTCTCGTAATTGGACAGAGTCGCCGCAATCGCTAAAGTTGCGTACCCCCAGGTCAAGCCCAGATGATAGCTGGAAGTTGCCCACTGTGGCGATCTTTCGTTCCGGATATCCCTGAGAATGTCTATCAACATTTCCCCTGTTCTGGTCAAATCTTTGGCTTTCTGGGGTATCTCTTTTATTTTATAACCATATTTTAAATGTCTACGATTAAGGATTTCTTCGTCATTTGGTCCTACTAACCACCAATCAAGGGGAATCCCGTCCTCACAGTGACCATTAAAGATAAAGATCACTTCCCCAGTTAAATCATACAGAATTACAAAGGAAATATCAATTGAATCGCCGTACAGTAATTTTGAGAGCCCTTGTTGCAGGTCAGTCCTGACGGTCGTTATGGGGGGGAAGAGTAAATACGCCATTGTCCTCTCAGGACTCGGAAGGTTCCCGCTAATGCAGTCCTGTGCTGTCATTATCGCTTCATCAAGCCGAATTTTGATAAAATCATAGGCGATTTCAGGGATGATAGGCATCGCCTTTTCAAACGCCTCATAGCCCAATTTTGTGTATCCCAGCCACAACACACGCGAAAGGGGCCAAAAAGGTTTCGTTCTAATCGTATCCGGTAAATCTCCATAAGAGAATGGCATACAATTCCCTCTTTATAACTCTGAGATTGAATTGATCTTGATATCCTTTATTTAAGTTAATTTTCATTTTTCAAGGTTATTCTAATTATTACCCCTCAAACTATAAAAAAATTCTTTAAAAAATTGCTTAGAAATTAATTAGATGGGGTCATATTTGCAACTCATAATACTTGAGTTAATATCTTGGTGAGTGTTACTCCATCAAGTTCAACGGGGTTATAGCGAATGCTGGAGGATTTCTTTACTTTTTCGATTAAATCGGGAATATCGCTTTCATTCAGCCCGAATTGGGATAACGGTGGAATTTTCAATTTTTTCGTCAATTCATGAAGATATTGGACGAGCTTTTGGTGTGCATCTGCTGAATTTTTAGAACTCTTCGTAGTCACCAGCTCGCCAAGTTTTGCATATTTGATAAGTGTAGGCGAATTAGGGGTCTTTCTTTTTAGGGTTTGGATATTTTGATCGACCACCACCGCTAATAGCGCAGCACAGGCGACACCATGCGGAATACTGGCGCCAAGCGGGGATGCAAATCCGTGCACTGCGCCTAAACCCGCATTAGCTAAGCAAATTCCACTCAATAAAGCAGCCAATGCCATATCCTCACGAGCCGCAAGATTATCACCATGCTCATAGGCAATCAAGAGCGATTTTATGGCCTTTTGAATACCCAATAGTGCCAGCGAATCCGTGACTGGTTGTGATTTATTGGAGGTATATGATTCTATCAACTGGGTGAGGGCATCGAGTCCGGTTGATGCCGTGACATTAGCCGGAACTGTCAAAGTAAGTGAGGGATCAATAATTGCAATTTTTGGAACAAGCAAGGGTGATCGAATACTTGCCTTATATTTATCGGCTTCTGAAAGGATTACTGCATTCTTTGTTACCTCCGTTCCAGTACCCGCCGTGGTAGGAACCGCAATATAGGGTAAAGGTGGGTTTTTAATAGAGTGACCCTGCCCTACGACTTCCATATAATCAAGCGCAACCCCCCCATTCTTAATAAGAGCCGCAACGGCTTTACCAGCATCTAACGCACTACCTCCCCCAATGCCAATAACTGCCTCTGCCTCAAACTCCAATCCAGCTGTAACGCCCTGATCTACATCCTCCGTTTTCGGTTCACTTGTAATAATGAAACAAATATATTCTAATTCATTGGCCGTTAAAATTTCTTCGAGTTTAGCCGTTTTTAATGCAATTTGATCTGCCACAATAAGGACCCGTGACCCAAAAGGGCGGATTTGTGTTCCGATATTTTGAATTTGTCCCGAACCAAACAGAATCTGAGGCGTGGATGCCAATTCGAACCGCAATTCTTGACCCATACTTTTTTACTTTAACTTAATTATTTATTAACTTTAACATGCAAAAAGTTGCTAAAGCTAGAAGTGAGAATTTGAGTGCTAAAAAAGGGAAACCTGCTCTAAAATGGGTGGTTAAATTCAAGTTTAAAGAAGAATATACGAATTTACTGGTTGATTTAAAAGATACGGATTTATTTAATAAAAAATATCCGGTATTTAAAATACTTCTAGCAGAAGAACTCCTTAATACTAAAAAAGCTAATTATTTTCATGTCAAAAGGTCAGAGGAGGAGACTGAGATTAAGGACCCAACAGGAAACGATGTTCCTCTAGAATCATGCATCTTTATAATGGGAATTTCGAAGGACTTGGGGATTTGCAAGATGCTTTTCTTTCCCCAAGAAGAGGAACGGCTCGTTTTGGCAGGATTAGACGAGGTTTGGATTAAGGTTTTGGAAGAGATTGAAGAAGCTCAGCGATTAACTACTATTACGAATGTATCAGCGTCTTTCATTACAAATTCAGATATGTGGTCTCAGATCTATCTTGTTTATTAGTCAGGGTCTATTCTATGGATTCCCCTAATCCTTAGACATTTTAGTACTAATTCCTAGGCTTCCCCAGATCGTTCCAAAACCAATTTTTCTGCTGGTTTCTCTTCCTTAACTTCTTGTTTTTCTTCCTCAATTTTTGGGAGGCGTCTCAATTTTAGGATTGTTCCAATTACGGGAAACAAAAGTACCAATGGTATAGCGACCACGATGACTGCGGCAATGGTTCGAATTTCGAGATATGAGGGAATAGGACTTGGAATGATGGCTAACGCATTAAAGAGGAGGATTGGACTGAAGCAAAGAAAAACAAGTAGAAAGACTAATAATACCCGATATATCGTCCCTTTCAACGATGCTTTTGCCAACTTTTCAGCGGAAGGTAGAGATCCCCTTGCAGTTAAACTATCTTTTGCTCCTGGATCTTTTATGTAGAGCTCTTCCAGATAAACTTGTAAATGTTGGTAATCTCTTAAACTCGCCATCCTTGCTTCTGCCGCTTTATCATACACACCTTTGTCAATCACTTCTCGCATGAAATCAAATGCTTCTGAACTGAAGAATCGGCGAATAGAAATTGAATGCAGCTCTGCTTTCGCTTGCAATGCCTCTGTTCTTCTTTGACCCAACTGCTCTAATCTCTTTAATTGGTCTATTATTGCTTTTTCCCGTTCTAATGCAGGTTTTGAGACCGCGTAATTATATGCAGTCAAGTAGGTTATTTCTAAAAATAGGAACGTAAAGAATGCTGCAAGGAAAACGGGATTGGTGATGAATGCAATAAAATTCAGATTGAGTATCGAATTCGAGAGTGAATCAAAATAGAATGATGGGATTGTTGAAAAAAGTCCCGTAGAGGTATAGCTTACTATTAAGATAAAAAAAGCGAAGATAAAATAAAAGACCGCACGGGAGTTCTTCTTAAATAAATTAGTAATTGCTTTTTTGATAAGTAAAACTCCAGCAAGGGTAAAAACAATAATCCATATCATCGTAATCGTATCTACCAGTTCAGGTGGGAGGTCCAGGTCAGCCGGACTGAGATAATGGGCATACTGGGTTAAAGTAACCAAAATCAACATGCCTACCATGAAGAGGAATGCCCGAAAAGACCAATCCGGATTGCAATTTTTTACGAAAATAATCATCGAAATGACCGATACGATGATGCAGAGATCAAACCCAAAGTAATAAATGGATACTAAATAATTATCCCAGAAGTAGGTCCAATTGAATGGAAAGGCAACTGCCCCACCGGTGAATAAGTGCCCCAGAATGCCGAAAGTATACATAAAGAAATAGATGAACGCATTCCAAATATTGATTTCAGGATCCCCAATCGTGAAGGGATAGGCAAGTGGTTCGAGGGTTCCAGGCGTTGCTGGGTGCCATGGATGAAAGAGGATAATGCTCAGTAACCAGTACATTGCGAAAATGAATGCAACAAGTGTAATCCCTCGAAGCACGTATACGATAGTTTTGGTCGCTATGTAAGTCACCCCGCTATATGAGTCCCTTTCCTCCTCTCTTTTTCGCATTCAGATATTCCGTAATAATCGTGGGAAAATAATCCTGAGGCGATACATCAAGGGCAGTAATTTCCATTTTGCCAATCTGCTTCTTCAACTCAGATCGGCGTTCCCAGAGTTCCTCAGAGATTGCCTCCAGCAGCGCCAAGTCCAGCGTTTTCAGTTTCGGGCCCGCTTCAAAAAAGGGTCCAAAAGGCGTAATCATAACAACTTCATTATCATAGGATCTTGCAAGCATCAACGCTTGCAAGAAATACTGGGTCGTTTCCTCCATATCCGTTAAAATAAAAAAGAAAGAGTCTTTTTTCATTCGCTTCACAACATAATCGACTGCCCCATAGAGATTTTTCTTACCTGACCCTTCTACTCTCGCCAACGCCTCTAAAACTCTAAAAAATTGACCTTGACCAGCTTTGGGTTCAATATAGTAATGTAATTTATCGGAGAAAACAATGATTCCAACTTGATCCCGGCGCTCCAGCGCAAGGTGCGTTAATAATAATGTCGCTCGAATTGAATATTCCAATTTATTATCAAATTTACTTCCGCTTATCATCGAGGCAGACGCATCTAAAAAAATCATCACTCGAATATTTTTCTCCGATTCAAATTCCCGAATCATCAATTTTCCACTTCGGGCGGATGCCTTCCAATCGATTCGTCGATATTCATCTCCGGAGATATATTGGCGAATGCCATAAAAATCAGACCCCATCCCTTTCTGGCGGGTCTGATGCGCACCATAAATCATGCCTTCTCGACGCCGTGTCGCAAAACTCTTCATGCGACGCACATCTTCATAGGTTGGATAAACCAATAAGGTGGTGTATTCATCTAATTCCTTCTCTTCAAAGATGAAACCTGCACGATCCTTGATGATTATCCGACACGGCCCCAACCGATATTCACCTCGTTGTTTCGGTTGCAAAATGTAAGAGAATGCTAATGTGCTTCTGGCATCGATACGCGTACCGATCATATTTTCCCCTAAAACTATCTTAAATGCTCCCTCCCCTGGAAATATGTCATGAACTTCGAGATAATCTATTGTACTCGAACTTTTATTTTGAATCTTTATCTTAATATGGATGAAATCGTCCACAAAGGTTTTCGATTTGTCAAGAATTCGTTGAATCTGAATATCTTTCATTTGTACAGAGGCTTGAAAACTTGGGTAATTGAGGACTGCCATAAACAGGAGAATAATTCCTAAAATGGCTAAATAATAATTAGTGAAGGCAGAGCCCCAAAATAAAAAGAAAATCCCAGCAAGGACAAAGATACGTCCTCGGTTTGTGAGCATTTAAATCTTCTCACTGCCTAAATTGGAGATTTCATTTCCTCTAAAATCGTATAAACTAATCTTGTAACCGAAATTCCACCAAGTTCTGCTTCTGGCTTTAGAATCAAGCGATGATAAAGCCCATGTATTGTTAATGCTTTAATATCATCAGGCGTAACAAACTCTCTCCCAAGAATAGCAGCACGCGCTTTTGCACAAGTTAAGAGGACAATTGATGCTCTAGGACTGCCTCCTATCAAAATCTGCGGATCTTTTCTAGTTCGAACTACGATATCACGAATATATTCCATTAATTCTCGATCGACATGGACATGACGCACCGCATTCTGCATTTTCACTAAAACTTCGGGATCCGTGATCGTTTGAAGCTGCACATCGATAGGCGAGTCTTTACGAATAATAATCTCCACTTCCTCCTGATCCGTGGGATATCCCACTATTAATTTAAAGAGAAACCGATCTATTTGTGCTTCTGGCAGAGGATAGGTTCCTTCCAATTCTATTGGGTTCTGGGTTGCCATGACAAGAAAGGGACGGTCCAATTTATAGGTCGTTCCCTCTAAAGTTACCTGCCGTTCTTGCATACATTCTAATAACGCTGCTTGTGTTTTGGGTGGAGCCCGATTAATCTCGTCCGCAAGAACAACATTTGCAAAAACCGGTCCTTTCTTTAATTTAAAAGTCCCCGATTCTTGATCGAAGATATTAGTTCCGGTGATATCCGCTGGCAACATATCCGGTGTAAATTGAATGCGATTGAAAGAACAGCCGAGCACTTGTGCAAATGCGTTAGCCATGAAAGTTTTTGCAACCCCTGGTACTCCTTCCAATAATACGTGTCCATCAGCTAGCAACGCAATGAATACGTTCTGCATGACTTCGCCTTTACCCACGACCACCTTCCGGATTTCTGTCAAGACCTGCTGGGCAATATCTCGAACTTCACTCACACTCATTACTTCTTCGCTCATTTATATCACACCTTTCTTATTCCACCATTTTTTCTCCATGAAGGTATTAAATAAATATAGTTTTCATAATTATTAATACTTTCTAAATAAATTATGACACCACACTCGCTGATACACTTTCTCTGGTTGTCGGCGTTGCAAGATCCGCTATCCAGCGCATCTCTAAGAAAATTTTTAAGAATTCCTCTTCAAAAGCGACACGTCTTCCTTTTTCCACTGCTTCAAGCACTTCAAAGGCTTTAACAAGCCGCTTCTCATCAATTTCTCCTTCAGGATAGTTCTTTAGAATTCCATCGATTGTTTCATCAATATTAAAGCCTTTCATTTTCAGAACCTGCGTGAGTGTTCGTTTTAAGCGCCTGTATAGAAGTGCTATCGCTTTATCATAGCGGTGCAGTCGCTTAAACCACTGTAACCGTTTACTATAGAGTGACTCACCTTCCCGTTTCACCTTGCTCAATGGAACTTTTTCTGGTTTTTCAGCCTGCGGAATGAACCGTTTTACCAATTTGAAGGCTAAATAAGGTCCTAAGGGCGTGAATATCCAACTCAATAGTACAAAATCTTCCATGGCAATAATCAATCCAAAATAGAAACTGGAGCTATAACCGTGTTTGACTTGATGTGCTTCATCAAAAACAATTCTCCAAGTTTGATCGCCTCCGGTAATGGAATTTACTAGAGCAGATGCAAATGCACGGTTTTGATAAGCCGGTTGTTGTATCATCTTATTAGTGAGAATATCCGGATCACTAATGAGGATTAAATTATTCGAATAAGCAGTCACCGCAAAGGAACCAACATTTTCACCCGGATCCTGTTGGAGATTTTTATTGGTATCAACCCAAACATCAGAACTAGTGTAATCGACTAATGAAAAGGGACTCATGTTCCCTCCGATAGGACTGGCGGTCCAAAATTGCACGTTAAAGGAGGAGCCGGCGATTGATAGTGAAACAGTGATTGCTGCTGACGTACTTCCGCCAGGTCCTCTACAAAGCCACCCATTTTGAAAAGGAAGATCAAAAGGATTTACATAGATTTGCCCATACAACACTTGAAAGAATCCTAAAAAAAACAAGCCTTCATTCGCAGTCCCATCATCTTGTAACATAACAACAATGCCACCTGATCCTAGTAACTCGGATAGCTGAACCAACTCAGTTGGAAAGAAAAATGCTTTCGGTCCAATGATGAATAAAACAGTATGATTTAAGGGATAATCCGATGGCAATTTAGTCAATTCTGAATAGGAAGAAATGATTGCAGCAGTTTGATACCCCATTGCTTCGATATCTTCCCGAAAGACGGAGCAACCTTCATCGGTTGCATTAAAGACGGAATAGGGTTGGTCTTTTACATTCCCGACCTGAAAAATAGTTAAAAAAATTGGTAAAGTAAAAAAAATGAAGATGACTAGCAGAAAAATAGCTCCCTTATTCAAGGTTTTCTTTTCCTTATAGACCATGATTGGCTTGGCTCTACCTTGTTTTAGCTCGGGTGAGAGGATCTTATCAACTTCAGTGAAACCTTTATAAAGTGCATAAACCCCAATGAAAATCACAAGGATTCCTAATAAGGGAAGAAAGCCCATTCCCCTAAAAATGATAAAAGTGAGAATAAAACCTAAAATAACTAAAATAATACCTGCCCAGATTTTTCCCCGTCCTTTCTTCTGCACAAGTGGTTTCTTAGCAGCTTCGGAGGGTATTCTCTGGGGCGGCCTGACTACCTTTTGTGGTGGCGGCTGTGGAGGCTTTCCCTTGGTCTGTGGAGGGCCCTTTCCCGGCTGTTTAGGCGGTGGAGGCGGGCTCTTTGACAACTTCTTTTATGCCTCCCATAATTAGGTTATGGAGTTCTTCAAACAGTTTGAATGCTTCATTAAATGTGTTAGCGTCTATTTCTTTCTTTCCAAATCGCGCCTCCTCATAGAAGGTCGTGAAGGGATAAACTAATGCCGGCGGAATTTTCACCTTTTTAACCATATCCATCGCGAACTCCCTTGCAGTCTGACTCGGATGCCGCTGAAGATTGTAATACCCCTGGGCCAACTCTAAATACGTGTAATACGCATAAATGATTGCTTCCTGGAATCTATTGCCCTGCTGCAAGGCTGCTATTTTAGTCTTCACAAATTCTAGATTAATTCCTTCAAATTTTTGTCTTCTTTCCTTCTGCTTCCGTGTTCGTTTCGCCATAAATGAATAGCTCAGGTATAACACGATAATGCCAACAACCGCGCCAATAATCCAAGGTAAAAATTGCATAAACATATCACCAATACTGGGAGGTATGATAGTATACACTGTTATTTCTTCAGATGTATATATGTTATTCGCTATAAATTCTACGTAGATCGTCGTATTTCCAGCAAATGCAGGAATAGTTATCTGGATGTGGAATGCCCCATTTACATCGGTTGTGCCCAATCCAAGAAGACTTCCGTTGTAATAGAGTCTCACTTGTCTATTAAAGATAGCAATATTTGATACGTTGTCTTTAAGTGTTCCAGTAACCGTTACCCGGCTTCCGGTATTCAGTGTGATGTTTTCAGAAATGGAGTAGCCTGCAATATTCGTAATGCGCACATCTGCGCCCTTGGGAACGTTTTGAAATAGGTGGGTAAAAGAGGGATAGGTTACTGCTGAACCATTATGATATAAGGTTAAATTATTTATTCCTGCAAGAGTAGGATTATTTGGAATTGGTAAATCCCAAGAAATAGATCCTAACACTGCCTCCCTATGAATTTCGCTCCCATTTGCCAGCAAAATGACCATTCCGTTCTGATTTTGACCGAGGTTATCTACCAAATTTCCTGTAACCCTAATGGTCTCCCCAATGAGACCAGTTCGATCCACAGCAAAATTCAGAATACTGGTTGTGGTATTAACCTTGATAAATGCTGGTTTCTCATAATTGAGAATAAAAGAGCTATTAGTCAGACTTACATTGACTCTATACAAGGCATTTACAGGGAAACTCGCAGATACTATAAAAACATCAGAAAAATACCCTGAACTATCAGTGACAGCAGATACCGGGGCATTATTAATATCAAGCACGTTTCTCCCCCCGAATTTGATATAGACCCGTTCATTAGGGACGTTATATCCATGTTTTTCTACCACTCGCCCATTGAGCACTAATATGGTCTGGCCTCGTAGGGCTGCCTTGGGTGTTAAACTGCTAATTGATACATTCACGGCCCAATAGACCGGGGGATCCGCATCGGCGGAAGCATTTAGAATATAGGAACTCAGGACTGCCCCTGCCGAGTAATTTACCTTAATAATCACATTCCCGGTCGGTTGCCCAATAGGTATGATGTAGGTGATATTGTAGCGCCCTGATGCTTGAGTATTGTTAGAGTCAATCGCTGTTGTTACGCCCGATCTAATCCAATATGCCCTTACTTGCCGAGCGCCAAATCCCGTTCCATTGTCGAACAATAGATAGCCCCCAATATAGACGGGATCGCCGGCAATCATGGGTATCGGTGTGACCACACGTCCTACAGCCGACACACTCGGCGTTTTGGTTAAATACGTTTTTGCAACTATCACCACATGGTGTGAATTATTTACCGTGCTGAGACTGGCACTCGAGGGAATGAAGGGCGATCCTGTAGTATAAGTCCATTGCCCATTAAAACGTGCACAGAGATTATATTGCCCTGTATTTTGGCCTAGGGGGGGCGGAAGGTCTCCTTGAAAATTACCATTTGCCCCAACTGTTAAAAAGCCGGCTGATTGATTAGTACCATACACCAAAATCTCTACCTGCTGGCCAGTTGTGCTTGCGAGGCCTCTTGGATCCCAGAGTCGTCCCCAAACATGCACATTATCCACTCCACGGATCGCATACCCCTTAGCCCCCATAGTGAGGCTGAACACGATATTCGTGGTATTAGAGCATCTTATTCGGTAAAGTGCGGTGGTCCTCGTGGTGCAATTTCCATAGACCACTGAGAAATTAGCAAAAATGAAAACGTTACTATTTGGCGGATCATTGTAATTATTTGGTACTTTATATTTACCTTGGTAGAACCCAAAACTGTTCGTATAGCCCGCCGTAATATTGTAGCGCCTAGTTGAATTCACCCACCATACAGTCACAAGCCCATTCTGAATTGGGGTGGCATTATCGAAGGTAAGATAACCATTAAAGGTAATATCATGCCCCCGCGGGAGAATATCGCCATTCCCTCCAATAACAGAGAGCGTGATGTTCAGGCTGGCAACCACCGTCATGGTTATATTCTGACTGCGAGCGGCACTACTCGGAATCACTACTTGGTAATCCGGATAAGGATCTGGATAATTGGCTAAGAAAGTGCCGTTGAACTGTTTCTGGAATTTATATACGCCTTCTTGAATATTACTCGGGAAGTAATGCTGAGATAGAGCATGCCCTGTCCGATCTGACAGCCGTATTCCTTGCAGATCCGTCAGATAAAGGCTCTTTTCAACGATATAGCCTCTTAAGTCCGCATTCGCAATCGGCTTATTATTTGAGGCATCTGTGATATTCGCTAAGACATTGAACGATCCACCAACTCCACGATAAACTTGTTGTGGAGAGAGCATCTCAATAAATACACGTGTAGTTCCATTACAGGTAACCCGGGTCTCATTTTGTACTGCATAGAACGAAACATTAAATCGATGAAGTCCTACCGTTGAATTTATATTGAATGCATAATTATTATAGGCTCCTGAACGATTTCCTAGCAATTTATTATCTGTAACATCCATATACTTATATTGAACTGGTTCATTCAACCAAGTTATCACTAAAGGTTTTCCATCCCGGAGAAGGGTTCCCGCCAAATTAAAGGAATTTGTTATCCGATTTTGAGGTACATTGTAGGCGACGGAGGCATCGAAGCGCATCGTATAATGTGATGTTTCCACGCGCGTATCATTCCGGCGTATATCTATTTCAATTAAGGGTCCTGATGGACTAGAAGCATTTGGCTGCCACATTGTGGGCGGAAATGGCGACGGATCAAATTGTACCCAGCTGCCTCCATTATTTGTCGCATTAGGAATCCATACTTCCGCCCAAAAGTGACTATGTGTTATTTTTGAAAGCGGAAAACCGACTGTTGCCGACATTTGCGTGTCATTCTGGAATCCAATTCCACCCCAGATGAGCCGGCTGGAGATATTCATTGCCCGTAAATAGGTTACATAATTGGAGGCAAAATCCGCCGAGGTACCATACCCATGCGTGAGGAGATAATTCGGATCGAAATCTTGCCCAGGAATTTGAGCTCGATAAGGTGTCCAATACCAGCGTGTTTTGAAATATTCCATTACCGCTTGGGCGGTCTGATAGGTGTTCTTAGAAGCAAGCACAGGATTAGTCAATAACTTCAGAAGGTCTACCATCACGAGAGGGTACTGCATAAGATTAGGCAACTGTAAATAATCCTGCGTCCCTGGAGGGTCTGCCACAAAATTCAAGGGCGAATCAGAATACACATTCGACTCAATACCAGGCACGTTCACGCTTTCATCCCATGTAACGTTATAAACAAGGTAATAGGTCCCCGTAATCCCAAATGTGGCATTCCAGAAAACGCACCCATATTGATCCTCCATTAAATCCCAGGTCATATTTATTGGTGGGAGACCCGAGGCATTAAGCACTTGCAAATCAGAGCGAACCAGTGGCCGATCCCATAGTAACGGCAATGGCATGACCCCATACCCTGGAGTTGAATAATCCATACTCATAATCACAGTATAATTCTTGCCTGGCGCATTATAGCCTGCATAAGCCGCCGTAGTATTATCGCCTATAAGCCAAGTTTTGCCTTCGAAAAAGTCATACGATCTAATTCGCCAATAACGGAAAGGCAAATCGCTACTCACCCAAAGATTCACACCGGGCGTTCCAAACGGGCCTAGACCGTTCCCCATGCTTCCACCCATCCCTGGAAGACCGCCAACGCCGCCAGTCCCTGGCACACCGCCACTACCTGGCACGCCACCGCCGCCCGGTAACGACCCATTTCCAAGCAAATAGCCCAGTGCCCCGGCTGCCAACCACCACGGAATCGACCCCGGAGGTAGTTGACCCGTCATATTACCTGGCAAATTCTGTAACCAATTCTGCAACCAGTCTGGAATTTGTGTCCCAGGTGGAAGGTTATTTAAGTAATCTTGCAACCAGTCCGGTACCTGCATATTCGGATCTGGCATCTGCATAGGTGTCTGATTGAACCATGATGGAATTTGGCCTGGCTTTGGCAGTAAATCCAGCGGAATGTTCCCGAACCAATTCCCCATATTCATGTTGAAGAAAAAACTTAATGGAATTGCTGCCAAAAGTGATAACGAAGCGATCAATAATCCAACGATCAAAATAGTTTTCCACGTGACCCCTTTTGTAACGGTCACTGTGCTGGGTTTCGGTCCCGGGGCGCTCATATCTATCACAAAATTTTTAAATTTAAAAAATTTTAAATCATATGATTTAATTAGTATATTGTGGTATACTAAAAATTGTAGACCATTGCAATAATATAAAACTTTGGATTTGACCAATTGAAGAGATGAACTGTGATCTAATATTAAATTTGATATCTAATAAGGTTGGTGTTATTTAAAAGGGGATACAATGGCGTCTCTTGAAGAGCTCGAAAAGATTTTAGAGCGATTAGAACTAACGGAATATGAAAGAAAGATTTACCTCACATTAATATCAAGCGGACCCCTTAGTGCAAGTGAAATAGGAGATATCTCTGCTATTACTAAATTTAATATATATCCATCACTAAAAAGATTAGTTATTAAGGGATTTATAAATGAGCAACCAACTGGTCGTACATCCAAATACCTAGCGGTTCCCCCTCAAGAAGTTGTTACAATTCTTGAAGAGCAATTACGAAGTCGACAAGAAAAAGAAAATAGAGATCTCCAAGAAATAAGGGATTCGATCTCCAAAATCGATGTTACTCCTGATTTACTCAAAGGATCCAGTCCGAGTGATTCCGTTTGGCTCATTAATTCAGAAGCACGTATCAAAAAATATATTTTAGAGATTCTACAACGATCGAAGAATTCGATCTTAGCATGTCTTCCAACCGTAAAAGAACACACTTATTTACAGACTCGCAAGGAAATATTAGACCAGCTTCAAGCCATAATGCAAGAGAAACAAGATAATATGGTTCTGATCCTGAACTGGGAGATTGAGGATGGTACCGAGGATGAGACTATCGCCAATGCACTCACAAGCTTAGGTAGTCGGATTTATCAATGGGCTGAAGGCGCTCTTCCTTTTGGCGCCTTTTTTATTGATGATTCTGAAGGATTAATCATTTTTCAAAGTAAATGGGACCCGCTTCCCAAGTTTGGGTTGGCACTTTGGATTCGGCATCCTGCCTATGTAAAACCTTTCGAAAAGCTCATCGAACGGTTTAATGAAACAGGCGCTTTCAAGCGATGGAGCTAAACTCTTATTTTTTTTAGGTTATCAAAATTTTCGATGGCTTGCATGTTGATAAACATTACCAATTCCGCGAGAGAGTTGGAGGAAGCGGCTAAGTACAGACCAAGACCAGTAATCAGGCGTCCAACTGGCCGCATTATAGAGGTTTCGTTCCCAGGGTGCCAAAAGCGGGTGAAAGGAAAATTGAGCCAAATAATCCTCGGTGAAATCATCCAAGAAAATTAAAGTCTCTTTAAAATGAACTCTTTTATTCTCTGATAGGGGAACTAACGTATTTGGACCGATTACGAGGTCATTTTTCTGATGT
>Ga0315279_10005590_pt1 | contig 16245 bp, 11 predicted proteins | sample YL17G06_20_MG_FD_203694 | JGI IMG/M metagenome (GOLD analysis project Ga0315279, IMG submission 203694) | Sediment microbial communities from Yellowstone Lake, YNP, Wyoming, USA - YL17G06_20 | ecosystem: Environmental > Aquatic > Freshwater > Lake > Sediment | place: USA: Wyoming | collected...
TAGCCGAGCGCTCCGGGCGCTGGGTGCCCTTTGTTACGCTAGCCGCCGTATCGGGGGTGTAGCTCAGACCGGTAGAGCGCTGCCTTCGCACGGCAGAGGTCGGCGGTTCGAATCCGCTCACCTCCACGACATCTAGGTACGGAAACGGGAAGGGGGCCGGCCCTTGTCCGGACTGAGGTCCCCTGGCGATCGCTAGCCCCCCACAGCATCCCGGCCAGCACCGCCCGCAGGTGCGGGTCGGCCTCGGCTCGCTCTCAGACGTTCTTCTCCAGCCAGGCGCGATGGTCCACGAACACGGGCAGGCCCGGGTCACAGTCGTCCTTGCCATGCGGCGGGCACCCGAGCCAGATGTCGCCGTTGACCTCGTACCAGGTGAGCGTCTTTGGTTCGGGCGCGGCGTCGAAGAGCGCCTGCTGACTCGGCTCCGTGACGTCGTTCAGCAGGTCCTTCGCCGCCTGGAACAGGAACGCCGCTCCCTGGTTGTGCCCGACGTAGTTCACGCCGTTGAGCACGGCGGTCCGGTCCTGGTAGCGAAGCAGCTCCGACTCCGAGTCCGCCCCGTAGCCCAGCTCGGTGAGGATCCTGGCCCAGTCGGTGAAGTAGCCCTCGCCGACCATGAACACGTAGGCGTCGATCCGGTCATCCAGCCCCGCGACGATCGCCCCGACGTCGGCGCCGGCGACGTGGCCGACGAGCCCGATGCGCCCTGCGTCGATCTCCGGCAGCGTCTGGAGCAGGTCGATCCCGCGGAGGACATCGGTCACGTACACGACGAACGCCTCGATGTTCGTGTCCGCATCGAACGTCGGGTAGAAGAAGTCGGCGAAAGGCTCCCGCTTCTCCGGGGACGTGACGACGAGTCCCGCGTACCCCTCCTGCGCCAGAGCGAGGGCGTCCGGCAGGAGGAACGCGTTGTGGGCGTCGTTGGCGGGGAGATACACGACGACGGGGAACGGGCCCTGCCCGTCGGGGATCACGAGGGAGCCCGGCACGGCGTATCCCGAGCTTTGGTACTCGATGTCGTACACGGTCGCCCCGTGCTCCCGCTCCTTGCCGGCCACCTTGTAGCCAAGCGGCTCGGAGGTGTCGTAGTCGTACATCGCCACGAGCTCGCTCCACGGCGGGATGTCGTAGTCGGTGCGCAGCTCCGGTGTCGGCGAGGGGGTCGGCGATGCCCCTGACGTTACGCTCCCGCTCGGCTTGTTCTCCTCCGAACCTCCTCCGCACGAGGCGAGCACGAGCACGACTACCAGTAGGGGCAAGACCGTCCTTCGCATCATCCACACCCCCTCTGTTGGGCGCCCTCCCGCTCTTCTGGGGGAGGGCGCTCCACCTGGGTCGATGGAACCTCGGACTCGGCCACTCGCGCCTCCGTAGAAACACGTAACTTTGCCCTTCCGGAGGTGGATGGCAGTGGCAACTCGAACGCTGGGCGGCGTGGCGAGCACACTTGGTGACCCGGGCCCTCCGGCGACGCCCGCGATGGGCACCTCGACCTCTCCCTGGGCGGGAGGGGACAGGCAGGGATGCGGATGATCGTCGGGTTGCGTGAGGTGCTTGGCACGGCTCGATCGTTGCCGCTCAGCTAGCACGGATCAGAAGATGCGTGGTGAAGAGCCTCGGGAAGCGATCGCCTGCCCTGCTTTGCGTAGGGCGGCGCATCAGGGGAGGATTGCCCGAACCGAGGATCGAGGCGCCCGAGACTCGCGGGCAGCTCGGCGCCGACCGGGATGCGGGAGGCAGCGGATGAAGAGACTGGCGTCGATCGTCGCCTTCCTCGCCTTGGTCGCGGCCGCCTGCAGCGGAGGCGGAGGAGGGCGCACGACCACCAGCCCGTCGGGACAGGTGAAGGAGGGCGGGTTCCTCAAGCTCGCGGGGGTCGACGGCATCGATTCGCTGAACCCGTACGTCGGGAAGAACGCCGATGCCTACGCTGCCTTTCAGTACATCTACCCGTACCTGGTGCAGTTCGAGACGGTCGAATTCGACTACGGCCCGGACTTCGCAACCAGCTGGGAAACATCGAAGGACGGCCTGACCTGGACCTTCCACACCGTGCCGAACGCGAAGTGGTCCGATGGGGAGCCGCTCACCGCTGAGGACGTGGCGTTCACCTTCAACACGAACATCAAGTTCCAGGACGGGCCTACGGGGATGACCGCAACCTCGGTCGCCAACCTGGTGAAGGTGGAGGCGCCCGATGCGAACACGGCGGTGTTCCGCTACTCGCGGCCGGTGCCGATGGTCTTGTCGAACATCCAACTGGACGCGATCCTCCCCGAGCATGTGTGGGCGCAGTACGCGACCGGGGACGGCAAGGCCATAAGGTTCTTCCCGAACCTGCCTTCCGAGGGCGAGCCGGTCGTCTCCGGCGGCCCATTCATGATCACCGAGTTCGAGCAGGACGAGCTAGCCATCTTCGAGAAGAACCCGAACTACTACGGCACGCCGGCTCACATCGACGGGTTCGCGCTGCAGCACTTCACGTTCGAGGACGCGATGGTGACCGCGCTCAAGACGGGCGAGATCGACGCGATCGAGACCGTGCCCACGGCCGCCGTGAAGACGCTCCAGGACGCCGGGATGAACGTCTACGTGGGCCCCGCGATCGCCTACCGGACGTTCATCATCAACTCGAGCCCCTACAAGGAGACGGACCCTGAGCTCATGGACCCGCGGGCGCGCCAGGCCTTCGAGTACGCGATCGATCGGCACCAGATCATCGAGACGGCTTGGCTCGGGTATGCGCAGCCGGGCACGACGATCGTCCCACCGGCGAGCGGCAAGTGGCACGACTCCTCGATCCAACCGCTCCCGTTCGACATCGCGAAGGCGAACGAGATCCTGGATTCGCTCGGCTACCAGAAGGGCTCGGACGGGATAAGGGTCGCGAACGGTCACCCCATGACCTACGAGGTGATTCTGCCGCCGACCGAGCGCCGCGCCGGCGACAGGGCGTTCCCGGTGATCCAAGCGGGCTTCGCCGAGATCGGCGTGAAGCTCACCCCGAAGCCGGTGACCAGAACCGGTGCCTACGCCCTCATGACGGCCCCGGACAACAAGTACCTGAACTGGGACCTCGCGATGTGGAACTGGACACCCCCGATCGATCCGGACTTCAGCCTGGCGACATTGACATGCGCTCAGTTCGGATGGTGGAACGACAGCGCTTACTGCAACCCGGCCTACGATGCCCTCTACGAACAGCAGAGGGCCGAGATGGATCCGCAGAAGCGCCTGGAGATCATCCACGAGATGCAGAAGATGATCTACGAGGACCGCCCGTACATAGTGCTGACCTACGACTCGATCATCGACGCCTGGAGCCCGGGATGGGCCGGTTTCGTTCAGGTGCAGGGTCTGTTCTCGTCGATGTCGAAGGAGAGCCTGACCCAGGTGCACCAGGTATAGGCGGTCGGGGCGGGCGCCAGGGGGCTCCGTCAACTCGGATCATCAGGGGGCCGAGACTAGCCCGGCCCCCTGACCGCGGACGGACGGTCCGTGAGGAGCTCAGCTCGCCCGGGCCGCTGCCGGGTCTCTCACCGGCCCCATCCGCAGTCAAGGACGCTAGAGCCCGGAGAGCTCCAGCGACTCCGAGGAACCACGTAGCTTTGCCCGGGCGGGCACCTAGGCCTCCGAGGCGTCGAGCGCGAGTGCGAGCTCGGTCCGAGAGCGAACGTCGAGCTTGCGGTACGCGTGCGACAGGTGGGTCTCGACCGTGCGGACCGAGAGGTACAGCGTCTCGGCGATCTCACGATTCGTCCGCCCGGCGGCGGCGAGACGCGCGACCCGGGTCTCCATCGGGGTGAGCTCGCCCGTGGCCGCGGACCGTCCCCCGATGGCCGACAGCTCGGCGCGAGCCTTCTCCGCCCAGAGCGCTGCCCCGAGCCGCTCGAAGATCTCGAGCCCCTCGCCTAGCGCATCGCGCGCGGCCCGCTTCCGGCCCGCTCGGCGGCGCACGCTCCCCAAGACCAGGAGCGTGCGGGCCCGCTCGAAGGGCATCGGCAGTCGCTCGTGTTCGGTCATCGCTCGCTCCAGGTGCTCGAGCGCCGCCTCGTGGTCGCCCTCCGCGGCGAGCAGGAGTCCGCGGCATCGGGCCCCCGCCGCGAGTGCCCACACCCGGTCGAGCGCCCGACCACGCTCCTCGAGCCAGTCGGTCAGGCGCTCGGCCTCGCTGAACTCGCCGAGGCCGACGAGCGTCTCGATCGCATCCGCCAGGAAGTGCCCCATCCCCGGCTCGAGGATCCCCACGTTCATGAAGAGCCCCGTAACGCGCGAGAGATGTCGGTGCGCCTCGGTGAGGTTCCCCAGGGAGAGCTCGAGGAACCCGAGTGCGGCGAGGACCCAGACGAGTGATTCGATCTCTTCTCGCGGCTCTACGAACTCGAGACAACCGATGAGGTCGCGCCGGCTCTCGTCCGCCCGTCCGAGGTGGGCCGTGATCTCGCCTCTGAAGGTCGGCAGGAGGGGATCTCCGCGCCGCAGTCGGTGCAGGTCGTCCAGATGCCGGGAGGCGAGATGCCAGTTCCCGGCGAGCAGCTCCAGCTCACAGAGGGCTTGGAGCGCGATGGAGAGAGCCTTGTCGGATCCCCGGTCCCTCGCTTCCTGCAGCAACCCCTGGTACACGGCCCTCGCCTCATCGACACGATCCGCGCGGAGCAGGACCTCCCCACACAGCACCCCAGGGTGTTGCTCGGCCGCGATCACCGAGCCGGATGGCATGCGATCGGCCGCTTCCCACGCCTCAAGGGCCCGCCGGACCAGGGCGCCCGCCACACCGTGACCAGCGACCATCTCGGCCCAGGCCACCAGCGCCAAGGACGCGGCCGTTGCTGCGGGGTCACCCGCTGACTCCGCCATCTCCAGCGCGGGGCGCGCGTGCCTGGCGGCGGCGGCGTACTGGTACCGGAGGCGCGGGATCCAGAAGTAGTCCAGATGGATCGCCGAGCCGAGCCAGGGATCACCGCCCGATTCTTCCTCAGCCTGCTTGAGCCACGGCTCGAACATGCCGGGACGTAGCCGACGTGCCGACAACGCGGCCCGCCCTAGTCGCCAGAGCACCTCGGCTCTCACCCGCCCGGCCGGGCACGTCGGCAGCTCGTCCTCGAGCAGGGCGAAGACGCGCCCCATCTCCTCCCCTTCGTAGAGGTCGTCCGAAGCCAGAAGGGCGCGGCGGTGCCTGTCTTCGGTTCCGTCCGCCGCCGTGTACCGCCTTGCCTCCAGCCGCAGCTCGGCCGCGACCATCGGTGCCCCCCGGGCACGAGCGTGGGTGGCCGCATCGTCCAGCGCATCGGCCACGCCCGCGTCGGGCGGCGCCGAAGACAGCGCCAGGTGCCGAGCGTGCTCCTCGGGATCGGTGACGAGCTCGGCCAGGCGCCCGTGGATCCGCGCCCGATCTTCCTGCGTCGCATCGGCGTACGCGACGGATGCGTACAGGGGGTGCATGAACCTGACCGCACCGCCCTGCGCCTCGACCACGCCGGCCCGCACCGCTGAGCCGAGCGCGTCGTCAAGCCGGTCGACGACTCGCTCGATCATCTCGACCGTCGGCCGCGCGAGCGCGGCGGCGACAACGAGCACCTCGCGCGCGTCCTCCGGCAACTCGCCGAGTCCTCGGGAGACCTGCTCCTGGAGGTTCCGCGGAACCGAGAAGCCTCGCTCCGGGTCCTTGAGCATCGCCTTCGCGATCTCCAGCGCGAACAGGGGATTGCCGCCGGAGAGCACGTGGAGATCGAGCAGCGCCGAGCCCGATGGGGCGCCCCCGAGGCGCTCCCGAAGCATCCTCCCGGTCGCCTCCACCGAGAGCGGACGGATCTGAAGCCGCAGTAGGCGATCCTCGGGCAACGCCCTCGCGAGATCGAGCGGATCGTCGGAGCCCTCCCCGAGACGCACGGCGGTAAGGATCCAGATCGGCTCTCCGTCGAAACGACGGATCGCGTAGCCCAGCGCCTGCCGGGAGGTGGCATCCATCCACTGCGTGTCGTCGAGGGCCAGGAGGACCGGCGCGGTCGAGCTCAGCCACCGGAGCACGCCGAGGGCGCCGGCCGCCACCGTCCGGTGGTCGACCGGTGTCTCGTCCGGCTCGACCCGCAGCAGTGCCACCTCGACCGCGCGGCGCTGTACCTGCGGGAGGGACGCGAGGGCCTCTTCCGGCACCTCGCGCAGCACATCGACGAGACCCACGTAGGAGAGCCCTCCCTCAGAAGCTGTGGACCGCGCGCTCAGCACCCGGAAGGAGCGCTCGCGCGCCTGCGCCACCCCCACATCCCACAAGGTGGTCTTGCCGATCCCGGCCTCGCCCTCGAAGACCAGGGCGCACGGTCCCTCCGGGATGGCGTCGATGAACCTACGTAGGGCGTCGAGCTCGATCTCGCGGCCGATGACGTTGGGCATCCGGCTGATTCTGCCCCGCGGCGCACCGGGGGCACAACCGGGCGCTCGAGGGCTCCTGGTGACCAAAGTTCCGTGGTTCCACGGAGTCCTCTTCCCCGCCGTGCGGGCAGGATGGGCGCATCGGAGGGCGCACGCTCCGCCGCTGTGGAGGAGCGCACCCCTCACGAAGGAGGTGGGGAAGATGCGAAGGACGATCCTGGTCTTTGCGGTGGTGACGCTCGCTGCCGCGATGTTCATCCCGGCGACGGCTGCGGCCCCTCCCAAGGTCCCGGCAGTATCGCTCAGGGCTGCGTCGGGCCTCTGGACCGAGGTCGAGGTCGCGTGGAACGTGTGGAAGGAAACGCCGAAGGGCGTCCAGTACGCATCCGGGACCCACAACGGCACCTGGACCGGGACCTTCGAGGGATCCTCGGTGGACGACTGGGGAGCGCAATTCTGGCCCGATGGCACCTACTGGATCGGCCTCGCGATCTCGTTCACGGGCACCGTGAACGAGAAGGAGGGAACCCTCGAGATCCTGTTCACGGGGTCACTACGGAGCCCCGACGGCACCCCGAGTGGCAAGTGGGTGATCATCAGCGGCACCGGTGATCTGGCGAACCTCCACGGTCAGGGAACCTGGTCCTACGACTTTGACGCGGAGGGTGTCCGGTACTCGGGGATCGTCAAGGAGTTCATCCCTCCGGCGTGAACCGGGCAGGTGTTCGGAATCAGGGTCTTCTCGCATCGAAGGGGAGCACCCCGACGAAGGGAGGTGGAGGATGATGCGAAGGACGGCCCTGTTCCTGTCGGTGTTCGCGCTCGCGCTCGCCTCGTGCAGCGGAGGTGCGAAGGAGAGCGAACCCAGCGGGAGCTCGACGCCCGAGACCTCCACCCAGTCGTCCCCGAGCATCGACGCCCAGAGCGTGGACATGCTGGCGGGGACCTGGACCGGCAGCATGACCGAGCCGGACGTTGCGGCCTGGACGATGAAGGTCACGATCAGGCCGTGCGACTCGGCTGGACTGTGCGGGGAATACACCTACCGCACCCAGAGCTGGTACACGACCGAGCGGCCCGCCGTCTGCGGCGGCACCCTCACCTACGAACGGATGAGAGACCCGAGTGAGACCGGACCGGACCACTCCTTCGTCTTCCAGGAGGCGGACGTGTGGGGCCGGGGGGGCGTCGAGGAGTACGGTCGCCCGGCGGACGTCTGCGGGATCGCCGAGATGGTCCTCACGCCGATGCCCGACTTCATGGGTCTCGGCATCCAGGAGGAGGCGGCTAGGGGGTTCATCGACTACGGGCTCCTGCGGCTTTGCACCACCTGCTGACCGACCCACCTGCGTGCGGTGCTCGTCGGGATGCTGTGCGCGAACGCGGCTCAAGGGATCCTCGTGCAGGGCTTCCCCTGACTCCTCCGCCTTGTGCCCGCCCGCTCGCCTTGCCTCCTAGCCCCCGTGTGCCGGGTGATCACCGAGGCTCCGAGCCGCTCGAGATTGGTGCTGAGTCGCGACCTGAGTCGTTTCCGCCTCGCCTTGCCAGCCTCGTTGCCGCAGGCAGACGGCACGACCCCGAACCTCGGAGGTGTCGCCGCCCCCAACTCCTCCCCGCCCAACATCGGCGTCACGACGTGCTGTCAGACGAGGGTGTTATCGTGCACGAACGGGGTGCTCGAAGGAGGGCACCGCGAGGCTGACGAGGGTGGCGCTGCTGCCTTCGCACGGCAGAGGTCGGCGGTTCGAATCCGCTCACCTCCACCAACAGAGCCGTACCCATGCACCCGGGTAGCGTGCGACCGGACGCGGTGCGCTCCTGCTTTCGGCGCGTGGACGCGCCGGGCCGCGCTGTTCGCGCGGCCCGGCCCTCAACGTCCGTGCGGTGTGTCGAGCCTCTGAGACTCGATCACTCCGGCGGCAGCTCGCCGTAGGTCATCGACACGTCGACACCCATGGCCGTGCGGCGGCGCTTCCAACCGAAGTACCAGATGATGCCCACCGTCCAGATGCAGACGTAGGTGATCAGCGACCCGAGCGTGAAGTCGCGGGACTCCGGCATCACGACGAAGAACCAGAACAGGATGCCGAGGTAGATGAGGTTCACGATGCCGCCGATCGTGACGACCGGGACCCCGAAGAGGTTCCAGTTCCGATACGGCGACGACTCCCAGATGCCCTTCGCCTTCTTGCTGAACGGGAAGTACGCGGCCGCGATCGCCGTGACACCGAACACTGAGGTGATCTCCATCCCGGTCACCGTCAGGCCCTGCATCGGGTTCGCCGTCCAGAAGACGTAGATGGCGATCATGATCTCGCTCAGCACGAAGCAGAGGACGTGGTTCTTCACCGGCGAGGCCCAGCGGGGGTTGACGTCGGCGAACCACTTCGGAGCCATTCGGTCCATGCCCCAGGCGAAGAGGATGCGTGGGAACGCCAGGTATGACAGCGCGACCCACCACAGGTCGAAGGCGAGGAACGACAGGGCCATGATGAACAGCACGATCCCGTTGTGGGGGATCAGCACCGCCGCCAATCCAACGAAGTTCGGTTCCCACGGCATGTTGTAGCCCTTGAGAAGCTCCGAGGCGGGGCCGTTGTTGTCCACGTACGCGCTGGCCGAGAGGAACCTGAAGTCCATCAGGTGGTAGAGCCCGATGGCCGTCACCAGCATGAACACGCCAGGCACCAGGATCGCGAACAAGTTGGAGAACATGATGGTCTTGTCCGGGCGCTTTACCTCACCCGCGATGTAGGTGATGCAGTAGCTGTAGGCGAACAGCCACGACGCCGCCACCATCACCCCGAGCGTGTCGTGCCAGTTCCAAGTGGAGGGGAAGACGCCGCCGGCCGACTTCTGGGCCGCCGCCAGGAAGCCCGAGTAGGTGAGCGAGTGGTACTTGTCGGCGAGCGCGTTCCACGAGTTGATGAAGTCCTGCTTCGAGAACGAGAGCAGGACGGCGCAGATCACGACCGCGCCGCCGATGCCGATCAGCATCACGACCTTCTGCACGCGGGCCATGATCTTCACGCCGAACACCACGAACAGGAGACCGGCGATGTTGGAGAGGGTGGCGATGATGAAGACTCCCCAGGTGTAGCTGAACACGCCGAAGAACTGCTGCGTGTTGCCGTTGTACAGCCAGGTCCACCCGGTGAAGTTCGCCATCATGACCATGCCGGGGTCCGCCATCCACGGGGCCAGTACGTAGATCCACATAAGCCACACGAAGGCGTTCCCGAAGCTCTCGGCGATGCCGACGATCGGGTGCAGGATGCGCGAGTTGTAGATGTACTCGCCGCCCGACCGCGGCATGCTGCCGCCGAGGACCCCCCAGACGATCGGGAAGCCGATGCCGGCGAGCAGCACCGAGATGACGACCGCCAGGATCAGGTTGCCCCCCCAGAAGACCCCGAGCCCGAGGCTGATCGTCACCCAGATGCTCGGCGTCAGGCCCTGGTTCATGAAGCCGACGCCGAATGCGTCCCACATCGACAGACCGCGCACGAGGCCACTCGCCTTTCGGGCAAAGGCCAACTCTTTCGTAGGCGGCTGTGTCGTGGGCAGCGCACCAGGCTCTTGCGTAGCCAACTCTCCACCCCCTTTCCGCAACTACCAGTCGGAGAAGCCGCTGCTGTACCAGATCTTCGAGGTGCCCTTCTCGGCGCGCTTGGCCCAGCCCTTCGTCTTGGGCTCGGCTTCGATGCGCGCGGCGAGGCGATCGGCGACCTCCTTCACCTGCGTTGTCTGCCCGTCGGAGAGGGCGGTCACGCCCTCGACGTGCTCCTTCACGCGGCCGAGGTTGGTGGTCGCCGTGTACCAGAAGCCCCAATCGTCGGCGAGACGCCTCGCGACGTAGCTCTCGTTCACCTCCTTACGGTCGTCCTCGCCGATCGGGGCGCAGATGAACAGGTACTCGATGTCCTTCAGGTCCTTGTCGTTGATCTCCCAGATCTGGAGCTTCTGGAGCAGGATGTCGGTGAGCGAGACGCTGTAGTCGTCGAACTCGAGCCGGCCCTCGAAGTTGACCTCGTGGCAGTAGTCCAGCTTGTCGAAGAACACGTCGATCATCGGCACGGCGCCACCGAAGTAGATGTGCCGCGTCTTCCCGGACATGACCATCGTGTCAAGGTCGCACTCGTAGCCCATCTCCTTCATGAACTCGGGCATCCGCGCGCGGCCCTTGCCGTAGGCGGCGAAGTCGATGTCGGTGAAGTAGCGCTCCCCGAGGCGCTCGAGCCTTGCGTAGAGGTCGACCGCGTCCGGGAAGTAGTAGTGGAGGGCGAGCGGCCCCATCACCCGCATGACGATGCCCCGCCGCTGCGCTTCCTGGACGATCCGCCTGCCCTCGGCCAGGAAGGCCTCAGGCTTCGGGTACCGGTCGAGCGGGATGTCCTTCGGCAGGACGAAGCCCTTCTCCGGCGCCATGTCTCAGTCCCCCTGAGCCAGAGACGATCAGCCCGACGTGAACACGTAGTCCTTGATCTTGCCCTTGTTGAACATGATGACGACGCCCTTGAGGATGCCCTCCGAGTACTCGCTGCCCGGGTTGATCAGCAGCGTGCGACCAGCCTTCTGGGCGCCCCGCGACTCATGGATATGACCGTGCAGGCCGAGCAGCGGCTGGTACTTCTCGATCAGGTGCTTCACCGCGATGCTGCCGGCGTGGATCTTCTCCTCGGCGGCCATGACGAGGTTCTCGTCGAGCTTCGGCGCGAGGTCGAGCGCGTAGCCGTGCGGCGGCACATGGAAGTTGAAGATGGCCGTCTCGTAGTTCTGGACCTGCTGGCAGAGCGGCTCGAGCTTGGCCTCGAGCTTGTCCTCGTCCATCTCCCGCGGCGTGTCCCACGGCGTGTGGTTACTGTTCGAGCTCGTGATCATCTCGTGTCTGTCGAACGTGACGACTCGACCGTCGCAGGGGTGCACGTTCTTCGCCTGCTCGATCATGGCGTCGATCTCGTACCAGTCGTCGTTGCCGGCGGCCATGTACATCTCGTAGGGCTTGCCTGCGAGGCGCTCGTCGGCGAGGGCGAGCCACTCCTGGATGCGCTTCAACACCAGGCTCTTGAACAGAGTGTCGATCTTGGCCGGGTCGGAGCGGGTGTCCTCGAACTCGTCGCGGGTCTGGTGCACCCAGTAGTAGCCGGCATTCTCGATCGTCTTCTTCATCGCGGCGAGCTCATCCGTGCCGTCGACGAGCCGGTGCTGGCCCATCAGCGTGCACTCCCACTGGTCGGCGCCGTTCGCAACCAGCGGCACGAGCACCTTGCCGGTGAGATCGCCGAGGAGCACGGCGTAGTCCGCTTCGTAGATCGGCAGTGCATTGAGGAACTTGCGGAAGCAGACGTTCGAGGCGTGGATGTCACAGACGAAGAAGAGCTTCATCCCACCCCCCTCGAGGGCGCGCTGGCCGCAGGGTCCGCGCGGAACCCGTGTGGAGCCGCGATATACCCCGCTCGGTTCACTCGCGCCCGCTCCAGGCGAGGTTCGTGCTCAGTCGTGTCTCCATGTCTCTTCCGCTGGCGCAGGAGTATATGCCTCGTCGCCGGCGCGCGCGCTCGGGTCGCCCGGCGGCGGGCGGTCCGGGCGCCGCGGGGGACTCTGCTACGCTGGCCAGCCGCTTGGGGGAGTCGGCCGATGGGCTCGTTCGTTGATCACCTGACCGAGGATCCGGAGCGCAACCAGCGCCTCTGGCGGCGGAGACCCGAGCCTGTGATCGGCAAGGTGCAGCCGTGGTGCAGCGAGTTCCTCGCGCCCAGCACGGTGCTCGCGGAGGGCGACCTGCTGGTCATGTACGTGGAGGGCTCCGGGGAGGGTAGGGAGCAGATCGGGGTGTTCACCTGTCCCCTGGCGGAGGTGGAGCATCAGGCGTGGGTCCCGCACCCCGACAACCCGATCCTGGAGGTCGGCAAGCAGGGAGCGTTCGATCGAGGCAGCGTGTTCGATCCATCGGTGGTCCGGTTCGGCGATCGCCACCTCCTCTACTACAGCGCAACGACCGGCGACGCGCACGGGTTCGCCGCGGAGCTGCTGGGAGGCGCGCCCGAGACACTCCTTCCGTCGGGCGAGACCGTCGGGCTGGCGGTGGGGGACGGTCCGTTCCGCTTCACGAAGAGGGAGGAGAACCCGGTGATGGCCGACCGCTGCCCCCACGCCTTCGTGTGGGAAGGGCGTGTGTTCCTCTACTTCGTTCGGGTCGCGGACGGTGGCTACCGGATCCACCTCGCGATCTCCGACGACGGTGTTCACTTCACCGAGGCGCAGGGAGAACCGGTCCTCTCACCGGGAGGCGTCGGTGAGTGGGACGCGAGGTCGGTGACCACGCCGTGCGTGTTCTCCGAGGATGGGGCCTTCTACATGCTCTACGCCGGAGACGCGGAAGGCCTCGACGACCCGACGGGCATCGGGATCGCCGTCTCGACGGATCTGCTCCGGTGGGAGAAGCTCGTGGGGAACCCGATCTTCGTGACGGGGGAACCAGGGCGATTCGACAGCGCATCCGTGGCGGGACCGAGACTCAAGCGTTTCGGCGACACCTACTTCCTCTGGTACGGAGGGAGCGACCGGAAGATCCGGGACGGGCTGAACTCACAGATCGGTGTCGCCCAGATGCCCTCGGGCACCGGGTCCGAGTGCTCGGGGGCCACGGAGGTCTAGGCGGGGGAGGCCCGCCGCCTAGTGGTTCTCACCCGCCTTGCGCCCCGCGGAAGGTCTCACGCCCCGCCGCAAACCGGAGTGTAGACTGTCGACAATGGGCCGTCGGGAGACCCCCAAGGGAGACCGCGAGGGAGACCGCGAGAGGGAGACCGCGAGAGAGGGACCGTGAGGGCCGAGTCGAGCACGGACCCCCGTCTGTGGTGGGTCCGGCCCGGCCTCGAGGTGAGGGCCGGCCAGCTGAAGGTCGCCGGTCGGGACGCCGAGACGTTGGCACGGACTCACGGTACCCCGCTGTACGTGTTCGATCTGCTCCGCATCGGCGAGCAGGTCCGGGGCCTGCAGGAGGCGCTCTCGCGAGCGGGTCTGACGCACCGGGTTCGCCAGAGGCGATCCACTAGATCTGCTGAGAGGCAATGCAGATAGTTGACAGTCAACAGTCACGCCCGTAGCATCGCTGATGAAGGATCCAACAGGGCCTCTCCCGTCCCCTCATCGGGGCACGGGGGCGAACTGGTCCTGACTGTTCCTGCGCGACTGGCGGCGCCTGCCCAGCTGGCGGTGGGAGTGGGGGACCGCGAGGGAGGAAGTCATGAAAGTCCTCATCATAGGCGCGGGAGCGCAGGGCCACGTCGTCACCTGGAACCTGGCCCGTTGCCCGGAGATCACCAGGATCGTCCTCGGCGATGTCGACGAAGCGCGGGCTCGCGCAGTCGCCGACCAGGTGGGCGGCGGCAAGACCGAGGCGATCGCCCTCGACGCCTCCGACGTCGAGGCGGTCAAGAAGGCGGCGGCCGGCAGCAAGCTGGTGATGAACGCCACCATCCCCGAGTTCAACATGGCGATCGCCGAAGCTTGCCTGGCGGTCGGCGTCAGTTACCAGGACATGGCGACCGGCACGCTGATCGACAAGACGATTGACGAGGCCACACTGGCCCAGTTCGAGCTTGACGACGAGTTCAAGAAGGCCGGCCTCACCATGCTCTCCTGCACCGGCATGGATCCCGGCGTCAGTAGCACCTTCGCCGGCAACGGCTACGAGGACCTCGACGTCTGCACCGACATCCACATCAGGGACTACGCGATCCTCGAGAGCCCCGTGCCGCTGCAGATGTGGTCGGTGTGGACGTACTACACGGACTGCGCCACGCCGCCGCTGACCTTCCAGGACGGCAAGTACAAGCGCGAGCAGCCGTTCGGGCTGCGCGAGTACTACGAGTTCCCGGCGCCGTTCGGGCGCGGTTGCGTGGTCGCGCACGACCACGAGGAGCTCTCAACGGTCCCGCGCTTCCTGCCCAAGCACTTCGGAGACAAGGGCCTGAAGAACGTCACCTTCAAGCTCGGCTTCGACGAAAAGGCGCTCAATGCCGACGAGGCGTTCGTGGCCAGCGGCATGGCGAGCAAGGAGCCCGTGCTCGTGAACGGGGTCAAGGTCCGGCCCATCGACGTCTACTGCGCCACCCTGTCCCCGAACCCCTCGCCAGCCGAGATGAAGCGCCTGGTCGACGCCGGTGAGATCCAGGACTACGGCGTCATCCTCGCCGACGTCTGGGGCGAGAAGGACGGTAAGCCGGCAAAGTGGAACTACACCGTCTTCACGCCGACGATCCAGTGGATCACCGAGCGCATCCCCGGCGCCACGTCAGTATCTTACGGAACGTCGACGCCGGCGTCGATCTACTCCGAGTTCATGGTCAAAGACATCGTCAAGCAGAAGGGCGTGGTCGTTCCCGAGATCCTCGATCGCCCGGTCCGTGACGCCTTCATCAAGGAACTCGGCAACCGCGGCCTGCGGGTCACGCGCAGCTTCGAGACGCAGATCAACTGATATGGAACGACGATAGCGGTGTCCGCTCGCGACGTGCCGTCTCGTCGGCGGCACGTCGGCGGTCCCGCTGATCATGTAACAGACAGACCTGTCGTCAAGAGGTGTGCGTGGCGACCTGCAGGCGAAGGTGGTGCCCCCGGCTGGAATCGAACCAGCGACACCAGGTTTAGGAAATCTGTGGCGTTCTGTGGCGCAGGCGCCGCTGGCGCGTTCTGGCCGGCCGCTCTGGGGGAGTCGGCCCGTGGACCGGTTGGTGGATCGCCTGACGGAGGATCCGGAGCGCAACCAGCGCCTCTGGCTGCGGAGAACCGAACCCGCCATCGGCAAGGTGCAGCCGTGGTGCAGCGAGTTCCTTGCGCCCAGCACGGTACTCGTGGAGGGCGACCTCCTCGTCATGCATGTCGAGGGCTCGGGGCAGGGTCGGGAGCAGATCGGGGTGTTCAGCTGTCCGGTCGCCGAGGTCGAACGTCAGGCCTGGGTTCCACATCCCGGCAACCCCATCCTCGAGGCTGGCGATGATGGAACGTTCGATCGAGGCAGTGTCTTCGATCCGTCGGTGATCCGGTTCGAGGACCGTTACCTCCTCTACTACAGTGCCAGGACCGGCGACGCTCACGGGTTCGCGACCGAGCTGCTGGCGGGCGGCACTGGGGCGCTCCACCCGTCGGGCGAAACCATCGGGTTGGCGGTGGGAGACGACCCGTTCAGCTTCGCCAAGAGCGAGTGGAACCCGATCATGGACGGTCGCTGCCCGCACGCCTTCGTGTGGCAAGGGGGGGTGTTCCTCTACTTCGTTCGGGTCTCAGAGGGCGGCTACCGGATCCACCTCGCCGTTTCGGACGACGGCGTTCGCTTCACCGAGGTTCACGAACAGCCAGTCCTGTCGCCCGGGGCGGTGGATGAGTGGGATGCGAGGTCCGTGACCACGCCCTGCGTGTTCGCCGAGGGCGATCCCTTCTACATGCTCTACGCCGGAGACGCGGAGGGCCTCGACGATCCGACGGGAATCGGGATCGCCCTCTCGACGGACCTGATCCGATGGGAGAAGCACCGGGGGAACCCGATCTTCGTGACGGGGGAACCGGGGCGGTTCGACTGCGCATCCGTTGCGGGCCCGAGGATCGCTCGGTTCGGCGACAACTACTTCCTACTACTTCCTCTGGTACGCGGGGAGCGATAGGTGGATCCGCGACGGGCTGAACTCGCAGGTCGGTGTCGCAGTGATGCCCCCCGGCCTCGACCGGGCGGGCACGGAGGAGACGTGAGCAAGGGAGGGCGGAACCCGTGCGCCCGGCGGAAAGCCGGAGTGTAGACTGTCGACAATGGGCCGCCGGGAGATCCCGATCGAGACCGCGAAGGCTGAGCCGAGCACGGATCCCCGTCTGTGGTGG
>Ga0315279_10005591_pt1 | contig 16244 bp, 24 predicted proteins | sample YL17G06_20_MG_FD_203694 | JGI IMG/M metagenome (GOLD analysis project Ga0315279, IMG submission 203694) | Sediment microbial communities from Yellowstone Lake, YNP, Wyoming, USA - YL17G06_20 | ecosystem: Environmental > Aquatic > Freshwater > Lake > Sediment | place: USA: Wyoming | collected...
GCCGCTGGCAGATGATGGTATTCCCGGCCTTTGATTTGATTACGAATGTGTCCTGATATTCCCGGGCGAATCCCTTCACGCCGGGGAAAGGGATTGTCAGCCTTTTGTTCTTCTTATGGATCGTCCCACCTCTGTCCTGGATCCCCGCATAGACAACGCTCTGCTTTCCGCCGACTCCAGTGCCGACGATAACCTCGAAGGCCGCGTCCGTGCCCTTAATTTCATGGCCGATGTTGCGCGCCATCTGTCCCGTCTTTCGTCCAGGTCCTGACGCCTGCATTCCGGCCGCGGACCGTTTAAGCTCGAGGATTGTATCCGCCACCCACGAAGTGACTTGATATTTAAAGGCGGACGGAATGGCCTTAAGCGCCTGGGTTTTCTTAATCGCCTCGGTCAAGTCGACGGTAATTTTCGCGTCGCTCATATACTCAACCTCTGATACTTTGCCAGGACGGCTAGTTGGCTCTTGTTAAACTCGCCGTCCGCGTTGACCGATGATATCGAACCATCCGGGAAGCTCCGGCTAGATTCGCCCCAGCCCTGCTCTTTCATCGTCTTCCACTTCCGGGCGATCATCTCATAGCAGAGGAGGGTGATATCCGATGGGATTGTGATGAAGCCCGCCTGGTACTGCATGGTAAAGTTCCCGATTCCCTTTGTCCAGATCCCTTCATTAAGTTTGAGGCTGAAGCTCATTGGACCTGGGGTGATGACGAAGTCTTCATCGTCACCTTCCGTGTAGACCGTACCATACTTATCGACGGCGGAAATGACGGACGCGATCGGCCAATTCGGAAGATGCAGCAACGATCCCCCGCTGCCGCTCGCCTTTGCCTCATCGCCGACCCGATAGCCCGTGTAGGTCTTGTCGCCCGTGGAATTCGCAGTGTCCGGAAACCCGCAGAGATTTGAGATGTCAGTAGCCTCATTGGTTCCCGAATTCCAGCGGATAGTGAAGTTCGACCCGGCGGCGATCGTGAACTTCCCCGTTATAATTGAATAAGTGCAGGTGTAAGTTAATGCCTTCCCGGCAGCCGCGTTCATGGCGACCGCGATCGCTACGGCCAGCGTTGTTCCGGTGTAGGTCCCTATGGCCACGGTACCGACGAGTTCCGCCCCGCCCTCGTCGAAATTGATTTTATTATTGAGCGCAGTTATGACGAATGAAAGATCGTGCGCCGCCGTGTAGAAGGCGCGGTCGATACTGCATCCGAATTCACGCTCGACAGATTCCGAGGCGGCGGAAATGATCGCGGGCAGAATCGTGTCCCATTGCGTAATCGTCTCCGTCGGCCAGAGATAGGTCTTGACGTTCGCAAGCGTTACGAGGTCCATGTTCAGCCCTTCTTTTCTTTAGCCTTCTTCACCGTCTTTGTTTCCGGGACGCGGTCGATCGACTTCTCTTCCTCCGCAACGCCCGTGGAAATCCAGCTGAGCGCCATGTACTCAGGCAGGTCCTCCGGGATTCGGTAAACACGGCCCTGTTCAAACCACGAATGGGCCGTGGCCAGGCTCTTTAGCATCCGGATGCGCTTGATTTTGTTTTCCATAATTCCTCCGTTCTTAAAGTCCGGGGAGGGCCTTTCGACCCTCCCCGACGTAAATTACCTGTCCTTGCGCTTTCTCAGGGCGCGAGCTGGAGATAAAAGAACATTGAGCCGTAAGCCGACTTCGTGCAGGGGATAACATAACCAGCGCGTTGGAACGAAACGTAAGCATCCGTTCCGCTCGCGGCCTTGGGCGTCGCCACCCCGCCGTCCGTTGTGAAGTAGGCATCCCTGTCTCCGGGACCGCCTCTTTCGCCGAGGAATTTCACAACGTAATGCGCATTGACCGGTCCCCAGGTCTGAACCCAGCCGAATCCGCCGGCAGCATGGAACGCATGAGCGAATCCGACGAACGTCTCCTCGCCCGAGGAGAAATGGCCCGGCGTTCCGATTTGAGAATAGGCCGACGGGTAAACGTCGACCGTCGCGCCCGGGACGCAGGTCAGCGGGTAGTCCAGCGTCAGCGTGATGCTGGTCCCGTTGCCGACCGTGGAGCCGATGATCCGCCGGAGCTGGTCGTGATTGGTCGCGCTCTGCGCGATGGCAGGGTTTCTGTAGATGAAACAATACCCGCCCTGATAGTGATTGACCGGACGAGACCCGGCCGCCGTTGTGTCGAGGACGACGAGCGTCCTGTCGCCGATCGCCGGGGTTCCGCCGTAGGCCACTTCGGCTCCATCACCCGTGACACCGCCAGCGATGACGTTCCCATTGACGAGCGCGTAACTCATCTCGCCGACGGCCGTGTGGAACTTCCCGTACCGGAAGGCCCGCTCGCCGATGACGAGCCGGGTCCCGATATCAAAGTTCTGGACCAGACTCACCTCGTTCGGGTCCTGGTAACTGCCCCCCGGAATCATCGCGCCGTCCGAGATGAGGTGATCGAGCGCGAAGCCCGTAGAAAACCTTTTCGGAATATAATGAGCTTTCATCTTGTCCTCCTGTAGCTCTTAAACTCAACCGTGCTCGCGCAGGATGCGCATAGCATCGGCCCTGATGACTCCGCCCGTGACCCGGCTGCCCACCAGGATCCCCACCAGCCCGGCCGTGGCATAAACCTCGACCAGCCTCTGCAGGGTCATTCCCTGGCGATCCAGGATCCTGTATCCCGCCCGCAGGTCGCCGAAGACGGCGATATCGCAGGCCAGGCTCGCGCCGATGGCCGGGATGTCTTCCTGGTTCTCGATCGGGTACCCGGCAAACGTCGCCGGCTTGCCGGCCTGAACGGACGGCTGCCACAAGTACTCGCCATAAACCGGACCGGCCGAGACGACCCGGAGCTTCCGCAGGGCGAGCTCGGTGGTCGAGGGCACGAAGAAGACGCCGTTCTTCCGGTACTGCCGCGGCACGGCGTAGCACAGGTTGAGCATGTCGTCGATGGCAATGGCGTCCGCTGCGGCGGTTGTGACGCGCGTGATGACGGACCCATTGAGGATCCCCTCCGGCTGCTGGCTGGCGTGGCCCGTAGCCACCATAAAGCCTGTCTCTTCCGTCTCCGCGATAGCTCGCGCGAAGGAGTCGACAACCGTCGCCTCGAGGGCCGTGTCCGTGTCGGCAAGTTCGTCCTTGCCGATCTTTGCCAGGCCATTAAGGTCCTCGACGTACTGCCAATCTTCCGTTGGCACGGGCGTTGATTCGGGCGGCACCGCTCCGGTCTCGAGCTTGCCCCAGGAGACCGTGACTTCGGTCAGGCTGCGCCGGCGTCTACGATCCCGGATTGTGTTCTGCACCAGGGCATACTGCCGGATCACATTGATCTTCGGCAAGGAGCGGTAGATCTCCGCCTCGAGTTCCTCCGGGATGAGGATCTGCCCGGTTGTGTCGGCCACGAGCGCCTTCCGCTCGACCACGTACTTCTCCGCCTTGTCGCAGAGGTCCAGGCGCCCCGTCTTGAAGAAGCGCATGAAGGCCGCCTTGTACTCCGCCTGTCCTTCCTTGGTCTTGCCGTCGGCGCCATCGCCGGACACGAGTCCGGGCCTTCGGATCTGCGTCTCGAGTGCATCGATCCGGGGCGTAACCTTAACTTCATACTCGGTAAACTCCGCCTTAGTCATGAGTCCTTTTTCGAACTTTTCAAACTTCGTGCGGAATTCGGTGACCAGGGTGTTGAACTCCCTGATTTGCTGTTCCAATTCCATGATGTCCTCCGTTAATTGAGAATTTTGACGAACTCTTTCAGCCCGTCTATCGTTTCCGCCATCAAGTGGATGACCTCCGGCTTGACATCTGGAGTGGACTTCTCCGGCTCCTTCGCGGGTTCGAATTCGATGTATTTAACTTTGTTGTCCTTGAGCCAGGCTTTCGCCTCGGCCTCTGTCCAGTCCTTCGTCGGGAAGCGCAGGGCTTGGGCCGCCCAATCATCGTCTTCGCCGTCCTTTAAGTGGCCCCAAACGATATCGATCGTCGCCGGGACCTTGATCGAATTGTAGAGTTTGCCGTCAGCCTTCCGGCGGAAACGATCAGAACCATCTGGATCCTGGAGGCGGGCCGAATGCTCATTCGGATAAGGTTTCAACTCCTCGGCCGTGATGATCGGGCCGTACTCGGCCGTGAGTCGCTTTTCGATCTCGGCATGGTATGTGGCGATCCAGGCATTTTTGACGTCAATGACCTCGGCGTCCGGGCAGGCCTGGAAGACGCAGGGGGAGATCTCCCAGAGGTTAATCTCTTTCAGCGTCCGGGCCTGGCTGTCCTTGTCGATGCCTTCCTTGACTGTGACGAATCCGATTGAAAGACCGTTGACCGCCTTCTGCGCCATGAGGCTTCGGATCTCGCGCCCGCGCTGTACGTCGCGATTCAACTGACCCGTAACCTTCAGCCCCTTCTCATCCTCTTCGCCGCTTATGATCCCGATAGGCTCACAGACGTTATGGCTCCAGAGCATCGGGAACTCTTTCTTTTCCTTGAGCGTCTTCTTGAAGGCGCCGGGCAGCACCATGTCGCCGTAGGAATCAACAAGCCCGAAGACCGACGCGTAGCCGTGAAACGTACCCTTCTCCTCGTCCACCTCATCGACCATGAATTTAAATTCTTTGGTCTCTAATTTTTTCATGTCATTCCTCCGCTAATCCCCGACGACGGGATACTGTCCGCAAAGGCAATTACAGTCGTTCTCGGGTCCTCCCTTCGGATCCCCCGGGAATGCCATCGCCTTGCCGCCAACGTTAAAATCCTCATCCAGGGCAACTTCTTGACCGTCAGCCGCCATGTGAGATTCCCGGCTCTCCGGGACGAAACTGCACATCCAACCTTTCTTCTCGACGAATTCGGTCTGTTTATAGCCCTCCAGCTCCCCGTAATTGTCCACCTTTACGCTCTCCGTCCGGGCCCAAAGCCGAGCCTTCCACGGCGTTAAGTCATCAACTTTGTCAAACAGGTTCCGGGCGAATTCCGCGACCGTCCAATTCTTCTCGTTGGCAATACGAATCATTCGGTCGACGGTTTCAAGCGTCGTCTCGTTTACCTTCGTTCCCGAGTTATAAACCATGTTTCCCAGTTTTGCGTCCTGCTCCGGCGTCATCGTAAAGGTCCAGGAAGTTGGCTTCTTTGGATCGCCTTTCCAAGCCAATGTCTTGAACTCGGCGTCGTCAAAAATCTCCCCCTTCGATGCCGTCATCCCAGCGTTTCCGGCCCGGATGAAGTGGTCGACATACCACGGCCAAAAAGCCTTTTTGTAGGCTTTGGCTTCGGCTTCGATACTAAAGAGATCCTCCGGCCGAATCGTACTAAGACCGGTCTGGTCGTTGATCTTCTTTTTAAGATCCGTCGCTTGACGCCTAATGTATTCTTTCGCTAACTGGTCGAACGATTTCTCCCTCGCTCTGATGCGCCCCTCGAAAGCTAACCATAGATTCTTTCGCTTCTTGACATCGCCCCAAAGCCCGCTTGCCTTGCGGCTTTTATTGCCTGCCGTTCCATTCCCCTCCCCCCCGTCGCCGTTTGCGCCCCCGTCCGTCTCAATGAACCCTATCGGGATATGGTACATTTCGCCGATCGGCTCCTTCGCCGGCATGAAGCCGCAAGCCTGCCGCTTCTCGTTGAATTTCAGGAACCATGCCCCGCCCATCCTGGTCCAGGCTTTGTCCCGCTGCTCTTGCAAGGCATCGACGTTATCGATGTCTATGGCAAGCCTAAGTTTTTCGTCCGATCCTGGCGGGATGAATTTCGGCGTAAGCCAGGTGTTCAGCTCGTCAAGAATCCACATGGCCAGGGGGATCGCCGTGTCGATGTAGAGTGCAAGCCGGGCCTCCTGGTAGTTCGAATAAGTCTTGTTCTCGCTATCGCCGATGATCTCGGGCGCAACGCCGAAGACGCGGCAAATCTTCCTAGTCGTCAGCTTGTCGAGGTTCGTCCAGTCGCCCTCCTTCGCGTTGATGGACATCTGCTTGAAGTCCTTTACCCCGTCGAGAATGAGGAAGTTTCCTGCGTTCTCGGCGCCCTGCTGTAAATCCCTGACGTCCTGCTTGAAGATTGCACGCTGATCGGGGGGTAGCGGCTTATCAAAAATAAAGCCGCCCGACGGCCTCATGTCGTTGAGCAGAAGTTTCGCGTTCCATTTCATGCCCAGGTTCGAAATGTCGATCCCGCGGGCCGCGACCTCAATCGGCGCCAGGCCGTAATAGTCATCGATGGGATGGAAGGTCCTCATGTGTAGGATCTCCTCCGGCTTGAAATCCTGGTGGCCGCCGACAGCCCGGTATCGATAGCCCTTAATCGGGTCGACAGCGTTCCCTATAAGAACGCTCGTCCTCTGCGGCTTCAGGACGTAAAGTTCGCGGGGCGGTCCCGTCGTCGGTCCCGCGGCTTCAATGTAGGAGTTTCCGGCGATCAAAAGAAAACGGGTAAAGCTCCCGATAAATTTCGACTTGCCCTCACGTGGGTTCGGCCGGCCGATAAGCGTTAAAAGTGCATGATTTTCAACGTCTTTTTCTTTGCCGCCCTCCCCGCTAAAGAGGATAATCGGAAGGGATTCGATGGCCTTTGCGATCTGCTCAATGCAGGCGTAGGCGTCCTGGCAGGCCATATAGCCCTCTCGCGCAAAGGTCGCGTAATCCTTCGTCATCCAGGCAACCTGCTGGCCGGCGTAAAGAAGCATAGTCACGGCCGTCGCCTGGCTTTGTTTCACTTCCCTCAAGGCCGGTTTGATTCCCAGGAGTTGAAGAAGTCCCATCATACCCTCTCGAGGCGCGGCCTGACTGACCCATACGGGTTGTAAAACGCGAGAAGAAAAGCGTCAGCATCATCCGGCGACCGAAATCCGCGAGCCTTGTAATCGTCCTTGCTTTCCACGACCCGTCGGCCCTTTTTGTCAAGCGACTTGGATTTCCTGTTTACGAGTTCCGTCATAAGTCGATTGTTCTTTGGACAGGCGATCTCGTGGATGATCTTCCCAACCTCAAACCACATCTCCGACGCAACGTTGGGATACTTGTCCGGATCCCCGGCCTCACCGCCGAAGCATACCGGGACCATACTATAGCCGTCGGCCTGGAGGATGTCCGTAACGCCGCCGCCGAGGCCGGTATCGTCAATCTTAAGCCGTATGCCTTTTTTGAAGGCAAAGAATCTCTTGGCCTCGTCCGCGATGTACACGAGCCGCGCCTTCTCCGGCAGATCGGGCGTCGTTATAACCTTCGAATTGATTAGCTTCATTCCCTTGCGGTGCTTAAAAACCGTATCGTCCGTACCGCCGCGGGCCACGTCAATCCCCCCCTCCTCGGCCCCCTCGGCATTGAAGGTCGGGTTATCCCAATTGGCGAACATCTGATTGACCTGCGAGAGTTTGATTATCGAGTCCGCGCCGGCATCCATTATCTCGCCCTTCACTTTAGTCTGATAGAGCACCGAGTCTTCGCCCCATTCCTTCTTACAATCCTCGATATATTTCTGCGTCGCGATTTGAATCATGAAATCTTTAGGATCGACATATTTCCGCCTGAACTTATCCGGCCTTTGAAGATCCGGGACGTCAATTTCTTGGAAGGGTTCTCCGGTAACATAAGGGGAATCGAAAGCCGAAATATGAATCTTATTCCATTCGCCGTTCTTGCTGTTGAATATCCTGTGATACTGGTCTCCGACCTGGACGCCATCGGTCGTCGATAGGACGAGCCACCGGCAGAAGCCGCCGGTCATCAGGCCTCGCGTCGAATCCCAAAGCCATTGAGGGATTCCCTTTGCCTCGTCAAATACGAACAGGATGGCCGGCGCGTGCCAGCCCTCGGCCCTGGCCGGCTTGTCCGTTGAGAAGCCTATGGCATAATGCTCAGACTCCTCGGTCTTGATCTCCGTCGTCAGGCATTCGCCCTCGAGCTGGATCCGGCTCGTCCTGTAGGCGGAGCTTATCTCCGACCAGAGGAGCATCTTGATCTGCGTGAACGTGGGTGCCGTCGTAATCACCTTCGAATTGGGAAGGCAATTCAGGAACCAGATGGCGATCTCCGCCGCGGCGAACGTCTTCGAGGACCCGTGACACGCCCGGACGGCCGTCTTTTCGTTTTCCTTGACGCTTCTCAATATCTCGCGCTGTTTTGACCAGATCTTGTGTCCGAGTGCGTGCTCGACGAAAAAGACCGGGTCCCGCCTGTATTCCTGCAGGAGCGTCGAGATAACCTGGGCGGTCTCGGTATTAACTTCCATCCGTGAGTCCTTCTATGCTTCTCTTCATGTCCGTTATCGAGAGCTTTGTATTTAGATTTAAGTTGCCGGAATGCTCAACCTTATCGGTAAGGAAGCCAAGATGTTTGCCGATGGTTTTAAGAGCTTCGATTTTGGAATGAAGTTTGAACGTCACTCGTTCATTGATGATGCTTTGCTCACCTTTAGAATCCTCGTGGATCGTTCGGATCTCGGTAATTGATTCAAGGGCCCGGCTTGTATTCTCCGGCATTTCGCCAAGGCCTTTAGCTCGAATCGCTCCGGTATCATCGTTAATCTCAATATGATTCCCTAGATCGGAACGGCCGATAAGCCAAAGTTCACTGAGCCATTCATCGCGGGAGATTTCAAGCCGATCGGAACGCTTTTCCATCAGTTTCCGAATAGCTTTCTTAATGTTAACATTTGACAATAGACGAGCCCCGGCCTGACGGGCTGTTTTCTTTGAGTATCCGCACCTCTTCGCCGCCTTCGTCGCATTCAGATCAACGAGGAATTCCCTGGGGAATATAGAGCGACGAGGAGCCCCCTTCTTTTTTTTCACTTCACCACCGTTTTAGTCAACGCCGAAAACGCGACGCGCTTAGGTTTCATTTCAGCAATGCCCCTCTCGCCTCAGGTCATAATATGCGGCATGGTTCCAGTCGTCCGCGATAAACTTGGCCCGCGTCTCCACTGGCGTCTTGCATGGAACAGGATTAGGCGGCTGCGCGGATATATCCGGCCCGGGGAATGGCACTGCCGGAGCCGGAATCGACTTCTTTACTCGATGAAAAAAGAAACCGAGAAAAAAACCAATCAGCCAAGTTAAACAATACCATTTAATCATTTCATCCCCTGCCTTCCAACTTGACGGATTCCCTTATCTGCTGGTCGCTCATTTTACCCAGAATCTCGGTCTGCCGTTGAGAATTCGTTGTTAAAGTCACCATACATTCACAGAGTTTGTCCGTCTTCTCGTCCACTTTCTTGATATTCTCGTTTGCCAAAATGGCGGCGGCTAAATGGTCTTGTACTTGGGCGACATAGCCAGGGTTGGCTCCCCCGTTCACTCCCCCGTTTCCCTTTTTATATTTCAGCACCCAGGATAGAACACGATCGATGACGATGACGGCAAAGATTCCGCCGACGCCAAGCTGGATGATATCGGTTCCCTTGGTGAAGGCCTTGGCAGCCTCAACGGCCTGCTGCGGATCGATCATCTTATTTCCCCTTTCGAAGTTTTATGATCTCTTGCTTGAGCTCGTCTACCCACGCGATGAACGCCGCATTGACGACGAAGTTTCCTTCGGCGGTCACGGAGAGCGGATTGAGCCGAACTTCGGGACCTGGGTTGAGAACGTCATAGCTCGGGTATAGGCTCGGGTTATAATGCCGGCAGCCGGATCCCGCGCTAATCCAGGTCAAAAAGAAGATGGCGGATAGCGTCAAGATCGCGGTCCTTGATTGCCTTCGCCAGCTTCTCGCGCCGTGCCTTGTCTTTTTCATCCGCAATGGTCTCCTCAACCTTTTTTTCGAGGTCGATAATCTGCTGAATGATTTTCAAAATATCGGCTATAGCCATTTATTTCGCTCACGCCAATAGGTCATAATGCCAAATTTCGCGGGGCGTAAAATCCCCACCCCATCGCGCCTTTGGGTCTAAACTCTTCCAGAAGTCGGCTAACTTTTTATAAGCGATCTCGTCATATATGACATCGCCCTTTTCGCCTATGATGGTGATATCCATCGCCTGGCCGGATTGATGATTTGATTTTGAGTTTATGCCGTCGCAGATCGTGACGGTCACCTCATCCGGGATCCCCCGCCGGCCGATCGCATAGAGTTCGGCTTGCATGGCGGCATTGCGGATAAAGGATTTTGACCCGCTGCACATGACGCGGATTCCGAGGATCTTCGCGTAGAGCAAAACCATTGCCCAGAGTTGCAGGAATCGCGCCTGGTTTATGTTTTCCTGATTCATGGTTTTAATTTGGGGGACTCGCCGACAGAGGAGGTCCGAAAATCAGCGAGTCCCCCGATGAATGAAATACGCACAGCCCGAGTATAAGGCCGGTTTTTTAGGGCAGAGTTCTACCTTTTTTGGCCTACAGGGGAGAGGGTGAAGAAAACCTTCACCGAGGTGAGGGATTTATACTCTTGACAAACTATTTTTTATTTGAAAGTTCCTTTTCCAGTATAGCGATCGTTTTTTGTGCTTCTTCAATTCTTCTTTTGAGGCTATAAATTTCTGCATCCTTTTTTTCGATGGCATCATTGTGCAGTTTTTTGACGACCTCTAAAGATTCATCGAAGTCGATTTCTTTATCGCACATTTTTCTGTATTCCTTTCATCTTCCTATTTTATCACAATAACCTTGAATGATTCACGCCCCGGCTCGGCAAACCAGATTTCGAGTCCGTCACCGCTGCGATCCATTTTCGAAGCGGGAACGCTGGTTGTTTTGTCGATATCGATTTTGATAGTCCGGATGATTTGTCCCTTTCGAGCTAACAGGTGATAGTTGGGATCGGTCAACGGGAAAACGGTCCATCCCTCTCCTTTGAGTTGTTTGACTGCCCTGGCTTTCGCCCGCCGGAGCCGTTGCTTTACCGCCGAATCGCCCATGATTATTTCATCCCCCTTTACTGGGAATTATTTCAGTCATGTCAATCCACATTCTTCCCGGCCGCCAGCAGGATCGTCCGGCCGTATTCATAAACCGCGTCCGTCGATAATACGAAATGCGCGAGCCGGTCGCGCTCCACGATGGCCGTGCAGTTCTGGCGAAGGAAAATTTCTGTTTGCCGCTTGAGCCAGGCCGCGTCGATTTTGCCGTCGTATCGATCGCGCCAGGAAACGCCTCGCTGTCCGCCCCTCCTTTTGCGCAGCTGCGGCTTCATACATTTATCCATCTCATCATCATCGCGTTTATTCTTCGCGGCGGCGGGCTTCTTTTCTACTTTCCGCGGACGGCCAGGTCCACGCTTTGCGGCGGGTTTGAGTTGTTGGTCGCCGCGCTTCGCTAGCAGCTTGGCATAGGCGAAGCGGATCAGGCTCTCGGAATCCAGACGAATTCCCTTCCCTACTTCAAACCGACTCACAATTTCTTGATGAACTCCGGCCCGCTTTCCGAACTCGGATTGTGAAAGGCCGGAATCGCGTCGACGCGCTATCAGGACCTGGATGTCGGGCGGGATCTCCCTACCCTCGACCCGCCTTCTCCTTTGTTTCTCTTCCATGTCTTCCTCCGCCCGGCCAGGAGCTCCGCCCGCGCGAAGCCCCTGGCCGAGAAGTTTCTTACTTCGGTTCCGGCGATAAGACTTGCTTCGCCACTTTGAACGACCCGATGGCCCCAAGCACAACCTGAACCAGGATGACAATCAGCGCGAACGTGAACGGCGTTCCGGTAGCCACGGCTTTATAGGCCACGACTAGGATGCTGACGACGATCGCGATGATGTTCGGGTCGATCTTGATGGCCTGCTTGACGACCTGGGTGATGGCCACGACGAGCGCAATCAATGCTATGATGTCCATATTAAATCTCCTTTCTCGGGTAAGCCCGAATATTTTTTATTTCATCCCGGACGCTCCAACGCCCGAATATGAATCCGATGACGCCTAAAAGTAGGCAGAGGCGGAGTCTCATTCCCCACTTCCTCTTTTCGCCGCAGCGCATAGGGCGGCCGCAAAAAAGCCAAGATAGAACGCCACGAAAATTCCGAGAATGTAGAAAATCATTTCGCCCTCGCGAGAATTTCCGCCGGCACCCGGCCGACCAGGAGGATGCCGCTCTTCAGGAAGACATCCACGAGCTCGCTTTTCTCGCAGCTCTCGAAAGCGCCGACTTTCTTTTTCAACGTCTTGGTCAGGTATTCCTTTACCACGCCGGCCGTGAAGATCCCGGACTTCTTTCCGAAAGCCAGGAGTTCGTTCCTGGTTTTCTTCTGCAGGTATTCCTCATCCGCCGCCCACTCCTTGGCCAGATCGACGCCGAGGAACTCGGCCATGAGGCGCCGGTTGGTCGATCCGAACCCTCCCCATTCGCCGACGTTCTGACCTTCGAGGAAAACGGCCTCCACGACGGCCCGGAATATCGGCGCGACCTTCGCATAGGGCAGCGCGAGGAGCTTCGGGAATGTCGACTTGCTATCGCCCCACGCGTCCGCTTTCAGCCCCAAGGCCTTTCGAAGCGCGGCCGTCGCCGCCGAATTCGCGTGGGCCAGACACATGACGAGGAGCGCCTTGACCTTCTCGTCCTCCGGCTTCAGTCCGGCCAGGATCTCGGGGACGCGCTTCCGGAAGAAGACGTTCCGGAAATATTCGCCGTGCCAGGAAACGCGGGGCGCGTTGCCGGCCTCGACAGCCTTCTTTTTATCGCTGCGATCGGCGGCTTGTGCAATTTGCCGGCTCGACGCCTGGACGCTCCGGAAGCATTTCTTGTCGCCGATGCAGACGGTCGATGTTCCGCCATAGCTCTGCTTAGCCCGGACGCCAGTCATTTCAATCAGCGTTACGAACATGTCGCACTCCAGGCACTTCTTCGCCGGCTTGACGCCGGAGTATCCGTAGAATGCTTCTTTTTGTCCGTATCTGATGTCTTGATCGAACCGGAAGCCGCGCGTCCTGTCATGCTTCGCGACATCCGTCTCGAGCCAATGTTCCTTGAGCCAAGTCCCCTGGTTCTCTTTGAAACAGTTGGGGTTCAGACACATCACCTTGCCGTCGCCGAGGCCGAAGAGGTTCTGCTGAACTGTCGAATTGCTCGGGCAGCCGGCGCAGTTCGTCTTCGCGGTGAATCTCGCGGCGTCCAGGGGGATCCGCGACTCGTCGATCAGCTTCTTAAGCCCGGCCACGGTCAGGTCCTCGCGTTTTATTTCGGTGCACGTCTCTTTGAGCGCGGCCTTATCCGAAAGCCGGAGGAGCTGCTCGAGATGGCCATAATGGAGGGCGCCTTTTTTCCATGCCCCCAGGATCTCCGCCGGCAGGGCCAGGACTGCGATCCGGGCCCGGATATAGGCCGGCCGGATCCCGGTCTTTTCGGCCAGCTCCACGATCGCTTTCTTTCCGTGCCGACCCGCGTAGGCCTTGAACGATTCGGCCTCCTCGAGCTCCGTCAGGTCTTCCCGCTGCAGGTTTTCGATGAGCATGAAGTCATAGGCCTCATCGTCCGTGAGTTCGCGAATCAACGCCGGGATCACGGAATGGCCGGCAATGCCGGCGGCCTTGAACCGGCGTTCGCCCACGACGATTTCATAGGGAGTTTTCTTCCCCTCCACCGACCGGACGACGATCGGTTCAATGACCCCTTTTTGTTTGACAGATTCGACGAGTTCGTCAAACTTGACGCCCGAGAAAAATTTTCTCGGGTTCATGGGACTCGGCGAGATCTCCGACAAAGGAACAGCTTGAAAATTCATGATATCCTCCTCTTTTTATTTCTATTCCGGAGCCATCCCAGGACGGCCAGGAAAAGGATTAAAAATATTATCAGCCCGAGAAGTGCGAGAAGATAAAGTAAAAAGTAAAGTAAAAAGTAATGTTCGGGTTTGGTCATACTTTCTTAAGAGGCTTTTTCTTATCCGATTTCTTTTTGTCCTTGACCTTGTCGAGCGCGGTCATCGCGTCCTCGACGATCCGGCGCCTGTCCGAGAGGATGTCGATCTTCTCGTTGATGTTCATCTTGCTTTTTTCGGCCGCGCCGATCTCGGCATTGATGATCACAAGCTCCGAAGAAAGCGCCGCGCGGATCTTGTCGCCTTCTCCGAACAGGAAGCCTTGAGCCCCCACGGGCGAGATCTTCTCCGCCGTCGGCAGCACATCCTTCATGCCGAGCCCCGTGACGCTCTTAACCTCTAGGCCGAGTTGTGTGGCCCTATTCTCAATCGCCTTACCGAGGGCCTCCTTAATGTCCGGCTTGACTTCGGTCTTCTTCGTCCTGAGCGCCGCGCCCCATGCACCTTTTTTTGTTGCCATTATTTTTCTCCTTTAATATTTTTTGTTTATCCACAAATCTCCGGCGTCCTTCATGCCATCGATTTCCCGGATGTCTATTTCGAGACGATCTTCTTTCGCTAAAATCTGGACCGGACGCGGCTCGAGGGTGAGCCAGCGCGGGGAATCGTTCCTCAGATAGCCGGCGTCCCTCATGCCATCGATCAGCGGCTTGAGCCCGCCGATGAAGTTGTCCTCGTCGTATCGTCGTCCTTTTCGATAGACGGTTATGCCGAGCGTCACCTTGCCGATCTGCTCTTTCGGTTTTGGCCGGCAACTGCAGAGTTCCATTTCCATTCGAACCCTCCAGGCGAAACGCTCACGCAGGCGCTTCTTCGCGCCAAAGTGCATTCGCTGGTATTTGTTCGCGGATGGCGGCAAGGTCAGAAGCGAGATCTTCATATTCAGATCCCTAAGTTCAACTGCCCGGCAGCCGGGTTCGAGTTGATAATCGCCGCCCGCCGGCGTGCCAGGCCGCGGATGTAGGCCTCGAAGTAATCAGCGATGATCTTCGCTTCTTCTGAATCCTTTGCTAAAAAATATCCGCCCTCGGGACATGAACACGTTTGCGGAAAATTCTCTTCGATGAGTTCTCTCATCTTCCGGTCGCTGAGAATCGGATCGATCCGCCGCAAAATGGCCAGCAATTCAGGCCGCTTGATGGCATGGTCGCGGCCGCGATGCTCGAAAAGGATCGTTCCGATGGCCGATATAAGCTGTGGCTCCACGCTGAAAAATTTCTCTCGCTTCATATCAATCCCCCTGTCCGACTTGCCGGTCGCCGGATTTGCGTGGTGGTTTCACGATCCGCCCCCAGCGGAAGAACCGCCTAACCCGGTTTTTGAACTTCCGGGCTTCGGCCGCGGCATCCCTCTCGGCCTCGGCCTTCTCCTGTTTGGCCCACTGTTTTTCCTCGGCGGCCTTTCTTTGGGTCTCGATGTTGGCGTCCCATACTGCCTGGGGGTATTCCTCTACCTTCGCTACGGCGGACTTATTGACGATGATGCGGTGGCCGTCGCCGAGGGATTTAAGGTTAATTGTACCCATGCGCGGGGAGTCGGCGTCGAGCCGCCCCCAGGACTCGCCTTCAATTGCGTCGGGCCGCATGTTCGGGTTTAGGTAGGTTACAACGATGGGCATGTTTTACTCCTTTAATTCCCCGCTCCAGGTTTCCCGACCGGCGTCACCTGGACCCGGATCAGGCCATTTTTCAACGGCGCGATTTTCGCAAACGCCGCTTCGGATAAATCGAGAATCCGCTCGCCGATGAATGGACCTCGATCGGTAATGGGAACGATGATCGATCTCCCGTTTTCGAGATTCGTCACGCGAATCATCATCCCGAATGGAAGCGATTTGTGCGCAGCCGAGAAATCGTCCTTATCGAAAACCGTTCCGCTCGCGGTCATTCGTCCGTGGAATGGATAGCTGTAATAGCTTGCGGTCCCGATGAAGGTCATTATCTCCGTCGCATAGACCAGCCGGTCCGTCAGCGCGGAGATCTCGCATTGAAGCTCGGCGATTTTCTCCCCATTCTCGCGGATCTGCGGTTCGAGCTGAGCGCGGCCGATTTCGATCCCTTCCCGCGTTCCGATATAAATGCCCAGCATCAGTACGGCGAGCACCATAAAGGCTATTCTCAGAGTTTGTTTTCCTGTCATAACTTCTCCTTCGGTCTTCCAACCGCTTTTTCGCGTTCTCTTTTTTGCTCAATCTTCCGAGCGATCTTGAACCAATTCCTGAACTGCAAACAGAGATTTGATTTCTCTGTCGGGGGATTCTTAATCCAATCCGTCAGTTTCCCCTGTATCTCCTCGGTAGCGTCAAACTCTTTGAACTCCCAGGTAAGCATGACTAAATAATCAAAAAAGGTTTTGTCCTTTAAAAGATGCTCTCGGTTATATTTCTTAAATATTTTCGGAATCTCTACCCGTGCTTCATCAATCCATTTCTGCGGCGGCGCATCTTCTTTGTTGCCTACAGTGACTTCACTCTGCTCGGATACAGATGGAAGCCCAAATAACTTCCCTTCTCTTAACTTATCTTCTCTTAAATTAACTTTA
>Ga0315279_10005592_pt1 | contig 16243 bp, 11 predicted proteins | sample YL17G06_20_MG_FD_203694 | JGI IMG/M metagenome (GOLD analysis project Ga0315279, IMG submission 203694) | Sediment microbial communities from Yellowstone Lake, YNP, Wyoming, USA - YL17G06_20 | ecosystem: Environmental > Aquatic > Freshwater > Lake > Sediment | place: USA: Wyoming | collected...
CCGGGTGTGCTACTAATCTTGATCATATAATGAGTAATGGTGAGCACAGTTATCCTATCGATTTGGCTATTGCTCTGGATCATATGAGCTTGGAGGCAGCTTCTTTAGGATTAGGAACTTGTTGGATAGGTGCCTTCTACCAGGATCAGGTTAAAGAAATCTTAGGTGTTCCCGAAGATGTCCGGGTTGTTGCCCTAATGCCGGTAGGATATCCTAAGGAATTAGGAAGTAAGATCGGGAGAAAGCCTTTATCGGAAATTATCTGTTACAACAAATATAGAACCTAAAACTTGTTAGATAAAATTTGTCAGAACCATTCATGACATAAGGATAATCAGGGCAGACATAAAGTCTGCCCTTTTAATTTGTTTTATTTTTTTCTTGAAATAAGAGATTTAATCCTACTTCTTCATTAAATTCCCTTTTAACTGTATTCTTAATTTCTTCGATTACAATTTCACCAGTTCCACTAATAATTGCGGAAGTTAAATGCCCTCCATAGGCATTATATTTAGAATTAGATTCAATTTTTCAATTTAAAATAAAAAAATTTGACATTATATTATTTTGTGATATAATTTATTTAACTTGTCTGACAATATTAATATTACTAATAGAATAAATAATATATAAATATGTGTTTAGTTAAGTAGATATTAGTCTTTTAATAAATTAAATGAGTAACTGGTAGATTGGTAAATTGGACAATTGGTAGATTGGGTAATCGGTGAATTGGTAAATTGATAACAAGCGGTAGTTTCTTAGCCTGCATCAGGTCGAGATGCGGAGAAGTGCTTATGAAATATCAGAAACTTTTCAGTTTCTCTCATAAGTATGAGATTAAGGAGCTATTTTAAAAAGAAAGGTAAATTAATTACCTTTTAAAAATAAAACAAAAAATTAAGTCTCTTTGAAAGGAGAAATATAATGAAAAAATTATTGATAGTTTTAATGGTAATAGCAATGGCTGCCTTCCTCTTAGTTGGCTGTATCCCTGTCACCCCCGGCGAAGGTGAAAGAGAAGGCGAAGGCGAAGTAATCGTAGCGCTAGTAGGTCCAGCTCCAGTGCTTCTTGGCTCGGCCGGCAATTTCGTGATTCTAACAAAAACAGGAATCTCAACCACTGGAGTCACCTCAATCGTTGGAGATATTGGAGTGAGTCCAATCGCCGCGACTGCCATAACTGGATTTGGGTTAATACTGGATGCCTCGAATGAATTTTCGACATCGTCTTTAGTGACCGGAAAAGTATACGCAGCCGACTATGCTCCGCCTACTCCTGCTAACATGACCACGGCCGTAAGCGACATGGAAACCGCGTTCACCGACGCCGCCGGAAGAACATTACCGGATTATACTGAACTGGGCGCCGGAGATATTAGCGGGATGACACTCGCTCCTGGCCTCTACAAATGGGGCACCGGAGTTTTAATAACAAGTGTCGGCGTTACTCTCTCGGGTGGCGCAAATGACGTCTGGATCTTCCAGATAGCAGGAGACCTCACCGTGAGTAACAGTGCCATGGTTACCCTGAGCGGCGGTGCACAGGCCAAGAACATCTTCTGGCAGGTCTCTGGCCAAGCGACTCTTGGAACGGCGGCTGACTTCAAGGGAATTATATTGAGTCAAACGCTGATTTCGCTGAATACCGGCGCAGTGCTGAACGGCAGGGCGCTGGCACAGACCGCAGTTACATTGAATGCTACTACAGTAGGAGCAACTATCGGCCATGACACAGTAGCAGTAACAGGAGTAACTTTAGATCGAGCAACCATGACCTTAACAGCAGGGGGAGCAACAGGAACGTTAGTAGCGACTGTAGCACCTGCAAATGCTACCAACAAAAGCGTAACTTGGTCTTCAAGTGCTCCGGCAGTGGCAACCGTAGTTGATGGAGTAGTAACACCATTAACAGAAGGTACAACTACTATTACAGTAACAACAGTAGATGGAAGCTTCACTGCAACATGCGCAGTGACAGTGTTAGAAACACTACCCATAGCGCTAGGTCCAGCTCCAGTGCTTCTTGGCTCGGCCGGCAATTTTGTGATTCTAACAAAAACAGGAATCACCAATGTCCCTACATCTACTATTACTGGAGATATTGGAACGAGTCCAATCACCGGTGCATCCATTACTGGATTAGGTTGTTCAGAAGTGACTGGGACAATATACACGGTCAATGCTGCTGGCCCTGCATGTAGGGTGGAAGACCCGGTCTTACTGACCGCGGCTGTAAGCGACATGGAAACCGCGTACACTGAAGCCGCCGGAAGAACATTACCGGATTATACTGAACTGGGCGCCGGAGATATTAGCGGGATGACACTCGCTCCTGGCCTCTACAAATGGGGCACCGGAGTTTTAATAACAAGTGTCGGCGTTACTCTCTCGGGTGGCGCAAATGACGTCTGGATCTTCCAGATAGCAGGAGACCTCACCGTGAGTAACAGTGCCATGGTTACCCTGAGCGGCGGTGCACAGGCCAAGAACATCTTCTGGCAGGTCTCTGGCCAAGCGACTCTTGGAACGGCGGCTGACTTCAAGGGAATTATATTGAGTCAAACGCTGATTTCGCTGAATACCGGCGCAGTGCTGAACGGCAGGGCGTTGGCACAGACCGCAGTTACATTGAATGCTACTACAGTTACGAAACCTAATTAAAAAATGAGGTATTAAGAAGGAATAATGGGGTCAGGTCTCCACATTTGACATAAGTTATATTCCTGTAATTATGTCAAATGTGGAGACCTGACCCCAGAAGTTACTAGTAAATTGATAACAAGCGGTAGTTTCTTAGCCTGCATCAGGTCGAGATGCGGAGAAGTGCTTATGAAATATCAGAAACTTTTCAGTTTCCCTCATAAGTATGAGATTAAGGAGCTATTTTAAAAAGAAAGGTAAATTAATTACCTTTTAAAAATAAAACAAAAAATTAAGTCTCTTTGAAAGGAGAAATATAATGAAAAAATTATTGATAGTTTTAATGGTAATAGCAATGGCTGCCTTTACCACAGGTGCTAAGCAAATAGCTCAAGCGCCAGTAGACCTTGGGTCGGCCGGAAATTTTGCGATTCTGGCAAAATCAGGGATCACCAATGTCCCTACATCTGCTATTACTGGAGATATTGGAGTGAGTCCAATCACCTATGCCGCTATCACAGGATTTGCATTAACACCTGTAGTACCTGATGGCTCGAATACATTTTCAACATCAGCCCAAGTTACTGGAAAAGTATATGCAGCCGACTATGCAGTTCCTACTCCAGCTAAAATGACCACGGCTGTACTCGACATGGAAGCCGCGTACACCGACGCCGCTGGACGGACACTACCCCACTTTACTGAACTGGGCGCCGGAAATATTGGCGGGCTGACACTCGCTCCTGGACTCTACAAATGGAGTTCTTGTGTGACAATACCAACGGATGTCACCCTCTCGGGCGGCCCGGATGATGTCTGGATCTTCCAGATAGCGGGAACTCTCGATATCAGCTCCGCTACGAGCGTTATTCTGAGCGGTGGCGCACAGGCCAAGAACATCTTCTGGGCGGTCGCAGGCGTAGTGGCTCTTGGAACGACGTCTGAATTCAAGGGAAATATATTGGCCAAAACAAATATTACGATGAACACCGGCGCAACGCTGAACGGCAGAGCGCTGGCACAGACCGCAGTTACATTAATCGCCAATACCATTACTGTCCCATAAGGCATGAGGTATTCGGTATGAATGCAGGCAAAAAGGAAGACAGGCTATTTTTCATAAGTCAGCCTGTCTCCTTTTTGCCTCTCTACAACGCCTCGTTCTTTTGGCACAGAGATATGCCATACGGCTTTTTTCAAAGAGCCGGAAAGGCAACAGCAAAACGCAACAATATAAAGGAGGACGTACAATGAAAGCATTCAGACTGTGTTATAATTAATTCTATTTAGCAATTATTTTTTGTAGATTAAAAAAATTTAAAATTTTTAAGGTTAGGTAAAAGATGTAATTGTGACACAGTCTGAATGACAAAAGGGTAGGGTTTGATTTATCAAACCCATTATAATAATTTGAAGGAGGAAAAGGAGGAAGTAGAATGGTATTAGAGGCAATTAAAAAAAGGCAGAGTGTTCGTAGTTATCGGGAAAAAGAAATTCCCGAAGAAGTATTACAACAGATATTAGAGGCGGGCAGATTAGCACCTTCTGCTAGTAATCAGCAAGGTTGGAAATTTATAGTAGTAAAAGAGGAGAGTTTAAGAAAAAAATTGGTTCCTGCTTGCAAGAATCAGAAATTTGTAGGAGAAGCTCCGGTAGTTATCGCCGGGTGTGCTTATAATCTTGATCATATAATAATGAGTAATGGTGAACACAGTTATCCTATCGATTTAGCAATTGCTCTGGATTATATGAATTTAGAAGCAGCATCTTTAGGATTAGGAACTTGTTGGATAGGTGCCTTCTACCAGGATCAGGTTAAAGAAATCTTAGGTGTTCCCGAAGATGTCCTGGTTGTTGCCCTAATGTCGGTAGGATATCCTAAGGAATTAGGAAGTAAGACCGGGAGAAAGCCTTTATCGGAAATTGTTTGTTACGATAAATATATTCCATAAGAATTATACTATTTTTACCTGCTTCTTTATTAAATTCCCTTTTAACTGTATTTTTAATTTCTTCGATTACAATTTCATCAGTTCCACTAATAATCGCGGAAGTTAAATGTCCTCCATAGGCATTATATTTAGAATTAGATTCAATTTTTCAATTTAAAATAAAAAAATTTGACATTATATTGTTTTGCGATATAATATTATATAATTTGTATGATAATATTACTAATAGAACAAATAATATATAAAAAGGAGCCTTTCAGTGTTTAACAAAGTTCAAACTAAAAAAGTTTATATGGAAATAGTTGAACAAGTTCGAGATTTAATAAAAGAGGGTAGGTTAAAACCAGGGGATAAACTTCCTCCAGAACAAGTTCTAGCAGAAGAGTTTGGAGCTTCTCGTCCTTCGGTGAGGGAAGCGTTGAGTGCTCTAGAAATTTTAGGAATAACAGAGGGTAGGGGAGGTAAGGGTAATTTCATCAAGTATAATTTTAACTTCCTTTTGTATGAGCAAAAATTTAAAGAGCTTGGAGAAGAGGCGATCCCTTTTGAGCTCTTGGAGGCAATAAAGGTATTGGAACCCGAGATTGTCGGTCTTGCCGCCAAAAAGGCTACCGAGGAAGAGATAGCTACTATTCAGGGGTCCTTGAATAAAATGAAGGACGCTATTATGACGAACATCCCTGAGATAATGGAATTTGATAGAGAATTTCACATTAATATAGCTAGGGCAGCTCATAATAGCCTCCTTTTTTCAATGATGATTTACCTGATTGACCTATCACAGGAAAAGCTCTGGATAAACCTGAAGGAGAAAAGCTGGAGCATTCCTGGTCATATTCAGAAGGATTTTGAAGAGCATAATGAGATTCTTAAGGCCATTAAAAACAAAGATAGCAAAGGAGCCCGCGATAGAATGTACGAGCATTACACTTCTGACCTATAGCCGGTGTAGAAAGAGATTTACTTAATGAGTAATGGAGGCTTATATGCAAGAGTCGATGTATAAATTTATGAAAGTAGGACTAATCCACTTTATGGCTTACCCCCAAGTTATGAGAGGTGAGGGGCCAATTCTTGAGACGTTACAGAAAATAGCTGAGGATGATTTCTTTACTGCAGTAGAGATTTCCTGGATCAAGGATGCGAAGGTAAGAGATAAAGTGAAAAAACTATTAGAGATGAGCCATTTAACTGTTGCTTATGGTGCTCAGCCACGATTATTGATTAATAACCTAAATCTTAACTCTTTTAATGAAGAAGAGAGAAAGATGGCAGTAAGGGAAATAAAAGCAGGAGTTGACGAGGCTTATGAGATAGGAGCAAAGGCTTTTGCTTTTCTAAGTGGTGAGGACCCAGGAGAAGAGAAACGAGAACAAGCTCTAAAGTTGTTAGTTTCCTCCATTAAAGAGATATGTGATTATGCTAAATCCAAAGGAAACTTAAAGATAACTTTAGAGATATTTGATCGAGATATTGATAAAAAGTGCTTAATTGGACCAGCGAATGAAGCAAGAAAGTTGGCAGCTGAGGTAAGGAAAGAATATGATAACTTTGGCTTAATGGTTGATTTATCCCATCTTCCCCTTTTAAATGAGACTCCCGCTGAGGCCATTATGCCCATTAAAGATTACCTTGTCCATGCCCACATAGGCAATTGTATCTTAAGTGATAAGAAGCACCCTGGCTATGGAGATCAGCATCCCCGATTTGGCATTATAGGAGGGGAAAATGATGTAAAGGAATTAACGGAATTTTTAAAAGTGCTATTGGATATCGGCTTCTTAAATCATAAGAATCCACCCATCGTAAGTTTTGAGGTAAAACCACTGGCTGGTGAGACCTCAGAGGTGGTTATAGCTAATGCCAAGAGGGTGCTAAAAGAGGCGTGGGCAAGAGTTTAAGAAAAAATTACATATAGGAGTAGATTTAATATCTATTATAGATTCTAAAACCGGAAAAATAAAGAAAGATTATACCATTGAACAATTAATAGAAAAAACCCGGGAGATGAGAGCCTACAATATGATAGCCATTACGGCAGCTGGCTCCGGCCATACCGGAGGTACTTTATCTATTATGGATATAGCTGCTGCCTTGTATCTCAAAAAGATAAGACATGACCCAGAAAATCCTACCTGGGAAGAAAGAGATAGAATCTTCTGGTCAGTAGGCCATAAGGCCCCCGCCCTTTATATAGCTCTTGCCGAAGCCGGTTACTTCCCAAAAGAAGAGACTGTAAAGCTAAGAAAACTATGGTCTGGATTTGAGGGTCACCCCAATAGATTAAAACTACCCGGTATTGAACTTTCTGCTGGTTCCTTAGGCCAGGGTTTAGGAGTAGCCATAGGCTGTGCCCTAAATGCTAAATTAGAAGGGAAAGACTATCGAGTCTACTCTATCTTAGGAGATGGAGAACTGGATGAGGGCTCTCTCTGGGAGAGTATTATGTGTGCCTCCCATTATAAATTAGCTAATCTTACCGCTATTGTGGATAGAAATGATTTACAGATTGATGGCCCTACTGAAGAGGTGATGAGATTAGAACCTCTTGTTGATAAATGGCAGGCCTTTGGCTGGCATACTATAGAGATTGATGGCCATGATATGAAAGAAATCCTAAACGCTTTAGAGAAGGCTGAAAAAGTAAAAAGTCAACCCACCGTCATTATTGCCCATACCCTAAAAGGGAAAGGAGTCTCTTTTACTGAAGGAGTAGTAGGTTATCATGGTATCCCTCCTAAAGACGGAAGATCCGGTAAAGAATCCTTAGATCGGGCTCTAAAAGATATCGGAGATCCCCAATTTAGCCAAGAAAAAGTAGACCACCTCTTAAAGATAGCATCTGATTACCAAAAAGAAGTAGATCAAAAGATAGAAGATTCCCTGCCCAAATTTTCTCGTCATTACTGGTGGAATAGTTCTCCTTCCCTGCAGGTCCAGATGGAGCCTACCCGTAATGGTTTTGGTAGAGCGATAGAAGAATTAGGTAAAGATGAGAAAGTTATAGCCTTAGGGGCAGATATAACCGCATCTATCCGGATGGATAAATTCTATGCTTCCCATCCGGAGAGAAAGAACAGATTTTTCGAAATAGGGATTGCCGAGGCTAATATGACTCTGGTAGCCTCCGGTCTGGCTAAAGAGGGGAAGATTCCCTTTATCGGTTCTTACGGAGTCTTTATCACCGGCAGAAATTGGGATCAACTTCGCACTACCGTCTGTTACAATAACTATAATGTCAAAATAGCCGATGCCCATGCCGGTATCTCGGTAGGAGCTGATGGAGCTACCCATCAGGCCTTAGAGGATATTAGCAACCTCTATTATCTGCCCAATATGCACCTGGCTATCCCTTGTGATGCAATAGAGACCGAAAAAGCCACCCATGCCATAGCTTCTATCAACGGGCCAGCTGTGGTAAGATATGCACGAGAGGCCACCCCTATCATTACCCAAGAGGATACCCCGTTTGAATTTGGGAAAGCCAATGTAATTCGGTTTAGAGAAGAAAAAGAAAATTTTGTAGATGCTTTTGAAATTAAACTTGCTTCTAACTATCAATCAGAAAAAGAAGATGTCTGTATCATTGCCTGTGGGCCGATGGTTGCGGAAGCGATGAGAGCAGCCTATATTCTGAAAAAGGATTTTAATCTAGAAACCAGGATAATCAATGTACATACAGTCAAACCATTAGACAAAGAGAGTATTATCAAAGCCGCTGAAGAGATTGGAATTGTCATTACAGCAGAGGAACATCAAAAAGGTGGTTTTGGCAATATTATTGCCGGGGTGATTGCTAGTGGTAAAAAGTACAATACGCCATTATTGTTTGACATGATAGGTGTCGATGATGAATTTGGATTATCCGGTGCCTCCTGGGAACTTTTAAAGACATTTGGGCTAACCGCCGAACATGTGGCTAAAAAAGCAAAGGAATTGTATGATAAGAAATAACTTAAAGAATAAGTGAATAGCATCATATTGATAGGTTGCTCTTTAGCGAATGGACTATTAAATAAGAGGTTGAGTTAAATAAACCAGTATAAAAAATTTATAAATATAAAGAGGATGTTTATAATGGCTACAGGAAAGATTATGATTACCCTTGAAGATCTTAAAATGTATGCTGAATTAAATAATAGTGAGACTGCTAAAAAGGTTTGGGAGGCACTCCCTATTAAAGGAAGCGCCAATACCTGGGGCGATGAAATTTATTTTTCCATTCCGGTTAAGGTTGGGTTAAAGAATGCTAAAGCTGTAGTTTTAGAAGGTGATTTAGGTTATTGGCCACCGGGAAATGCTTTTTGTATTTTCTTTGGATCTACTCCCGCTAGTGAAGGTGAGGAAATCAGGCCAGCCAGTCCGGTGAATGTCTTCGGGAAGATAATAGGAGATCCAAAGGTATTTAAAAAAGTCAGATCAGGTGCAAAAATTATTATTGAAAAAAGTTAAGAGCAAGAATAAATTTATAATTTATAGGATTTGGTAAGGAGATTTCATTTTTTTACTTTTAATTAAAATATCGGGGGGAATTTTAAATTCTAAGAGTTTATCATACAGAGCCTCAACGAAGAATTTTTCCGTATCATAGTGTTCGATCTCTAAAATATTTAAGCCCAATTCTTTAGCCCGAAGAGCGCTATGATAATTAATATCTCCGGTTATATATAAATCAGCACCACTCTTACCAACTTGCTCCAAGAGAGAGCTTCCCCCTCCACAACATAAAGCAACTTTCTTTATTTTACGATTATGGTTAGATTTAATTAATCTGATATAGGAAGCTTTAAGTTTATTTTTGACGCTCAGTGAAAATTCAGCCAGGTCTACCTCTTTAGCTATTTCTCCCCAAATACCTATTCCATAGGATTGATTTATTTTGAGTTCATAGATATCATAAGCGGGTTCTTCGTAGGGATGTGCCTTTTTCATAGCCTCTATTACGCTTTCTAAATTTCTCTCCGGAACGATGGTTTCAATTTTTATCTCCTCAACCACTTTTCTTTCGCCTATTTTCCCTACAAAGGGTTTAGTTCCTTCCATCGGTTTAAAAGTTCCTTCCCCTTTAATCTTAAAAGAGGTCTCAGTATATTTGCCAATCTTCCCTGCTCCGGCGTCAAAGATGGCCTGACTTATCCTATCTGATTCTTGAATGGGTACATAAACTGCAAATTTATAAATTTTTTCTAAACTGCTCTTGAGAGGAGCAATTTTAGTTATCCCCAATAGATTAGCAACATAATCATTCAGCCCATTTTCGGCTAAGTCATAATTGGTATGCAGCGCTAAAAGATTTATTTGATTAGTAATAGTTTGAAAAAGAAGGGGATTATTTTGTTTGGTAATTTGTTTTAGCGGAGTAAAAAGAAGAGGATGATGGGCAAGAATTACATTTACTTTATTTTCTATAGCTTCTTCTAATATTTCTAAAGTTAGATCTAAAGCAAGTAATATTTTTATTATGGGAGCTTCCAAGTCAGCAAATTGAATACCGCTATTATCATAGCTTTCTTGTAAAGAAAAAGGAGCAATCTTATCCAAAATATCTAAAAGTTCTTTAATGGTCATTTAATTTTTATTTCACTAACTCCCCCAAGAGGGAGGAAGAAAATTTACTCCTTTCTTTTGATTTCAATTCTCAGTATCACCAATCTTAAAGTCCAGCCATTGCCTGTTTAAGAGTTTTTACATCCTTCCAGGTTAATTCTTTAGGACTGCCCGGGAAGGTTCCTTCGTTTCTGAGTAAATAACTTGGATGGAACATAGGAAATATCTTTATCTCCCCTAACCAATCAAACCATTGACCTCGAAGATTAGTAATCCCTTCTATAGTCTCTAAAAGGTATTGAGTAGGGATATTACCCAGAGTAACAATAATCTTAGGATTGATCAAAGCAATCTGGGTTTCCAAGTAAGGGTAACAGGTCTCTATTTCACTCGGAGAGGGATTACGATTAGCCGGAGGTCTACATTTCACCATATTAGTGATAAAGATATCTTCTCTTTTTATATCAATTGATTGGAGAATTTTAGTTAAAAGTTGGCCGGCTTTACCCACAAAAGGCTTCCCTTGCAGGTCTTCCTCTTCTCCGGGAGCTTCTCCAATAAATATTACTTTAGCTTTGGAATTTCCTTCTCCCGGAACAACTGTAGTGCGAGCCAGATATAATGGACACTTTTTACAATTTTTACATTCTTCCGCTACTTCTTCGATAGTAAGCGGATTAATGTTTTCAGACATTAATTTTACCTCTATTTATTTTTTACCAAAATTAATCTTCTAAAGTAGTAGATTATCTTACATTTACTTATATTTTACCATTTTTTGATACTTTTTAGCAAGTAAATTGCCGCATCATCCTTGCCTTTAAACACTAAAAGTATTAAAATAAATAAAGTTATAATCATTACCCACCTGTTTAAATTCAAAATACCCTACCGAAGTGTCTTACTAAGTTGAGTATAGATTTTAAAGCACGCAATTTAAAAAGTATTTAATATTTTTAATAAAAAGGCGGAATTAAACCATGACCAAAGAACAAAAATTTTATGATACTTTAAAAGATATTTTTGTTGGGGCAAAAGTAGAAGGAGAATCTGGTTATATTAACTTAATGAAGATTAAGTCAATATATTACGAAAAAGGAGTTTTCCCTAAATTACAAAAAGATATTGATGAGGCATTAAAACCATTCCCTAATTTTAGAGAAGAACTTTTTGAAAAACTTTATACCTTTTTTCAACGGTACTTTTCAGAAAGTGGTTCAATTTACTTTAGATATACTCCTCTTCATCAAAATGTTTATGAGAAAGTTTATACTGATGACAAAGATGTAATACTCTTCTGGAAAACCCATATGCTTTATTATGTTAAAACTGACCGATTGTTTAAAAATCTAAAAGTAGAAGTGGATAATTTTAAGTTTTTCTTTGATGTATCTAAACTTGAATATAAAAGGGCAAATGAAAAGAAAGAAATCGTTTATGAATTTAAAGAGAAAAGAGAAGATGGAGTATTCCCCTTTTGTAAAGGGGTGTCAAACCGAAGGTTTGACGGGGTATTTGTCTTTAATGTTTATTATTCTGAAAGAGGAAAGAAAACTAAAATAGTTGATATTTTAAAAGACTTAAAAAAAGAAGGCATAAACATAAATGAAGATACTTTAGAAAAAGCTTTTAGAATTTTTGAAAAGCAGAACGAAGTAGATTATTTTATCAACAAAGATGCCAAAACATTTTTAAAAGAACAATTTGATATCTGGCTTTATCAATATGTTTTTTCTGGTGAAAGTGAATGGTCAGAGGAAAGAATAAAACAATTACAAATTTTAAAAGACATTTCCTTCAAAATAATTGATTTTATATCACAATTCGAAGATGAATTAGTAAAGATTTGGAATAAGCCAAAATTCGTTTTAAATTCTAACTATGTAATAACACTGGATAGAATTGCTGAAAAGGATGAAGAGTTAAAATTGGTTGAAAAGATTTTAAAACATGAGAATTTTAAAGAACAGGAAAAAGAATGGAAAGAGTTAGAGATTGTTGGTGATGACTTTAAAATTGAAAATATAGTTAAGAATTCCCCTTTTATAAAGGGGTGTCAAACCGAAGGTTTGACGGGGTATTTAAAGCTACCCTATAACCTGAACCTAAAACAAAAAGCAAAGGAATTAAGAAGAGCAGGGAATTTGTCCGAAGTACTATTATGGAATGAATTAAAAAATAATAAAATGTTGGGCTATGATTTTACCCGACAGCAAGTAATAGGGAATTACATTGTTGATTTTCATTGTCCCAAATTAAATCTTGTAATTGAAATAGATGGCGAAAGTCATGATTTCAAAGGTGAATATGATAAAAAAAGAGACGAATTTTTAAAATCCATCGGATTAGAAGTATTACATTTCAAAGATATAGATGTAAAAAAATCGCTTAATGTTGTTGTTGAACAAATTCAGCAATACATAAAAGAGAATACCCCGTCTGCTATACAGACACCCCTTTTGGGAAAAGGGGAATTAAATCTGAAATATAAACATTTACCTATTGATACGAAATATTTCAAAGATATAGAATTTGAAATTCTGGGATTATTTGATGATTTAGATACTTCTTTGGATGGTTGGCTAATTAAGAGTGAAAACTATCAAGCATTAAATACGATCTTACCAAAATTTAAAGAGAAAGTTCAGACCATTTATATTGACCCGCCGTTTAATAAAGAATCTGATGCAGATTATTTCTATTCAGTAAAATATAAAAATGCTTCCTGGATAACCTTACTGGAAAATAGATTGCGATTAGCAAGAGAGGTATTAAATCCCAAAGGAAGTATTTTTGTAAGATGTGATTATAATGGGAATATGTATGTAAGACTTTTGTTAAATGAAATTTTTAGTGAGGAAAATTTTAGGAATGAAATGTTAGCTAATAGGACATCCAGACTTAAAAATGAGGGCAAGAAATATTATTCATCTTGCGATTCTATATTCCTATATACCAAAACAAGTAATTATTTTTTCGAACAGCAAAGAATAGAAGAACCTTTTCAAATAAGATTAAGGATAAAAGATAATAAAGCTAAACAAGAACTAATAAAATTTTTAGTTAATAATTTTATAGATATTGACTATGAATTTATTGGGGATAATTTATTATTGAAAAGCCAAAAATGGATAGAAATGCATGCTTCTTCAGATAAAGATAACAATGATCCGATTAAAGTATTCGGAAAATTATATAAACCACCTAAAAGAAGGAGGTGGATGTGGAAAGATCCAAGTATATTGAAAATGATGGAGGAAAATGGGTGGCTTAGAATTAATCCACAAACTAATTTACCAGAATTATTGAGAACATGGAGATATTTAGGGTCAGACTGGACTGATATTCCTGGTTACTCCCAAACGACAGGATTCAAAACAGAAAACTCTGAAGATTTACTCGCACGTATAATAAATACAGGCTCAGATAAAGATAAAAGTAATATTATTTTAGATTTTTTCTTAGGCTCTGGTACAACTACAGCAGTGGCCCATAAATTAAAAAGAAAATGGATTGGTGTGGAAATGGGAGAGCATTTTTACGATGTAATTCTTCCTCGAATGAAAAAAGTTTTAGCTTATGATAAAAGCGGAATATCCAAAGAAAAAGATGTTAAGGAAAAATATAATCCTCAAAAAGCTGGCGGTTTCTTCAAATACTATGAACTCGAACAGTATGAGGATACATTAAGAAAAGTAAAGTATGAAGATTCTGATTTATTCGAAAATCCTTATGAAGATCCTTACAATCAATATGTATTTATGAGAGATTCTAAAATGCTTGAGGCTTTAGAAATAGATTATAAAAATAACCAAGTAAAGGTAGATTTATCCAGCCTTTATCCCCCCTCTAACTCCCCCCTTAGTAAGGGGGGATATGGGGGGATAGATATTCCGGAAACACTTTCTAATTTATGCGGTAAATGGATTAAAAGAATTACTCCTAACTATGTAGAGTTTGAAGATGGAGAAAAGATAAACATCAAAGATTTAGATTATAAACTTATCAAAGATTTAATCTGGTGGTGAGATAAAAATGGTTGTAGAATCGCAGAAAATTGAATTCAAACCTAATTGGCGAGATGAATATCTTAAGGTAATTTGTGCTTTTGCAAATGCAGAGGGTGGAGAATTAATAATTGGTGTTGATGATAAGGGAGAACCTTTGGGATTAAAAAATATAAAAAAATTGTTAGAGGATATTCCTAATAAAATTAGAAGTAAATTAGGTATTATTCCCTCAGTAGATTTTGAAAAAAGTAAAGGTAAAGAGGTAATGCGAATAAGGGTTAATTCTATCTCAGTTCCAATTTCTTATGATGGTAGATATTACTTAAGGAGTGGGAGTACAAATTTGGAGTTGAAGGATAGTGAACTTGCCAATTTCTTGATAAAAAAACTTGGTAAAACCTGGGATGAATTTGTTGAGGAAAGCGTCTCTTTTGGCGATATAAATCTCGAAACTATAGAGAAATTTAAAAAACTTGCAGTAGATAGGATTCCATCAATTGATGAAGAGAAAAATTATAGGGCAATTCTTGAGAAACTAAATCTTTTCGAAGGAAGCAAATTCAAAAGAGCAATGATTTTACTTTTTGGAAAAAATCCTCAAAAATTTCATCCAGGAGCTTACTTAAAAATTGGGAAGTTTTTAACAGAAACAGAAATTCAAGCTACCGATATGGTTGAGGGGAATCTTTTTCAACAGCTTGAAAATACTTTAGATATTTTACGAACAAAATATTTAATAAGCAATATAAAATTTGAAGGTATTCATAGAAGAGATATTCTTGAGTATCCTTACGAAGCTTTAAGAGAAGCGATAATAAATGCTTTAATTCATAGAGATTATATTGGAACATCGGCAATTCAAATAAGAGTTTATAATGATAGACTTGTGATTATGAATGAGGGTAAATTACCACCCGAGGTTCCGGTTGAAAAACTAAAAACAGAACATCTATCAAAACCAAGAAATAGTCTTTTGGCAAAAGCTTTCTATCTTGCTGGATTTATTGAAAGTTGGGGGAGAGGAACTGTGAAAATAGTTGAAAATTGTTTACAACAAGGATTACCAGAGCCTGATTTTATAGAAGAATATGGAGTGATGAAGGTTGTATTTTATAAAGATAAATTTACAGAAGAAAATTTGAAAAAATTGGGAATTAGTGAAAGACAGATTAAGGCAGTAATGTATGTGAAGGAAAAGGGAAAGATTACCAACAAAGAATATCAGGAAATAAATAATTGTTCAAGAAATACCGCATCAAATGATTTAAGACGATTAGTTGAAAATCATATTTTAAAAGAAAGTGGAGTTAAAGGGGCGGGATCTTATTACGGTATTGCCTAAGAATTGCACAAATTGCATAGTAATTGCCTAAGAATTGCACAAATTGAATTTATCGTTTTTATTAATGAAAAGAATAATAACTCAAATAGTCGAAACAGATAAAAGGGGTATAAACCCAATAAAAGTTCATTTCCTAAAAGGAATAAAAGGGATTTTATAACAATGACAAGAGTATTTTTACAAAATATAATTGAAGAATCAAAAAGATTTGGTGATTTGCCAGCTAATTGGAATTCTTTTGATTTGGAAAATTTTTCTAAAAATAAAAAACTTTGGGATTATCAGCAAAAATCTTTAAAGAATGCAATAACTGTTTTATGGAAATATTTTGAGGACCTTGTTGATTATCAGGAAGATGAAAGATTAGAAGTAAATCAAGAAAGAAAACAAAATTTTTTTAAGTGGTATAAAGATAACGGATTAGAAGAAAAGTTAGATATAAAATTAGATAAAAGAAAGAGAAATATTTATAATCTTCTTACTGAATATTACCAAAAAGAAGACAATAAAATATCTTATGAAAATTTTATCAACCGTATGTGTTTTTGGATGGCGACAGGAAGTGGAAAAAGCCTGGTCATCATTAAATTAATCCAAATATTAAAAGAATTAATGGAAAGAAAAGAAATTCCCTCTTACGATATTTTGTTTTTAACTCATCGAGATGATTTGATAGAACAATTAAAAAAGCATGTTGATGAATTTAATTATGCCAACGAAACAAAGATAGATTTAAAAGAATTAAAAGA
>Ga0315279_10005593_pt1 | contig 16242 bp, 6 predicted proteins | sample YL17G06_20_MG_FD_203694 | JGI IMG/M metagenome (GOLD analysis project Ga0315279, IMG submission 203694) | Sediment microbial communities from Yellowstone Lake, YNP, Wyoming, USA - YL17G06_20 | ecosystem: Environmental > Aquatic > Freshwater > Lake > Sediment | place: USA: Wyoming | collected...
CAACGACTACACCATTAACCAGTCGCTTCCCTTCCAGATTGTGGAGGCCATGCAGGAATTCCGCGTGCAGACCAGCGTGCCGGCCGCCGAATACGGGCGCAGCGCCGGGGCCCAAATCAACGTCATCAGCCGGAAGGGCGAGAACACGCCGCACGGCACGCTGTTCGGGTTCAGCCGCAATTCGGCGTTAAGCGCCGGCCAGCCGCTGTCGGCATACAACGGCGGCACCTTCGACCAATACGCCGGCGCCTGGAAATTGCAGCCGGGCAATCAGGGCAAGCCGGGGCCGCTGGGCGACACGTATTTGCAGGGTCTCTATGAGCGGCGGGATCCGCGCGTGGTGCAGAACCAGTTTGGCGCCAACCTGGGCGGCAAGCTGGCTGAAAACCGCCTGTTTTACTTTTTGAACTGGGAGAGCTTCCGGGTGTCAAACCCGCGGCCGCTGTTTGAGCGCGTGCCCGGCATGTTCCTGAGGGGCGCCAACCCGACCTTCCGCAGCCTGGTTAATCCCAGCGCGCCGCAAAATCCGGCCGCTGCGGTCTCGCAGTTGTACGGGCTCTATCCGCTGCCCAACGTGGGGCCGAGCGCTTTCACCGACGCCAACTACAACGCTTTCTGGGTGGGCGAGTCAGCCAACTGGACAGCCACCGACAACTGGCTGGAGCGGCTCGACTGGCGGATCGGCTCGCACGCCAGCATGAACTTCAAGCACAATATCCAACGCATCAACCAAGTGCAGGGCGGCACGCTCCCGCAAACCACTAACTACCCGGGCAACGGCAACAGCGTCAAGGGGCGGAACCAGAACTTCAGCTACAACTGGGTGCAGCAGATCGGCGACCGCACCTCCAACGAGTTGCGCGCCGGCTGGAACCGCTTCCGCCTGACCGTTCTGCCGCTGGACAGCCTGCTCGACCCTTCCTCGCTCTCCATCAGCAACGTCAATTTTCACGATCGCGGGCTGCCGACCGTGACCGCCACCGGGCAGTATATTACGTATCCTGGGACTTATCGCGTGAACCCTGCTTACACGCAACTGGGGCCTCTCCCCTCGCTGGGCGGCGACTTCAACAGCCCCAGCGCGCGCGCCAACAGCACCATTTCGCTGGCCGATAACCTTGGCTACACGCGGGGGCGGCACAGCGCAAAATTCGGCTTCGAATTGCGCCACGCGCGCCTCAATATCAACAATGAGGCCTTCGGCCGCGGCCAGATCGTCGCCTTTTCCGGGCCCTATCTGGCCTACTGGAACCAGCCTGACTTGGTCTCGATCGCTCGCGTGGATGCTCGCTTTGGAGGCGGTTTCGACCGCGCCTTCTCCACCCGCTCCTATAGCGGTTTTGTTCAGGACCAGTGGCAGGCGGGCAGCCTTACCTTCAACTATGGCCTGCGCTATGAGGTGAACACGGCCCCGGTGGAGTTGCGCGACCGCCTGGTCAACTACTATCCGGCGCTGGGCGGGCTGGTGCGCGCCGGGACGCTCGACGTGCTGGACCCGTTCGGCAACGTGATCAGCCAGGCGCCCGGCGCGGTCCCCCGGGCCGGCTTCGACACCGGCAAAAAGAACTTCAGCCCCCGGGCCGGCTTCGCCTGGGCGCTTGGCAAGAGCAGCAAGACCGTTCTGCGCGGCGGCTACGCGATGATGTACGACCAGCAGCCTTTCCAGCCCTCGGTGAATATGCTGCTGAACCCGCCGTTTGTTTCACAGGACTTCGCGCTGGGCGGGCCCGCTGTGAGCTTCTCAACGAGCTTTCAGCGTAAACCAACTCTCTACACGCTGCCCTACAGCATCACGGCGCGCGACCCGCAGACGCGCACCGCCTATCTGCATCAGTTCCACTTCGGGCTGGAGCGGGCACTGGGCAGGGGTTTGATTGCCATCTCGTATGTGGGATCGTTGGGCCGGCGGTTGCCGCTGCTGCGCGATATCAGCGCCTGCGCGCCCGACCGCATCGCTAGCGAAACCAACTACACCTCAGCCACTTCCTGCGTGGGCGCCGCAAATCAGTTGTACCTTTACGATCTCTCGCAGGCGGGGTTCCGGCAGCAGTCCGCCGCCAACCGCTTCCTGGGAACCCGCATCCTCAACCAGGAAAGCACGGGCCTTTCCAGCTTCAACTCCCTGCAGGTGCGCCTGGAGACCGCCAGCTACCACGGCTCGCAACTGCGGCTGCATTACCAATGGGCCAAGTCCATCGATAACGCGTCTTCGCTGCAACCCAACGTTTCGATCGTTTCCGCGGCGCTGGCAACGCTGACGGGTCTCGGCCTGAGCGAGGTGACGAACTCGCAGTTTGCGAGCGCGGACCCGGGCGCGCTGGCCGGCGTGCGCAGTGTCAGCCCCTCGCTGACCTTGCGGCCGGCGCTTCCCGTAATCAGCACCCGGCCGGGCGTGCCGCAGAATTCCTCCAACATGGCGGGCGAGCGCGGGCTTTCTGATTTCGACGTGCGGCACCGGGCGGTCATCCACTATCTCCTCGACATACCGCGCCGGCTGCACCTGGGCCCCGGCTGGCAACTGGCCGGCATCACCACGCTGCAGACCGGGCAACCGTATTCGGTCTACCTCGATTACTTCGGGGTGCCTCTGCGGCCTGATATCAGCGGCGCGGTGCTGACCAGCACCAGCGACCCCAACGCGGCCATCAATGGCGGCCTGCCCATCACCCAGGGCAACTTCCTGCTGGTCAACGCCCTGAAAGGGCAGACGCCCGGCGCCCTGGGCCGCAATGCCTTGGCCGGCCCCAACCTGGTCAACTTCGACGCCTCGGCCCTGAAAACCTTCAAGCTGCGCAGCGACGTCAGAAGGCTGGAGTTCCGCGCCGAGTTTTTCAACCTGCTGAACCGGTCGAACTATCGCCAGCCATACGGGCGAGGCGGCGCGCTGTACGACTGGTTCAACAATGTGTACAAGCCCCTTCCCGCGGTCAACGCGGACCCGCTGTTCGGGAGAATCCTGCAGGCGCGGCCGGCCCGCGAGATCCAATTCGCGGCCAAGCTGATCTTCTAGCCATGGAGGCGCTGCCGATGACAATGAACTCGCACAAACACGCAGGAGGATGTATGACTCGCAATGCGATTGCCCTAGCGCTGACGGTAGCGTTGGGCCTGGCTTTGGCCGCGCCGGCAGCCGACAAGCCGCTGATCTTTACCGGCGGCATCATCGATGCCAGCAATGGCCGGCCGGGCGCCGCCATCGCGGTCGGTTCCATCATCTCGATTTACGGGACGAGCCTGAGCGACTCGATCCTCTCGGCAGATGCCGTCCCGCTGCCGACAAAGCTGGGCGGCGCCAAGGTCACTTTCGGGTCGGGTAGCAACGCCGTGGACGCCCCGCTGTTTGGCGTATACAAGAGCCAGATCAACGCCCAGGTGCCGTGGGGCGTGGCGCCGGGCAGCCAGCCCGTGACGGTGACCACTTCGGGGGGAACCAGCGATGCCGTCACTGTCACTGTTCAGGCGGTCGCTCCGGGCGTCCTTTCCCAGGCCTCGTCCGGCCGCGGCCCTGGTGTCGTTCAGGTGTACGACGCCGGGAACTACCCGTTCAACGATTTCACGACCCGAGCCGGGCGGAAGCCGGCAACCTACGGCGACATTATCGTCGTTTACGCGACGGGTCTGGGGCCGGTCAAGCAGCCGCCGAAGGATGGCGACATTAATGCCCAGCCGGCGACTGGAACGATCACGCTCAAGGCCGTGCCGCCCAACGGCGCTGCGATCACCGTCGGCAATACGACCTATGTGTTTCGAGACCAGCCCTCGGCGACCACCGACGTCCAGCGCACCCCGGACACAACCGCCTCCGGCACCCTGACGTTCTCGGCTGCTCCCTCATTGCCCAGCGACGGAGCGACTGTGACGATCACGGCTGGCCCGCAGACCGCCACGTACACGTTCCAAACGACCCCCTCCGTACCCCCCGTGCCGCGGGCCGTGACGCTGACGCCGAATGTTGCCGCGCGGGCCACGCTTACGTTTACCTCGACTCCGAATGCTGGCAATACCGTGAGGATCGGAAACCAAACTTACACATTCCAAACGGTCCCCTCCGGAACAGGAGCCGTGACGCTGACGCCGAATGTTGCCGCGAAAGCCACGCTTACGTTTAACGCGAATCCCCAGGACGGCAATACCGTGAGGATAGGAACGCAAGTTTACACGTTTCGCGTTCTGCCTTCCGCGCTCCTGGATGTACGGCTGGCCAGCGATTTCACCCTCAGCGCCCAGAATCTTGCGACCGTCATCAGCGCGGATGCCGCCTCCCTTGTCCAGGCCGTTGCCTCAACGTCGAGCGTCGTTCTGACGGCGAAGACGGCCGGATTGGCCGGCAACAGTGTTCAGGTGAGCGTGTCGGGAACCTTTGCCACGCCCGCGTCGCAGACGCTGACCGGGGGAAGCGACGGCCTTGGCCCAACGCTTACCAGCCTCGTGAGCGTCATCACCGCGGATTCCGGCAGTCCCGTCAGCGCCACTGTTTCCGGCACGGTGGTCACGCTGACCGCCAAGACGGCCGGATCGGCCGGCAACAGTATTCCGGTGATTGTGTCGGGAAACTTTGCTGCCACGCCCGTACCGCAGACGCTGACCGGGGGAAGTGACGGCCTTGGCCCAACACTTACCAGCCTCGTGAGCGTCATCAACGCGGATTCCGGCAGTCCCGTCGGCACCACTGTTTCCGGCACGGTGGTCACGCTGACCGCCAAGAGTGCGGGGCCGAGCGGGACTTTCACGGTGGTGCCACAGAATGCCTCGGCTACCTACCAGGCCGGAGCGGCCGGCGCGAGCGGCATCGTGCCCACGCTGGACAGCCTGCGCACGGCGCTTTCGGGCAATCCCGCGGTCACGGTGGACAGCGCCGCCGGCGCCTCTGCGCTCACTTTCCACTCGGCGGCGTCCGGATTCGCCGCCATCTCGCTCACCTGTACCCCGGGCGACGCCGCCTCGATGGCCTGCAGCATTACTCCTGGCCGCCCGCTGCCCAGCGAGACAACCAATACCGTGAAGGCGCTGGTCGCTGGTCGGGAGGTAACACCCGAGTGGAGCGGCCTGGTGGCCGGACTTGTCGGCCTGTACCAGATCAACGTGAAGATCCCCCCGAAGCCGGCGACAGCCGATGCGGCCTTCGACGGCTGCTTCGTTCCGCTGCAACTGAAAATCACCGACGCGAGCGGCAGCACGCTCGCGACGGGCAACACGGTTACTATCGCCATGGCCGGCACTGCCAGCAGCGCCGATTGCATGGCCGGCGGTGGTTCGCACCCCAACATCTCCGAGGACATCGCAGCCGCGGCGACCTTGTTCCGCCTGCGCCAGCCCGACGGCAAACCAACAAAGATGGGTTTTCGGGCCGCCTTCCAGCAGACTGCGGACGCCAATGCAAGCAAGTTCCGCCGGGCAGGCTTTCCCCCGAATGGCGCCTGCATTACCGAGGTGGCCAACTCTGACATTGACCTCTATTCCCCCGTTGGGAACCTCATTCCGCAAATCTATCCGCTGCTCGATGCGGGGACGATAACCGTTGCCACCGGGGCGTCCAGTACCGCACTGGGAACCATCAAGCCTGATGCAAACATGTTTTACTCCGGCGACAGCCTCGGGACGGTTACGGACGACCCCGCGTCATTATCCGTTACCGGCGGCGCAGCGGGCAGCAAGGTGCCTACATTCGGGCCTCTGCAGATGGTCCTGCGCACCAAGCTGACTGCGCTGAGCGAACCGAGCTGGGATGCAAGTACCGGCCTGAAGGTTGCCGGGACGTGCAACGATAGCACCGGTTCAGTGGTCGCCATTGTGACCTGGAAAGACAGCGGCGTGAACGGAGCGACGTTCTGCAGCACGGCCTGCCCGAACGACAACAAATTCTCGATCACCATCAAGCCGGACAGCCTCCCCACACTGCCCGCCAGCAGCACCGCCAACCTTGACGCGGTGTTTGTTCCGGCGCCTGGAACCAACCCGGGGCGGGTCCCGTTTGCCAGCCCGCTTGCGGGCGAGGTCGTGGTGCTGGACGGTGTCAGCGCCAAGCCGTTCACATTGCCGCTTCCTACGCCCACGACTACTCCTTGATTGTCTGGGTCCGGGGGCCGGGCGACCGGTCCCCGGTTTCTTCCTTGCGGGCCGGCGCTGCCCGCGGAGAATGTGTGACTCGCAATGCGATTGCCCTAGCGCTGACGGTAGCGTTGGGCTTGGCTTTGGCCGCGCCGGCAGCCGACAACAAGCCGGTGATCGCTGCCGGCGGCATCATCGATGCCAGCAATGGCCGGCCGGGCGCCCCCATCGCGCCCGGTGCCATCATCTCGATTTACGGGACGAGCCTGAGCGACTCCAGCCGGAACCTCTCGGCAACTGCCATCCCGCTGCCGAAAAAGCTGGGCACCACCACGGTCACTTTCGGGTCGGGCAGCAACGCCGTGGACGCCCCGCTGTTTGGCGTATACGGCTGGGGATACGACCAGATCAACGCCCAGGTGCCGTGGGGGGTGGCGCCGGGCAGCCAGCCCGTGACGGTGACCACTTCGGCGGGAACCAGCGATGCCGTCACTGTCACTGTTCAGGCGGTCGCTCCGGGCGTCCTTTCCCAGGCCTCGTCCGGCCGCGGCCCTGGTGTCGTTCAGGTGTACGACGCCGGGAACTACCTGCTCAACGATTTCACGACCCGAGCGGGGCGGAAGCCGGCAACCTACGGCGACATTATCGTCGTTTACGCGACGGGTCTGGGGCCGGTCAAGCAGCCGCCGAAGGATGGCGACATTAATGCCCAGCCGGCGACTGGAACGATCACGCTCAAGGCCGTGCCCCCCAACGGCGCTACGATCACCGTCGGCAATACGACCTATGTGTTTCGAGACCAGCCCTCGGCGACCAACGACGTCAAGCGCACCCCGGACACAACCGCCTCCGGCACCCTGACGTTCTCGGCTGCTCCCTCATTGCCCAGCGACGGAGCGACTGTGACGATCACGGCTGGCCAGCAGACCGCCAAGTACACGTTCCAGACGACCCCCTCCGGACCGGGAGCCGTGACGCTGACGCCGAATGTTGCCGCGCGGGCCACGCTCACGTTCACCTCGAATCCGAATGCCGGCAATACCGTGAGGATCGGAACCCAAACTTACACATTCCAAACGGTCCCCTCCGGAACGGGAGCCGTGGCGCTGACGCCGAGTTTTGCCGCGAAAGCCACGCTTACGTTTAACGCGAGTCCGCATGACGGCGATACCGTGAAGATAGGAACGCGAGTTTACACATTTCGCGTTCTGCCTTCCGCGCCCCTGGATGTGCGGCTGACCGGCGATTTCACGGTCAGCGCCGCGACTCTTGCGTCCGTCATCAACGCGGATACTGCCTCCCTTGTCCAGGCCGTTGCCTCAACGTCGAGCGTCGTTCTGACGGCGAAGACGGCCGGATCGGCCGGCAACAGTATTCAGGTGAGTGTATCGGGAACCTCTGGCAGCTTCTCGACGCCGACGCTGACCGGGGGAAGTGACGACCTTGGCGCAACGCTTACCAGCCTAGTGAGCGTCATCAACGCGGATAATGCCTCCCCTGTTCGGGCCGTTGCCTCGACGGCGACGAGCGTCGGTCTGACGGCGAAGACGGCCGGAGCGGCCGGCAACAGTATTCAGGTAATTGTGTCGGGAACCTTTGGCACGCCCGCATCGCAGACGCTGACCGGAGGAAGTGACGGCCTTGGCCCAACGCTTACCAGCCTCGTGAGCGTCATCACCGCGGATCCCGGCAGTCCCGTCCGCGCCACTGTTTCCGGCACGGTGGTCACGCTAACCGCCAAGAGCGCGGGGCCGGACGGGAATTTCACGGTAGCGGTGACGCCGAACACCTCGGCTACCTACCAGGCCGGAGCGGCCAGCGCGAGCGGCATCGTGGCCACGCTGGACAGCCTGCGCTTGGCGCTTTTGGGCAATCCCGCGGTCACGGTGGACAGCGCCCCCGGCGCCGCTGCGCTCACTTTCCACTCGGCGGCGTCCGGATTCGCCGCCATCTCGCTCACCTGTACCCCGGGCGACGCCTCGATGGCCTGCAGCATTAGACCCGGCTACCCGCTGTCTAGCGAGACAACCAATACCGTGAAGGCGCTGGTCGCTGGTCGGGAGGTAACAGCCGAGTATAGCGGCTTGGCGCCCGGCTATGTCGGCCTGTACCAGGTGAACGTGAAGATCCCGGCCAGGGGCGATGTGGCCTTCGATGGCTGCTTCGTTCCGCTGCAACTGAAAGTCACCGACGCGAGCGGCAGCACGCTCGCGACGAGCAATACGGTTACTATCGCCATGGCCGGCGCTGCCAGCACCGGCGCCGATTGCCTGGCCGGCGGCGGTTCGCGCCCCAACATCTCCGAGGACATCGCAGCCGCGGCGACCTTGTTCCGCCTGCGGCAGCCCGACGGCAAAACAAAGATGGGTTTTCGGGCCGCCTTCCGACAGACTCCGGGCGTCAATGCAAGCTGGTTCTGGCGAGCAGGCTTTCCCCCGAATGGCGCCTGCATTACCGAGGTGGCCAACGAGGCCATCGACCTCTATTCCCCCGTTGGGGACCTCATTCCGGAATCCTATCCGCTGCTCGATGCGGGGACGATAACCGTTGCCAGCGGGGCGTCCAGTACCACGCTGGGAACCATCAAGCCTGATGCAAGCATGTTTTACTCCAGCGACAGCCTGGTGCCGGTGACGGATGACCCCGCGTCCCTATCCCTTACCGGTACCGGCGGCGCCGTGGGCAGATGGGTGGTGCCTCCATTCGGGCCTCTGCAGATGGTCCTGCGCACGAAGCTGACGCTGAGCGAACCGAGCGGGGATGCAAGCACTGGCCTGAAGCTTGCCGGGACGTGCTACGATAACACCGGTTCAGTGGTCGCCATTGTGACCTCGAAAGACAGCGGCAGCGGCGTGAATGGAGCGACGTTCTGCAGCACGGCCTGCACGAACAGAACATTCTCGATCACCATCAAGCCGGACAGCCTCTCCCCACTGCCCGCCAGCAACACCGCCAACCTTGACGTGGTGTTTGTTCCGGCGTATGGAACCAGTGAGGGGCGGGTCCCGTTTGAGAGCAAGATTGCGGGCGAGGTCGTGCTGCTGGACGGTGTCAGCGCCAGGCCGTTCACATTGCCGCTTCGGCCTACGACTCCTTGATTGTCTGGGTCCCGGGGGCTGGGCGACCGGTCCCCGGTTTCTTCCTTGCGGGCCGGCGCTGCCTGCTGCGCAGCGGATCCGGCGGCGCAGCTAGGGGGACCACGGGTATGGGGCGCGCGCTGCTTGTCGTCATCCTGGCCACGGCTGTTGGTGTGCCCTTGTTGGCGCTGGCGCTTTGCCTGCTGGGCGGACCAGCGCTGATTCCCCAGGCTGCGGTCGAAGGCCAGGGTCGCGGCGCCGAGTTTGCGCCGAACGCAATAGTCTCCATCGATCCGGTTATTTCCCTCACTGTTGTGAGGTTAGCGAACCGGCACGCTGCGGCCGGGGAGCGAGGGCCGTGGGCCGCAACGGCCGCCGACGAGCCGCCACTGTATGGCCCCTTGGGGATCAAGCCGCAGGCGGTGCGGCAGGGGTCAATAGGGAGTTGCTATTTTCATGCCACCGTGGCCGCCATTGCGCAAGCCAGCCCGCAACTGATCGAGAACATGCTCCGCCCCAACAGCGCGGGCGGCTACACGGTGGAGTTTAAAGACGGCAAAAAGGAAACCGCCTACCTGGAGGACGTGTTGTTTGCCCGGAAAAGCGGCTTCGAACAGTCCGACGGGCTGTGGGTGGGGGTGCTGTTTCGCGCCTATGCCCAGCGCGTGTTGCGCCAGGCCCTGATCGGAGCGATTGACAAAAGCAGTCTCTTCCCGCTGCTGAAGAAATACGCCGCGGATTTCATCAGTTCCAACGACGCGGTTTTACTGGCCTACGACCACGCCATCCGCGCCGTGGTGGGCCAGCGCGGGGAGATGGATCGCGGGCGGCTGATCGCGGAGCTGCGCAGCGAGTTGAAACCTCTCAACCTCTCGGAGGCGGCCCAGGAGGCCGTGCTCGGAGTGCTGGACTCGGCGGGCGTGTTCGATGCCCTGGTCGCCATGGTGCAGCAGAACGGGGAATTGTTTGGCGCTTACCGCGCCGTGGGCAACGGCGGGCTGCCGTTGCGCGTCATACGCGCGCTGGTCGGAGATACGGTGCGGGGCCTGTGGCTGAACAAGGACAGGCGCGAAGCGCTGTCCTTCATGGAGCGCGCGGACCGGCTGCCGGTGGTGGCCAGTTCCGGGGCCGAGTACGGGCGCTTGCTGGCGGCCGGGCAGAGGTCGGCGGCCGACGGCGACTGGTACGTGGCCAGTCACGCCTTCACGGTCCTGGCTTACGACGCGGTCGGGCTAAGGGTGACGCTGCGCAACCCCTGGGGCCATCACCCCGCTCCCGATGGGGTGTTCACTCTTTCGCTGGAGAGATTTCTGGAGGCCTTCGAGTATGTGACCGCTGCCGGACCGGCGCCGGCCTCGCCCAGGCCGCTGCCAGCGGGCCGGCGGCCGGCCTCGGCCGGCAGGATGACCACGCGAATTGGAGCCTGGCGCGCTGGTTTGGCGCAGACTTGACAAAGCAGGTTGCCGGACGGCTCGGGACGGATCGAGCCTTGGGGTGGGAGACAAAGGGATGCCAGTATGTTATTACTGCGGCGTGGCTAATCCGGAAAGCGGCCATTCCTGCCTGAATTGCGGACGGCCGCTGGGCAGGACGGAAGAGCGGGCCGCGCCGTCCCCGCCGGCTGCGGTTGGCGGCCGGGGGCCGGGCGAGCTTGCCCATTTCCTGGTTGCCGAAAGCGGCGCATCGGCGGGCAGGCAGTTCCTGATCACGGCAGCGGGGCTGCGCGTCGGACGCCAGCCGGACCAGAACCAGGTGGTGCTCGACGACCCGGAGGTGTCGCGCCGCCACGCCCGCCTCTACCTGGATGAGGCCTCCAAGGTCCGCCTGGAAGATTCCTCTTCCAACGGCACGTATGTGAACGGCCGCCGGGCCGAACAGGGGGTGCTGCAGCCCGGCGAACAAATCCGCTTCGGTCTCAACCCGTCCTGCACATTCACTTATCGCGCCGAAGCGTCGGAGGCCATGGCGGTGGCACGACAACTGGCGGCGGCCGTGGCCGGGGGCGGTGCGGCCGGCCGGCCGGCCGACACCGTTCATGTCCGTCCTGATGAAGCCGCCGCGCCGAATGCCCGCCTGCAGCTCGTTCTGGATGCCTATGCCGTCGAAGATCTCCCGCTGCAGGGTCCGCGCACGGAACTGGGGCGCCAGCCCGGCGCGAATCGGATCGCCATCGAGCATCCCACGGTGTCCGATGCCCATGCCGAGGTGGTGCAGACCGGTGAAGGGACGAATGTTCTGCGCGACCTCCATTCGGCCCATGGCACCTATGTGAACGGCGAACGGGTTTCCGAGAAGCCCCTGAGGGAAGGCGACCTGATTCGGCTGGGGGAGTGCGACACGCGCCTGTTGCTGTATCGCGAAGCACACCGGCGGGCCCTGGTGCTGCGCGACATCGAGCTGGTCAAGCCGGTGGTCACCATCGGCCGCGACATCAGCAACCAGGTGCATATCAATCACCCCACCGTGTCCATGTTTCACGCCCAGGTCCACAAGCAGGGCAATGTCTTCGAACTGATGGACCGCAATTCGACGAACGGGACCTACGTCAATGGAACGCGGATTACGCGGCAGCGCCTGCAGCCGCGCGACCGGATCACGCTGGGCGCCATCCAGTTCGTCTTCGACGGCAGCACCATGGAACAGCAGTCGGACGGCGCCGGGGTGCGTCTGACCGCCTTGGAGCTGCACCGCACCATTCAGAATCCGCAAACCGGCCGCCCCCTGGTGCTGCTGGACGGCATTTCGCTGGCCATCGAGCCGCGGGAGTTCGTGGGCCTGCTGGGGCCGGCGGGCGCCGGAAAATCCACGCTGATGTACGCGCTGAATGGGGCGCAGCCGGCCGACCACGGCCGCGTGCTGTTCAACAACTCCGATCTGTATCGCGAGCATGCGGCCTTGCGGGCGGCCATGGGATACTTGCCGCAGGAGGACATCCTGCACCGCACGCTGACGGTCCGCCAGTGCCTCTATTTCGGCGCGCGCCTTCGCCTGCCCGACGACTATGGCGAGAAGGAGATCCTGGCGCGCGTGGAGGAGGTCCTGCGGAGCCTGGACCTGTCGGAACGCGCCGATGTGCCGATCACGCAACTGAGCGGAGGCCAGCGCAAGCGCGTCAGCCTGGGGCTGGAACTGCTCAGCAAGCCCAGCCTGCTGTTCATGGACGAGCCGACGGCGGGCCAGGACCCCCGCACCGAGATGCGGTTGATGCAGTTGTTCCGCGAGATCGCCAACCGCCAGGCCACCATTGTCTGCACCACGCACCTGTTGGGGTCGTTCAGCCTCCTGGACAAAGTGGCGGTGGTGGTGCAGGGGAGGTTGGCCTATTTCGGGCCCAGCCAGGAGATGCTGACCTATTTTAAAACGGCGCGCCCCACCGAGGTTTACGACCGCCTGCAAGAAAAGCCGCCCGAGGCCTGGGCCAAGCAATACCGCGAGTCTGAGCTTTACCGGGAGAGCATGGGGGGCAGCGCCACCGACGAAACCATCAAGACCTCCCGGCGGCGCGTGGCGCCACCGCCCGCGGCGCGCCGCCAGTCGCCTGCGCGGCAGTTGGCCACGCTGGTTCAGCGGCAACTGGCCCTCCGTGTCAGGGGCTGGGGGAGTGTCTTCGGCCTGCTGGCGCCTCCGGCTGTAATCGCCCTCCTGGTGGGCCTGATGAAGCGGGGCCCAAACGAACCCAAGACTCTGTTCATGATCATGTTTTCAGCCCTGTGGTTTGGGTGCTCGGCCGCGGTCCGCGAGATCGTGGACGAACAGGCCATGTACCGGCGAGAGCGCGAGCGCGGCCTGGCCATCCCCAGTTACCTCGGTTCCAAGCTGGTATACCTGCTGGGCCTGGCCGTGGCGCAGAGCGCGCTGTTCCTGTCGGTGCTGACGCTCATGGGCGCCCAGGAGAATCACTTCCCGGAGGCCATGGGCCTCATGGCCCTGATGACGGTGGAAGGCGCCTTGATCGGGCTGTTGATCTCCGCGCTCTGCAAGACGCCGGAGAAGGCGCTTTCTGTTTTTCCCTTGGCCTTGATCCCGCAGTTGCTATTGGCCGGTTTGTTCGTCCCGGCCGGAGACCTGGATCCTTTCTTCCCGGTGCATAACAAAGAACAGCGGCGGATCGAGTATCAGAAACTGCCCAAAGATCTCGTTCCGCCGGCCATGAGCCCGGTCCTGCGATATGGCATTTCGCCGCTGATGGTGGCGCGCTGGGGGCTGGAGGCGCTGGCCGACCTGTACATCCATGACAACACGGGGGGCAGCGTGGTGCTGCTCAATTCACTGGCCATCACCTTCCATCCGGGAGACGTGGCCGAGGCGCGCGCCTACCTGGATTCGGTCAACGATCAGTTGCAGGGAAAAATCCCTGTGGCCCGGCCGCCGGAGACGCAACCGGCCCTTCCGCAATACCTGGTGGTGCTGGGCGGTTTTGCCGTTGGAATGGTGGCCGCCACCGGCGCCGCTCTAAAACTGAAGGACTTAAGGGGGCGCCGATGAACGCGTTCGCCCTGGAACTGGCGGGCAAAGGCCAGTGCTGGAACCTCAACAGGCCGGAAATCCGGATGGGGCGCGACCCGGGCTGTGACATTGTGTTCGCCGAGCGCGAATACCCGATGGTCTCGCGCCATCACCTGCTGCTACGGATCGAAGGGGACAGACTGTTGATGGAAGACCTGAACAGCACGCACGGCACATTCCTGAACGGAAAGAGACTGCACCGGGCGGAGGTCGCGGTCAATGACGTGCTGAGACTGGCTGCCGACGGGCCGGAGTTGCGGGTGCATGCCGGGCCGCTGGCTCACGCGATGGTCCTCGCCGGCGTGGCAGGCGACATGGCCGCGACCCGCGTGGCCCCCTTCGCGGCGCCGGCGCCCGCCGCGGCTACGCGCATTGGCACGCCGGGCGCCATCCCTCCGGTGGGCGCTACGCGCGTGGCCCTGGGCGGCGCCTCCGGCGGAGTGGCGCCCACCCGGGTGGCCCCCGCCGCACAGCACCCGCCCGCGGCGGAGACGATCATGGGTCCCGCCCAGCCGCTCCAGCCCAGCGTGACAGGCCCCACACCGGCGGAGGCTCCGCTTTCAGCCGGGCCGCCGCCGGTTTCCCCGGCGGAGCCTTCCGCTCAGGGGGTGTCGCGCGCTCAGCTCGTGCCCGAAGTTCCACAACCTTCACCGATGGACCCGCAGCTTATGGAACAGAAACTGAATGCCCTTCGCAACTTGCTGATTGTCACGGTCATCCTGGGCCTGGTGCTCGCCGGCCTCGCCATTCACCAGAGCCGCATGATCGACCGCAATCGCCAGGAGCTGTCGAACATGAAGAAAGACGCGGTGGAAAACCTGATGCCCACGCTGGACCGCCGGCTCAAGGAGTTCGACGCGCGGCTGAGCAACGCCCAGTCGATGATGGAAGGAATGGACGGCAAGATGCGGCAGGCCGAGGACCGCTTCGTGCAACGGATGAACCGGGAACTGCCCAAGATCATCGACCGGTATGTGGAGCAGAAGGCGAAGGAACTGCAGCAGAAAACCGGGCCGATCCCGCGCTGATCGCCGCGCCGGCGCGTCCTGCCGGCCGCTTTCCCCGCCGCGCAGTCGCCTGCGCCGGGCCGGCGCCGGGCGCAGTCGAGGAGGAACCAATGAACAAGCGCGCCGGTAGGGCCGTCGTCTTGCTGGGGCTGTTGGCTTGGCCGGTGGCGTCGGCCTTTCCCCAATGCCTGATGCGGTTGGCGGCGGGCCAGGGCGATGTGTCTGGAACTAAGTTCCAAGTGGACGTCGAGAAGGTGCAGCTCGCAGACGTCTCGCGCGAGGGCGTGCGACTCGGCATCTCGCTTTCGGTTCTCTCCGGGCAGGATGTCAGGGTGCAGCAGGTTTCCTTCGAGAACTTGCGGGCCAATGACGTGCCCGTTTACATCGCTCCGAGCACCGAGCCGTTCCGCCTGGTGAAGGGCCAGTCCGTGCGGTTTCCACGCCCGCTGCAGGTGAGCATTTACTATCGGGATCTGGACACGGTGCAGCCGCTGGTCGTGATGCTGCAGGAGGGCCGGATTCGCCTGGATGGTACCCTCACCATGGATCTGGAGCTGCCCGTGGCAGCCAAAGTGGCCCTGCTGTCGCGGCGCGGCCGGGTGCGCGTCAACTTTCGTCAAGCGCTGCCGGCCGAATTGCCGGGCGGCGAGCTGGTTCGCAAGGGCGCGATCGCGGTGGTGGAGACGGCGGGTAAGGCCCTGGAAACGGCCCGTTCCGGAGTGGCTTCCGGGCTGAATCTGGCCTCCGAGCGCCGCCGTCGGCTGTTGGAGGAATACGCGCCCGCCCTGCTCCTGGCCCAGGCGCGCTTTACGCTCCGGCAGGCGGACGGCGCTGAGATGAGTTACGATTGCTTCGGCGTGGGGTTCCGTATTTCACCGGCGCAGTTTATCGTCACCAAGGAACTGGTGGGGCCCTGGAAGTACGACCGCTCGATCGCCGACGCGCTCCACCGGAAACAACTGCGGTTGCAGAACAACTCCATCGACTTGTGGGTATGGCCCGCCGGCACAAAACTGGGCGAAGGGGCCAACGAGGCCTCCGCTTCGGCGCTCCGTCTTAGCCGGGGAGACATTCGCGTGGTGCGAACACCGGCCGACCAGACCGAAACCGTCCTGTCTCCTGGAGTGAAGCGGCTGCCGCGGAAGGTGCGGGTGTTGCGCCGCGAGGCAGCGACGAACGTTGCCCTGCTGGAATTCCGCGGCACGGTGGGATTGCCGAACGTGGCGGAATTGAAACGCGGCGCCGAGACCGGCCCCACGCGGTGGGATTCTGTGGCCCTGTTTCGCTTTCCGCGGGGCGCGGCAGCAGAGCAGGTACAGCCGGACATCCTGTTTCTCCCAGCCGTTAGGGACGGCGCCCGGCTCCGCCTCCTGACTCCCGTCGATTCGAGCGCCTGGGGCAGTCCGCTGGTTTCCAGCGAGGGCGTGGTCGGAGTTGTTCAGAACGAAAACACCGGCGTGGCCCTGCAGGAGGTTTACCGGGTGCTGAAGCTGCGATGAACGAAGGATAGGGCCCGCGCCCCGCAGGCGCCGGAGCCCGGCCGTGGCTGGCCGCTCCCTCGCTGTCGCGGCCGCGCTCCCGGCGATGCTGCCGGGATGCGGGTT
>Ga0315279_10005594_pt1 | contig 16242 bp, 9 predicted proteins | sample YL17G06_20_MG_FD_203694 | JGI IMG/M metagenome (GOLD analysis project Ga0315279, IMG submission 203694) | Sediment microbial communities from Yellowstone Lake, YNP, Wyoming, USA - YL17G06_20 | ecosystem: Environmental > Aquatic > Freshwater > Lake > Sediment | place: USA: Wyoming | collected...
CGGCTCTCCGGAAGAAGTTGCAAAATTCATCTGCCCCAACAAGCAGATAGAAGTGCTAAAAGCTGTTTCTCCAAAAGCAATGGAGATAAGTGTCGTCAGCCCGAAGTCAGAGCCGAAAGACAAAGTAACAGCAGAAAAAATATTCACTTCTGCTGAAACGGCTGCAAGATTAAGAGGTATGATGGATTATATAGAGAAATCGCGCTCTGCATTGATATTCACAAACACAAGGGAATTTGCGGAAATACTTTCTTCTAGAATAAAAACTATTGACAGGAAGTTCCCTTTAGGTATACACCACTCAAGCCTCAGTAAGGATGTCAGGATAAAAGCAGAGAAGGATTTCAAAGAAGAAAAAATAAAATCAGTTATTTGCACAAGCTCGCTGCAGCTTGGGATAGATATTGGGGCAATAGACCTTGTTCTGCAATACCAATCGCCAAGGCAAGTGTCGCAGATCATACAAAGAGTCGGGCGGTCTGGACATGAGCAGCAAAGAATAAGCAAGGGCGTAATAATTTCCACTGACGAGGACGATATTTTCGAATCTGCAGTAATAGCAAGGAAAGCTTTGGCAGAAGAACTGGAGCCTGTAAAATTTCATGAAAATTCTTATGACGTCCTTGCGCATCAGATAGTTGGTTTGACAATGGAATTGTGGAGCATAGAGCAGGAGAAAGCGTATCAAATAATAAAAAGGGCTTATCCTTACAGGAATATGCAATACGCGGAATTTTTAGAGGTCTGCAAGCAGCTCCAGCAGCTTGGCTTGGTATTTTTGAACGGCACAATAAAGAAGAAGAGGCACGGTTTGCAGTACTACTTCAGCAATCTCTCCACCATTCCAGACACGAAGCAGTACCGCATCTTCAACACTTTAGACAATTCTTTTGTCGGTGTTTTGGATGAAGAGTTCATTGCTCTCCATGGCGAGGTGGGCAGCAATTTTATAATCAAGGGCGATGCATGGAGGATAGTTGACGTGAGCGAGGACAAAGTTCTTGTAGAGCCGACTGTGGATATAGAGGCTGCCATACCAGGCTGGGAAGGTGAGTTGATACCTGTTGAGTTTGATGTCTCACAAGAAGTTGGCAAGCTGAGAAGGATAATTGTGAACAGGCTGGAAGAGCTGGGTGATGATGTTGAAATTATTGTAAAAAAACTGCAGCAACTGTATCCTATAGATGACAATTCTGCAAGGAAGATGGTCAAGTTAATAAAAAAACAGATGGATTGCTGCGCTGTGCCTGATGACAAGACAATATTAGTGGAAGATTTTGAAAACATGGTTGTGCTGCATACTTGCTTGGGTTCGAAAACAAATGAAACATTGGGAAGATTCTTGTCTGCAATGCTGACGAGCAGACTAGGTTCAGTCGGGTTCAAATGCGACCCTTACAGGATAATGATACAGATGCAGGTTAAAAACGTGGATATTTTGAAGGAGACAATAACGCAGACTCGCCCAGAGTTGTTGAGAAGCTATTTGGAAATGAGTTTGACAAAAAGCAATCTATTCGAATGGAAGTTCGTTCACGTAGCGAAAAGGTTTGGTGCAATAGAAAGAGGTGCGCAGTACGGCAAGGTGAGGATGGGAAAAATTATAGACAGTTATGTTGGCTCTCCAATTTACAAGGAAACGCTAAAGGAACTGGAAGTGGAGAAGCTCGATATAGAAAAAGCGGCTGAAATACTGAAAAGAATGCAGAGTGGTGAGATTGTTCTTGTGTTCAGGAGCGGTGAATTGTCTCCTTTGGGCAGCTTAGGAGTGAAGAGGCAGTTCGCAGAGATAATCGGGCCTGAGAAGCCGAACAAGGAAATATTCGAGATGTTCAAGCATCGTTTGCTGAATACAAAAGTGAAAATGGTTTGCGTGAACTGCGGGCAGTGGCAGCAGACTTTCATTGTTAAAGAGCTGCCGAAGGTTTTGAAATGCAAAAAATGCGATGCAAAGTTGCTCGGCGTTACGCGCTCCAAAACTGTTGATATGGGAAAGATAGTTAAGAAAAAAATACGTGGCAGTCCGCTGACAACAGAAGAAACGAAAAGATTTGAAAGATTGAGAACGACTGGCGACATGTTTTTGGTTTACGGCAGCAAAGCTGTGTTGTGCTTGGCTGCGAAAGGCGTGGGGCCGCAGACCGCCTCCAGACTTCTTGCAAAGTTCCACAAGAATGATGACGAACTGATGAAAGACATACTCGAGGCGGAGAGGAATTACATCAGGACGAAGAAGTATTGGAAGTTATAACTTATTTTTCATTTCTCAATAAATATCCGCCCATCTCTCGTCCGGCAGCTCTTTTATGGAGAATAGTGTAGCCAGCATCTTTTATTATTTTTATCAAAACCCTTTCTTGTGGGTTAGCATATTCCGGCTCACTTTTTGCAAACTTTTCATTAGAAGTTACCAAATGCATTATGCCTCCAGGTTTATGAACTCTTTTCAGTTCAAGCAATGATTGAAAACAAGCTTCTTCACCATCAATCTTCATTCCACTTGTAGCTTTCTCAACCCAAGGCAGCATCATCATAGCACCTGTATAATTAACGCCATCAAATTCATTCTTTCTAAATCCCGATTGTCCTAATCTCAAAATATCAGCTCTTCTTGCATCTTTGCTAACACTTCTATCGTAAACCATTCTGTAGTCATACCCGGCTCTACGACTGGGTCTAGTTACATGCAAACTGCTGTGCTGTGAAAATTCAATAGCCAATATACTTTTATCAATACCAACACAGTCTATTCCTCTGCTTTCGTATGCTTCCATGGACCATCCATCCCCACAACCTGCGTCCAATAGTTTATAATCAGGATTGTTAGATCCGAACTTTATACCAAACCACATCCGCGCAACCCCTGCGTTCCTCATATAACCAAAAACTTCTCTCCAGTTTTTTGGACAGTCGCCTGTTCTTAAACTCCTATGTGTCAAAGAATCTCTTCCACTCTGGTCAGGCCCGCCATAAAGTCTCAGATATTCAAAAGGAAGTGCACCTTCTCTTAATATTTGATCCACAACATTGTTGATAACATTATATGGCATACCATTTACTCGGCAATATTTTTTTATACGTCTTAGCATCACTTCCGATCTTACTTCTTCTGGTTTGGTTGCCATCGATTAATAGAGAGTAATTAAACTTTTTAAGTCTTTCTAAACATAAAACAAAAAAATTAATTTTTATAATCAAGAATAGAAATTCTAGCCTTGCCTTGCAGCAAAGCCGTCTACACAAGTTCGCCTTCGTTGCATGAGCCATCATAGCAGCCGTATGTGCAGCTGTACTTTGTGAAAGTGCAGGTGCTGTCGATGTTGCAGTAGTACTCCACGACGAACTTGCCGTCGCAGCTGTCCGCGAAAGCCGCGCCATGAACAGAGTCTACACACGTGCCTTTGACAGCGTAGTTTATTCCGCCGTCCGAATCAGTGCACACAGCGCTCTGCTGCGCCTCTGGATTGAGCCCGCCTATGAGCGTGCCCAGAGTTGCTCCTGACGGTAATATTATAAAGTCGGCAAACAGGCCGACCACAAGGTATAGAACTGCCAAGCATGCCACGAAGACTACAACCTTTTCTCCAGTTTTCATAAATATCTCTTCTACCGATAAGCTAATAAATCTTTCTTTCCGTCTTAATAGTCATGAAAAAACTTACAGAAATGCAAAAGGCAGAGATATTGCAGCGGAAAGAAGCAGGTATGAAACCGACTGCGATATCACGAGAGATGAGAATTCCTTTGTCAACTGTTAGGAATAATTATTATCCAAGTTTGAAAGCATACATGAAGGCATACAGCCAGAGGCCAGAGGTCAAGGCATACAAGAAGGCATACCACCAGAGACCAGAAGTGATAGAACGCGAAAAAAAACGAAAATATGTTATAGATGTTTTTACTGATTTTGAGACCGGCCATACTTTTGACGAGATAAGAAAAGAATGCGGCGGCCGATCAAAAAGAATAAGAGAAGATATCGATGCATATGAGGGCACTTGCGTTATTACAAAAACTATTGAAAATGGGATTGAAGTTTACAGGTTGAACCCGGATTCGCCTTTCCACAAAGTTGCAGACGGATTTTTCAAAAAAGAAAGTGAGAAGTTGAGAAGACCTCCTTATTCAAAATTTTGAGGAAATTCAAACAAACAGTTGCAGTGAGACTGCGATTATGCCGGCTGCGAGCGTTATGAAAAAATACGGCGCGAGCTGCTCTGCCATTTTTTTATGGCCGATCATGTCAGCGATGGCGAACTTCAGCAGAGTGTTGGAAAGGCAGGCGAGGAGTATGCTACTGGTTATAACAAGCGGCGGCAAAGTCGAAGTGGCAAGCGAGATTGTAATAGCGTCGACATCAGCGAACCCACTAACAATCGAGACAATGTATATGCCGCTGCTGCCGAAGTAGCTCTGCGCAATCCGCGTGACGAACAGCGTCAGTATAAACAGCGAAGCGAACTTGAGCGCTGTCTTGAACGCAAGCGGCGAGGCCATCTTCACGCCGAACTTTTTCCTTATGTCCCTCCTCCACTTGAAAACGCTCAGCAAATAGCCAAGCAGGCCGAGCAGTATAATCGGCGTGAACGCGGCCAGAGTTATGTCGCTGTTCAGTGCAAATGTCAAAGCTGCGACGCGCAGGAACATTGTGGAGCAGGCAACCATTATTGTGAAGGCTGCGTAGTGCGTCATCTTCCTGCTAGCCCTTGCCTGTTCGGACATTGAAATCGTAACTGGTGTCGAGCCGACAAGGCCGCCGAAGAATGCTGAGACTGCAGCGCCGTAGCGCGGACCGAGGATCTTCAGTGCAACGTAAGCGACAAAACTTACCAACAGAACCAATACCATGGCCAGCCAGATCCTGTAGGGGTTGAGCACGCCCCAAGGATCGAGAGAATATTTAGGCAGTATTGGCAGTATGACAAATGCCAGCACTGCGAAAATTATCGCGCTCCTCACCTCTTCTTTAGTGAGGTTCTTTGCGAATGCGTGCAAATGCTCCTTTGAAATGAGTATCAGCGTAAGTATGACAGTAGACGCGATGGCGAAGAAGTAAAGCTCGTAAAACACCATGATGCCGAACAGGAATGTGAGGATGAAAGCGATCTCCGTCGTTAAGCCGTAATGCTTTTTCTTGTAGGCTTTGATATTGTAGCCTACTGTTGCCAATATTCCGACAGAGAAAAACGCGACTATTGAGATGTAGGTATTGTTGAATATCTCTGAGAAGTAGCCGCTCACTGTGCCGAGGAAACAGACCAACATAAACGTGCGCAAACCTTCTATTAATTCCCCGCGGCCTCTCTTCTCTCTTTCTATTCCGACCAAGGCACCGAGCAGGAGAGATAAAACGAACTTGTACAGAAGCGAACTTTCGAAAATCGAAAAGTCGAGCAGCATAAAATTATTTTGTGAAAGCGGCTGTATAAATGTTGTCTGCGAAGAATGTTGGTTTTCGCGCACGAAAAAACATATAAACAGCGAATGACAACAATAATAGGATGATTTCATGCCTGCGCTTGTTGTCAGCATAGACGGCGTAGACTTCTCAGGCAAGACGACTATAGCGAACATTGTAACTGAGCTGCTCAGAGAAAGGAATAAGTCGTTCGATGTGAAGAGGACCGAGGTGCCGAGCAACTACGTCACCGGCTCGTTCACGCATATTGTGAGGTCGACAGTAGAAAACGTGCCGCCTGAGGTTTTTGCTTTGACTTATGCAGCAGACCACCTTTACCATTACGTCTATTCCATAAAGCCGCTGCAGGATTCGGCCAAAAAATTCGTAGTCGTGCAGGAAAGGTCGCTGCTGAGCACCTACATCTACCAAGGCCTGCTAGGCAGCGTGGACTTCTCGTGGCTGAAGGAGATCAACAGGTTCGACAGCAACATCCCGCAGCTGACGATTATAATAAAAGTGTCCCAAGAGGAATTGTTGAAAAGGAAGTCGCTCGACAGGAGGATGTTCGACAAGTTCGAGTCCGAGGAGCACATAAAGAAACAGATTCAAGTCTTCTACAACCTGCCGAAGGACTTGGTGGAGAAGTTCAACGTCAAATACGTGGACGGCAATGCCGACTCCATGACTGTTGCGAAGAGATGCGTCGAGCTCATACAGGAAGAGATTGAGAAAAGTTTCAAATCATGATGCAAGTCTCTTTATCAGCCTGTAAGCTTCTTCTGTGGCTTTATAGTATTTCTTGTCCCACTTCTCGAGCTTCCCCAGTGTTTTTGTGTCAAGGTCCGCAACCAACATCTCTTCCCTGTTTTCGCTGCCCTCCCTTATAATTCCCCTCGCAGGCGATATAATCAAACTGTGGCCGTACGACTTTATTCCTATGGCATTGCCTATGTTCGATGCGCAAGCAACGAAAAAATAATTTTTCAAGCAGTTTGAGGCAAGGACATGCCTGAAATATTTTATGGAAAGCTCAGAGTGTTTCATTGAATATGAAGGAACCAGCATGAATTCTGCACCGCAACTCTGCAGCATGCGCATGAATTCTGCCGACCTGTCGCTGAATGCGTCCCAGCATATCGGTATGGCTATCTTTCCAAACCCAGTCTTGAAAACTTTTATCTTATTTCCACGCTCTATTCCACAGGCTCTCTCTTCGGGCGTAACAAATATCTTTCTATGCGAGCCGATTATCTTGCCCTTTTCAGATATGAGGAACGATACATTGTAAAATTTTTTGTTAACATATTGGGCATGAGAGAAAACGATATGTATGGAATATTTTATAGCCAGGTATTGTATTTTTTTGACAAGATTGTGGTATTTTTTCATAGTTTCTTTTTCTAACAAAACATACAGGCAATATTCGGGCAATACAACTATATGCGCGCCTTCTTTGCTTGCCCTCCTCACCATCAGTTCTACCTTTCTCAGATTTTTTTCCATTTTCTTTTCGACCCTCATCTGCGCAACCGCTATCCGTACTTTCACAATAATCACGTAATTTTGTTAGATGGGCCTACTGGGATTCGAACCCAGATGAAGGAGTCCGAAGCTCCTCAGGTTATCCTATTACCTCATAGGCCCTTTGCAATTCTGTTATTTTCTGGTATAAATAAGTTGTCGAAGCAAAGGTTTACATTTTGCTCAGAATGAGTTGCCGCACTTTTTTTGGATCGACTTTGACAGCCGAGCGCCGCAGCACTTCTGCAACTAGCTTATCTATGGCGTACGGCATGCTTCTTTGTATATCCAGCAACAGGCCAGTGTTCTCGCCGATGACCTCGTTGACAACTTCCTCCAGCTCGCGGTGGTCGACAAGCTCAATCTCTTCAGGCTTTCTCCTAGACATAATTAGCATAAGAAGGCTGAATTATTTAAACTACCCGCCTATTGCAAAATTTTTCACGAAGAAGTAGAGGGCGATTAGGCTGATGAATGCCACCGAGGAAACAATAATATATGTGTTCGTGTAGTTCACTGGCGAATATGTGTCCGTGTAGTTCACTGGCGACACGCATTTGTTGCCGGCGCAGCTTGCGTTTTTTCCGCATGGCTTGCCGCTGTATCCTGTCTCGTTCTCGCAGCATTCAAAGGGACAGTCAGCTTTCAAGGAAACGCAGGTGTTGTTAATGCAGTTACTGCCAGCGGCGCAGAATTTGTTCTCATAGTCAAGCCGCCAAAAGCAGCATTCGAACGGGCAGGGCTGCTTGGATGCTGTAGTCGTGGCTGTCTGCACGTCTGTAAACAGCGGCGTGTATGTTGCGTTTACGGCAGCGCAGCCGGATTTTGTCGCGCCGTCAGAGCAAAAAATTCTCACGTAGTTTTTTGTATACGAGGGCTGCCACGAGACTTTGCCGTTCTCAAAAACAAACATCATGTAGGGCAGGCCGCTGCACGTGGAGTTGTAAAACACATTGAAGTAGCCCGAGGCGCAGCCCGTTACTGTGCAAGAACAGTTGCCTATTATGCAATTTTCGCAGGCGATCGAGAATGATACATATATTGTCGTTGTGGTTTTTGTCGAAGTTGTGGTTGATGCTGCCGTGGTTGATGTCGTTGAAGCAGCAGTTGTCGTGGTGTTCGAGGCAATAGTCGTGGTTGAAGATGCGGAAGTGGTCGATGAGGTTGTGTTGGTTGTCGTAGTCGTAGAGTCTTCCGGCCACTCCCTTTCAGCAATCACAACATCGAAGCTGAGCAGCAAAGCCGAAGCTGCAACAATAAATAAAAATGCAAGAGCCATGCAACGGGCGGTGTTTTTCAGCAAGTTATCGACTTCCTTTCTGCCGGCGGCGACCACGTGACCGGCTCTAGCAGATCTGTGTCGGAACTCCTGTAGGCTTTCCACGACACAAAGTTTGTCCCAGCAGTTTGGCACGTGTAGTTGGTGGCAACTATGTACCCTCCTGTCGGGACGATGGAAGCCGAGGCGCCAACAAGGTAGTTTGTGGAATTTGTAAAGAGGAAGATCACAAAGGTTTCCTCGTTGAGGTAGTTGAGCACATTGACCTTGCAGTTCCAGCCTTCCAGTGCAGGCGAGCAACTGAGGTTCGAGGCGCTGAAGGCTTCCTCCTGCGGTTCTATCGTTGAAGTGGTTGACGTGGTTTCCGTCCTGTTGACATAAAACGTGGGCAGCTCTGAATAATTGTAAGCAGGTGTGTTGTAGTAGGCTGCCGATGGAAGATAATCGTCATCGCCAAGGAACGTGACCTCTGCGCTGATTTTCAAACCCAAATCAATGCGGCAGGGCGAATAGTACCCTCTACCACTTGATATATCATAGCAGTTATGGCAATTCGCTGCGCCCAACCTGTTGGAATAGCCAAGTACGTTCTTATCACATTCCGCAAGCGCGTAGGTTGGCAGCAATGACGGACTGAATGCAAAACTCCATGAGCCGGAATGGGTTTGCACGAATTCCAACATTTGCAAAGTTCTTATGTCGTTTAGGTAGCACGGCTTCTCCGGGTCGCCGCAGTATACGAAGGAAACCTTGATTTTAAGTATTATGTATTTTCCGTCGACTCCGGTCTTGTTGTCCTTCCTTGCCAGTTTGCCATAAAAGGATGCACCCGTGTAGCCTATTGCCATTTCAGTCTCGATCTGGTTTTCCGCAGCCTCTGAGCAACCACACCTTCCCCTCACGCACCATCCCTGCGGATAATCGAAGGACTTGCACAGCTCATAGCAGTTGTAGTCATACCTGGCGCAAGAATTTCCCGTCGTGTTGCAATAGTATTCTACCAAATAAAGATATCCGCCCAGGCATGTATCAGTAGCAGATGGTGACTGACCGGCCGTTCCGCTCCCTCCTGCTATGCCAGAGTCTCCCACTGCTCCTGTCCAAGGGGAGCATGTTCCCGCAGCAAACGGGTTGCCATTGTCCGAGTCTAATGTGCATTTGGTCGGTTCTGTATAACCAAACGTTCCCATAATTTCGGACATCGTGCTGCCGAAAGCAGGAATGTATTTTGAAAGGAAGCTTGCAAGGACGAAGCTTGCAATCACAACGACAGCAAAAACAACGAACAAAGGATATTTGGCCATATTAACTTATTTCGAGCGGCAACAAATTAAAGTTTACAATAAACTGCAACTTGGGACTTTATTTTTCTAGATCCAGTGGATTACGCTGGTATAGTGGTGCTAGTGGTTGTTTGATAGCTGGAACCCCTTTGAAAAATCTTTACAAACTGATAATACAACTGGCTGAAAAATTCAGTTACATATTTGTCGATGTTTACAAAAGACGCCACATACGTATCTTCTGGGTTCCAGTTAACTCCAGTGCCTGTGCCGGGCCCCGCGTCCTTGTTGTGCACTAGCACGTTTTCCGCAAAATAATTCTTCCCTTCCTCGACTTCGAGGTTGTAAACTTTCATGCTGCCCCTCTCAATCGTCACGGAATATATTACAACATAATTGCCGCTGCTGTCGAGCAGCTTGTCGCCTATTTTTATTTTTCCGGCTTCCACCCACTTGCCGTTGGCAAACAATGGGTGGTTTGATGTTACTCTCAATTTGTTGTTGACAACTATATACTCGCCGTCGATGGCGTGAACAAATGTCTTGCTGACCAAGCTGCCTACAACTTTTTCTGCAGCAAAGTCATAACTGGCAACCCTTTCGCCTTCTTTCACATCTTCAATATTTTTGTAGCTGCCATCGGCCATTAGTATTTTTGTTCCCGCAAGGAAGCATTTCTCTTTCTCCTTTTCCTTGTCCTTTTCTTTTTCTTTCTCCTTCTCTTTCAGCTCCTTCGCTATTCTTTGCGCCTCCTCAGCACTGAGCTGCGTGGTGCCGTAGCCGGGAGCAGTCGCAGTCGCGCCTATGATGTTCCCGTTCGCGTCATATTGAATTGTTATCTCGGTTGCGGTTGCAGTATTCGTACCGAGACCTGCAAATGGGCCGGACACTTCGAAGGTTATCCCGAGATCCTTTCCGGGCGCTGCAGTCGTCCTAATGTCCGTGTCCTTCTCAGTCGGCCTGCCGCTTTCGAACGTGTGCGTAACCTCCGTTATACTGACCACTGTCCCGTCAGCCTTGGTCTCCACGCTTTTCGTATCCCTGCTGGCTCCGCCCCAACTTTCCACCTTTGTGCCAGGCTCGTATGCAACTTTTTGGTTGTTTGCAGAATCGACTGTAATAGTGGCTATTTTCTTGTCCTTGGGGTCGAACACTTCCGTAGTCGTTCCGCTGGCGCTCGGTGTTGTCACCCTTTTTTCAGTCATCTGGCCGTTGTTGTCGAAAGACACCGCAGTTGTAGCGCCGGTCTTCGAGTCCTTGGTAACCTGCTGTGTGCCTACCTGACTGCCGTCGGCATCGTACAAGCTGACTGCCATTGAGCCGCTTGTAAGGGTTTTCTCACCGGTTTTTTTGTTTACCTCGAATTTTGCGTCAGGGCCTGGAGTCGAAATCCTTTGAGCAATGCGGTTTCCCGTGCCGTCCTCCACGACTGTGTACATGGCTCCGTCGGAATAAGTGAAAGTCGTTTCTTTCTGGGCTAGTTTGCCATTCTCGGAGATTTCCTTGAAAGTGTAGTCATAGCTGGTGGTCACGCCTGCAACTGTCTGCGGCTCAGTTTTCTTGTATGCGTCTGACTTGTAAACGACCTCGTTGTTTCCGTTCCTGATTTCAAAAATACTGTGGTCCACTCCGCCTATGTTTTCAGTCTTCCTGATCTCTATTGTTACAAGATTCTTGTTGCTGTCGTAGAATTTGCTTTCACTCGCCACCTCGGGATTGTTCTGCAGAGCATCTATCTGAGCCTGCAACTGGGCAGCATCGTCATAGTTGCCGGCCCGCTCTGCTGCGCTCAATAACGCTTTCAAATCATTGATCGCTTGAGTGTCGTACGTCCTGGACAAAGTGTGGTGGACTGTTTCCCCGGTTTGGAGGTTTGTCTCGTCGATGAATGTTTGGTCGCCGACGATTTTTGAAACGGACTCTAACAGAGGTTTGTTGCTTGCGTCGAAGTTTGTGGTTGTTGTTTTTCCCGTGTTCGAGTCATACTGTGTTGTCTGGCTAGTCCCATCTTTGAAATTGATATTAAGCACGCCTTTTTCGTCTATTTTGTAGTCTTTGATATCGGAGTTGCCGGCCATGTCTTTTGCCATGCCCTCTATGCCCGCGTCAGATATTCTAATGTCGAAGGACATGGTCCTGCCGTCCTCAAGGTGCACTGTTACCATTGTGTCGCCGGGCTTGTATTCCATTCCAGTCCCTTGCAACTTGTCAAGCGTCAAACCGCTCTTGCCCAGCATTTCGGCAATGCTGCTAAGCCTTTGATCGATTGCAGCTTGTTGTTGTAATGCAACCTCCTGCGCAGACTGCCTCTCCGCGCTCTCGTAGAAACCATTTAGCTCGGTTGCCTTTTCCAATGATTGCTGCGCGCTCAGAAGTTCGTTTTGGAATGTCTGCTGCTCGTTTTCATTAAGGTCCCCGGGCTGTATGCCGCTCACTATGGAGCTCCAAGACCTCACATTTGTCGCCTCGGTTGAAATTCTCGCCGATGATTTCCCAAGCAGGTCGCTGAGCAGCACGCCTTCCAAGGATTTCCCCTCAGCAGCTGCGATTTTTGCTATCGCCTCGTATTTTTCCGGATTTTCCACCTTCATATCCCGAACCACTTTTTCAAGTGAAGCCTTAAGCTCGTCAACGGTTTTTATGTCTGAACTGTATATGTCGGACATCTTTTCGTTCAGGAAGCCCCATTCCTTCGATGCAAACCTCCCCGCCTCCCCGAAAATTATATTTTTCTGGGCTTGGAAGGAATGTTCGCTTATTGTTGTCAGCGGATTGCCCTCGGCATCATACTTCGTCTCATAAATAAGGTATTTGTCCACGGCAGGCTTGCCAGTGCTGACATCATATGTTATTTTTCCAGCGCCCCCGACTTCGACAGATACCTGCGTGTCCGAAATTCTTGTAAAAGTCGTGCCGACCTCCGTCTTCGACGGGAGGCCGGAGCTCAAAAAGTCCGAAACCTTGCTTGCCATGTTTTCCATTGCCCTGCTTCCGAAGTTTTGCGCCAGCTCACTGTTCGTAGCATCTACAGCTTTCTGTAAAAATTCACTCGCATATTGCTGGGCCGTTGCCTCGTAGAAATCGCTTTCCGTAGAAAGTCGTATGTCCGGGCTAGTCAGTCCGCTGGCGATGTTGTTCGCCATCTGTTCGAAAAATCCGTTTGCCGGCGCTATTCCCATTTCTTGCAGCTCCACCCTGTGGTAATATTCTGTCAGCATGGGTTCTACCACCATTTGGCCGGCCATCATGAGCAAACCGGCTGGGCCAAGCGCGCTTGCCACGGCACTGCTTTCTATCCAGCCCCAAGACGCTGCCTGCGCGACCGCGAGATACGGCAGCTCTACCATAGTAAGCATGGTCACCCTTGCCTGGCTCGACGGTGCATAAGGCTGCTGGGATATTTGGTAATAAGATATAGCGACATCTGCCACGGCCAGTATGGTTGGCAGGTTTGTCTGAACGAATTGTGAAGCTCTTGCAGCAAATTTGGATTGTTGCAGTTCAAACGTCAGCCTCTGGTTTACCATGTCCTCCAATGCCTGTGTCTCCGTTCGGCCGAAAGTTTTCATGTCAAGGTTTACTCGGCTTATGCCAGATTCCTCGAGATTAGAAACCAAATCGTCCAATTCGTTCAAGTTCGATTTCGCACCGTTTATATAAATATTTCCATTGTCAAACTCTATTTTGCCCAAAGAGCCCAAATCAATTTTCTGCGTCAGCCCGTTGTCCAAGGCGAACTGCATGTTGGACTGCAGTTCTTGCAGGCTCATTGCTCCGGAATACGTTACGGATTCCAGTGAAATTGCCTTGCTTGAACTCACCGGGGTTGTTTCAAAAGAAATTGTCTTGCCGAGGGGAGTTTCCATGGTTATGGAGTTTGTCTTTGTATTGTATTCAAAATTAACAATTTTTCCGTCAACAGATGCCTTGCCCGTAACAACGCCGCTAGAAGGATCAATTGACGTCAGCGTGATTTCTGTAGCGCCTTCGATTTTTGCAGTTATCGCGTCCGCAATAGTTACGCCGACATCCAGCTCCTGGCTTTTTGCTATATCCTTCAGGCTTTGAAGGTTTTGTGCCAGTTGGGACGATTCTGTTGTCAGGCCCATTTGCTGTATAACCTCGTCTATTTCAGAGACTTTAGTTGTCACAACCTTGGCCGCATCCGGTGTTGGCGTTCCTGCAGTTCCCCCTGTTTGCGTTATCGATCCCTTGCCCGTAGAAGCAACTTCTATTGTGACTTTCTGAACAGGCACCTCAAAAGCCTTGGCTTCGACTTTCGACATGGCGCTCAGGCTCTTCTCTGCGACAATGCGCGCATCTATCTTACTCACAGCGTTCAGCTTTTCTGCAACCGTGGCAAAATTTACGGTTCTGGGTATGTCACCGTAACTTACCTTTCCCTGTATGCCGGAGGCCGTTTTGGCGTATTCCACTTTTTTATCCAGAGAGGTGTAAAGTTTCTCTCCGATTTTCACGTTGGGATCCATGGACTTTTCAAGGACTTTTCTGGCTTCCTCGCTCAAACTCTGCGCTTTCTCTCTCAGTACCTCGTTTTCAGCCTCGATTCTGGCCTTCTCCTGTCTCAGCTCGTATATCCTGTTTTCAGCGTCTGTTGGGGTCAAATAATGCACATTTGTATTTCCTTCAGGCGTTACCTCGATTTCCTTTACTGGCGTGAGAATGTCCCTCGCTTTCACGAAACGGTGGTCACCAGTCGGCAGTTTTATTTCCGGAACAATTTCCTTGCCGACTTCAACTGATGCAACCATCTTGTCCGCACTGGATATTCTTTCAATCTCGCTGATTTTTTTCTCTGTTTTTTTCAAGACATCGCTGGCAATGGTTTGCGTATTATAAATTTCATAACTATACTGCCTGAACTCCTCTTCCGGCGGCGATATGTAAAACGTTTTCTCGTCGAATTCCACGCCGAATGTTGTCAGGCGTTGCGGTGCCTGCGGCACCTGTTGCGGTATGTCCTGAAGCAGTTCAATCATCCGCTGCCTCACGCCAGCCTGCTGGACTGCCGGTATTTCAGCCAGCTGGTAGTTGATGTTTTTGAGCGACTCATCATATAGCAAGGAAAAGTCCGAGTCCGTAAGGAGGTTCAAAAGATAGTTGGTCTTTATCCCCACGGCCAAGTCGAAGATTTCCATTATGGAATTTTTCGACTCTTCAGCCAGCTGTCCGTCTGCAACAAGGCTGTTCAAGATGTTTTCTATCTCATTCATCGCTGCTTTTGTCGTTTCGCTGTTTTGTATGCTCGCGGCAGTGCTTTTGGCATCATTTATCGCCGCAGTTTTGCTCTCTGTGGCAATCCTTTCCGTAGCAGCCTGCTCCGCTTTGATTTCTTTAACTTCTTTACCTTGCTCAATCATTTTTTCTACGGCCGAAGCAACACTTTCAACAGGAAGACCTCCTCTTATTATAGTAGCAGTTATGCCTCCCTGTGCACTCACAATTTCAGAAATTTTAAGCGTAGGATATCCTTGAAAAATTCCTTGCGACTTTATTTTTATTTGAAAATCTAAACTTCCGGAATAGATTTCACCACTTGGCAGAAGCATTCTTAATTTACTATCTGGCCTCGCCTGGAAATTTGCCGGTATGATTTTTATATCTAATGGTGTTTTAGAGACTCCGACAGCTATACCTTTCTCTATTACCCCCCTGGAATTTATGCCTTCCTTCGTGTTTTGCCCGTATGAAAATTCAAGTAAAAAATACGAATCCCCATTTTTAATTAGTTTGTCATACCAACTGGTTGTAGCCATATAGTTACTAAAGACGCCTAGCTTATCTTCCAAACTTGTTAGCCCCCTCACACCATTAATCTTTATTGTTGGATCAAACACCACAAGTTTTCCGTTGTCGTCTAAGAATACTGTCCATGCATGTGAAACTGTTTTCCCAATCTGGAATCTTGATAAATCTTTGAAAAGAGGTTCACCATTACTTAAATATGCATTTATCGCAGATCCACTTTGAGGCCAAGCCTTAATACCAGCCTCTTGTAGCATAGCCGTACTCATTAATGCATTGTGTCGACATTCTGTAAAGCTTTTGCCATCTTTGTTCACATGCGACAACACATCAGAGAGTTTCACGTTAGCTGTCATCGATGGAGTAATCATTATATTTTTCTCTACCCAGTCTGCTAATGCCGGATCATACAAATTTGAAGTTGGATTACGCAACTTAGCTATCTCTTCTTGATATGGAAAAACTGTCCTATCATCTATCAGCTTTCTGACCGCTTCCACTATTTCATTGGTGGGTTTGCCTTTTAGAGAACGTGCATATTCTAACATTCCCGCAAACTGCCCCACAGGACCATCGTATGGCGTGCTTAAGATGATGTTGTTCGGAATTAGTTTAAACTGTGTGGTATCAAAATCAGCAATTGTATTGATTGTAATTCCTTCTGGTGGTATAGTTACTGTGTTTGCATCAATGCTTAAAACGATTTCTTTCCCTATTCCTGGCATTGTTTCAGTAGCAACTTTCATTTCTGAAGAGTGCATAGTATCTAGCCGTTTTGCAGTTTCATCCATAAGCTCTTCTTTCGTTTTTTCCGGTGTAGCAGCAACACCACCCATTATCTTGGCTTTTCCAAACGCATCTTCCCATGCCGCGCCATTGTTCAGTTCGGTTACAACAATTTCCGCTTCCTTGTCAGCCCAATTCTGCATGGCCGTATACTGCTCCTTAGTCAAATCCCAGCTGCGCTCTCCAGCAAATATCAAAGCATCTTC
>Ga0315279_10005595_pt1 | contig 16236 bp, 26 predicted proteins | sample YL17G06_20_MG_FD_203694 | JGI IMG/M metagenome (GOLD analysis project Ga0315279, IMG submission 203694) | Sediment microbial communities from Yellowstone Lake, YNP, Wyoming, USA - YL17G06_20 | ecosystem: Environmental > Aquatic > Freshwater > Lake > Sediment | place: USA: Wyoming | collected...
TTCTTTTAGGATTTAATCTTGTCCTTCCTTTAAATTTAGCATATATTCCTGGATAAGCTCCCTTAAATCTTTCAACTAACTCTCTTTTACGAGAAGATGATATTTTTCTAGGGTCTCCCCAACCTTCAAAGATCTTCTCTCTTAAGCTAGTTGTATATCTTTCTCTGACCCAACCTTTGGCTTCCTTCTCAGAAACATTATACTTGTCTTGGACTCCTTTCACTAATTCACTAAATTTTTTTCTAGAAACTAATGTTCTTCCAGTTTTCCAAGACTCTCTTTTTCTAGGTCCAGTAGGAAAAGAATTCTTTCCTAGCGGGCAAGGATTTGATAACATAGCTTCCTCCATCGGATGAAGAATTTTCTGGATTTGCACGGGAACTTTACACAATTCAGTAGAAGGAGAATATTGACCTTTTGGGCACCCAAATGTAATTCGATGGGCCCTTGACACTTTTGTCCTAAAGGATCTAGGATCAAACTTCCTTTTTGATTGGAGTGGCTCATGAATAAATCGTGCTCTGCTTTCTCTTCGGGGATTCTTCTTATCCCAGTCAACTACTCCCGAATAAGGACCAGTAGTAAATATTTGTCTAACTCTATTAAAGGCCTCTTGTCTAGTAACTCTATGTTCTTTCATTACTCTTTCTACTAGAAGGTCTCTATCTTTTTTAGAAATCCTATGCTTCATAAACCCTCTATCATAATCAGGAGAAGGTTTACTAAGTCTCTCCCAGACCCGCTCAAAATAACTTGGTCTATATCCAAGTGTTTCTTTACTTCTTTTTGCCATAAAAGATCATCTCCTTTTCTTTCTAGATACAAAAAAGAAAACTCCAGCTGCTAGTAAAACCGGAATAGTCCAACCAGAAAAGATCCCTGCTTCCTGAGGAGCAAGCCCTGTATACTGATTCCAAAGATCATTCACATCATTGATCTGTGAATCCATTTGATAATAGAAAGCCCCCCCTTGAAGAATATCAGAAACAGAATAAGACCCTTGCTTAGCCCTGTCAATCATAGGAGTAATTGTATCACTAAGAGCAGCTTCAAGCTCAGTCTGAGATCCTAGCAGCTCAGTCGCTTTACTCTGGATAGTCAAAATAGAAGACCTCTGCATCTCAAGTAATTTTGCTTTAGAACCTAGAAACTCTCCAATCCTTGCTTGGATCCTAGCTTCTATGTCTTCTATTTCTCCTAGCATTCCCCCACGATTTACTGACAACATAAGGACCTCCTCATCTTCTTTTTATTAATTTAGGAAGAATAAAACTAGATGGAACAGAAAAATACCATACTGAATCTGAACTAGCTCCAACAATAACATATATATTAATCTCTTCCTCTGGAAAATCTGTTATTTTAGCAATTTTAGTTATTTTTTCATCAAGCCAATCAAGAATAGTAATTTCTCCAAAACCTCTCTCTTTATAAATAATTTTTTTACTTCTTCCCTCTAGACCAACATACTCAATTCCAGCCTCTTCAAAATCCCCCTTTTTCAAAGTATCTATTATAATTTTTTCTATTGACATATAAATCACCTTTTCTTAGCAATCATCTTTGGAATAACTCCTACTAACAAAAGATAACCCACTCCCACTATTAAAACATAAGGAAGTAATGGTTTTAAAATTGAAGCAGCTGTTGTCCCAACTATAGTTCCCATTTCTGGAAGTATCTGCTGGACTCCTCCAGGGGCTGTTGAAACTGCCCCTCCTTCTACCTGAACAAGAGAAGCACTCCCATAACCCATATCCTTCCAAGAAGTATCAAAAGCACTCACCCAATCTGATACACTAACATCCATTGTAGGAACTACAACAATCACCCAATGGTCAGAAAAAAGAGGCCTAGTAGCAGATACTACTTCTCCAAAATTCTGGAGCCGATAACTAAGATTCTCTTTCACCCAGGCCTCAGTATTATACTCAAAGAATCTCCCGTGAGCCCAAGTAAAAGTATACTGACTACCAGATTTCAGTATAGCACCACTTGTTAAAATTGCCCCTAAATATCCAAGTCCTCTTGGTTTTATATACATAGATTAATCTCCTTCTTAAAAAACAACCTCTCTCCCTTCAAATTTTTCAATCGCCGCCGCAGTGTGTCTCCTAGCCGCTATCCAATTCATACCAAAAACACTCTGAGCTAGTTCAATAAGATCCTTCACACTAGCTCCATCTGAATATGCACTATAAAGGTAATTAACAGCCCGACGATTAGTTGTTAATCTAGACACCTCACCCTCTAACTTAGATCTATACTTCCACAGACGAGCATCATCAGGACCCAATCCCCTTCTATTTATTACCTCTCTTGTGATTATTTTAATCTCCCTTTTTAATTTCTTAATCCTTTCATCTTTTGTCACTACTAACCTCCCCCTTCAGCTCCTTCTTCCTCTGGTTCTGCTACACCTACAAAATCTAAATAATCTGAAATTGCATCATGGACACAATCAGCCGCTTCAGTTGAAATTCCAAGCTTACCCCCAATCTCCTCAGAAGAAAGATCAAGTATTTTTTCTAGTTCTTCTTCCCAGTCCATTTTACACCTCTCTTTTTACCAGTAATGCGCGTCTATTTCTTGTTGAGCTTTCTCTAATATATCATATCCAACAGTATTATCCAAACCCTCATTTTCAAGATCTTCAAGAGCTTCCTGTAACAAGGATGATACTATTTTATAACTTGACTCTGTCAATTTTTTCAGTTTTTTAGCCATCTCACACCTCCATATCTAATACTCTAGTCATGTTAGGAGCTTCCCAACCTAACCCTTGAAATTTAACAAGATCAAAGGGAACCCACCCTTTAGATTTTATGAAGACTAGTCCATAAACATGGGAAAATTTTCCATCTGGCTTATATGAAGTTGCTCTCAAAGCAACTGGGATACCAATAGATTTAATCAGAGACAGGGACAAAACTGCCATACAATCACAATCAAGAGAAGGAGTCTCTCCAACCTCTAACAACTGGAGACTAACTTTTGGAGTTTTTATTAGTTCTACGTGGAAAGGATCTTTGAGGTATAGAACATGGCTAGCAAGAAAGTTATAAATAAAATCTACTTTGGTGTAATCATCTTTCCCAGCATTTTCAACTATTTTTTCAGCCCATCTTCTAACATAATAATCTTTGATGGAGGAGTTGATAATATCCTTCATCTTATTCATCGTGTTAGGAGTCACTTCTTCTCCGATACCTAGAAACTCAACCCTAACTGGATGGTTCACCTGTTTTGAGATATTCCAATTCATACTTTCACAGGAGCTTCCTCAATCTTCTCTTCTTTCTTAACCCAAGGAACTGGTTCTCTCAACTTGTACGAAATGAAAGCTTTGCACCGTGGACACTTCAGAGATATGTCACAAGGAGATTTAACTTTCACGGCTAGAAGTTTTCCACAATTTTGGCATCGAAAACCCTGCCCGGTCATCATCTCTGGGGTTCTGAAATAATTACCCGTAAAAATCACCGCCCTCTCTATAAAGAATTTCCCTTCCAAGTTTTTTGGGGAGACCTTTTTCCTAAGTTCAACAAGTGAATCTTATTTCTAATCATTTCTCTATTTTTAAATTCTTTAGTTGAAGTAGGCCTAAAATTACTACTAAAATTAACTTTGATTGCCCACCTAGCTTGATCCCTTTTAACTATCAAAAAAGGAAGAATCTTTTTAAGAAGTTCTTTAGCCTTAGAATCCGCAAAAGTAAGTTTATAAAGTTTATTAGAGGATGTTCTTAATTGTTTTTTGTTTGCTTCAGTTAAACATCCTCCCAATTTAAATTTAATAGATTCTAAAACTTCAAGATTCGTATTATGAATATGGGCTCTTAATCCATATCCACTAAACTTCCCTTTTTTATGTTTTCTCTTTATATTAATACATCCTTCACCATCCAAAAACCCAGCCACATAAGATAAAAATATTTTATTATCACGGCACATAGGCCTTCTCTCCTTCCTTATTTTAAACTGCAGGTGGAACTTGAATCATCTCTTTTAAATTTCCACCACACTCATCACAGATTTTATCATCTGTCTTCCAATCTTCTATAGATACATCAAGTTCATCTCCACATTTATCGCACTTAACAGGGATAAACCCATTTCCAGCTACTACTGCTTCCTGAGAAGGATTTTGGTTCTTAGACCATTCAATAAATGCTTCTAAGTAAGCTTTAGATTCAGGCATATTAAAAATATCACCATAGGCTGAAGATGAAACTAAGGAAAGAAAAGTATCAACTGAAACTGTTCCAGAAACTAAGGCGGGAATAACATGGGGACCTATAAAAAGGATAATTAGCTCTTGAAGTTTAGGGAAATAAATTTGATTATTACTTGCAACTGCTCCCATTATCTCAGCGACAATTGGATGAACGTTTGGTCTTTGTTCTTGAATAGGAATATCTTCCTGAGGAGGACCTTCAGTTTGAGGGGGTAAAGGAGTTGGAGCTACCATCGGTCTTCTAATCTGAGGTGATGGAAGTGGCTTTCCAATTCTCTGTTGTAATTCAAACTTTCTGAGTTCAATATAATCTCTAAAGGGAGAAGCTAAATTCTCAATAAATTTTGGAATGTGAGGAGCTAGAGTATTCCAGAAAGTAGCTTTTTCTCCAGTGGGATTAATTAAAGGAGTTACAATCTCAATCAACGATTTTATCTTCGCAACAGAAGATAAAGTATCATCCTTCTCCTCTCCTGTCAACTTGATAAGCCCTGTCTCCCTAAGTTTTATAAGATCTGAAAGTGTATCTCTTGGTTCACTAGTTTTAAGAACTCCCATGTCCTTCATGTTTTTGAGAATCTTCTCCACAAGCTCAACTTCATTAACTTTCTTCTCTTCCTTCCCTATAATTCCAAGTTCCTTCAAGACAGTAACTAGCTCAACAACCGTACTTCTTCCATCTCCTCCTTGTTTATCAGCTACTGCTCCTTTTACTGCTTCAACTCCTGATTTAAAAGTTTCAGCTAAAACTTCTCCCATCCTTCGGCTGTCAGTAGGTTCACTTTTTGGGAGGATGTCTTTTACAGTTGCGATAACTCCAGAAAGTTCAGTTAATTTTTCAGCGAGGGTTTGTTGTGGGGGAAAATTAGAAGAGATTTCTTTTCCTGAAGCATCTTCAACAGGGACATCAATTCTCATGGTTAAGCCTTTTTGACATCCGGCTTCTCCCTGTTTGAAAACTCTTAATTTATAATCTCCAGATCCCCATCTTCTTTCCTTTGCTAACTCAGCCACCTCAATTTCTGGGTCATTCAATTCTTCCAAAGCCATGAAATGGTGCTTCATCTCCATCTTTCCTGAAGGAAGCATCTTGTAAAGTTTTCCGTAGTAACCTTCCGAAGAAGGGAAGGTTGAAATAATTTTCTTCAGAGCAGTATCTTCTCTTCCAACCTGATCTAACATCTCCTCTTCAGATTGTCTCTGATCAATAACGTCTTCAATCTTGTCCTCAACGAACTTTCCGAGACTGGATCCAAGATCCCTTTCTTTTCGTTTGGCCATGAAAGTTCCTCCTTTCTTTCTTTGGACGGCTCTAAACTATCTAAACTTACCCTTCTTCTGGTTATGGGTAAAAATGATAACATAAAATAAAACACTTGTAAAGAGAAATCCACCTTAATAATATATTACTCTATAGTAAATTTTGGGAGAAGGGTTAAGGATTCTTGTGGAAAAGTTAAGGAAGAAATTAACTAGAAGGAATTTAAATTACATTCTTGAGGGAGAAGTAGAGATTAGAAGAAACTGACTAAAAAAGATTCTAAATTATATTCTTTGAAGAAGAAATAAAAATGAGAAGATCTTCAAAATTTGGAAGAATAATTTTATTTTTATACTGAAAGTAGCTTAGCTACTTCTATTTTAAAGCTAGCTAAGCTACTCTTTATTTAATTTAATATTACTTCTTAATTTTATTTATATAAAATAATAAGGATAGCTACTTCTACTTTATAGCTAAGCTATTTCTATAGGCTTTAAGGCTTATATAGGAATAAGGCTTTAAAGATCTAATAAGTCTATAGGATCTTATATATAAGGGGTGTCTGAAAGCAAAAAAATGGTCCCCCAAATAAAAGTTAATTAGAGGACCTTATTTTATTAAACAACTTAGAAACATTTTATTAGGACTCTATATTTAATTTATTAAACTCCATAGAATCTATTATGTCCAATGGATGTTTCTTTTTTTGATCTCTCTTTTCTTAAACTGAGTTCCTTCAGAGGATAATCTCTTCTCTTCTTTCAGGTAGCACGGGTCACATAGATTTCTTTTTGTATATCCTCCGAGTTTAGTTACTATTGATACTACAGCCTCAGAGACTCCACAGCATCTACAGATTTTCATTTTGTGTCCTCCTTTTTGGTAGGAACTCCCCTAACATATATTCCTACTAGTCCACATCGCTCACACTTTTCTTGTTTAGTATCATCACATGGGATTCCATCCCAGTCGAGAGGATCCCCCCCTAGTTTAATAAAGCAATTATAGCAGAGTATCATTTTTTGTTACCTCCTTTTTAGGTTTTAAGTGAAATCCAAGTTCTCTTAATTCTCTTCTCAGAGCTCTAGCTTCTGAGGAGGATCCTTTCCCTTTAAGTAGATCTAATTCCTTTAATAATCTTTCTACTTCTCCCCCTGTCCTCATCTCCCTTCTATAAAAATAGTAGGTGTCATGGCTTTCTTCCTCTCCTGAGAAAGCAAATATCCCTATTATTATTTCTGAGCTGTATGAAATTTTAAACCCAGATAGATCTTCCATATTGATAATGGAGATTGGAACCTTATTTTTAGGATTCTCTTTGAAATATTTACAGAAGATACCAGCATAATCTTTTAAAAGCTCATTCTGTTTTTTAGGACAAGATTTAATCCTACTGTTAATACAATGGGAGCAGTTCCTGTCGAAGTTTATGACTGGAATTCCTTTAACATCCCAGTTCCATTTTATTTCTTCTTCCATCTTTGTCTCCTGTTATTCTTTACAGTTGTTTTTCACTAATTTCTTCATCTTCAGAATCCTCCTTCTCATGGGGGAGGATTATAGTATAACCAGATATTGTAGATGGTAAAGATACGGTGTCACTAAAAGATAATCCAGACATATCTTGAAAGAAGTGAAGTAGTTCATGTGAATAAGCACTTTCTTGAAAAGCCACATAAGTTATACTTGAAAGACCATCATCGCTTATGCGACAATGATCTATACCAGGATCATCCCCTAAGTGGAAATAAATAACTTGTTCCCAATACCATCCATCAATACACTGCCATTCCCCATTTATATATTCACAGATTTCTTGTGGTTGATCGGGTGTCTCTTCATCCTTGCATCTACTGTCCCACGGTTTGATATAGACTGTTAGATCTGATGGGATTGCATGTTTGCAATCCCAATCTAGTTCATAACAGTAATACTGTTTCCAAATCTTAAATTCCTTATCTAAGGTTTCCCAATCGATCTGCTCCCAATGGAAATCTCCTTTCCAAAATATTTCATATTGGTCTATGGTGGTTATATCTGTAACGAGCTTAATCCCAGCAGGAGTGATTGCTGTCCAAGGTTTACTTGGATAACTACTCCAAGAGGTATCTGGTGAAGACTGAGAAGACCCATCTTCTTTACAGCTGGTTATGGCATATAGAACTGTAACTATTAGAACTACTTGTAACAATTTCTTAATCATGTTTTTTATCCTCTTTCAAATAAAAAAGGAAGAAAGGGAGGTTAAATCTCCCCCTCTTCCTTCTAGGTTGTTTAGGTATGGTAGGAGGAATTACTCTGCATCCTCTACTCCTGTGGCCTTTTCCTTCTTGGTCTTATTCACTTTCTTTACTGGAGGGGCTGCCTTCTCTTTCTTCCCATTCCCCTCTCTGTAGTCAGAAAGCTTGAACCCGGCTTTTCTCAATGACTTCCGAATGGTGGCTCCCTCTTTTGAGGAGCGGTCTTTCAGAACATTCAGTTTTTTCAAAAGTTCCTGAACTTCCTTTGTCTGTTTCTTAATGATGGATTCAGAGATCACAACTGGTTCCATCGGCTTCAGGTGTTCACCTTTCTTTGCTTTCTTTGTCATGGTAAGTTCTCCTTTCATTGTTGTTAGAGGTTTACCCATCTTTTTCATCCGCCGTCTGAGGCGTTTTTCCGCCTTCACCTCCTTTTGCTCCATCATTAATTCGGCGAGATGGCTTGGATGGAATTGTCTCCAGGCCTCAGTTCCTGGAGCGCATTCTGGAACATGATAATAACGCCATTCTGGAATTTTCTCATCAGGGGGGATTCTACGGTAAACCTTCCCTGGTTTAATAATCTTTCCACAGACTACACATTGGATGTGTTCATCCTTACTTACTACCCAGCCCCCCTCTGCGGTTAATTGCCTAGCTTCCTTAATTTCTTTCTTATGTTTGCTTTTTCTTGCCATGATATAATCTCCTTTTTATGGAATTAAAACAATATTGGTTATTGAATCAAACAAGGATTTAACTGCTCCCCCAAATAAAAATGCCCCAATTCCAACTCCTACAATTACTGCCATTATTATTACAGTTAATTCAATTGAGGAAGCTCCAGCTGATGTTACTCTGACTCCTCTCCTAAGCATCTCTAAAGGATAAAAACACCTGTAGCAGAATTCTGCTTTAGGTATCTTGTGGAGTAGGTTCATCTTCAGAGGTTTTTTACAGCTACCACATTTCCTGGCCTGAGAGAATTCAGTGTTCTTGTAAGGTTTTTTCATCTGGTGTCATCTCCTCTTTTGCTAAGATAGAATCCAATTTTTCTTAGTTCCTTTCGGATCTTCCTTCCCTCTTTTGAGGATCTTTTAGGAAGAGCGAATAGCTGGTCCATCAATTTCTTAACTTCTTTATTATCGGATAGAATCTGGTGGAATCTCTGCTGTTTCTTTTTGGATTTAATCAAGGGAGCTTTAATATTCAAAGGCTTATAATATTCCGGATTTCTGAAGGCCTTGATGGAAGTCTTAGTTCTATCTCCCTTTAGTCTTCTGGATCTTCTGATTTGACTTCTGGCTTCTTTCTCCTCCTCTGTTAGTTTATAGTGGGGAACTGGATCCTTTGGATTCTCCATGAAATCCTCACAAGTTACGCCGTGGTACTTAATGAGGTTGGGAGTATGGCTCTTGGAACAAGTTCCACAAATGATATAACCATCAAGTTCTCTCCAATCCACCGCCCGGTAGAATAGGCAATGGCTGCAATTTCTATCTGAGTTGAATTTGGCTCGTTTCAAGATTTACCTCCTTTTTAAAAAGACACTATATACTATGCCTAAATGATGCTAACTTTAAGGAAAATGAAGGTATTAATGTGGATTTTTCATAACTAGCCGGAATTATTGTGTTTTCTGCTGTTTTGGTTGGAAGAGTTGTTAAGGAGATTTAAACAGGAAAATATGATTTCTAGCCGTTTAATGTGACTATGATCCCAAAAAGTGTCAATTTTAAAGGGGTGAAATTATTATACTTTTTAGTCCTTCTCTGAAGAAGTTGAGCCTTAATTGTGACTTCGGTATAACTTCTTGTTCTTATTGGAAGAATGGAAAGAACAAAAATATCTAATAAAATTAATAGGTTATAAACGTTGTCAATCGAGTGGCATATATAATATCAAATGGAAAAATTAGAGTACAGAAAGGGATTTTAAAGGAGGAATAATATGCCAAAAAGAAGAATTTCTTTTAGACAGAGGGAATTAAAGAAAGTAGAAGAACAATGGAGTTTTAAAGATCTTGCTGAAAGGTTAAAAATGGGTTATCTATTTTTCAATCAACCCCTGAAGAGTAATAAAATGGCTCTGAAGGTGATTGACAACCTTATTATATATCTTGAGTTTTCAAGAGAGCAGATCCTCAAAGGATAAAACATGAAATTTCTTGATCTCTCAACTCTAAAGCTAATCGGAAAAAGAGCCAATGGGAAAGAGCTCCGATATATCTGCCCCTTCTGCAAGGAGAGAAGAGGAACTTCGGATACGAAAGGCCATTTATATGTAAATCTTGACCAAGGAATTTATCATTGCTTCCGCTGCGATGCTTCCCCAAAGAATACCAACCTTTATATATACTCATCTGTTTACAAAAGAGCTAATGACCACCAACTTAGACCTATCTCAGGAACTTCTACTATTTCCCCCCCAAAAGATTATTGTTTTCTTCATGAATCTAAAAAGGATTTTTTCCCAATTTTTATGGAGTATGCTAGGGAAAGGGGAATAACAGATGTTGATGAACTTAAATATGATATGGGATTTACTATTGACTTGAACGATCCCTTCTTTGGTAGATTAATATTTTGCTATTATGAGAAAGGTATTAATGGGGGGGATTTAGATCTAGTCTTCTATCAGGGAAGGTGGGTCTTAGAATCTGAAAATCCCTGTAAATATTTATCTTGTGGGGATAAGCCTTTATTCAAAAGTTTTACAGGTCAAGTAAAAGAAGGGATAATAGTTGAGGGATTTTTTGATATGGTAAAGGCCTCTCGATTCATTCCTTCAGCAGCTATTCTAGGTCATAGTATTTCAGATAAGCAAAGTGAAGAAATCTCTAAATCATTTTCTGAGAAAGTGATATTAGCTTTAGATTCTGATGTTCCAGGGGACATAATTCATTGTGTTAAAAAGATTAAAGGTCCTACTGTAATTCCTATATTCCTTCCAAAGAAGGATATTGATGAGATGGATGATTCTGAGGTTGAGAGATTGATAAGAAAGGTCGTTTAATTTAATGGACCTGGAACTTACTATATTAAATTATCTCAGAGAGAAAGAATTTTATAATAAATTAGCTCCATTTATCAATGAAGAGACACTCTCTGAAAATGGGAAGGTGATTTTCTCTTCAGTAAAGGAGCTGATGGAGAGGTGTCCTGAAGATGGAAAACTAAAATGTAAAGAGATCCATCTCTACCTTTCCTCAGACTCCTCTTATAGTAAAGGGGACCTAAGATCATTTAAGGATTTTCTAAAAGGGATAAGAAATTCAAGAGTTTCAAATAGAGGGGTTCTAATTGGGATCTGTAAAGAGTTTCTCGAGAAGAATTTATGGAAAGATGCTTTAGAGAAGTTTATGCCTTATCTTGGGAAAAAAGGTATTATGCCTTTGGATCCAGTAGAGGAGGCTTTAGATACAACTAAAAAGATTAGAGAGTCATTTGGAGAAACAAAAGGATATGACTTTTTTGAGAATATATCTCGTTCAAAGGTTAAGGATTCTCCTGGAGCAGTTGAATCTCCCCTTAAGGGGATTTTTCTCTATCCTGGAGAAGTAGGTCTATGGGCGGGGACCCCCAAAAAGGGAAAAACATGGGCTCTAATAAATACAGCTTACTCGGCTCTTATTCAGGGAAGAAAAATCTTGTATTTTACGTTGGAGCTCCCTGCAGACTGGGTTGCATTAAGACTAGATGGAAGAATTTTAGGAAAACCCTATAAAGAAGTAAATCTTGAGGATTCGGCTAGGGCAGTTAAGAAAATAAAAAGTTTGGGGGGATCTTTGATAATAGAGGATCGTCCTGAATTAACTTTATATGAGATAAGAAATTATATTAAAAGTGATCATTTTGATCTTGTAATAGTTGATTATGCAGATCTAATGTCTCCCCCTAAGAAGTATAAGGAGAAAAGGTTTGAACTAACTTCTATATTTCAAGGGTTACGAAGAATTGCTAAGGAATTTAAGATACCTGTTTGGACTGCATCTCAGCTTACAGCTAAGAGTCTTAGTAAGAAAGTAGCTACAATTGAAGATCTTGAGGAAGCTAAGATAGGGAAAGCTGGGACATGTTCATTAGTTCTTACCATAAATCAGGATCTTCAAGAAAGGGAGGATGGGATTGCTAGAGTTTTTGTTGCCGCTTCTAGTAGATATATTTCAGGGAGATCTTTAAGAAAAGTTGAATCTGATTTTGATAAGATGTTGATGAGAGAAATTGAATATAAGAAAAAAGAAAAAGAGAAGGAGGAATAAAGATGGCTTGGATCAGATATGAAGTAAAAAGAAAGATTCTTCCAACTGATGTAATTAGAATGTCAAAGTCAGAGATTCAGTTTTCTATTAATGTTTGGTTGAAGTATTTTAAAAGGTCAGAATCTATTGGATTTCTGTTTGATTCTGAAACCAACCAAATAGGGTTAGTTCCCTGTGATAAAAGAGGGGGTTTAAGGGTTTCTGAGAGAAGAGGAGTTTGTAGAGTAATGTGGGGAGGATTTCTGAAGCAGTTTAGTCTCCTTTTTGAAAAACCTGAAGATTATAAAATTCAATCCAATTTAGAAAATAAGACCATGATAGTTATAAGTTTAAATGAAAGGAGTAAGGTAGAATGATTTCAACTAACATCTCTGTAGTAATTTATTTTAATGAGGAAGATTTTGATAGGGTTCCTGAGAAGACTCTTAAATTAATAGAAGCCAGTTTTTTAGGAGCTCTTGAGGCTTTTATGGATAAAAAACTTATTGATAATTTTAAATTTCATAACACTAGGAGAGGTTATTATGCGAATTTATTCTTCTGTTTTTGAGGCAGTTAAAGAAATCGAGAGGGATCTTGCGGAAATGGGAATAAATAATAAAGCCCCTACTGTCCAGGACCTTGATGTTCAAGAAAATCCTGATTATAATAGTAAAGAGCTCCTAGGGTATGCTTACATGATTACTCGATTTGATGACCTTAAAGATATATTTAGATTTTTCTTTGAAAATAAAGAAGATCGTATTTCTGCTATGCTTTATTCACAAGCTGAGTTAGAAGATAGATTTTATGGGTTAGGATTAAATCCTGGAAATTCTTGGGCTTGGAGGGCTGAGTATTGGAAAAAGTTTTTGAAAGAGGGAAAGTTTTCATATACTTATTCAGAAAGAATTTATTGGCAGCTTGGGCCTGTTTTTAATGAGTTGTCTGAAGCTAAAGGATCTAGACAATGTATAGTAACAATATTTGATTCTTGTAAAGACCTTAAAAATTTAAGAGGTAAAGCTCGCATTCCTTGTTCAATGTATTATCAGTTTCTTAGAAGAGAAATTTCTGGGAAAGATTCTCTTATGCTTATTTATACTATGAGGTCATGTGATTTCTATACTCATTTTCCAATTGATGTTTGGTTAGCTATTAAATTAGGACAGTATATGGCTAATCTTTTGAAAATAGATTTTTATAATTTCACACACTTTATTGGAAGTCTTCACGCATTTGCTAAAGACTATGAGAGAAGGAGGATCTTCTAAATGAAATCTCTTAGATATTATGTAAATAAAGAAAAAGCAAGAAGATATAGAAATAGACAAAGAGCACAAAATTATGAATTGGGAGACTTTTCGTATGGTTCAAGAAATAACCGACACAAACAATACACTTGGAAAGAATGTAGAGAAATTTTAAGGCATGACATCTTAGATAGAAAATTGGCAAGAAAGCTGGGTAGAAGTGTAATGGCTATTCAAGTAAAAAGAAATGGACTATTAACTCAATGAAATCAGATCCTTTAGAGAGATGGAGTTTCAACCCAATCGAAATGTGGAAGAGTCTTTGCTACTTTCTCTACAATGAGGGGCAGAATTCTGAGAAGTATGATATTCAAGCTAATTGTAGGTGGAGTGATTTCAAACTTGATCTTCAGGATATTGGATATAGAAAAGGGGGAGTTAACAAAAGAAAAAATTGGCTTGAAATTTATATAAATCCGGAAGAAGTTGAGAAATTTAATAGAAACCTTAAGGAAGTTAAAGCTAAGAAAAAAACTTTTGTTCTTCTTTTTAGATTTGGAAACCGGGAGAAATCAAGGTTTAACAATATGAGAGACTTCTGCTTGATTGGAGCTACTTTTCGGTTTGAGAGAGGAAAATTAAAAAAGGTGAACATATACTATCGAGTTACAGAAGGGGTTACTAAATTCCTAGCTGATTTAATTCTATTGAGGGATTTCTTCCAAATTTATTTGGAATCTTTGGATGTTAATGGAGTTAAGATGGAATTTTATTTTACTAAAGTTTACACTCGGTATTTTCATATTATAACATTTTATCGAGTCTGTTCTAAGTTCTTTAATGAGGATGTTAGGCCTAAGCTAGAAAAATGGGCTCAGGACTTAATAGAGAATGTTCTTAATGGGAAAAGAAAATTTAAGTATTGCGCAGCGAAGCGACTTGCTAAAAGTTTTCTGGAGGGTGAAGATGAAAAGACCTAGTAGAGTTACTTGTTTTATGGAAACTGCTAAAATTTGGAGCGAGCGAGGAACTTGTCCTAGGGGAATTGTTGGAGCAGTACTGGTTAAAAAAGATAGGATTATCTCATTAGGATATGTTGGAAGTCCTCAAGGAGAGCCCCATTGTATCGATGTAGGATGTTTAATTGATTCTCCTGAAGAAGGATGTCACCGTACAATCCATGCAGAAATTAATTGTATTTTGTTTGCGGCTAGAGAAGGAATATCTACTGAGGGAACAACTCTTTATATAACATTATCCCCTTGTTTTAGGTGTTCTCAAGTTTTATATGTTTCAGGAGTTAAAGAAATAATTTATCTCGAGGAGTATAGGGATAAAAGAGGCTTAGAATTTTTAAAAGAACATGGAGTAAAAGTTAGTCAGTATATGGATTTAATAAAATGAATGAACTAAGTAAGAAATCAGAATTAGTAGGGAATTTTGAAATAAGCCTCTGGTTTGATGAAGGAGAGGGCTTATGGCATACTTGTATTAAAGAATGGAAAGGGGATGGGTGGATTGTAGTGGAAGCTGCCCAGAGTTTAAGAAAAAAGTTAATAAAAGAAATGTATAACCAAAGTGTTCAATGGGCTGAAACACTTTTTAATAAAAAGGAAGCTGTAATAAATCATGAAGAAATTATTTGATATAATAAGAGATGAAGATTGTACCCGTTGTGGTTTGTACAAGGAGGCTCAATGTATTTGCCTAATAGGAGATGGGCCCTACCCTGCTGATACTATGTTACTTGGAGAAGGTCCCGGATGGAGAGAAGATGATTTAAGAAAACCTTTTTCTGGGAAGGCAGGAAAACTTTTAGATAAAATTTTGGTTTCAATTGGAATAGATAGAGCAATTTTATTTATTTCAAATGCTGTTCGCTGCCGACCAACTGATAATCGTACTCCTAAAATAAAAGAGATTGAAGCCTGTAGATACTTTTTAGATAAAGAAATAAAGTATGTTAAGCCAAAAAAGATTATTGCTATGGGTAAGACAGCAATACTTGCGCTTTATGGGGATAAAGACTTTAAAATTGAAACCATGAGAGGAAAAGTATTTGAATATAAGGGAATCAAAGTCTATTCTACATACCATCCTGCAGCTGCTCTTAGAAGACCTTTTCTTACTAAAGTGATTAGAAAGGATTTGAAGAATTATATTTTAGGAGTAGCTAATGGAAATGGGAAACCTGTGAAATATAAAGATATAACTATTAAATCTCTTCCTGAGTGGCCCTCTAAAGTTGCTCTTGATCTGGAGTGGGATATTCCAACTGGAGCAGTTAGAACAATGGCCTTTTCTCCAAAAGCCAGAGAGGCTTATTTCATGGAGTTTCCAGAAAGATACAAGAGTTCAGTAAGAGATTTTTTAGAAAATCCTTCTTATTTGAAGATAGGACATAACTTAAAATCAGATTTAAAAATTTGCTTGAAAGAAGGGTATATCCGGGAAAAGTATCTTCCAGATAATGATTTCTTCTGTACGATGATAGCCTCTAATGTTCTTGATGAAAACTACCTTCAAAAAGATCTGGAACATTTAGCGACTATGAATACTTCCATGGAAAGATGGAAGACTGAAGAAGACTTTGAGTCTATAAAAAAGCTAAGAATTAGAAATTTGAAGGATGCAGATGCTGCTAAGAGATTATATAATGTATTCTCAAAGAAACTTACAAATGAACACCTTGAAATCCCTTTCAAGATTGATATGGATATGATGAAGGTGTTGGTTTCAGCAGAAGTTCATGGAATAAAAATTGATACTAAAGAGTTAAATGATCTAGATTTCGAATTGACAAAGAAGATAAAGAAGATGGCAGCTAATATTCCTGCTAATCCTGGTTCAAACAAGCAGCTTACAGAATATTTTAATTCTATGAAAATAAGAAGCCCAGAAAATACAGGGAAAGGAGTCCAATCTTGGGGGAAAGAAATTCTCTTAAAGTTATCAGGGGAGCTTGAGGGAAAAAGAAAGGGGGCCGTTGATGCCGTTATTGAATAC
>Ga0315279_10005596_pt1 | contig 16235 bp, 13 predicted proteins | sample YL17G06_20_MG_FD_203694 | JGI IMG/M metagenome (GOLD analysis project Ga0315279, IMG submission 203694) | Sediment microbial communities from Yellowstone Lake, YNP, Wyoming, USA - YL17G06_20 | ecosystem: Environmental > Aquatic > Freshwater > Lake > Sediment | place: USA: Wyoming | collected...
GTCAACAACCTCGGCAGTGTCCTTCAGGATATGGGCGACCTGGCCGGGGCGCGGGCGCACTATGAGCGGGCACTGCGGATAGACGAGGCGGCCTTTGGCCCAGACCACCCGGACGTGGCGACTCTCGTCAACAACCTTGGCGGAGTCCTCCAGGACATGGGCGACCTGGCCGGGGCGCGGGCGGCGTTCGAGCGCGCGCTGCGGATTGACGAGGCCGCCTACGGCCCAGACCACCCAGAGGTAGCAACCGACGTCAACAACCTCGGCAGTGTCCTCCAGGACATGGGCGACCTGGCCGGGGCGCGGGCGCATTTCGAGCGCGCGCTGCGGATTGACGAGACGGCCTTCGGCCCAGACCACCCAGAGGTAGCAACCGACGTCAATAACCTCGGCGGTGTCCTTCAGGACATGGGCGACCTGGCCGGGGCGCAGGCGCATTTCGAGCGGGCGCTGCGGATTGACGAGGCGGCCTTTGGCCCAGACCACCCGAACGTGGCACGCGACGTCAACAACCTCGGCATGGTCCTCAAGGACATGGGCGACCTGGCCGGGGCGCGGGCGCACTATGAGCGCGCGCTGCGAATCTGCCGCCAGTTCCTGGGCGAGGAGCATCCCAAGACGGTGACGGTGCGGAATAACCTGGCCGCGCTGGATGAGCAGGCTCTGAACTGAGCGGCAGAATCACGCACCGTATTCGGTCAGCCTGGCCCGCACAAAAGCAAGGAACTGCCGGAGGGCGGCAGCAGGGTCGTCTGGAATATCGCTTTCCACGACGGCGCTTTCGCTGCCGTTGTGAAAGTGTTTGGGGAAGGTAGAGATGGCGGGATGGTCGGGGGCATTATCGTGTCGGTAGATCAGACCGCGCCTGGCGCGCTGCTCCCAGTGATAGGAATAGCGTGACAAATCAGGGCCGAGCCACACATCCAGCAGCGTGCCATCGCGCACATAGAGTCGCAGCTTGAGCGGAACAGCAGCGCGCCGCCCCAGCGTTTCAGCGCGAGTGATGACGTCGGCAAACTCGGTCAGCGCCAGGTGCAAGAGTTCGTCGTACATCAGTCAACCGAGGCTTGCCAACGGCCTAACCGATCAAGATACGCTTCGAGGTTTTGCCACTCGATCAGCTCTTCCCACGCCGGGTGACTGTACACCTCGCCGCGCTCGATCTTGGCAGCCAACTCTGCCGAGGTGCGCGCGCCATAGCGATCTTGCAGGTCGGCCATGTCCATCTGTGTTGCTCGCCGCTCGCGGTCCAAGAAAGCAGCAACACTGCGCCGGATGAGATCCGAAGGAGAAAGGTTCAGGTCGTGAGCCAATTGATCAACTGCTAGAGCCATCTATTACTCCTTGCCACTGTAATCAATAGAGATTATAGTACACAAGCAAATCACGGTCAACAAACCCATGGGGAGAAAATCATGCCACACGGATTTCCCACGGATTACACGGATTGGCAAGTATTCACTGATCATTCCGCCTGGCGCGCCCCCGCTGCTTGCAGCCCTTCGGCAGGGCGTGAGCCGCGCAGCGGCGAAGAATCTCGGTCACGCAAGGCTGAGATGCTTCGCGCCTTCGGCGCTCAGCATGACACTACTTGCCGACTCAGCGGCTTTAGAAGGCCGCCAGGGAAATCGGTGTGCCAGCTCTGATCGAATCGAAGCGAAAGTGGGAACAAGGCCCATTGGCCTGCGCCCTCAAAAAAGCGCCGGAGCATAAGCCCGAATTCATCCCCTCAGTGGAACATATTGCAGACAGGAGAATTGCGCATGCAGACTAAAACCACAAGCATTTTTAGAACGGCATGGGAATCTGTAATATCCCCAAGAATCGAAAAGCTGTCCTGGCTGACTGCAGGTGAGCTGACCCGATTGTCGTGGGCCAAAGCAGTCGAATCTTACGATAAAGTTCCGGAAATCTATAAAGACTTTTTCAAAACATTGCTGGGTGACACAAGCGTGTTCCCCTACGCCGTCCTCACGCCAACATTCGAAGGGTTCATCCGGCGGGACAATGAGAAACTGATCTTTAGTCTCGGCAGTAAAATCTATGTACTGGAAAGAGCAAGAGACAAGCTCACCTCCACGTGTTACCCCTTTGAAGCCATCAGCTATATCGAAGTCGGGGCCATCCTTTTGAACTCATGGATCAAGATAAGGGGTGTAGCCAGCAACGGCATTCTGACATCTTGTACGCTCAAGTTCAATTCAGTCACCGATTATCTGTTCACTCCTATCCTGGAAAAGATACGAACAGCCACCCATACCGTCGGAGACACGGACCCGAGTTCAGAGCGAGCCAAATTCGATTACCTGGTCCATTTGAACTTCAAGTTCATGAACTATGCAAGGCGCAGCATTGTGCCCGGCGAAAAGGTTATCCACACGATCCTGCAACCTGAAATCCGCGCCAAGATACTGATGCTTTTCGGTAGGTCTTGGTTTAGAACAATCTCCACTTCACACCTCGTTATTCTGACCGATAGACAGTTGATCATTATCAAGGATGAGAATCCGGGAGGATGGGGCGATAATACCCGGTACGGGGGTATATGGAATTATATCCCGTTAGACAAAATAGCCTCTGTATCCCTTGCAGAAAAAGGGGATAACCTGCTTGCTTTGTCAATACACCTACCCCAAAATGACCAAATAGATTCTTTGTTCTCGGTTTCAAACAAGCAAGAAGTAGAGCTATTCTTAAACCGGCTAGAGTTTTCCAAACTATTCGGGAAGAAAGGATAATGAGCACAAGTCATGCTTGAAGCATGATCTGCTGGCTCGGAGTAAACCATGTCAAATCCAACTGAATTGAAACGGACTTGGGAACACAACACTCTCGCCCGCACGCTCAAGAAATCGCCGGAGCGCAAAGCGGAATTCACCACGTCTTCCGGCATACCGCTCGACCGGGTCTACGTGCCGGACGAGGTTAAAGTAGATTACGAGCGGCAACTGGGCTTCCCTGGCGTCTATCCGTTCACGCGCGGCGTCCAGCCCACCATGTACCGGGGCCGCCTGTGGACGATGCGCCAGTACGCCGGTTACGCCAGCGCGCAAGAATCCAACCGCCGCTTCAAGTTCCTGCTCGAACAGGGGCAGACCGGCCTCTCCGTCGCGTTCGATCTGCCCACGCAAATCGGCTACGACTCGGACGACCCGATGGCGCTGGGCGAGGTGGGCAAGGTCGGCGTGGCGATCAGCTCTATCGAGGACATGGCGACGTTGTTCGACGGCATCCCGCTCGACAAAGTCTCGACTTCGATGACGATCAACGCTCCGGCGGCAGTGCTCCTGGCGCTCTACATCGCCGTCGCCCGGCGGCAGGGCGTGGACGAAAAGCAATTGCGCGGCACGGTGCAGAACGACGTCCTCAAGGAATACATCGCGCGCGGCACGTACATCTTTCCGCCCAAGCCCGCGCTGCGCCTGACGACCGACATCTTTCGCTACTGCGCCGATCACTTGCCGAACTGGAACACGATCAGCATCAGCGGCTATCACATCCGCGAGGCCGGTTCGACCGCCGTGCAAGAGGTCGCCTTCACATTGGCCGACGGCATTGCCTACGTACAAGCGGCGCTGGCGACCGGGCTGAAGGTGGACGATTTTGCGCCGCAGCTCGCGTTCTTCTTCAACGCGCACAACAATTTCCTGGAAGAGGTCGCCAAATTCCGCGCCGCGCGGCGACTCTGGGCGCGTATCATGCAGGAACGCTTCGGAGCGCAGGACCCCAGATCAATGATGCTGCGCTTTCACACACAGACGGGCGGCAGCACGCTCACCGCGCAGCAGCCGGAGAACAACGTCGTGCGTGTGACGCTGCAAGCGTTGGCGGCGGTGTTGGGCGGGACGCAAAGCCTGCACACCAACTCGATGGACGAGGCGCTGGCGCTGCCTACCGAGCGCGCCGTCCAGGTGGCGCTGCGCACGCAGCAGATCATTGCCCACGAGTCCGGCGTGGCCGATACGATTGACCCGCTGGCCGGCTCTTACGTCATCGAGCACCTGACGGACGAGATTGAGCGGCGCGCCTCCGAGTACATCCAAAAGATTGACGACCTGGGCGGGGTGCTGCCCGCCATCGAGCGCGGCTACATCCAGATCGAGATCGCGAACGCCGCGTATGCCTATCAGCGCGCCGTGGATAAGCGCGAGCAGACTGTCGTCGGCGTCAACGCTTTCCAGGCGCAAGAGCCGCAACACCTGGAAAAGCTCAAGGTTGACCCGGCTATCGAAGAACAGCAGTGCCGTCGGCTGGCCAACCTGCGCGCTCGACGCGACAACGTCAAGGCGGCTGAACTTTGCGCCCGGCTCGAATCTGCCGCGCGCGGCAACGACAGCCTGATGCCGCTGTTCGTCGAGTGCGTGGAAAACTGTGTGACGTTGGGCGAAATCTGTAGTACACTTAGAGGCGTGTTCGGGGAATACAAGCCGAGCGTGATCATCTAACCACAAAGACACGAAGACACAAAGCCTATAGAAAAAAACTTGTGCCTCTGTGTCTTCGTGGTGAGGAGATATATGACCATCAAACGCATTGACCACATCGCCATTGCCGTTGAAGACTTGAACCAGTCGCTCGGCTTTTGGGAGCAGGCGCTGGGGCTGCATGTCCACGAGGTGCGCAACGTGCCGGAGCAAGCCGTGGACGTCGCTTTTCTGCCCGTTGGCGCAAGCGAGATCGAATTAGTCAATCCGGTGACGACTGACAGCGGCATCGCCAAGTGGATGCAAAAGCGCGGGCCGGGCATTCACCACATCTGCTTCGAGGTGGACGACATCCGCCAGACGTTGGCCGAGTTGGCCGAACACGGCATGGAGCTGATTGACAAGGAGCCGCGCACGAACAAGGATGGCAAGTTGTACGCTTTCGTCCATCCCAGGAGCACAGGCGGTGTGCTGGTCGAACTGTATCAAGTGCCGTGACGCAAAATGAAAAGCGAACCACAACTGCTCGAGGAGGCTGAATGACACTCACCACTGGAACAACCCTCGAAAATCGCTACCGGATTGAAGAACTGCTAGGCCAGGGCGGGATGGGCGCAGTCTACCGCGCTTACGACACCCGCTTGCAGCAGGCCGTCGCCATCAAAGAAAACACGATGGCGGCGCCGGGCATTTCACCGGAGGCGGTGGAGGCATCGCGCCGACAGTTCGAGCGTGAGGCGCGGCTTGCTGGCCCGGCTGCGTCACCCCAACTTGCCGCGTGTGAGCGACCATTTTGTCACGCCGGACGGCGACCAATACCTGGTGATGGACTATATCGAGGGCGACGACCTGGCGCACATCATCGCTCGCGGCGGGCCGCTGCCCGAAGCGCAAGCCATCGCCTGGATCAGCCAGGCGTGCAGCGCGCTGGAATATCTGCACACCCAGCAACCGCCGATCATCCATCGAGACATCAAGCCGCAAAATATCAAGGTCACACCCAAAGGTGTGGTGTTTCTGGTGGGCTTTGGGATTGCCAAGGTGGGCGAAGTGACCAGGACCATGACGGGCGCGCTGGGCGTGACGCCGGGCTTTTCGCCGCCGGAACAATACGCCATGACCGGCACGGACGCGCGCAGCGACGTTTACGCCCTGGGCGCAACGCTGTACGCCTTGCTGACGGCTCAGACGCCGCCGGAAAGCGTTGTGCGAGAATTCGGCGAGAAACAACTCGTCCCACCGCGCCAGATAAACAACACTGTATCACCGGCCGTGCAGCAAGCGGTGTTCAAGGCAATGGAGACACGCCCCACCCATCGTCCGCAAAGTATGGCCGAGTTCCGGCGAATGCTCGAAGAGCGTGGAGCGAAGAGCGTGGAACGTCCAGAGCCGCCAACGCAGTGGATGGGCACAGCGGCAGCGGATGTGAGAGCGGGTAAACAGATACCGGTTGCGCCAGCGACGCCTACACCTAAACCTGTGCCCGCCCCTATTGTGCCGCCCAGGTCTGCTGCTCCGCCCGCTTACGCGGAGCGGGTGCGCGAGGAGCGGGGGCGTGCAGAGCGCAATCCGTTGCCATTGCTTTTGGCCGTCGCGGGCATCGTGGCGATTGTGCTGGTCGTGCTGATCGTCGTGGCGATTTCGAGCAGCAAGGGTGCGGCGACTCCCAGGCCGGCGACCACCATAACAACTGCGCCGACCCGCGCGCCGGCGACAGCGCCCGCGGTCTCCTCATCGGCCTGTATGGCGATTGGACAAACTTGGACAAGCTCTCAAGACAATGCCGCGCTGGTGTGCGTCCCGGCCGGCGAATTCCTGATGGGCAGCGCCGATAGCGACAAGGCTGCCCAAGGTGACGAAAGGCCGCAGCACACGGTTTACCTAGACGCTTTTTGGATTGACCGCACTGAGGTGACCAATGCGCAGTACAAAAAGTGTGTGCAGGCAGGCAAGTGCACGGCGTCGAGTTATGCGAATGACTCGACATACAATGGCGACACTCAACCGGTCGTTGGCGTGGACTGGAACGACGCCACAACGTATTGCCAGTGGGCCGGACGGAAGTTGCCGACCGAAGCGCAGTGGGAAAAGGCGGCGCGAGGCACCGATGGCCGCATCTATCCCTGGGGCAACCAAGCGGCCACATGTGATTATGCAGTGATGTACGATGTACGATGACAACGGCAACAGTTGCGGAAAACAGACGACTTGGCCTGTAGGCAGCAAGCCCAAGGGCGTCAGTCCCTATGGCGCGTTGGACATGGCGGGCAATGTGTGGGAATGGGTAGAAGACTGGTACGATGAAAAATATTATGCCAGTTCCCCATCAAAGAATCCAACCGGGCCATCGTCTGGGGTATTTCGCGTCCTGCGCGGGGGGAGTTGGGGCTTGGGTGCGCCGTACGTCCGCGCGGCCTGCCGCAACTATATCCTAGGCAATCGCGGCGCCAGCGGTGGGTTTCGGTGTGTGGGGTCAGGCCCAGGAGGGTGAGCTACTGGGCTTCTGGATTCTGGATTTCTGGGGGGAATTCATCGGGCGCTATGGGATAGCTGGAACCATAGGCCGCTATCCTATAGCAGCCTGTCCACGCGTGATGTGCTATAATTCAAAGCAGAGGTGACGCATGAAAGGAATTACGATTGACCCCAATGTGGCCTTTGGCAAACCCTGCGTGGCCGGCACGCGCATTCCAGTGTACATGGTGCTTGAGCTTGTCGAAGCAGGCCAGAGCTTTGATCAAATCATCGCCGATTATTATCCCGCATTAACCAGAGAAGATATTCAGAATTGTATTGGCTACGCAGTCAACATTATCAAGAATGAGGAGATTTACCTGGCCGGCGAGGCTTTGAGTGCGATTCCTGGCTGATCAATGCGTCTATAACCTCACGGTCAGGTATTTGCGCGATTTGGGCCATGATCTGGTTACCGCCGAGGATTTGGGCCTGCAACGCGCCGATGATTCCCTATTGCTTGCCCGAGCTGTTGAACTGAACCGTGTGTTCCTGACACGAGACCTCGATCTTGCTGATCTTTGCAATTATCCACCGGCTTTAGCCACCGGCATCATTGTCTTGCGCATGAAACCTGCCGCAACTGATCGCGTCCACGCTGTCTTGGACAAGTTCTTGACTTCAGGAGTCAAGCCAGGCGGAGCACTCGTCATCGTTGACAAGAACAAGTATCGCGTGCGCCGCCAATAGGAGGAGAGATGTTTGCTCCAGCCAAGCTAGACGAAATCCAGTCCGCCCGCCACAAATGGGAAGAGACCACTCTTCACCCAACTCTCTCCAAGACACCAGAGCGATACGACACCTTTATCACCACATCCAGCGAGCCGGTCGAGCGGCTCTACACACCGCTTGACCTGCCCGACCTGGACTATGTGCGCGATCTGGGCTTTCCCGGCGAATATCCGTTCACGCGGGGCGTCCAGCCGACCATGCACCGGGGCCGGTTGTGGACGATGCGCATGTTCGCGGGCTTTGGCTCCGCCGAGGAAACCAACACGCGCTTCAAGTACTTGTTGAGCCAGGGGCAGACCGGGCTTTCCATCGCTTTCGACTTGCCCACACTTTATGGCTACGACACCGACGCGCTGGAAGCCGCTGGCGAGTTCGGCAAGTGCGGCGTGGCTATCTCGTCACTGCGCGACATGGAAATCCTGCTCGACGGCATCCCCTTGGACCGCGTGACCACCAGCATGACGATCAACAGTCCGGCGGCCATCATCTGGGCTATGTACATCGCCGCCGCCGGAAAACAGGGCGTGCCGATGGATCAACTCGGCGGGACGATCCAGAACGATATTCTCAAGGAGTACATCGCGCAAAAAGAGTTCATCTTCCCGCCCGCGCCCTCGATGCGGCTCGTCACCGACACCATCGAGTTCGGCGCCCAGCATCTGCCCAAGTGGAACACCGTCAGCATCAGCGGCTATCACATCCGCGAGGCAGGCAGCACGGCGGCGCAAGAGTTGGCCTTTACGCTGGCCGACGGGATGGAGTACGTCCGGTGGGCGCTGCAGCGCGGATTGGACGTTGACGATTTCGCCCCGCGCCTCTCGTTCTTTTTCAACGCGCACAATGATTTCTTTGAAGAGATTGGAAAGTACCGCGCCGCGCGGCGCATCTGGGCGCGCGAGATGAAAGAGACGTTCGGGGCCAAGAATCCGCGTTCGTGGTGGCTGCGCTTTCACACGCAGACGGCGGGCTGTTCGCTCACCGCGCAGCAGCCGGAGGTCAACATCGTCCGCACCGCGATTCAGGCGCTCGCCGCCGTGCTGGGCGGCACACAATCACTGCACACCAACTCGATGGACGAGGCGCTGGCGCTGCCGAGCGAAAAGGCTGTCACCATCGCGCTCCGCACGCAGCAGGTTATCGCCCACGAGACCGGCGTGACCAACACGATTGACCCGCTGGGCGGCTCGTTCTTTATCGAGGCGATGACCGACCGGATGGAAAAACAAGCCTATGACTATTTCCGCCAGATCGAAACGTTCGGGGGCGTCATCAAGGCGATTGAAGCGGGATTCTTTCAGCGCGAGATCGCCGAGGCGGCTTACCGCTACCAACGCGAGATTGACAACCAGCGCCGCACCATCGTCGGCGTGAACGAGTACGTAGCGAACGAACCCATCGCCATCCCGATTCTGCAAATGGATCCCGACGGCGAGCGTCGGCAGATCGCGCGATTGCAAGAGTTGCGCCGCACGCGCGACAATGAAAAGGTCGGCGCAACGCTGGCCGCGCTGCGCGACGCGGCGAAAGGCACAGTCAACCTGATGCCCTTCATCCTCGATGCCGTCCGAGCGTATGCGACGCTGGGCGAAATCACCGACGTATTCCGCGAGGTGTTTGGGGTGTACCAGGAGCCGGTCATCGTGTAAACGCTTTTGCCACAGAACTGCAATGCTTCCGTAACGCTTCCGTTTGACAACACCGGGCCAGTAGGACTATACTGGTTACAGAGCACAGAGGAGTAGAGTCCATGTCTGCAACGTTCCCACACGACGAGCGCGAACGATTGGCGCTGGAGGACCTGCTCGACCAGATCAAGCGAGGTCAGTGCGTCCTATTTCTGGGCGCGGGCGTTTCGCGCGAGATTGGGCTGCCCACTGGGTGGGAGTTGGCTGCCGCACTCGCCCGTGACCTCAGGACCCAGCCTGGCGCACTCTCTCAGATCGCACAAGACTATCAGACAAAATTCAACCGGGATCGGCTCATCCAGCGCGTCAGGCTGCTGATCGAACAGCAGCCTGTTGTCAGCCGCGGGGTGAGCAGTTACGATTTGTTGCCCGAGATTGAGCCTCTGTCTCGCCTGATTTTCACCACCAACTGGGATGACCAAATCGAACAGGCTTTTCGTCGTAAAGGCATCCCGGTGACGACTGTTCGCTACAACGCACAAGCTGGCGTGATGGGAGGGCAAGCGCATGTCGCCGTCAAGCTACATGGCGATTTTGGTAGCAAGCCGGACGAAGTCGTTTTGACGCGAGACGATTACGTGCATGCGTACAAAGAGGTGACGAGGCCTGGTGGGCTGTTTACCTTCCTGGCCGAGAAACTGGCGACCGCCACGTTGCTGTTTGTCGGCTATAGCCTGGAAGATGATGATTTCCGGCTGTTGTACGACTATGTGCAGGAAGCGGTAGGAACAGGCGAGCGCATTCATTATGCTGTCATGCCGAGCGCGAATGCCACACAGAAAGAGTATTGGCGCAGCCGAAACATCACCATCTTGGATACGACAGCGCGCGAGTTGTTCGAATATGTCGCTCGCCAGGTGCGCGAGTTTGTGAACCGCAGGCAGGAAATCGAATACGTCACTGGCCCCGATGCCGAATCCTATACCGAATTTTATGGCTTCACCGGCAGCGGCAAGACCGAGCTGCTCAAGAAAATCGGTGACCACTACCGCCTGAAACAAGTCTGGTTGCAGGCTTATGTGGATTTTGAAAAAACGCCCGACATTGCGCCGTTGGATCTGGCCGACGAGTTGAGCTGCCAGACCTTGAACTATGAATTGGGGCGCGCGGGACTGCTGGAGCGCGCCCGGAACGATCCCATGTTTGCTCAGGCTCAGGAGAGCGTGACACAGGAACAGGTCATCGCCAGGGCCGAAGAGCTGGCTGCTGATCAACTGGGGCAGACGTGGGCCGCGCGGCGTGTGGCTCTGTTGTTCGATACCAGTGAGCAAATCCCGGCGCCAATTCAACACTGGATCGAATATGAGCTGGCCCCGGCGTTGGAACGGAATGTCGGGGATCTGAAGGCTCAAGTTCGATTAGTCCTTGCTGGACGCAAGCCAGTGGCCTGGAGAAGTTTTCGCTTCAAGCAGCACCTACATCTCAGGGCGCTGTCGCCGTTTGACGAGACGGCTATCGGCGAGATGCTGGACTGGTTTGCCGCGCTCAAGCTGCGCGAGCCTTTTCCACGCCCCAAGCGACAGCAAATCATCCGCGACATTCTCGAAATCACCGGTGGCCATCCCGCTTGCATCAAGCAGGTTCTCGAAGACATCGCTCAGCGAGACTTTGATGTCCAGGCCGACTATGTGAGCGAACGCCGGAAAAAGCTATTCAACGAGTGTGTCTATCCCACACTGGAAGCTGGCGTTTTGACCAAAGTTCCAGAAGATCTAAGCGCCGTCCTCAAGGTCGTGTGTGTCTTTCGACGGTCGCTGCCTGATTTTCTTGACGTGCTCGTTCGAGAGGGTCATCTGGACAAACGGCACAGTGATAGCATGGCGCTGCTGGGGAGATTACGCGAGACTCACCTCATTCTGCCGCCGCGTCCCCTGTATGACATGGACGTCATTGCGCAGCACATTCTCGCGCTGCAACTGGAGCTGCATGACCCCGAGCGCTACCGGACACTCCATGCCTTGGCTTTGAGCATTTATGAGCACGCGATCCTCGGACAGACATCCGCCGGCGAACCGCTGCCCAAAGCCCCCAGCGCAGAACTGCAGGTTGTCTACATCATCGAAGCGATCTTTCACCGGCTCGTGCTGGCCTCGTTGGAGCACCTGCCGGCCCAGGACGTCACATCCGTCATCCGAAGCAAATGGGGCGAGTATCAACAAGCCTTGCGCAGCAGCATTGGAACAGGCGGTCTGCCGCGCGTTTTGGAAATCCTGGCAGCACGCCTGGGCGAGGATCCCAACCAGGCCGATCACGAATTGCTGACGCTGGTCGAAAAGTTGGTCCCGGGCGATGGCTATCAAACGCTCCTGGAACCCATCATGACCTTGCTTGAACACGTGCGCGGAGGTGATCACCATGGCATCTGATATGGCCCCAGAATTTTTCATCGGACGAGAACTCGAGTTTGGCCTGGTGGTGCAGCTCCTGAACCAGGCCAAGGGAACGCGCCGCGTGCTGCTGCTCAACGGGGCGGGCGGCTTTGGCAAAACCCGCTTGGTGTACGAGCTGCACAGGCAGCGCGACAAGATCGCGCAATTGGCTGAACAGCCGCTCTTGTGCTTTTCCCCGGTGGATTTTGACGACGTGGCAATGCGCCTGCTCACCAGCCTGCTGGGTCAATTGGTGAACCAACTGGAGCCTTCGTTTTGCGCAGACTATTATTCCGAGCAAGACAAATATGCCCGGTTGGAAGAGCAGGGGGCGGACCCGGACGTGGTTCAAGATTACTTGCATCGCAGCTTGGAGGCCTTTGTTCAATGCTACACCCAAACTGTGCAAAACAAGCTGGCCCTGATATTGCTGGACACCTTTGAAGCAATTGAAAACTCGGAGCTGCCGCCGTCTTTGTGGAACATCCTCGGACAGTTGCAGAATACACTGGTGATTGTTGCAGGACGTCATGTGGACCGGCAAGAAGTTCCGCTGATTGCCCGATGGGGTGTCGAGATGGTCCGAAAGCACGATTTGCTCGCTTTTAGTTTTCCAGAGGCCGGGGATTATTTTGCGCACACCGAGACAGGTGCGGCCCTTGGCCTGGACATGAAGGAGAAGCTATTTATCTTGACCGGCGGGCACCCGATCCTGATCGCATTAGCCGAGTATTGGTTGCGACGTGACATGCCGTTGAATCACGTCACCAAACGCTCCCTGGAGGATTTGCGCCTGCTGACCGGCGATGAGTTGGAGAACACGCGCCAGAATTTCGAAACCGTCTTGGTCAACAATATCTTGGACCTGACGACGATAGACCAAGCCTTGCTGCGGATGGCCTACCTGGATCGCCAGTTTAACGACGAAATCCTGCAGACGACCCTGGACTTGTCACCAGAGCAGGTGCAAGCGATAAGCGCCGAATTGAGGCAATTTCCCTTTATCAAGCCGCGCCCCGGCAACGATTATGCACTTCACGACGAGATGCGCCGGCTGGTCGTTCGTCACTCGTGGCCGGTGGTTGATCCGCACGGGTTGCAGCGCCGCTTGCTGGCCCAACGAATCATCGAACAGTACTACATCCCCCGTATCACCAAACTGGATCAGCAGATTCAGACTATACGAGCGGCAGAGGAAGATCGCAAAAATGTGGCGGCCACTTTGATTCGAGCGGGGGATCTTGGTCTGCGCAAATGGCGATGGGAGGCTGACCGACTCTATTATGAAATGGGACTGGATGTTGGGTCCGGCTATGAATACTTTGAACAACTCTTTGAAGTTGCCTTGGGATCGAACAATCTGCGCCGGTGTGAGTTGTTGCTCAATACGTTGGATGAGCAAAAGGAAAAGCTGAACCTCGATCCCCAGTTGCAAATCAACCTTCAGATCAAGCGGGCCCGGTGGCAGTGGCTATCGGATCAGCCAGCGATCAGGCAGCAAGCCGAACGCACTCTCCGCGAGTTGATACAACAGCCAGCTTTGGACAAGCGGAACAAGTTGGAAGCCGCCAGCACGGTCGCCGGGCGGACAAGAGACGCTAAAGAAGCCATCCGATTGCGCCGCCAGTGCGTGCAACTTGCCAGGCAGATAGGCGACAAGGCCCACCTGGCCCGGATGTACAATTACCTGGGATTGGCCTATCGGCGCGCCGGACAGTGGGCCCAAGCGCTGCAATGGTACGAAAAAGCACGCCAGCAGGCTGAAGAGATCAAAGACAAGAGCATTACGGCCGAGGCGATAGGCCATCAGGCCTATATCGCTCGTCTACAGGGGCAGACCGATCAGGCAGAGCACTTGAGTGGCCTAGCGCTGTCATTGCGGCGAGCCGCTGGAGGCCGCGAGCGCGACATGGCGCGCAGTTACCAGATTTACGGCGAGGTTTATAGCGACATGCGCCTGACTCAGAAGGCGCTGGAATATTTTGAGCAGGCGGCAGAGATTTGCCGACGGCTGGGCGCTCAACAAGAGCTGGCGCTTGCATTGGGCCACATCGCCAACATTCATCGCCAGCAACATCATCCGAGAGAAGTAGAAAAATACTTGGACGAGGCCATCGCCCTTCACGCCAGAGTGCAGAACTGGGCCGGCCTGGCTGCCTCTTACGGCGAGTATGGTTGCGAGTACCGCAAGCGGGCCTGGGAACGCTATCGCAAAGGCGAGCGAGACGTAGACACACAGGAAGCATTGGCCGATTTTGCATCCGCCGACGAGTATTTCAAAAAGGGACTTGACTATGCTCGCCAGAGCAGTGATAAATATCGGGAGGCAGATATTTTGATTGATCTGGCAGTGTTTGAGTTCTATCGGTATCGAACCACCCAGGACAAGGCGCATAAAGACGCAGAGAAGCAGTACCTTGCTCAAGCTGAAAAGATAGCCAGGAAGTATGACTATGTGCTGTTTCAGGGGCGCGCCGAAGAACTGCGAGGAAATCTCGATCTGGCCGATGGCAAGTTGGAGAGCGCGTTTCTCCGGCACTTTGTTCGTGCCTGTGTGCTATTGGTGGACTATCCCTCTGAGCGGTATCATGAAGGCATAGAGCGCATCCAGTACAGAATACGCGAGCTAGGAGAGGAAACCCGGCGCTCTCCCAAAGAAATCCAACAACTTTTGAAGGAACTCGTCAAGATGTTCAAGGCAAGCGGCGCTAAATGCTTTGCGGATTTGATCCAGGAATGTAAAGCCGCCCAGAAATATGTCAGTTGGAGAGGTAGCTCCAATGCACGAGCGTGACACAGCCCCCCAAATCATCGTTCAGTACGGCCAGGCTTCTTCCGTCACCGGTCAATGCGATTGTGCCTGTGACTGCGCGTGCGCTGAGCCTGCGCCCGATCAAAGTCGCCCGGTCATCGGGATGTCCGATCAGCTTTCTGTTACGCCTGACGTGTTCGCACAACCCTTGGGCAGCGATTACCATCTGCTGTTCAATCCAGTCGCCGTCCGCCCAGCCGTCGTCAACGCGTCGGGCTTTGATCTATGGCGGGCATTTGCCCAGCCGCGCCCGGCCAGCGCTGCATTCTCTCTGTTCCCCCATGCGCCGCGCGAGGCTGTGCAGGATGCCATGTGCCAGATGCTCGACCTGGCGCTGCTCCAGACGGACGCGCCGATGCTTGCTACACACTGTGTTGCCACGCCGCAAACGCTGATCGCCTGGCTGCACGTTGCCAACGCCTGCAATCTCCGCTGTTCCTACTGCTACCTGACCAAGACCGACGAAGCGATGAGCGACGAAACCGGTCGCCAGGCCGTTCGAGCTGTGTTTCGTTCTGCGCGGGCAGGCGGCTTTCGCGCCGTCAAATTAAAGTACGCGGGCGGCGAGCCGACCTTGAACTTGCCGCTGGTTCTCCAACTACACCAGCAGGCCCAATCCCTGGCCGAGCAACACAACATCGAACTCGACGGCGTGATCCTCTCTAACGGCATCGGCTGGACGCCGCAGATGATTGAGGCCATGATGGCACACGGCATCCGCGTCATGCTCTCGCTGGATGGCATCGGTGCGGCGCACGACGCGCAACGCATGTTCATCAACGGGCGCGGATCGTTCGCCATCGTCTCGCGCACAGTGGAGCGGCTGCTGGCGCGCGGCGTCACGCCGGATATTTCCATCACCGTGTCCGATCGCAACATTGACGGGCTGCCCGACTTGATGGCCTGGGTGCTGGAACACGATCTGCCTTTCTCACTCAACTTTTATCGTGAAAACGAATGCTCTGCATATCGCCATGATCTCGAGTTCAGCAAGCAGCACATCGTCGTCGGGATGAAAGCGGCTTACCGCGTCATTGAGGCGAACCTGCCACGCCGCAGCTTGATGGGAAGCTTGCTGGATCGCGCCAGCCTGGCCGGGCCACATCACCACACCTGCGCGGCGGGCCGCAACTACCTGGTTATTGATCACCGAGGCCAGATTGCCAAGTGCCAGATGGACATGGAACATCCCGTGACAGACGTCCACGCCGCTGACCCATTGGCCGCGATTCGGGCCGAGTCGCTCCGCTTTCAAAACGTGGACGTGGACAAAAAAGCCGGCTGCCATGATTGCACCTGGCGCTACTGGTGCACGGGCGGCTGCCCCCTGCAAACCTTCCGTGCCACAAGTCGCAGTGATGTACAATCGCCCAATTGCAGCATCTACAAGGCACTCTTCCCAGACGTGCTGCGACTGGAAGGCCTGCGCCTCCTCGAGTACGCAGCGATCTAAAGACGTCTGCGTTCTGCTTTACCGACGAAGGACGAACGACGAAAGACCACAAGCATTGTTCGTCGTTTGCCCTTCGTCATTCGTCTGCCGCTGACTTGCTTCCCTCACCCAACCGTGTTACACTAGAGCGGTTTCCTCATGTGTTTACGGGATAGCCGCAATATGCAAACCATGCGCGTGCATCTTGTTCGGTAATCGACGCCAGAGCTGTCTTCAGGGCTTCGATGAGTTCATCGAACGTGCGAG
>Ga0315279_10005597_pt1 | contig 16228 bp, 11 predicted proteins | sample YL17G06_20_MG_FD_203694 | JGI IMG/M metagenome (GOLD analysis project Ga0315279, IMG submission 203694) | Sediment microbial communities from Yellowstone Lake, YNP, Wyoming, USA - YL17G06_20 | ecosystem: Environmental > Aquatic > Freshwater > Lake > Sediment | place: USA: Wyoming | collected...
GGGAAGAAGATCAAATCGTTCACCTCGGAAACCTTCATCGTCGAAAAGTGACCGCGATGGCCAAGTGCGTCCGCTGCCGCCGGCGCAAGGCCAAACGGTTCTGCCCGGCCCTGGGAGGGGTGCTCTGCCCCCTCTGCTGCGGGGAACTTCGCGACCGCGAAGTCCAGTGCCCGCCGCATTGCCCGCACCGCGAACGGCACAAGCCCTACCAGGACCGAAGGACTTTGGAAAGGCGGCCGGAAACGCCGCCCCGGCACGAGCCCCCCGGGGAAGACGTCCTGCGCGACGAGCGCCTGGCCTGGCTGGCCCTCCACGCCGACGCGCCTCTCGCCGAGATCGCCGCCTCGCGGCCTGAATTCTCCGACGCCGACGCCGTCGCGGCCATGGAATACGCCAAGGACAAGCTGGAGAGAGGCGGCGGGCTTTTGCTCATCCCCGGCCAGGACCGGGGGCCGCGCAACGACGCCGGAGAAGCCGTCCGCCGCGGCCTGGACGCCTGCCGCTACGAGCGGTTAGTACGGCTGGCCGGCGGACAGGAGGGCTACACGACGGAGGAAAAAATCCGCGTTCTCGAACGCCTCATTCGCGCGGCCCGCTCCTTGGCCCGGGAAAATCCCGCCGGCCGGGCCTATCTCGGCCGCCTCGCGGACCAGTTCGCGGCGATCCGGGAGGACGGGGAAAAAACCAGGATCCTGGCGCCGCGCTGACGCCTATTTGGCGAGCATGCTGTCCAGCCAGCGCATTTCGGGAAAGCTGCCGACGACGATCTTGATGATGGCCATGATCGGCACGGCCAGGATCATGCCCGGAATGCCCCACAGCCAGCCCCAGAAAAACAGGGAAAAGATGATGAGCAGCGGGCTCAGGTCCATGCCCTTACCCATCATCTTGGGCTCGATGATCATGCCCATGACGGCGTCCACAGCCAGTAGAACGATCAGAACCCAGGCCGCCCGCCAGAAACTGGAGAACTGGATGAGGGCGACCAGGAAAGGAAGGACCTTGGCGATGAAGGCGCCGATGCTGGGGATGTAATTCAGCAGAAACGTCAGGAAGCCGAACGCGATGGCGAAATCGACGCCGAAGAGGAACAGGATGAGCGTCGCCAGCAGGCCCGAGACGATGCAGACGATGGTCTTGATGGCCAGGTATTTCTGGACCTTCTTGTCGATGTGGCCGAGGACCCGGCCCATCTGGGTGGCGTGATGGGGCGAACAGCAATCGATGATCTTCTCATTCAGCTTGCCCCGCCCGGCCAGCATGAAGATCAGAAAGATGAGGACGAGGAAGATGTTGGAGAGGAACGACAGGAACGGGCCGAGGGACGTCAAGATGACCGATCCGACTTGGTCGATGTTCAGGTTCTTGAGAGCGATGAGCGGATCCCAGGTCCGGTTCAGCTTGAACTGGACCTGCAGCGAATCGATCATCGCGCCCATCTTCTGGCTGTACTTGGGGATCTCATCAGCGAGGCTCTTGCCGCTTTCGTAAAACATCACACCCATTCCGTACAGAACCATGAACAAAACCAGAATGATGAGGGCCACGGCCAGGGGACGGGGGATCTTCAAGCGGGCCAGGAGGTCCAGGACGGGAGAGAGGATGAAATAGAAAAACAAGGCCAGGACGAACGGGATCATGAAGGAGCGGGCCAGCTTGAGGAACACCCCGATCAAAAAGACCGACAGCAGGACCCCCGGAATCGTCAGAGCGTTGTTCTTCTCCACGGACGATATTCTATAAAACGGTGGAGACAAAGTAAATCACCCCCCGGACGGGCTGAGATCCTTTTTTATTTGAGGGGCAAGGCGGAACCCAGGTCGCGGGCCAGCTTTTCGCCGGCTGCCCGGGCGTCGTCCTTGATCTTCGTCACGCCGTACAGGAACCGTCCGGCCTGCCCGATGAACACGTTGGCGAGATAAGGATCCTTGAGGCGGGCGAGCCCGCCGTTCGTTTCGGCGGCCAAGCCCTTGGCCCGGGACGATTCGATATACCTCTTGAGCAGGGCGGCGGCTGATGAGGGCTCCGCCGTTTCGATGATGAAGGCGTCCGGTTCGGCGTTCGGCAGCTTGTACGAAGCGAGGGTGCCGTTCTTGAGAAATTCCAGCCCCAGAAAATTCTTGAGGATATATTTTTCGCTGTTGGCCACGAGGCCGGACCGGGGAAAAGCCTTCACCGTTTCGGGAAAACCGCCGGGGTCGCCGATTTTTTTGAGGATGCCCGAGGCGTAAGTCTTGAGGATGGCCTCGGTCCGGGCGCCCGTTTCATAGGCCATCATCTTGACGTAGTAGCGCGCGGCCAGAAAATTGAGCGTGCCTTCCTCGATGTATCCCTGGGTCCCGATGGCCAGAAATTGGCTCTCCGGATATCGTTCCGTGGAGTAGATGCCGAAGGCCTGGGCCGGCGTGCCCATATCGTAAATCTCGACCGTCATCGTCCCGGGGCGGCCCGGTTGTTGATACTGTCCGAGGGCCAATTCGACGAAATCATAGTTGATGAACGATTCGGCCGCCCCGTCGATGTATTCGAACAGGCTGTCCGGGCCGAACCGCCTGGGTTCTTCCGTATTCTTCCACCCCGCGACCTGGGGCAGAAGGGCCATTACGGAGACGCCGGGGGTCGCGGGACCGGAGGGCCGGGACGATACGGCCGGCATCGGCAGGAGCAGGAGAACGGCGAGAATTCCTGGGTGCACACGCATGCGAGATCTCCTCGGTGGCATTTCGTCATCTACTATAGACGGATGCGGCCCCTAAGAGCAAGTTGGCGGGAGGCCGCGCTCATTGACAAGATCGTCTTCCTGGGCTACCTTGAAATCCCATGAGCATGTCCAAAGTGGTGATCGTCCGCGGTCCCGGCGTCCTCTCCGCGGACGGCGCGATCGACGCGCCGGTCCTGGGGCGCATCTATGAGCGGGGCCTTCGCCTGCTGACCGGCGCCTCCGGCGACGCGGACACGCTGGCCTCGATCTTCGCCCCCGCCGACCGCGCCGGGATCAAGATCAACGGCATCGCCGGCCGCCGGCTGACGACGCCGCCGGAAGTCGCCCTGCCGCTGGCCCGCCTGCTCGTCCGGGCCGGCCTGAAGGCGAGAAACATCGTCGTCTGGGACAGGACGAACCGCGAACTGAAGGAAGCCGGATTCCGCCTGAACGCGGCCGGCGAGGACTTCCGGATCATGGGTACGGATACGGCCGGGATGGGATACGGCGGAGAGCTTCTCGAGCACCGTTCGATCGGCAGCCGCTTCTCGGCGATCCAGACCGATTTCATCACCGCCTCGATCAGCCTGGCCGTCCTCAAAGACCATGGCTTGGCCGGCGTCACGGCCGGGATGAAGAATTATTTCGGCGCCATCCACAATCCCAACAAATACCATGACGACCACGGCGATCCCTATGTGGCCGAGCTGTTCGACACTCCGGCGATCAAAAGCCGGCACCGGCTGACCGTCATCGATGCGCTCCAGGTTCAATACCACAAGGGCCCTTCGTTTCATGCCGCCTGGGCCGACCGGCACGAGGCCCTGATCTTCAGCCTGGATCCCGTGGCCGCCGACTTCGCCGGCTGGCAGATCATCGAAAATCTGCGCCGGGCCAAGGGTCTCCCGACGCTGGCCGAAGAGGAGCGCCCGCCGGCGTACATCAAGACCGCCGAACGCCTGGGCTTGGGCCGGGCGACGCCCGGCGACATCCAAATCATCGAGGACACCGTCTGACATGAAACGCCGTCGCTTCCTCATGACCGCCGCCGGCGGCGGCGCCGCGCTGGGGGCCGGGTTGGGCCCCGCCCTGGTGAATTTGTACGCCTTCGGCCAGGAGGCCAACCTCTCTCACCTCGAGGCCCGCTATTACAAAAAGCTGGCCGACCGGGAGATCGAATGCCAACTCTGCCCGCGCCAATGCCGCCTCGGCGACAAGGAACGCGGCTACTGCGGGGTCCGCGAGAACGACGGCGGGACCTATTACACGCTCGTGTACGGCAAGGTCTGCGCCCTGAACGTCGATCCCATCGAAAAAAAACCGTTCTTCCATGTTTTGCCGAAGACCAACGCCCTCTCGCTGGCCACGGCCGGCTGCAACGTCAACTGCAAGTTCTGCCAGAATTGGGAGATCTCCCAGGCCCGGCCCGAACAGGTGCGCAACGTCGATTTATCACCCGCGCAGGCGGCCGAAGCGGCCGGGAGATACGGGTGCCCGACCATCGCTTACACGTATTCCGAGCCGACGGTTTACTATGAATTCATGGTTGATACGGCCCTCGAGGCCCGCAAGCGCGGGATCCGCAACGTCGTCGTCAGCGGAGGATTCATCAATCCCGAGCCGCTGGAAGCCCTGACCAGAATCGTCGATGCCATCAAGATCGATCTCAAGGCCTTCACCCCGGAGTTTTATAAAAATTATGTCCAAGGCAAGCTTCAGCCCGTTCTGGACGCCATCACCCTCGTCCGCAAAAGCAAGGTCTGGCTGGAGATCGTCTATCTGGTCATCCCCACCCTCAACGACGATCTCGACGACATCCGGCGCATGGCCCGTTGGATGGCCGGGACGATCGGAACGGACGTTCCGCTCCATTTCACGCGATTTTCCCCCATGTACCTTCTCAAGAATCTTCCTCCCACCCCCGTTTCTTCGCTCGAGAAAGCCCGGGACGCCGCCCGGGCCGAGGGGCTGCGGTTCGTCTATATCGGCAACGTCCCCGGCCACGAGGGCGAGAACACATACTGCCCCAAGTGCCGGACCCTTCTGATCCGGCGTTTCGGCTACCAAATCCAAGAGAATAATTTGAAGGGGGGCGCGTGCCCGAACTGTCGAACGGCGATCCCCGGCCTCTGGACCTGAGGTTCTCGCCGCCGGCGGGCCTGCTCGGGTTCGTGGCAACGACGTGGCAGATCTATCTCATCCGCGAGTTCGCCGCCCAGTTCCACGGTTCGGAGCTGACGTTCAGCTTCGTCCTGGCCGCCTGGCTTCTCTGGGGCGGGCTGGGTGGACTGTGGGTGGGGCGCCGGTTCCTGCGCCGCGCCGGCACGGCGAGGCTGTTCGCGGCCGCCCTGCTGGCCGCGCCCGCCGTTTTCATCGCCCTCCGCTGCTCGCGCTGGATCTTGAAGACGCTGCCGGGCGAAGTGACCGCCTCGTCTGCGGTCCTGGGGTTCGCCCTGGCCGCCGCGCTGGGGCTCAATTTCCCCCTCGGCGCCGCCTTCGTCCGGATCGCCGAGGCATCGGCAAGGAATGTCGCCCGCGTCTATTTTTGGGAATCCGCCGGGGCGGCGGCTGGGGGGTTGATTTCCTATCTGATCTTCATTCCTCTCCTTCCCGATTGGACGGCCTTGGCCGTGATCCAAACGGCGGCGGCGGGCGCCTCGTTGGCGCTGTTCAAGAAAGGGCGGCCGGCGATCGCGGTGCTTGCGGCCGCCGCCCTCGGCCCGGTCCTGATGGCCTTGGACCTTCCATTGCAGCATTCCGTGTGGCGGCCGTTCGATCTCGTCGTCACCCGGGACAGCCCCTACGGCCGCATCCAAATCACCAGGGCGGCCGAGCAGATCACGGTCTACGACAACGGCACGCGCGCTTTTTCCTCCCCCGATCCGACGGCCGCTGAAGACGCCGTTCATATTCCCATGCTTCTCCAGGGGCGGCCCGAGCGCGTCCTCCTGATCGGGGGCGGTCTCGGCGGAGCGCTCGGCGAAATCCTTAAATATCCCGTCCGCCGCGTCGACTATATCGAAATCGACGGACGAATGGTCGAGGCCGTCCGGCCCTTCCTCGGCGACGCCGATCGAACGGCGCTCGACGACGCCCGGGTCCATTTGGTCCTGACCGACGGTCGAGCTTATCTGGAACGGAGCCCGGACCGCTTCGATGTCATCATCGTCTCGGTCCCGGAGCCGACGACGGCTCAATTCAATCGATACTACACGGTCGAATTCTTCCGCCTGGCCAAAAGCCGGCTCGCCCCTAGGGGCGTTTTTTCCTTTAAGACCGGAGCGGCCGACAATTTCATGAGCCCGGCCCGGCGCGCCTATCTGGGCATCCTCCGGACGACCCTGCGATCGGTTTTCGAGGCGGTCGCGGTCATGCCGGGAGAAAACGCGGTTTTCAGCGGCTCGGGATCTCCGCTTCGTCTGGACGCGGAGGATCTCTCGGCCCGGCTGGAGACCCGCGGAATCCGGACGATGACGCTCACGGCCGAAGTTTTGCGCAACCGCCTCCATCCGCTGCGCCTCGACGAATTCCGGCGGGCTTTGGAAGAGCCCGGAAGTCCTATCAATTCCGACGGAAAGCCGATCGGCTATTTTTTTCAAACGCTCCTCTGGAGCGAACAAAAAAATGGAGCGGAAGCCCGCCTCCTGCGACTCGTTTCCAGAATCCCGCCGCTGCCTCTCCTGGCCTTCCCCGGGCTGCTCTTCCTGGCCGCCCTCCTGCGGGCCGCGGCGCGGCGGACTTCGGAATCCGCTTCGTCCGTGGCGCTGGCCTGGCTCGGACTGAGCACGATGGCCGTGGAAATCCTGGTCTTGGTCCGCTACCAGGCCTTGTACGGCAGCTTTTACGGACACGCCGCACGGCTGCTGAGCATGATGATGGCCGGGCTCGCCGGCGGCGCCTGGATCGGGGCGCGCATCCGCCGCCCCTCCCAAAGGCGCTGGACGGCTCTGCAAGCGGGGATATTCGGGCTGCTCCTCCTGGCCTGCCTCGGCGTCTCAAAGCGGCCGCCCGAAATCGCCTTCGATCTCTTTCTCCTGGCCTGGGGGCTTCTGGCCGGAGATGTCTTCGTGACCGCCGGACGCCTGGTCCCGCCGCCGCCCGGCCGCACGGGGCGCGGTTACGCCTGGGACCTGTTCGGCTCATTCGCCGGTGCGGTCGTCCTGTCGGCCGTCTATGTCCCGCTGGCGGGATTGCCGGCGACCCTGGCCGCCTTGGCCGCCATGGCCGCGCTCATGCCGGCGTTTTCGCACCTGGAGCGAAAAACACCGCGCGGCTGAAGCCGGATCCGGGAGGCGCATTCTTGAGGCCGGGCCGGTTCTGGCCTATAATCCCTACCTCATGAACACTGACGCCCCTCATCCCGCGGCCGAAGCTTTTGCTCCTTCCATCGAACGCCTCATAACCAACATCCGCCGCGTCTTCATCGGCAGCGAAGAGGTCGTCCGCCTCGCGGTCGCGACCCTCCTGGCCCGCGGCCATCTGCTGATCGAGGACGTCCCCGGCATCGGCAAAACGCTCCTGGGCGTGGCCCTGGCCCGATCCATCGACGCCTCCTTCAAGCGCATCCAGTTCACCAACGACCTTCTGCCCTCCGATATTCTCGGCCTGTCCATCTTCAACCCCCGTACGGGCGGCTTCGAATTCAAGTTTGGGCCGATCTTCAATCAGATCATCCTGGCCGACGAAATCAACCGGACAACGCCCAAGACCCAAAGCGCCCTGCTCGAAGCCATGAGCGACCTGCGCGTCACCGTGGACGGGCAAACCCATCCCCTGCCCTCGCCGTTCATGATCATCGCCACGCAAAATCCGGTCGAATATCACGGGACATTCCCCCTGCCGGAAGCCCAGCTCGACCGCTTCCTCCTCCGCCTCAAGATCGGCTACCCTACCCGCGACGACGAGCGCGAAATCATCCGGGGGAGGGACTATTATGAACAAGCCCAGACGCTGCCTCCCGTTCTGACCGCGGCCGAAGTGGCCGTCCTACAAAACGGGGTGGAGGCGGTGCGCCTCGATGACTCGCTCTTCGGCTATATCCTCGATCTCGTCGGGGAGACCCGCAACGGCCGGCCGGTCAAACTCGGAGTCAGCCCGCGCGGGGCGCTTCTCCTGCGGCGGGCGGCCCAGGCCTACGCCCTGACGTTCGGCCGCACCTATGTCACCCCCGACGACATCCAAGCGGTCGCCGTTCCCGTCCTGGCCCACCGCATCATCATCGACTCGCAGTCCTACGGCCTTGTCCGCATCCGCGAATCGGACGCCGTCATCGTCGACATTCTCCACAAAGTCGCCGTGCCCGTCTGAAGCGCCCCTCCATGCGTTTGACGCGCCTGGGTTTTTCGGTTCTCGCCGCCGACGCCCTGGCCTTCTTCGGGGCCTTGATCAGCGGCAACAACCTGCTCTACCTCGTGGCCGGGGTCATGGCCGCGGCGCTGGCGGGAGCGGCGGCGATCAATCGGCGCCGCGCCGCGGGCATCCATGCGGAACCGGATATCCCGGACCAGATGTTCCAAGGCGCGCCGTTCCGGTTGGGAGTCACCGTCCGTCCGCCCCGCCGTTGGCCTCTCTATCCCGTCGAGCTCATCAGCCCCCTGGGGCGCCAGGCCATCGATTTCATCCCGCGGGGAGGAGAGACCCGGGCGGAGCTGGGTTATCAACTGACGAGGCGCGGGCTCAACCGGCTGGACGGGTTGTTTCTGGAAACGTCGTTTCCATTCGGTTTCTTCCGCTCCCTCCGCCGCCTTCCGGCGCCGGTCGTGACCGCCTTTCCCGCCGTCACCGAGATCTTCGGGCGGGCGGCCTCCCCGGCGATCCGCGAGGAAGCGGTGACCCGCCCGCAACGGGGGGTGGGCGACGATTTTCACGGCTTGCGGGAACACACCTATGGGGAAGACGCCCGGCTCATCAATTGGAAGCTGACGGCCAAGACGGGCCGGCCGTTGATCAAGGAATACGCCCACGCCGCCGGCCGACGGATCACGGTGACGGCCTCCGGAGCGCCCGGCCCGGGCACGGAGGAACGCCTTGCGGAAGCGGCCTCCCTGGTCAAATTCTACATCGATTCCGGCGCCGAAGTCCGCCTCGTGACCGACGAGGGGGAGATCGACTACGGCCGGGGCCTGCTCCACCTCCATGTCCTTCTGGGAAAACTGGCCCTCCTGGGCGAGGGCAAAAAGGACCCCGGGCCCTCCCGGCGCCCCTCCTTCAAGCCGCGGCGCGACCGCCCGGCTGCGGCGGTCGGCTGGGGCTGGCTCTACGCGATGACCGCATCCGCCTTCGGATCGCTTTTCCTGATCGAGGAGCTCAACCCGCTTTTCCTGGCCCTCGCCGCGCTCATCATCCCGATCGGCGCCTTGTTTGACCGGAAAAACCGGCATCCGATCCCCAAGCTCGCCCTGGACATCGGCGCCCTGCTGGTTCTGCTCTTCGCCGTTCTGGTGGACGTGCGCGATGCCGGCATGGTCCGGACGGTCGTCCACATTCTTCTTTACGTCCTGGCCTACAGCCTTTGGTCGCCCAAGACCGAGCGGACCATCCAGAGGATTTTCCTCACCGATTTCTTGATTTTCTTCCTGGCTTCCGGCCAGGCCGTCGATCTCGGCTATGTTCTATTTTTTGCCGCCTATTTCCTGACCGCAGCGGCATGGCTCGTCCGCCGCCAGGACGGACCGCGGGCCCCGGTCCGCCGGCCGGGTTGGCTCCGCGGCGTTCTGGGGGTCTCATTCCGATGCTTGGCCGCCGCGGCGCTGATGTTCCTGGCCTTGCCTCGCCTTTATAGCCCGCGCATGGGGCAATGGCTGGCCTCGGCCGGCCTGACCCGGTTTCAGAATCCGGCGTTTTCCTTCGCCGGGTTGTCGGACCGGGTCGACCTGGGCTTTTTCGGCCCGCTCCGCAAGAACTCGGCGCGCGCTATGCGGGTGAGTTTCGTCTCGGGGCCGGCCGGTTTCCGCCCGCCCGAGGCCCTGCGGGTGCGGGCGGCCGCGTTCGACGAATTCACCGGCCGGCGGTGGATCCGGACCAACGGCGAATTTGAAATCAGCGGCGAGGGACGCGCCCTGCGCTCCCGTAACGGGACCTTCCGCCTGCGCGGACGCCGCGGACTGGTCACCTTTCCCGGCTACGACCCGGCCCGGCCGGAGATCGTCGAGGAATTCTTCGTCTATCCCCTGATCGGCACGTTCGTCTTCAGCTCCGGCGGAATCGGAGCCCTCGATACGACCGCTTACAGCGCCTCCTTCGATCTCAACGATTCCGTCAATTTCCCCAATCTCTATACATCCCCGACCCGCTACCGCGTCCACACCCAAGCCGAGGGGGCGGATTATTTCCGTTCGATCGAACGCTACGAGGCGATCCTCAGAGAGAAGTTTCTGGATACGGCCCGGACCGATTCCCGGTGGCAACAATTCGCCGAACAACGGACGGCCGCCTTCCCCTCGTCCTTGGAGAAAGCCAGGGCCCTGGAAAACTGGTTCCGCTCGCGCTTCACCTATTCCCTGGCCTCCTCCGACAACCGCCAGGATCTCGATTCATTCCTCTGGACCACACAGGCCGGCAACTGCGAATATTTCGCTTCGGCGCTGACGCTGCTCCTCCGCCGGATCGGAATTCCCAGCCGCCTGGCCATCGGCTTCCTGACCACGGAATGGAATGAATTCGGATCTTTTTTCGAAGTCCGCCAGAGCGACGCTCACGCCTGGGTCGAGGCCTTTTTTCCCGAGCGGGGGTGGACGACGTTCGATCCCACGCCGCCCGACCTGAACGCGGGCGGGAGTCCATCTCTCCTCGCCGCGGTCTGGCGCCGCCTCGGCCGCCTGGTCAATGCCGTCGAGGCCCGCTGGTACCGTTACGTCGTCGGCTTCGATTCGGAAACGCAAAAAACGATCTTCGACGTCTTACGGTTCCGCTGGGGCCGGGCGCTTCTGGCCGGAGGGTTTCTCTTTCTCTTGGCCGCCGGCCTCGCCCTGGCTCTCTTCCGCCGGAAACTGCGGCGGAGACGGCGGCCGCGGCCCGGCCGCCGTCCTCGTCCGGAGCATTTCTTTCTCCTGGTCCTCGAGCGGCTGGAAAAGGCCGGCTTCCGCCGCCCGCCCTGGCAGACGGGCGGGGAATTCACCGCCGACGTCGTCAAAAGCCGCCCCGATCTCGCCGTCCTGACGGTGATCGCCGCGAGATATTATAAAGTCCGTTACGCGGGCCATACCCTCGCTCCCGGCGAACTGGAGTCCCTGGGGGAAGAAACGCGACGGTTCGAAGCCGCCCTTCGCGCCGGCCGCCGCCGGAAGCTAAATTGAGGTCGTCCCGGCCGGATAGATCAGACGAGGATCTCCGGGCTCTTTTCCTCGGCGCCTTCAGCGGCCGGTGGAATTTGACTCCCGGTCCGAATCCGCTTAACATGACAGCCTCACGGAGGAGAGGGCCCGGGAATGAAATGCGCCCAGTGCCGGACGGATAACGCGGAGGCCAACCTGTTTTGCGCCTCGTGCGGCGCGCTCCTGGGGGTCCGGGAGCCCCCGCCCGGCGCCCCCGCCGATCGGACGTGGACCGTTCCCGGCCGCACCCTGGCCGCCGGGGAGGTTTTTGCCGGCCGTTACCGGATCATCGAAGAGCTCGGCCAAGGCGGCATGGGGCGCGTCTACAAAGCCTATGATGCCCGGACCCGGGACGATATCGCCCTCAAGATCATCCAGCCCTGGTTCGCGGCCGATGACACAGCGTCCGCCCGTTTCCGGCTGGAGTTGAAACAAGCCCGTCAAGTCGCCCATCGCAACGTCATCCGGGTTTTCGACCTGGGCGAAGCGGAGGGCACCATCTACCTCAGCATGGAGTACGTCCCCGGGCAGACGTTGAATTCGGTGATCCGCCTGGCCGGGCGATTGGACGCCGCAACCGCCGTGGGTTATGCCCGCCAAATCGTCGACGGCCTGGCCGAGGCCCACCGCGCGGGCATCGTCCACCGCGACTTGAAACCCCAGAACATCATGATCGCGCCCGACGGGACGGCCAAGATCATGGACTTCGGCATCGCCCGTTCCGGAAACGCGCCGGCCTTGACCGACCGCGGCGCGGTCGTGGGGACGCCCGCCTACATGTCCCCCGAGCAAGCGCGGGGCGCTGAAGCCGACGCGCGCTCGGACATCTTCGCGCTGGGCCGGATCCTCGGCGAGATGGTCACCGGCCATCTCCCGGCCGCGCCCGACTCCCCCGCCCGGCAGGGCCAACAGGCCGGCCCGGTTGTCCCCGTCGATCTCCAACGGATCATCCTCCGTTGCACCGCCGAGGACCCCGGCCGCCGCTTCCAGAATGCCGCCGAGCTGAAGGCGGCCCTGGACGCCTGGACGGCCGAAACACCCGAGGGGAGCCCGCGCCGCAGCGCGAAGGGACGCCGGCGCGGGCTCCGCGGCCTGGCCGTCGTTCTGGCCGCCGCGGCGGTCCTGATTCCGACCTTCTGGCTCCTGCGCCGGGCCAGGCCCGCAGAGCGCCCCCCGGTGCCGGTCTCCGCCCGCAGGACAATCGCCGTCCTGCCCTTCGAAGATCTCAGTCCCGACCATTCCCTGACCGCCCACTGCGAAGGACTGGCCGACGATCTGCGGACGAAGCTGGCCGCGGTGTGCGACGTCATTTCCAAGTATTCTTCCGACCGCATCAAGAATCCGGCCAAGGACGCCCTGGAATTCATCAAGGGCCTGAACGTCGAATACTATCTCGAAGGGGCGTTCCGCCGCGAGGCGCCGGTCATCAAGGCGAACATCAAGATCAGCGACGCCAAGAGCGGCTTCCAGCGCTGGACCCGTTCCTACGAGATCGGACCGGACGCGTTCTACGAGATGAAGGACCTCATTTCCCGCGACTCGGCCGCCTTCCTGGGGGGCGGCGGAGCCGAGGCCCAGGCGCCGAGCCGGGAGCCGGCCGATATGAAGAGCTACTTTTTCTATCAATGGGGCCGCTACTTCGAGGACCTGTATATCGAACGGAGCCGGGAGGTCGATTTCGCCGAAGCGGCCCGCAACTACCGCAACGCCGTCTCGGCCGATCCCCGGAACGCCAAGGGATACTACGGGCTGGGCAATCTCCACGAACACCGTTTTTCCAAGACCAGCCGGGCCGAGGACCTGGAGGCGATGACGGAATATTACGGACGGGCTTTCGCCCTCGATCCGCAGATGCCCGAGGCCCATCTCGGCCTGGGCTGGGCTTTTTATCATCAGCGAAAACTCGAGGACGCCTACACGAAATTCCGGGAGGCCTACCGCATGGCGCCCCGCAGCGCCGACGTCAATTTCGCCGTGGGCTCGCTGTTCCGCAGCCTCGGCCTGTACGCCCAGGCTCTGCCCTATTACGAGCGGGCCATTCAATTGAGCCCGCTCGATTCCCAACCCTACTTCAACGAGGCCAGCTGCCTGTGGTATCTGGGGGACTATGGGAAGGCCGAGGACCTCCTCAAGCGAGCGCTGGCCTTCGAACCCGGGACGGCCCGTCTGCACCTCAACCTGGCCCGCCAGTACCTGTCCATGGGGCGCCTGGACGACGCCGAACGCGAGATCGCCGCCGGCGAGAAGCTCCAACCCGTTTCGGAGGCGCTGACGCGGCACAAAGTCTGGCTGGCCGCCGCCCGAGGCGACCGCGGACGGGCTCTGGCCCTGATCCCCACGGTGGAACTATCGTTCCTTTATGAGATCACCAACGCCTACTGCCTGTTGGGTATGCGCCCGGAGGCCGTCCGCAACATCCGGCTGGGGATCGAGAAGGCGCCGGGCAGCGTCCACGACGAGGCTTATGTGTACCCCTACCTGACCTCCAATCCGCTGTACGCCGATCTGCAGGGCGACGCGGAATTCAAGAAGATCTTGGCCGAGGAAAAGGCCAGGGACGAGGAAAAGCGGAAGAAGTACCCGGGATTCTGATTAACGCCCGGCAAGGAGCGCTTCCGGACGGTCGTGGCCCTGGCTAAGATCAAGGCCGCATCCTAGACGGATGCGGTCTGTCGGACGCTCTTTTTAAAAGGCCCCGATCAGCTTCCAGAATCCGACGCTGATCCACAGGGCGACCAGGCTGACGACCAGGTAGATCGTGGCCGTGCGGAAGCGGTCGCGGTCGGTGTAGGCTTTTTTCCCGGTGACGCCGTCGGTGATGACGATCCAGATATTCTGATAGGTGAACCAGAAGACGTGGAGCGGCAGGAAGATCGCCCCGACCAGCACCAGCGAATCGATCCCCCGCGCGGCGACGAATTCGCGCAGGGACAGGAAGAAGATCCCGATCGTGATGAACCCGACCGGATCGATGAAGCGCATGACGAAGACCAGGACGGCGATGGCCGTGACCAGGAGCCAGGGATTGGAGGCGAAGGGCTGGATGGCCGGAACGATGAACTTCCCCAGCCAGGCGCTGATCTTGAACGTCGTGATGACGGTGGACAAGCTAAGCACCCCTCCGACGAAGAGGGCCAATCCCCAGGAGATGCCGGTCCCGATCTCGGCCGGGACGAGGACCTCGGCGGCGAAGAGAAGCGTCAGGGCGATCATGCCGATGGCCTCGGCGGGCACGTGGTGCAGGGGCTGGGTCACCCAGGCCAGGACGGACGCGCCGATGACGAGTCCGGTCATTTTTTCGGCCCAGCTCATGGCCCCCAGCTTCTTGAGCTGGTCGCGGACGATGTCCCGCGTCGTGGGGGCCGACGTTTCGGGGGCCAGGGCGATGCGGTTGGCGATGAGGAGCAGGACGCACAGAATCAGCGTCGGCAGGGCCATCACTTTGGCGTAGCCCAGCCAGGTCAGGGGGATTTTGAGCGAGGCGTAGAGGCCCGTGAGGTACGGTCCCCACAGCGCCCCGGTCAGGATGGCGCAACCCGGCAGGACGGCCATCTCGAACGTGCTCAGTATGATCAGAGCCGAACCGCGGCTGGGCAGGGGAAGATGGAGGGATTGGACCAGGGCCCAAGCGATGGGGACCATGATGGCCGTGCGGACGGTCATCGAGGGAATCCCGAAGGCCAGCACGACGCCGATGACCAGGAAGGCGAAGATGATGCCGTTGTACGTCGGCTTGAAAACGAGCAAAATCCGGTAGGAGATCCGCTTGGCCAGCCCCGTCTTCTCCATGGCCCGGCCGAAGAACAGGACGCTGATCAGAATCCAGAAAGCCGAGGACGAGAAACCCGCCAGGGCGGTCGCCGGAGGCACCTTAGCCATGAGCAGCAGGCCCAGGGCGCAGACGGCGGTGATGCCGGTGTTCAGGACGTCCGCCGCCCAGAAGCCGACGGCCAGGACGATGATGGCCAAGGCCCGGTGGCCGATGGGATCGAGGCCGTTGGGCGCGGGCAACAGGAGAATGACGCCGGCGATGAGAATGGAAACCGCGGCGCCGATGATCCTTCGCTTCATGGAACGCTCCTCACGGCGATGACAAACCCGGACATAACGGCGGAACTATATCGCCCGGCCAAAGCCAGTGTCAAGAAGAAGGGCTCAGGGCTTGACGGCGATGCACTCGATTTCGATCTTAGCCCCCAGGGCCAAGCCGCCGACTTGGAAGGTCGCGCGGGCCGGACAGGGGGCCTTGAAGAACTCGGCGTAGACCTTGTTCATCGCGGCGAATTCGGTCAAGTCCGTCATCAGAACCGTGCATTTGACGACCTGGTCGAGGGAGCTTCCCCCCGCTTCGAGCACGGCCGAAAGGTTTTTCAGGACCTGGCGCGTCTGATCCTCGATTCCGCCGGGGACGATTTTTCCGGTCGCCGGATCGACGGGCAACTGGCCTGAACAGAAGACGAACCCGCCGGCGGCAATGGCTTGGGACAGGGGGCCGCTGGCCTTGGGGGCCTTGTCGGTCCGGATTTGCTTCTTGGCCACGTCTCCTTTCTGGGCGGCCGCACCCAGGAAGACGAAAACGGCGAGAAGACAGAGCAGAGCCGGGATCGATCGCTTGGTCATGACAGTCCTCCTCGGGATGATGAGGAACGATTATATCCCGGCCGCACCGATTGATAAAAGTGGAAAGTGATCCCCTGCAACCCCAAACGCTCAGGCCTCCTTTTTCTTCCGGCTGAACTTGGCCGAAACGTCGTCGACGATCGAGTAAACGACCGGCACGACGACCAGGGTCAGGACGGTCGAGCTGATCAATCCGCCGATAATGGTGTAGCCGATGGAGGCCCGGAAGCTCGAACTCGCCCCGAAACCGACGGCCACGGGGATCATGCCCAGAATCATGGCCAGGGTGGTCATGAGAATGGGGCGCAGCCGGGTCGAGCCGGCCTCGACGATGGCTTCGAACCGCTTCATCCCCCGCCGCCTCAGGACGTTGGTGTAATCGACGAGCAGGATCGAGTTTTTCGTCACCAGGCCCATGAGCATGATCAAGCCGATGAAGGCGACCATGTCGAAGAGCTTATTGGCCAGGAGAAGGCCCAGGACCGCTCCGATGATGGACAGCGGCAGGGCCAGCATGATGACGAACGGCTGGACGAAGGAGCCGAACTGGGAGGCCAGGACCATGTAAACGAAAATGACGGCCAGGGCCATGGCC
>Ga0315279_10005598_pt1 | contig 16227 bp, 13 predicted proteins | sample YL17G06_20_MG_FD_203694 | JGI IMG/M metagenome (GOLD analysis project Ga0315279, IMG submission 203694) | Sediment microbial communities from Yellowstone Lake, YNP, Wyoming, USA - YL17G06_20 | ecosystem: Environmental > Aquatic > Freshwater > Lake > Sediment | place: USA: Wyoming | collected...
GTGATCCTCGGCTTGGGATTGAATATTGTGGTCGGTTTCGCCGGCCTGTTAGACCTGGGGTACGCGGCTTTCTTCGCCATCGGCGCGTACACCACTGGCATCCTCTCCTCGCCCCAGCACCATATCTTCATGAACTTCTGGCTGGTGATCTGGATCGCGCTGGGCATGGCAGCCCTCTGGGGTCTCATCCTGGGTACCCCTACCCTTCGCCTGCGCGGCGACTACCTGGCGATCGTCACCCTAGGCTTCGGCGAAATGATGCCGGTCATTTTCCGCAATCTGACCAGTGTTACCATCAAAGAGCCGCTCACCTGCTGGATCATACCAGGCATCATGCGCCTTTTCAACTCCAGCGCCTCGACGCAGTGCATCACAATTATCGAAAAACTGGACCTGACCGCAGGCGAGAAAGGCATCAACCCGATCGGCCGCCCGTTTCTGCCGTTCATCGGCGAGTTCCAGTCCAGCAACACGACCCCCTGGTACTTTCTAATCATTGCCCTCATCCTGCTCTCGGTCTTCCTTATCCGCCGCCTGCGCGATGGACGTCTGGGCCGGGCATGGATGGCGCTGCGAGAAGACGAAGGGGCCGCTTCGCAGATGGGCATTGACCCGGTGCACACCAAACTGACGGCCTTTGCCATGGGCGCCGCATTCTCCGGATTTGCCGGCGCGTTCTACGCTGCCTACGTTACCGGCATCTTCCCCAGCGTGTTCGAATTCAGCACCTCAATCATCATCGTGTGCATCGTGGTTCTCGGCGGCATGGGCAACATCAATGGCGTGATCCTGGGTGGTATCATCATTATGGGGGCTGACCGGTTGTTCCTGCCAGCCCTTAAAGACCTGCTTAAAGGCCTGATGGATCACACGATACTGCCTGCGCTGGCCTCCAACCACACTTTGCAGTCGGCCGTTGCGCAAAACGCCAACCCCATCCTCTATCGCTTCCTGCTCTTTGGGTTGACGCTGGTGATCATGATGGCGCTCCGCCCGGAGGGTATACTCCCCAGCGCCCAAATTCGCGCCGAAATGCACGTTGAAGAAGAGGTCAGCAGCGATAAAGCCGAGGCCGCTAAATCGGAGAGCCGCCATGGAATTCTTTGAAGCCAGACAAATCACAAAACGCTTTGGCGGGTTGACTGCCGTCAGCAATGTGGACTTCGTGGTCCAGAAAGGGATGATCGCCGGGTTGATCGGCCCCAACGGCGCAGGCAAAACCACTTTCTTCAACATGATCACCGGCGTCTATTCACCCACCGAAGGTGAAATGTACTTCGACAACACTGAGTTGACCGGCATGAAGGTCTTCAAGATCACCGCGATGGGGATTGCCCGTACCTTCCAAAACATTCGCCTTTTCGGAAACATGTCCGCGGTTGACAATGTACTGGTCGGCGAACACTGCCGGTTAAAATCCAACTTCGTCACCCAGATATTTCACACGCGCGGCACGGTGAAAGAAGAGGCCAACGCAAGGGCTAAAGCCCTGGAAATGTTGGAATTCGTTGGCCTGAAGCGGACAGACGCGGAGATCACTGCAAAAAACCTCCCCTATGGTTTGCAGCGCCGTCTGGAAATTGCCCGCGCCTTGGGCGCCGAACCGAAATTCCTGCTGCTCGATGAACCCACTGCGGGCATGAACCCCAATGAAACCGCTGATCTGACAGCCTTCATTCACCGCCTGCGTTCCGAACTGGACTTGACCATCCTGCTCATTGAGCATCACATGCGTGTGGTCATGGGCATCTCGGACCGGGTAACCGTATTGGACTATGGCGAGAAAATTGCCGAGGGCACACCCGCCGAAGTGCAGAAGAATCCACGGGTGATCGAAGCCTACCTCGGAAAAGGAAGCGCGGAAAAATAAAATGCTCGAACTAAAAGAAGTCCACACTTATTACGGCAACATCCATGCGCTGAAAGGCGTTTCCATGACGGTCGCCGAGGGCGAGATCGTCACCATGATTGGCTCCAACGGCGCGGGTAAAAGCACCACGCTGCGCACCATTCAGGGAATTCTTCGCCCTAAAAAGGGTACCATTCTGCTCGAAGGTGAAGCGCTGGAGAAACTTCCTCCGCACAAGATTGTCGAACGAGGGGTTTCACAAAGCCCCGAAGGCCGCCTGATCTTTCCGCGCATGTCCGTCCAGGAAAACCTGGAGATGGGCGCCTACACCCGCAAGGACAAAGCCGGGATTGCGCAGGATTTTGAATGGGTCTTCAAGCTATTCCCGCGCCTGAAGGAACGCATCAATCAAAAAGGCGGTACCCTCTCCGGCGGTGAGCAGCAGATGCTGGCGATTGGGCGCGCCATGATGGCCCACCCACGCATCATGCTGCTGGATGAACCCTCCATGGGTCTGTCCCCGATCCTGGTGGAACAGATCTTCGAGACCATCGTCGAGCTGAACAAACAGGGCACAACCATTCTGCTCGTGGAGCAAAATGCCCGTATGGCGCTCTCGATCGCTAACCGCGGATACGTGCTCCAGACCGGCGAGATCATCCTTCACGATACATCAGAAAAGTTGAAAGAAGACCCCATGGTACAGAAATCATACCTGGGCGCAAATTAATCTCTGGTGCATATTCTTGAAAGATGAACATATCAAAAGCGCGGAGGCTCTGGTTGCCTCGGCGCTTTTGCCATACTGCGCAGGCGATTCCCGAGAACTCCCCCCTTTGTCAGCAATACCAGCCGGCCGACGTATGCTGCTAGATGAGCCTTCGATGGGGCTGGCGCCCGTGCTGGTGCGAGAGATCTTCCAGACTTTGCGCGAGATCAACGCCGCCGGAACACGATCCTGCTGGTCGAGCAGAATACCCACCAGCCCTGAAACTGGCGCACAGCGGTTATGTGCTCGAAACCGGCCGCATCACCCTTGCGGGAATGGCAAAGGATTTGATGGATAAACCGAGTGTCAAAGCTGCCTATCTGGGTGGGTGACCCAAGCTGTTTCGTGCAAATAAACGCGTGGCACCCTGGCGCTGATAGCGCAGGTTACTTCGTAGTTGATCGTCCCCCAAATCTTGGCTACATCTTCGGCAGTGAGACGGGCTTCTCCCTGCTGGCCGACCAGGACGACTTCGTCCCCGGCCCTGGCTCCTGGAACCTCGTCCAGCTGTATCATAATCTGGTCCATGCACACGCGTCCGACGACCGGTACTTGCTTCCCCGCGACAAGCACCTGGTTGCCCAGGGTACGGCGGAATCCATCCGCGTATCCAACCGGGACCGTGGCAATCTGTTCCTGGCTGCGGGTCGTGTAAATGTGCCCATAGCTGACCCCTCGGCCCGGAGGCAGCACTTTGACCTGGCTCAGCACGGCTTTCCAGGTCAACGCTGCACGGACCGCCCCCGGCAGCGAGCATTCATCGGAGGGGTGCAGGCCGTATATGGCAATCCCAACCCGCATCAGGTCGAAGTGCGTGCTGGGACGCGTCAGGCTTGCGGCAGAATTGGCTGCGTGGACGACCGGCGGGCGCAGCTTGGCCTGCTCTAGTTGGGTCAGCACCGCCCGAAAGCATTCCTCCTGCGCGTCTGTTGGGGTTGGATCAGTCTCGTCGGCAAGGGCGAAGTGGGTGAACAGACCCTCAAAGATTACGCCGGGTGTCTTGGCCAGTTTCCGAACAAAGTCGAGCGTTTCTTCCGGTTGAACTCCCAGCCTGCTCATGCCGGTATCAACCTTGAGATGCAGCCTGGCCGGCATCTCTGCTTTCCTTGCCGCGGAGGCGGCCAGCTCGAGTTGACGGGGATCCCAAACAGTCATCGAAATCTGTTGCGCGACGGCTTCCTCTACCCGATCCGGCGGCGAATAACCTAACAATAGGATCGGGCAATTCAGGCCGGCGGCGCGTAATTCGATTGCTTCTTCGATCCTGGCTACCCCGCACCAACTCGCCCCGGCTTGTAAGGCGGCCTTCGCGGCCGGGATCATCCCATGCCCATAGGCATTGGCCTTGACCACGGCCATCACATCCACACCGCTGAAGTTTTGGAACCACTGGACGTTATTCCGGATCGCCTCAAGATCGATTTCCACCCAGGTTGAATAGGATGTGGCATTATTCATAAGATGAGTATACTACATGCTCTCAAATCAAGAGATGACCACTTGCCCATCCCATATCTTTTTTTTACACTTGACCCACTTCTCAACTCGTTCTACAATCAACCAGTCTGATAATTACAACAGTAAGATCAATTAGACCAAGTGATCATCCAACCAGGAGACTAATAAAATGTCCGACTTCCTCTTCCGCGGCTCCCTCGCCGACCTCGATCCCGATGTTTACGAATTGACCCAGCTCGAAGCAGAACGCCAGTGCCGCAAGTTGATCCTCATCCCCAGCGAAAGCCGGGCGCCGCTGGGTTGATAACGCAGCATGCCGATGAACTCGGCGCGGTCATTCTGGAACCCGTCTCGGCCTTTGGCTTGGGCATAGTGGAAGCACAGCCGGATTTTTTGAAAGCCGTTCGGCAAGTCACGGCGAAGCACGAAATCCCACTGATCTTCGATGAGGTTGTGACCAATTTCCGTCTCGGACTGGGCGGGGCGACAGTATAATTCGGAGTAACACCGGATTTGGTTTGTCTGGGCAAGATTGTGGGCGGCGGCTTTGCCATTGGCGGTTACGGCGGATGCCGCGAAGTTATGGATCGGGTCGTCACACCGCACACAGGATTGTGGAATTTGTCTGAACAGATTTTCCAGTCAGGATGCTTCTCCGGCAATCCCATCTCGATGATGGCCGGCCTGGCTGTGTTGAATGAATTGGAAAAGGGAAATGTTTATCCCCATATCAATCGTATTGCCGAAATGCTGCAAAAAGGCCTGAAAGAAATTGGAGAACGGTTGGGCTTGCCAATCCTGGTCAATCGGGCGGCATCGTTCTTCCAGGTACACTTCGGCGTCAAAGAAATCCGCAACAAGCGCGACCAGTTGAGCGCGGACAAAAGTGCCGCCAACCTGTTCCATTTTGGGCTGCGGGCCAATGGCGTAATGGCCAGTTACCATCCCTTGTTCATTTCGGCAGCCCATAGCGATGCACATGTTCAGCGTACGCTTGAGGTTGCCGAGATGGTGATGTTGCAGATGAAATAACAAGGGTCTGAAATCTTGATGTAGGAGCATTGTATGAGCGATTTTGCGGTTGAGCTGCGCGACATCGTCAAGATCTTTCCGACCCCCGAAGGCGGCCAGGTAAAGGCTGTTGACCATGTCACAATCCATATCAAGCAAGGCGAATTCTTTTCGCTCTTAGGGCCTTCTGGTTGTGGTAAAACCACATCGTTACGCCTGCTGGCCGGCTTCGAGTGGCCAACGGATGGCGAGGTGTGCATCAATGGGAAGTTGATGGGCCGAACGCCGCCTTATTTACGGCCAGTCAACACTGTTTTTCAGAGTTACGCCCTCTTCCAGCACATGACCGTGTTCCAGAACGTGGCTTTCGGCCTGGAGATGGAGAAAGTTCCGAAAACGGAAATAGCGCGCCGGGTTAACGAAGCCTTGGAAATGGTCAAGCTGACCGGCATGGGCCGCCGCAAGCCGAAGCAGCTTTCCGGCGGTCAACAGCAGCGCGTTGCCCTGGCGCGTGCGCTGGTCAAGCGGCCTGAGGTGCTCCTACTGGACGAACCGCTGGGCGCTCTCGATTTGAAACTTCGCAAGGAGATGCAGTTCGAACTCAAAGCCTTGCAGGAGCAGGTTGGCATCACTTTTGTCTACGTGACTCACGACCAGGAAGAAGCCCTGACCATGTCCGACCGCATTGCGGTGATGAGCAAGGGCAAAGCGCTGCAGATTGGTTTGCCGGTAGAGATTTACGAGCGGCCAAACTGCCGCTTTGTAGCCGATTTCATCGGCGAGACGAACTTCCTGACGGGAACAGTGAAGAGAGTGTCGAAAGAGAAGGTCGCCGTGTTCATTCCTGCTCTTTCGACGGAATTCGAGGGCATCGGGCATGGAAGCTTTTCGGTCGGGCAGAATGTGGCTGTATCCGTCCGACCAGAAAAGATCCGCCTGGCAGACGACGATGGGAAGCCTGTCAGCGGCTTGAGAGGCACCGAGAACCTTTTACGCGGCAAAGTCGTGACGACCGCTTATATTGGTTCGGATACGCGCGTTGACCTGGATTTGGGCAACGATGTCCGCTTACGGGCATGGGAGCAGAACGATATTTCTACCCTCGATCCGGAGGCGTATTACGCCAATGGGGATGCAGTACGGATCTATCTGCCTTATGAAAACACTTTGGTGCTGCCGGAGGATGCGTCATGACAACGGCTCAAGTTCCGGAAAAGACATTCCCTTGGTTTTCGCTCACAAAGACGTTGCGGGAAAGCCCGGTTGCCCAAGGCCTCTTCCTTATGGGACCGACGAACACCTACCTGATCGTGTTCATGGTCATCCCCCTCATCCTGGTAACGGTATTGAGCTTCCTGTCACGCGGCACGTATGGTGAGGTTGTCTACAAGTTCAATATCGAAAATTATTTACGTTTGTTCGATCCGCTGTACGCGAAAATCCTGGGCTACTCGCTGCTCGTCGGCTTTTTGACGACTGTGCTTTCACTTCTAATCGGCTATCCCATGGCATACTACATCGCCCGCGCCCCGGCTCGACAACGGTCACTGCTTCTTTTCCTTATCCTGCTGCCATTCTGGACGAACTTCATCATCCGCATTTATGCCTGGATCATGATCCTGCGCTCGGAGGGATTCCTGAATTCGTTCCTGCTATGGATCGGGGTCATCCATGAGCCGTTGAACATCCTCTATACGCCGACGGCGGTGCTAATCGGCATGGTGTATGAGTTCCTGCCTTTCATGGTATTGCCACTGTATACCTCGCTCGAGAAGATCGAGAATGCCCAACTCGAAGCGGCTGCAGATTTAGGTGCTCCGCCCTGGAAAGCGTTCCTGCGCGTTACTTTGCCGCTCAGCGTGCCTGGGATGATTGCCGGCACCATCCTAGTCTTTATCCCGGCAATGGGCATGTTTGTCGTCCCAGATTTAATGGGTGGCGCAAAGACGATGTTGATCGGCAACGTTATCCGCAACCAATTCCTGACCGCGCGTGATTGGCCGTTCGGCGCAGCAGCCTCCATGCTTCTTATGCTCTTGACGATGGTGTTTACGTTGTATTACACCCGCAAGGCAGGCTTCGGCGAGGAGCTGCTGTTATGAGCGAGAAGAAACCCGCCCTCTGGCTGCGTATTTACACCTTTTTGGTGTACGCCTATATTTATATTCCGATCCTCATCCTGATCATCTTCTCGTTCAACAAGCAGAAGCTGAATATCCGTTGGGAGGGATTTACCCTTCAATGGTACGAGAAGCTTTTCAACGACCATCAGGTGCTCCTGGCTACCAGGAACACGTTGCTTATCGCGGTTATCTCCACGCTGGTTGCCACCGTGATCGGCACGATGGCGGCCCTGGCGCTGCAGCGCTATCATTTTCCTGGCTATGCTGCTTCAGAAACCCTGATGTACATTCCGATTGTCATCCCGGAAGTGGTCATGGGGATATCGCTTTTGGCGTTTTTCTCCTTGATCAAATTCAAGCTGGGGTTGGCGACGATCACCCTATCCCACATCGCGTTCAATATACCTTTCGTGGCCCTCGTCGTCCGGGCGCGTTTGCATGGATTCGATAAATCCATCGAAGAGGCTTCCATGGATTTAGGCGCCAACGAGCTAATCACATTTTGGCGAGTGACGCTCCCCACCATCATGCCGGGTGTGCTTTCAGGCGCGATGCTGGCGCTCACCTTATCCCTCGACGATTATGTGATCACCTACTTCACTGCTGGGCCGGGATCAACCACACTCCCATTACGGATTTTCTCGATGGTACGTTTCACGGTCACGCCCGAAGTCAACGCGTTGTCCGCGCTTTGGGTGGCGATCGTGTTCGTAATCCTATTCATCAGCGAGTATGCCCAACGCCGTAGGGCATAATCGCCAAGTTCGATTTGAAGGAGGAAGATGATGAAGAAATACCGTATAGCAACCCTGTTTATTGTAGTGGCGCTCTTGCTGGTCGCGTGCGGCGGCCAGAAGGCTTCCAATGTGTTGAACCTGTATGCCTGGTCTGAATACGTCCCTCAAGCGCTCTTGGACGATTTCACCACCCAAACCGGCATAAAGGTCAACTACGACACCTATTCTTCCAACGAGGAATTGCTTGCCAAGTTACAAGCTGGGGCCTCGGGTTATGATGTAATCATCCCCAGCGATTACACCGTGGCCATCATGATCAAACAAGGCATGTTGGAGGAACTCGACCACTCTAAGATCCCTCACTTTGCCAACGTTGACGCACGTTTCACCAACCCCGAATTCGATCCCGGTGACAAATACACCGTCCCGTACCAGTGGGGGACGACCGGCCTGATGTACGATAAGTCGAAGGTGCCGTTCGAACCCTCCCGTTGGGCGGACTTGTGGGATCCGGCCTTTGCCAACCGCCTAGTCGTTCTCGATGATGGGCGCGAGATCATCGGCGTGGTGCTGCAAACGCTCGGTTATGATAAGAACACAACTGACCCGGCACAACTCGATGAGGCCAAGCAGAAATTTCTTGAGTTGATGCCGAACATTCGCCTGTTCGATAGCGATAGCCCGCAATCGGCGCTGCTTAATGGGGAAGCCTGGGCAGGTATCGTCTGGAACGGCAATGCTGCACTGGCCTATCAGGAAGATCCAAATATCGTCTACATTTGCCCGCAGGAAGGCTGTGGAATCTGGTTCGATAACCTGGCCATCCCGAAAAATGCCCCCCATATGGATGCTGCCCTGGCGTTCATCAACTATGTTCTCAGCCCCGAGGCCAGCGTTTTGATTACGGAGGAGTTTCCGTACTCCAGTCCTAACTCGGCTTGCCTAGAGTATCTGAAGACGTATGACGCGGCTCTGTACCAATCCTATATGGATTTCTCAGGCACCAACCCGTCGGCTGATTTTCTTGCCCACGCCACGCCCATTCGGGATGTGGGTGATGCGACCACGCTTTATGACCGTATTTGGACCGAGGTCAAAGGCGAATAGTAAAAGGATATATTTACGGCGCATACATATCTGATCGCTCTGAGAGAGGCGGCCAGGTATGTTAGTGGTATTATTATAGAAATCACAAAAGAAATAAATTCAAGGCAATAGGAGATTCAACAATGAAAGTTCTACTCGTTGGCGTCGGCGGGGTAGGAGAGGCGATTGCCCAGATTGCCAGGCCGCGTGCGTGGGTCGAAAAGATCGTGTTAGCCGATTACAGCCTGGATCGTGTGAAGGAAGTCCAGGCCAAGCTAAGGGATGGGAAGCGGTTTCCGGTCGAGTTTGTAGACGCAAACAAGCAGGAAATGATCGAGGACTTGGCAAAGGAGTATGCCGTTGACTTGATCATGAATGCCTGCGACCCGAGCTTCAATGTGCCGATCTTCGACGCGGCCTACCAGGTGGGCGTTAATTACATGGATATGGCGATGACCCTTTCCGAGCCGCATCCGCAAGAACCTTTCAAGAAAGCCCATATCAAGCTGGGCGATTACCAGTTCGAGCGAGCCAGGAAATGGGAGGAAAAGGGATTGCTGGCGCTGGTGGGTATCGGCGTAGAGCCTGGCATGGCGGATGTCTTCGCTCGTTATGCTCAGGATTATCTCTTCGACGAGATTGACGAGATCGGCATCCGGGACGGTGCTAACATCGAGGTGAAAGGGTATAAATTTGCGCCGAACTTCTCGATCTGGACGACCATCGAAGAGTGCCTGAACCCGCCCGTCGTCTGGGAAAAAGACAAGGGATGGTTCACGACCGAGCCGTTCTCCGAGCCGGAAGTGTTCGAGTTCCCTGGCGGCATCGGCAAAGTTGAAGTGGTCAACGTCGAGCACGAAGAAGTTTTGCTCATTCCGCGCTGGGTCAAATGTCAGCGCGTCACTTTCAAATATGGCTTGGGCGATAAGTTCATCGGCGTGCTCAAGACGCTGCACATGCTTGGCTTGGACAACAAAGAGCCGATCAACGTCAAGGGCGTGATGGTCGCACCGCGCGACGTGGTGGCGGCCTGCCTGCCCGATCCAGCCCACCTGGGCGACCGGATGTTCGGCAAGACCTGCGCCGGGACCTGGGTGAAGGGCAAGAAAGACGGCAAGGAGAAGCAGGTCTATCTCTACCAGGTGGCTGACAACGAAGAATGTATGCAGACTTGGGGCTGCCAGGCCGTCGTCGCGCAGACAGCCTTCAACGCGGTTATTGCCTGGGACCTGGTCAAGCATGGCCTGTGGAAGGGCGTTGGCGTGCTCGGTCCGGAGGCGCTCGATCCGGTGCCGTTCATGGAGAAGATGGCCGAGTACGGTTTTCCGTATGGGATCAAGGAGATGTGAGCTGTAAAACAACCTTTAATTGCAGGTGGTCCTTCGTCTCCATTATTTTGCTGAGGAGGTAAACATGCCTTACGGATATAACGGAATAATCCTGCACGTTGACCTGACGCGTGGTAAGCTCGAGGTCGAGACACCGCCCGAGGCATTCTATCGAAAATACCTCGGCGGCAGCGCAATGGGACTGCATTACATATTGCATGAGATGCCCGCCAGGGTGGACGCGCTCAGTCCCGACAGCGTGTTGACGATCATGACCGGCGTGACTACTGGCGCGGCGATTTCCGGCCAGAGCCGCGTCAACGTCAATGCCAGGTCGCCGGTCAGCGGGGCGATTGGCGATTCGCAGGGCGGAGGCTTTTTCCCGGCGGAACTCAAGTTTTCCGGCTTTGACGGTATCGTCATCAAAGGTAAGTCGCCCGAGCCCGTTTACCTGCTGCTCAAGGATGGCAAAGCCGAACTGCGTGACGCCGCGCATCTGATGGGCAAGCTCACCGGCGAGGTGGACGCTGCTTTTAAAGAAGAGCTTGGCGACCAGAAGATCGAGATCCTGCAGCACGGCCCAGCTGCCGAGAAAGGCGTGCTCTTCTCCTCCCTGGTTAGCATGTGCAACCGCAACAATGGGCGCACCGGCATGGGGCTGGTGATGGCCAGCAAGAATCTCAAGGCGGTCGTCGTGCGCGGTACGAAGAAGCCCGAACTGGCCGATGCCAAAGCCCTGACGGTTCTCAACCGTACAGGCCCGGTTTTGATAAAGGGAAACGCAGACGTGGACGGGCTGGGTAAGTACGGTACGGCCAGTGTTGTCGTTCCGCAGCACTCATTTGGCTCGCTGCCCACCCGCAACTACAGCGAGGGCCAGTTCGAGCAGGCCGAAGCGCTCGGCGGAGAGAGGCTCTATAATACCCTGCTGGTCGGCGCGGCGGAGGGCAAGCAAGATGGCAAGGGCCGCGATACCTGCTACGCTTGCATCGTTCGCTGCAAGCGCGTTGTGGAAATCAAGGAAGGCGCCTACAAAGTTGACCCGCTCTATGGCGGTCCCGAATACGAGACGCTCGCCACGATGGGCTCGTATTGCGGCGTCAGCGACCTGGCGGCGGTCTGCAAGGCGAACGAGATTTGCAACCAATACGGCGTGGATACCATCTCCTGCGGCGCGACCATTGCCTTTGCCATGGAGTGCTACGAGAAGGGCATCATCACCAAAGAGCAGACCGGCGACCTCGAGCTTAAATTCGGCAACGCCGAAGCCTTGCTGGGGACGCTCAAGCAGATCGTCACCAACAGCGGCCCGTTGGGCAAGGTGCTCTCTCAGGGTTCGGCGCGCGCGGCCAAGGCCTGGGGCAAGGGCGCGGACGAGTGCCTGGTCACCGTCAAGAATCACGAAGCCCCGGCGCACATGCCGCAAGCCAAGCGGTCACTGGCGCTCATCTATGCCGTCAATCCTTTTGGCGCAGACCACCAGTCCAGCGAGCATGATTGGATGTACGAGGAAGGCATCGCTTCCGACCTGTATATGCAGCACCTGGCTCCGATGGGTCTGACCGAAAAGCAGGCCCCGATGAGCCTGGACTTCGAGAAAGTCCGCTTCGCTTACCTGACTGAGTGCTTCTACAGTATGATGGACTCGCTCGAACTGTGCCAGTTCGTCTGGGGGCCGGCCTGGTGTCTCTACGGCCCGGCGGAGACGGTTGAACTTGTCCGCTCCGTCACCGGCTGGGATTTCAGCGTGGACGAGCTGCTGGCCGTTGGGGCGCGGCGTCTGAACCTGATGCGCACGTTCAACGCCCGCGAGGGCTTCGCCCGTAAAGATGACAGGCTGCCCAAGAAGTTCTTCAAGGTGCTGACCGGCTCCGGGCCGACCGCTGGAATTGCTCTCGACATAGAGGAAGTCGAAGCTGCCCTCGATCAGTACTTTGAGCTGGCTGGCTGGACGAACGATGGCATTCCGACTTTCGCAACGCTCAAAAAGCTCGATCTTGAGTGGGCAGCGGCGCATTTGCCAGCTTGATTTTCAGCCATGGAGAGGTGCAAATGGTAAAACGAAAAACGTAATATGCGCCTCTCCCCCTTACGTTTTACTCCCCAAACTCATATGACCAACCTCTACGAAGAATCCTTTCCTCATCTTTCCCCCGTCTGGACGCACTACACGCCCATCGTCTCCGAACGCGCCGAGGGGTGTTACGTCTACGATCAGGATGGCAGCGCCTACCTGGATTTCACCTGCGGCATCGGCGTGACCAACACCGGTCACTGCCACCCGAAGGTCGTCGCTGCCATCCGCGAGCAGGCCGGATCGTTCCTGCACGCCCAGATCAATATTGTCGTCCATAAGCCGGTACTCGAACTGGTTCAGGAGTTGAGGACGATTGTCCATCCCTCGATTGACGGTTTCTTCTTTAGCAACTCCGGCGCGGAGGCATTGGAAGGCGCGGTCAAGTTAGCGCGCGCCGCCACTGGACGCACGAACATTATCGTCTTCCAGGGCAGCTTCCACGGGCGGACCTCCGGCACGATGGCAATGACTACCTCCAAGACCATCTACCGCGCCGGTTACCAGCCGCTTCCGGCGGGCTTCTTCGTCGCGCCGTATCCCTATGCCTATCGCTACGGTTGGGACGAGGAGACCACCAGCCAGTGGTGCTTGGAAGAACTCGATTACTTGTTGAACTCGCAAACCGCGCCATCCGAGACTGCCGCCATCTTGATCGAACCTGTGCTCGGCGAGGGTGGCTATGTGGTGCCGCCGACTTCATTCTTGAAAGGACTGCGTCAAATCTGCGATAAGCATGGTATCCTGCTCATCTTCGACGAGGTCCAATCCGGCTTCGGTCGCACCGGCAAGTGGTTCGCCCAGGAACACTTCGACGTCGTGCCGGATATCATGACCGTCGCCAAAGCCATCGCTTCCGGCCTGCCACTTTCGGGCGTGTTCAGTCGCCTCGACTTGATGAAAAAGTGGACACCCGGCTCGCACGGCGGGACGTATGGCGGCAACGCGGTGGCTTGCGCGGCCGGCGTAGCGACCATCCGCGCCATGCGAGAGGAAGATATGATCGGTAATGCGGCCCGGCGCGGGGTCCAGTTAGTGTCCGGCCTGCGGAAACTCCAGGAGGAGTATCCCGCCATCGGCGACGTGCGCGGCCTGGGGCTGATGGTCGCCACCGAATTCCGTACACCAGAAAATAAGCCGGACAAGAATACCTCCAAGGCGGTCATCCAAGCCGCACAAGAACGCAAGTTGCTCCTGCTTTCTTGCGGCACATATGACAATATCATCCGCTGGATCCCGCCGTTGATCGTCACTGAGAAGCAGATCAACGATGCCCTGGTTGTTTTCGGTGAAGCTCTGAAGGATACTATAAAATAGTTCCAGGTTATAGGTTCTGGTGTGGTAATGGTAGCTGTAGTGAAGCTACCATTATCAAAGATGCGCGGAAATTAACCGCGAAGACGCGAAGAACCCCATATAAAACCTTTATGTAAGGCCTTCGCGGGCTTCGTTTCTTCGCGGGGTACCCCCGAAGTACGGGGGTTCATATCCAGGATCATTCACCTACACTCAGTGGGGAGACTACCCAACCTGAAACTGGAGGTAACATGCAAATTTGGCATATCAACGTCCGTGAACAGGAACTGAAGCGTGAACCAATCCCCGAAGCCTGGTCTCACCTCGGCGGGCGAGGACTGTCGGCCCGCATCCTGCTCGACGAGGTCGAACCGACTTGCGATCCTCTGGGGCCGCAGAATAAACTCGTCTTTGCCCCCGGCCTGCTGGTGGGACACATGCTCTCGTCCTGCGACCGCATTTCCATAGGTGGAAAAAGCCCGCTGACGGGCGGCGTTAAAGAAGCCAACGCTGGCGGCACGACAGGTCTACAAATGACCTTGATGGGCATCAACGCCTTGATCCTCGAAGACCTGCCAGTCGAGCCGGGCTTGTGGATTTTGCACCTCAGCTTGCAGGGCGCCCGCTTCGATCAGGCCGATGACCTGGCCGGTCTAGGGGTTTACGAGACGGCTCGCCGCCTCCTTGAAAGATATGGCGAGAAAGTCGCCATTGCCTTGGTCGGCCCTGGCGGCGAGATGAAAATGGAGGCTGCGGGGATCCAGAATCTGGACAAAGACAAAGTCCCCTCGCGCATCGCCGCCCGGGGTGGATTGGGCGCGGTGATGGGCAGCAAGGGCCTGAAAGCCGTCGTGTTCGACGCCGCGGGCGGACAGAAACCGCCGTTTGCTCACCCTGAAGCCTATAAAGAAGCGCAAAAAGCCTATAACAAAGCCCTGATGGAACATCCGCAAACCCACGCCTACCGGGATTATGGCACGGCCGCCATGGTGCAGTTGTGCCAGCGATTTGGCTCTCTCCCCACGCGCAATTTTTCCGTTGGCCTGTTCGAGCAAGCGGATTCCATCAGCGGAGAAGCCATGCGCGACCTTCTGCTGGACCGCGGCAGCCCGTCCAACCCGACCCACAACTGTATGCCCGGCTGCACCATCCGCTGCTCGAACGTTTTCGGCAGCCAGGATGGAAAGGTGATCGTCACCCCGCTCGAATACGAGACCATTGGCCTGATGGGGTCGAACCTGGGCATTGATTCGCTGGATACGGTGGCCCGACTGTGCTGGCAGGCCAACGACCTGGGACTGGATTCGATTGATGTCGGCGCGGCGCTTGGCGTGGCCGCTGAGGCCGGTCAAATGCAATGGGGTGACGGGGAACGGGCGCTGGAGCTGCTGGATGAAATCCGCCGCGGCACGCCGCTGGGTCGTGTTTTGGGCAACGGCGCGGTTGCGACAGGCAGGCATTTCGGCATCGAGCACGTCCCGGCCGTCAAAGGACAGGCGATGGCCGGTTACGACCCGCGCGCTATCAAAGGAACGGGCGTGACCTATGCCACCTCGCCACAGGGCGCCGATCATACCGCCGGACTCACGATCCGCGATAAGGTGGATCACCTCGATCCGAGAGTTCAGGTGGCTCTCTCGCGTGGTAAGCAGATCAGCATGGCGGGCTACGATACGCTCGGCGCGTGCATTTTCGCTGGCTTCGGTTTTGCTGTTTCGCCTCCAGGCACAATCGCCAAGCTGCTCAACGCCCGCTATGGCTGGAACATTCCCGATGATATCCTGCATGTTTTGGGGAAGGAAACACTGAAACTGGAGCGCGAGTTCAACCGCCGTGCCGGTTTCACCGCTGAAGATGACCGCATCCCTGCTTGGATGACGCGTGAGCCTCTATCGCCGACTAATAGCGTGTTTGATGTGGCGGAAGAGGATTTGGATAGTTTGTATAATTGGTGAAACAAACCCCCGGTGTCTCAAAGACACCAGGGGTCTACTACCTGAACAACCTTGCTCGGCGGGGGTCTCAGACCCCCGCCGGAGCGATTCCATTGGAGCCACCAAAGAGATTCGAACTCTTGACCTGGCGTTTACGAAACGTCTGCTCTACCGGCTGAGCTATGGTGGCAGCGGCGGGGATTATAACAGCACTCACCACGAATCAGCAAGCGAATAGAAAATACCGCACTGTCCCATGTTATACTTCCATTCAGGAAACGCATCCATGCCACGCATCGCCATGCTATCGTTCCATACCTGCCCGCTTGCAACCCTAGGGGGTAAAGAAACCGGCGGGATGAATGTTTACGTCCGTGATCTGACCCGGCAACTGGGTTGTATGGGTCTCCAGGTGGATGTGTTCACCCGTTCCCAAGACGAACACGTGCCCCACGTCTTACACGACCTGGGCTACGGCAACCGCGTCGTCCACGTGCCGGCCGGACCCGAGATCCCGCTCCCCAAAAAACAACTGGCCGGGTACATCCCGCAATTCGTCGAG
>Ga0315279_10005599_pt1 | contig 16223 bp, 18 predicted proteins | sample YL17G06_20_MG_FD_203694 | JGI IMG/M metagenome (GOLD analysis project Ga0315279, IMG submission 203694) | Sediment microbial communities from Yellowstone Lake, YNP, Wyoming, USA - YL17G06_20 | ecosystem: Environmental > Aquatic > Freshwater > Lake > Sediment | place: USA: Wyoming | collected...
CGTCTACTACTCAAAGAAGAAGAAGAAGAAGAAGAATGCAGCCGCGGAGTAGCAGCAGCAGAATGATGCAAGACAATATGAATCAATTATTATGCACAGCGTCGCGCAGCAGAGTCATCGCAGAGGATAGCAGCAGCCCGATGTCAGGCTCCTCGACGACGTCGGCAAGCAGTGCAAGGCGGCGCTCGGGTGATTGTGATTGCTCGAGCCGCCGCACTGCGCACTTCGCGACGCCGAGGACCTCCCGCGAGACGGTCAGAAACGCGCCGACCCTGTCACAGAACCTGATATCTGCCATGTAGCAGTCGACGTTGACCGTGATCCCTGGCTCCGGCACAGACACGCTCTTCCCGCAGCGAAAGCGATGCGCAGGGTCAGCGTGACACTCGCCGTCAGGCCCACACGTGGATATGAAGCACGGGCAGTCATCGTCATCTTCGGCTCCCGGCGTCAGCTCGATCCACGTCGTCACCACTTCGCCAGCGTCTGGCTCGCGCGCGTCGCACCAGTACTCCAGACCCCCAGGGCCGATCATCATCCTCTCGGAGCGGTCTGCTGTCTCGAGCGAGAACCAGCAGTCGCTGTCTCGCAGACAGAGCAATCTCACGGAGCGCCGCGGCGCGGCGATCCCAGCCGGGCTCGTGATCTCGCCGAGGAAATGCGGGAGTCTGCGTCTGATGCTTGCCCAATCGTCACGGACATATTCCAGATGGATGAGTCTCATGATCGCTTCCCTGACGTTCTGTGGAAACCTGGCCATTTCCGGGTTCACGGCGCAGCATCCAAGGAATGCGTGGGTGCGCTGCTCTGGTCTGATCATTTTTTCACCGTTATCTCTGGCCGCCCCGACGTGACGACGGCGGACCAGGATTTATATTTATTTTTTTCCGCTGTGACGTCACGCGGCCTGTGCCCTCGGCCGGAAAAAGTTCTTTTCTCAATCATCATCTTGCTATCGACATGGCAGAGCCGCAGAAGACGAGAGCGAAAACGTCGGAGGATAGCGACAAGCGCCGCGTGGTCATCGCGTGCGTGCTCACGCGAGACAAAGACGATGGACCCGTCACGGGTATCCTGAACATCAAGATCCAGGAGAAGGATCTGAGCGCAGAGCGCATCGATGCGCTGAAGAGAGCGAAGCCTCTGCTGTCTCTCGTCCCGGAAGGAGAACAGTGGACGAAGGAAGCCGATCCGACGGCGATATTCGGCATCCTCTACGAGGCGCTGACCAGCATGGATAACAAGGCCGTCCAGAAGATGAGGGCGACGCACAACGACACGGAAGAGCTCGAGCAGGAGGACTGGTACATGGTCCTGTACGACAACACGATGAAGCCGAAGGAGTCTCTCCTGGAGGAGGGAGAGATCCCGGCGTTTAATCCCGTGTTCGAGTGTTGAGAGCGATCCTGAACATGTCTTTTCTTTTTTTTTAAACTAAGACGCCGCGAGCGCGGTCACGGCTTCTGGTTCACGTAAGCGAGCTCGCCGGTGAGCAGCGAGAAGTATCCCGTCGCGAGGCTGTCCGTCGTCGAGTCCATCAGCGCCGTCTTCTGCGCGCTGCCGTCCGGCATCGTCGACATCTGCTCCAGCGCGTTCTCGAGCTGCGTCTCCATCGCGCCCTCGTAGACGTTGCGCATCGAGTTGATGGTCGGGTAGAACAGCCCGTAGTTGGTCCTGTCGTTGCCTCCCCTCCTCGAGTCCACGTTGTTCTGGATGAGCTTCGCCAGCGTGAACGCGTACGTCGCGCCCGGCGCCCCCTCGTACGGCCTCCACGTCTGCGGGACCGACGCGCCCGGCTCGAAGAACGGCACGAGGCTGCCGAGGCAGTGCGCGCCGAGCGAGATCAGCATGTGCGGCGGGCGCCCGGTCGCGGGCGCCGGGAACACGATCGTCGCCATGTAACCCGTGAAGTACCTGCACTCGCCGGCGTAGTCCGGGTCGTAGTGCGGGCTGATGACGGTGTACGGCTTGGCGAGCGGCGTGCCCTCGAAGTGGTCGCGGTTGGCGTGCACGAGGGCGTCGACGGTGATGGGGGCGTCCGGCGCGACGAACGTCGGGAACTCCAGGAACGAGCTCTCGTACTGGAGGTTGTGCGTCGCGAAGTAGCCGTGCGCCAGCAGGTCGAAGAGGCGGCTGAGGCGCATGTTGACGGACCTGCTCGTCGTGCCGAACGCCGCGGCCGGGTCGAGCGGCCCGCTCGACGGGTCGTACAGGCCGAGCCTCTCGGCGAACTCCGTTATGCCCTCGGAGGCGCGGTAGGTGGCGGGGTCGCTCAGCGGCAGCTCGCGCAGGCGGAACGAGTTGGACTGCAGCAGCACCCTGTCGCTCGGCACGCGCGCCGCGATCCAGTGGTGGCCCGAGACGACCTCGATCAGCCATATGCCGTCGGACGTGCCGATCGGCATGCTGCCCACGACGTCCTCGCTCAGGCCGCACTCGGCGGCGACCGTCTCCATGACGTCGACGGCGCACGCCGGCGTCTTGCAGAGCGCGAGGAACAGGTCCCAGAGCTCGAAGCTCATGCCGTCGTTGATCCAGGGGTCGCCCCTCGGGTTGCCGCTCTTCCAGAGCGCGGCCTTGCCGTAGTTGTATGCGCCGAACGTGACGCCGAGCCCGGCCTCGTTGAGGCCGCCCTCGGTGATGTACCTGCTGCCGAGGTAGACGCGGACGCGCTTGTGCGGCCACGTAGTGCCGTCGTCCCTGCCCTCGGGCGTCATCATGGGCGCTATCTGCCTGCACCTGTTCGGCAGCAGCGACGCGACGTAGTCGGCGGCCGGCATCGACGCGACCTTGTCGACGCCGAGCGGGTTCGCGCCGGTGAAGTCGTTGCCGTAGGACATGATCACGCTGCCGTCCGCCGTCGCGCCGGACGGCGCCAGCATCTGGTGACAGAACTCCTTGCCGCCGGCGGCGGATGCGGCCACGAGCAGCGCCGCCGCGACGAATATCGCTGTGATGACGCGCATCTCTCTCGTGTCGTGCGTCGCCAGAGCATGCGATCATATTTTTTGGCGCGACTTTTTGTAACGGTCACAACGCGTTAAGCGGTGCGCCGGCGCAGCTCATCGACCGGGCTCGCCGTCGCCGACCCACGCCCAGTACAACTCGTGCGACACGATCGTCTCGTGACGAAGGACGCACGCGTGCTCCTCTCGCACGATCCTGTCTCTCGGGAACTCGCAGCGGACCAGCGTCTCGCTGTTATCGATCACGCAGATTCCTCCGTGAGCTGGCACGTTTGTCTTCACGCGGTGGATGTGAAGATAGAAGACTCCGTCGTGCTGCTGTATCAGGTGCCGCTGCTTGAACACGAGCTCACTCTTCACCAGCTTCTCGAAGAATAGGTACGGGTCAATGTCGTGTCTTGGGAGAGGGAGAGTGACGCTGCCCGACCATCCGGAGCCGCCGCAATCTGCGGCGTTCTCCAACCAGCGGACGCGCGCGGGCGCGAGAGCGCGTGCCGCCGCCTCCTTGAAGCGTCGCATCGCTTCTGCGCTGCTGTCATTCTTCTCTGGTGACGGCGACTGCGCTTTTTCTGTCATGGGCCGCGCCGGAGCGAGCGACTGCTGTGGGAAAAAAAAGAAATAAAAATTAAAAAATGTCACATTTTTTTTGAGCTCGCCGGATAATAAATAAATCTATTTTCAGAACTTCATCATTATAGCATGGAGAGCGCGATCAAGAGGAGGCGCATCGGGACGCCGCCGCCGCCGTCTCCTCCGCCCGCGGGCGATGTCGAGGACGGCGAACACTACGCCGCGCGCCTGGACCTCTTCGTGTCGGCGGTCGCGGTCGCGGCGCCTCACCTGCGCACGCCGCAGGACTTCGTCCACTGGACCATGACCTGCAGGGCTGCGCGCGCCGCCTTCCCGGCGGAGCCCGACGTGTACCACGATGCGCCCAGGCCGGATCGCACGGTGCAGTGTGGCAAGTTCTGCGTCATGTGTCGCATCATCGAGGCCAGGTTCCCAGAGGCCGCTGCGGAGGGGCGCGGCAGGGGCCCGGGGAACTGCAGGCTGCGCTTCGCCTGGCTGACAGAGGGCCTGCAGAGAGTGCCGTGCAGGAGGTGCGGCGAGCACCTGGCGCTGCGCCGCGCGGACAGGGGGTACTGCGACGAGTGCATCGGGTGCCCCGAGGACGCAGAGTGGCCGAGGATCGTCGCGGATAACTTCAGGAGCTGGGGATGGCGGGACCACGAGGGAAAGGAGATGACCAGGTGCGGCGGTTCGTACAGCGCCCTCTGGAGAGAGTCGGAGCTCGCCCTGCTGCACAGGATACTCCTGTGCACGGGGTTCCGCTGCGTTCACCCCGCGCACATCGAGCAGATGCGCAAGTCTCTGCTCGGCGCGGTCCCTTCCTGCTGCATGCAGACGCCGATCAAGACGTCCATATGCGCCTGCCTGGTCGCCATCTGCTCCGCGGAGGCGGCGGCCGTAGACGCGGTGAGGAACCTGCGGCACGCCCGTGACAGCAAGGGCGCGGAGTCGAAGGAGGCCAGGACCGCGGAGGATGCGCTGCTGGACCGCGCCGTGTTCATCAGACACAACTACGCCCACGATCTGGAAGCAATAATAATAAACTCATGACAGACTCTTTCGGAACAGCTTCGCTACTCAGCTGCGTCCGCTCTGGCTCGAGCGCTGTGGAAGAGCGCCCTGGCCGCGTCCCTGGCCGTCTGCAGATCGGCCGGGTCCCCGCGGTAGTCGACTATGTCACCCTCCACGAGCATCTGGTACACGTAGTAGTAGTGCATGCTGCCGTCCCCGCCGCCGCGCGGCGCGTCTCCGTAGATGAACGACGGCTCGGACATCCAGCGGCGCCGCTCTAGGAACGGCGCGACGCCCGTCGTCGCGACCGCGTGGCCGGTGGCGGCGTGGTTCCTGTAGCGCGTGACGCGCCCGTCGCCGGCCCAGTCGCGCACGCGCCCGCGGTCGAGGCTGGCGCAGATCCTGTCCCTGCGTGGGTCGCCGTCGCCCGGGAAGCTCGAGTAGTCGCGGTCCATCGCGTAGTAGAAGAGCGTGGCGAACTGGCGCGACGCGACGAAGTACCTCGAGAACCTGTAGCCCCTGTCGTTCCTCTCGACCTCGCCGACCACGAACTCGGCCTCCGAGGGCGCGACGAAGGCGCCGGCCCTGACGAGATCGCTGCGGGAGGGCACCAGCTGTCCGGTCAGCGCGTCGAGGTCGCACAGCGAGCGCCGGTCGCTCGCGAAGTATATCCTCGCGCCGCTGAGCTCGGGCCGCGGCGTCTGGTACCAGTACTGCATCTGCTCGCGCTCCTTCTTCTTGGTGAAGCCGTAGTAGAACGAGCACAGCGGCCACCTGCACGAGCAGGCCGACTCGCTCTCCACATGCTTATCCAGGGCGTCGGCGTCGCCGCTCCGGACCAAGAACTCCGCCCCGATCCCCCCCCGGTCGATGACGCGGTACAGATACGCGACGCCGCCGCTGCCGCTGCCGCTGCAGGTGGGGAACGTCCTGAACACGGGGCGTATGACCAGGTCTCTCCAGAGCGACCGCAGAGCGTCGCGGCACTCGCCGGCGGACATCGCGCTGAGATGCTGCGTCGCAGACTGCATCGCTACAGCAAAAAAAAACTGGTGAATGAAATGAATAAAAATGAAATGAACCAAAAATAGGCCGGCGCCGGTCAAAAAAATCAGGAGCTTTTTACATTATTTATTTATTTATTTATTCTCGAGCGACGATGATGGCAGCGCCAGGCGACCACGACAACGTGACCATGTTCCTGGGCGAGAAGCTCCTGAGCGCGTGCATCGCGAGCATCATCTGCGAGACGCACCCCTGCGCATCTGACAGCGAGCTGGAGCAGCTGCAGAGCGAGTACGTCAGCCCTGAGACGCTCAGAGCGTGCGCGCCGAGAGTCATCGGCGGCGCCACGTCCGCCGCGCAGCTCTATTTCAAAGCCGGCGCGGAGTGGGCGAGAGTGGACTCGCGGTTCACCATCAGGCAGCTCGGCGACACCCTCGACATGGCCAGGGCAGTGATCAGAGTCGTCGGCGAGCGCGACGCGGCTGCTGCTGACCCCTGCAGCTGCGACAACGACGTGTCGAGGATGTTCGTGGAGTTGCAGCGCAGCCGCATGCCGTTCGAGGTCAGCGAGCGCGAGGTCTCTGGCGGAGCTGCTCGCGGGTTCGTGTCCGAGCTGAGGATCGGCGGAGCGGCCGAGCTGGTCGGGGAGGCGCGCACCTCGAAGAGGGCGGCGAGGATGTCCCTCGCGGAGTTGTACTGGAGGGAGGCGGCGAGGATGTCCCTCGCGGAGTTGTATTGGAGGAAGAAAAGCGGAAAAGCAGAATGAGAGAGTGATGACCGGCGTCTCTGATAAAAAAATGAATGGACATGGACACATATGTTTCATTTTCCTGGTTGTTCATATTCGGAATTTCGCAAATCAAAATGCAAATGGTCTTTTCTGTCATTTCATCAAAGGCGGGGTTTTTTCAATATCATAGACAAAGGTTCAACTATATAACGTATTTCGTTGTCGAGATAGGCGCACATGAGCGAGCGACGGCATCTTCCGGTGGTGGTGTTCGTCGTCTGCTATACGAACAACACACCCAAGATGAGGGACCAGGAAATAAAATGTCTCGGAGCATTCGAGACATGGGATGACGCCCTGTCATCTGCCGTCGAGATGTTTGCCTCAGATGCGAGGAAGATGACGGCAGAAAAAGTCGCGAAGGCGCCTAAGACGGAGGGCGAACTGTTCGAAGCGATCGTGGCTCGTGTGGACTGCCCCAATCTCGGTGAGCAGCTTGATCAGGGAAGAATCTCATCGGACGAATTCGAGAAGTCCAAGCGCTACGAGATGTTCCGCGAGGACTTCTCAATATCGACATTCGAACCGGGGAGATGCGCGGAGTGGTTCAACATCGTGAACAATACGTTCTGGCAGGTCAGTCGCGTAAAAGTGATCGCAGCGAATGCCTAGGTGTCACCAGCCAAGCAGAGTGATGATCGGCGTCTCTGATAAAAAAATGAATGGACACATATGTTTCATTTTCCACTCGCGAGAAGAACGGCGAATTCGCTCTTCATCGCGCAGTAGAGAGTCAATATGCCCGCGCCTCTGAGATCGCCGGCCGCTCCGCGAGCCCTGTACTCGTCTTCGTCGAGCGCCTCGCCGCTGCAGTCGACTGGCTCGGCAGGCGCCACGAAGTTCACGGAACAGGGCCACCCCGCCTCGCCGCTCCGCCTCTCGCGCGGCAGCAGCTGGATCGCCGTGAGGTCGAGGATGCACATCTCCCCGCGCCCGCCGACGGCCTCGAGCGCGTTCACGCAGTGACGCTCGCGGCTGCCGAGGACGTCGTAGTCCTGCGGCCTCCCGTGCGGCCACTCTGATTCCGCCAGCGTGCCCGGGTCTGCGTAGACGTCCACGAACGTCGGCGCGTCGGCTGGCATCGGGACCGTGCACACCCCGAGGTTCTTGACTGGCCTGCCTCGGGCGGTGAGGCGCACGCCGCGCTGCTCGAGGCGCTTGAACACGAGCGCGGCCGCGTGCGAGAACACGTCGCACTTCCCGGCCGCCAGCTCCGCGAGCACGTCGATCTTGCGCGCCGACGGACGCACGCCCCGCTGTGCAGCGCGCGCCGGGTCGGCGCTGCTCCGCGCCACGCGGCCGCTCAACACATCGGCCGCGATGTCTCGCGCCGCGAGGGTCGCTGCGATCACGGCTGCGTCCGCGTCTGCCCCAGGCAGAAAGTAGTAGTGCTCGTGGCGGCTGGAGCGGCACGGGGGAGAGTCGTCTCCGCCAGACCCGACATACGCACGAGGAGCCAGCCCGAACCCGGACTCCGTCGTGACGCTCCTCATCTTTGGCTGATTCAGGAAGGTCTCCCAGGCGACGCGCGCCACGTCCTCCGCAGCGGTAACGGCCTGCGAGCCCGCGGCGCGGCAGGCCACCGAGTGCCCAGCTCTCCAGTGCTTCGCCTGGCACTCCACCGAGCAATACACCGCCGCCCTGCACCCGCAGCACCTCTTCCTCGGATCCGCGGCGCCGCAGTTTGTGCAGAACGTCGTCGGCATTTCTCCTCCTCCTCAGCGCTTGCGATAATGACTGGCGGCGTGACTGTACAGTCAGAGAGAGTGATCGGCGTCCCTGATAAAAAAATGAATGAATATTTTTAATATCATTATTGATATTATTTTTTTTCACTCGCGGACATATGAGCGGTTCAGTTTAAATATCTATTTCACCAACGACTTGATGAACGCGCAGCACGCGCCGCCGTAATAATCGTGGTGGCCGCGCGCCACGATTTCCGCGACGTAAAGCGTTTCGATCGCCGACCAGCGCGAGACGACGTTCTTCCATTCGCGCGAGAGCCTCGCCATCTCCGGCAGTCGCGGCTTCCACTCGGGGAAGCACAACAGCAGCGCCCTGCAGCGCTCCCAGTCGTCGACATCGTGGATATAATACTCCGCGTCCCACCATTGCAGATCAGAAGAAGACGTCATGAACTTGTATATGGTCTGACTGGAGCATCCCCGAACTTCCTCGGCGCACGTGGGCGCGACAATGTACTCTTGCCGCGGTCCGTAAGGCTTTGCGAGAGGCGACTCCATCAGCGCTTGCGAGAGTGTGACGGCACGGTCAAGGACTGATCGACGTCAGTGATAAAAAAAGAATGAATATTTTTTTAATATCATTTTTTTTCATCCGCCGGGCAGGAGCGGCAACTCGTCTGCCTGTCTCGACACGATGAGCAGCAGCGAGTCATCCTCCTGCCCCACTCTCGATGCGCTGAAGAGCTTCTGGGGCGCCCTCTTTGGCCCCGGGCGCGAGATAACCGCCTGGGTCATACAGGACGATGACGGCGATGGAGAGGAGTGCTGGGAGTACTGCGAGCTCTGCGGGCGGTGCGGGTGCTACACGCGTGAGCCAGTCAGGCTCTGCCTGCGGTGCTGCGCGCTCGCGTGCGCCGGAGTCGACGCCGACGACGATCTGAGGACGGCGGCGCAGAGATATCTGCTAGAGACGGGCGCGAGCAGAGATGCAGAGCTGGCGCGCCTCGGAGCATGTCTCGAGAGGGCGACAGAGATGATAGACTGCGCGCTGAAGGGAAAGAGGAGGCGCCGGTCCTCCTGCGTATAGTAATAAATCTCCTCTGATATATCATTCAATTTCGGCGCCGCTGCAAGAAGGAGATGCCGCCGCCGTGGTGGAGGCGGTGGAGCAGCAACCTCGGCGTCGCCGGGTCGCTCGTCGGCCTCTGCTCGCTGTGTCTCGCGATCCCGCTGTACGGCGACAGCTTCTCCCTCGGGCGCCAGCCGCTGAGCGACCTCGGCTGGGGGCCCGGCGCGTCCGCTGCGGTGTACAGGGGCGGGATCGCGACGGCTGCGTGCCTGCTGGTGCCGCTCATGCTGCGGCTGACCGCGGACGCCTGGCGCCGGCGCCCGATGCTTGCGCGCGCGTCGGCGCTCGCGGGGTGCGGGGTCCTGTGCGGCGCGGCGGCGGCCGTGCTCTTCCCCGACCAGAACGCGAGCACGTTCTACGTGCACGACCTCGGCGCCGGCGCGTTCATCATCTGCCAGCCGCTGGCGTCGATCGCGTTCACGGCGGCGTCGCCGTCCGCGAGCGCCCTCCAGGTCGCGTCCGCCGCCGCGGTCGTCTGCTTCTCGGGGCTCGTGCTGTCGTTCGTGTTCCCGCTGCTCCAGACGTACGACCTGCTGGCGCTGACGTGCGCGCTGGCCAACGCGACGCGGTACGACCGCGAGCGCGCGGTCGCCGGCATAGTCGAGGTCGCGTGGTGGTTCCCGATATCCGAGACCGGCCTGATGGTCGCCACATACCTCTGGTATCTCGCGACGGCCATGGCCATGACGCGGAGAGAGGAGGCGACGGCGGCGACGGCGGTGGTAGCGGTGTAAAATGATGACAGAGTCCTGCACCGACCCGTTTCATTTATTTTTTTTCACACGCCAGGCCGGTCCGAAAAAATCAAATGTCGCACAGCCTCGCAGGGGCCAGATTCGCTCGAGAGCCGACGCTTCCAGCGCGGCCGGCTGATCGACCGCGACTCCTATCGGGGTCATTCGTCTTCTTCAGCGCCGGCGTCATCACCATCATCAGAGTCGCCGGCGTACTCCTTCGCGAACGCATTCCAGTCCTCCACCAGCCTGTCGTAGCACGCGGCGCACACGTCATCTTCCTCGTCCTCCACGTTCTCGGGCATCCACGGAGCGTCGTCCTGATGATTCTCGATCAGGTCCACGTCGAGCCCGCTGATATCGAGGTCGTCCAGTATGAAGGTCATCAGCAGCTTCATCTCGGTGTCCTTGGCGCAGCAATCGGCGCAGAACTTCCTCTCACACCCCGGCTTGGCGCACTGCCGCGTGCCCCTCTTGTCCTTGAGCGAGCAGTGGCACTGCTCGCAGCGCTCATCGACGACCATCGGTGTAACCGTGCCATCTTTGTTCATGTACTGGATGTTACCGTGCGCGTCGAGCTTCTCTCCGTGCTCCTCCATGAACCGGCGCCAGTCGACCTTGCCGGCTTTGTGCTCCTGCTCGGACTTCTTGGAGTGCTCCCTCTTTTCCACATCGTCGTCGTCGTCGTCGACGCAGCGGTGATGTTGGTCCTGATCCTGCTTCTTCTTCTCCTTCGCCTCAGACATGTCTCGGTTCGTTGGACTGATTGATGATTATTATTTGTCGTTTCGTTTTTTTGCCGAGGCAGGGGTGGAAAAATCCGGTTTTCGGCATGACGTCACGACTCTTCCGTTTCGTTTTTTGAGCTTTGTGACGTCATGCAAGTCATGCAGTTGCATAATATTGATAAGGGTGCATCTGCATATCCGCCCCTCATGCGTAATACTTCTCGCCGAGCTTGCTCCTGCGCTCCGAGAAGTAGCACCAGTAGTCCTGCTCGGCGCGGTGGACGGCCTCGCCCGTCGTCTTCCAGATCATCTCCGAGCAGTCGCGTATCATGGCCTGGTCGCGCTCGAGCTCCGCGACGTCGAACTGATCCAGGCGCGGCGCGTCGCCGTCGCAGATCGCGCGGGCGTGTGCGTCCTGCCGGTCGAAGCCGAGGTACACCAGGACCTTGCGCGTCTTGGCCAGAGCTGTGGCCACGTCGGAGTGCGGCGCCACGCTCTTGCCCTTCTGTCCCTCGCGCAGCGCCACGGTGACCATGCACCAGCAATCCTTCAGCTCATTCGCCGCATTATCGATCGCCAGCACGTCCTCGTCCTCGAGCTTCAGCTCCTTGCTGGGGGCCGCGCGCCTGATCGTGTCGTCGTTCTCTCTCCAGAGGTTGTACAGCAGCCTTTCGGCCTTCGCCAGAGCACGGATCTCGTTCGGAAGACTGAGAAACTTCTCGGGAGGAGTCCACACGGGAGCGCCCCGCCCCTGCTCCGCGCGCTCGGCGGCGAACGCTTTCTCCTGCTCATCGCTGAGAACCGACACCGACATGATGATGATCTGAGATGTCTGAGAAAAAAATGGCCCCCGTGACGTCACGAGAAACAAAATCATCATTTTTCATTTTTATTTTATTTTATTTTATTCATTCCGACTTATTTCCGGCTGCCGTGTGAAAACAACACACACACACCACACACCACACCACCGATGGAGACGGCAGGAGCAGGAGCGACGAGAGCAGAACTCCTCCTTGCCGACGACGAACCTCTTCCGCAGCAGCAGCAGACCTCCGCTCCGTCGGTTCAGGACCGCGACCTGCCCCGGATGGAGATCACGATGAAGCCGGAGTTCTCTCGGATAGACCGCCAGGCGCGCGAGCTGACGGCGCTGGTCACCCTCGCGGCGCCCGACCTGTCGGCGTTCGACGACCCCTCCGTCGTCAGGTCCTCGTCTGGCCTGGACGTCGTGGCCGTGATCGACAAGTCCGGCTCGATGGAGCAGGACGCCAAGCTCGACAGCGTGAAGGCCGCGCTGCGGTTCGTGATCGGCAAGCTCGGGGCGCGGGACAGGGTGGCCCTCGTCGCGTTCAACGCCGACGGCGAGAGGGTCGGCGGAGCGGGGCTGCGCAGCATGACGGCGGAGGCCAAGTCGGACATGGCGCGCCAGCTCGACGGCGTCAGCGCCGGCGGCGACACGAGGCTCATGGCCGGGCTGGGCCTAGCGCTGGACACGCTCCGCGCGCGGCGCCAGAGGAACGCCGCGGCCGCTGTGCTCCTGATGACGGACGGCAGGGACACCTGCGAGGCGCTCGCCGGCGACGCCGAGGAGCGCGCGGTCGTCCGCCTCGGCGAGGAGCGCGACTGCGCGCTCTACGCGTTCGGGTTCGGCACGGACCACGACGCGCGCCTGCTGGCGCGGCTCGCTCAGGCCGGGCGCGGCATGTTCGCGTACGTGCCGTCCTCCGCCGAGGTCGCGGCCGCGGTCGGCGGGTGCATGGGCGGCCTGCTCAGCGCGTTCGCGCGCGACGTCTGCGTCGACGTCAGCCCGCTGTCCGACGCCGCCGTCAAGGACGTGATGACGGAGTACGAGGTCATCCGGTGCCTGACGCCGCCGCCGCCGAGCCGCGTGCGCATACGCGTGCCGGACATGTTCTGCGGCGAGCGCCGCGACTTCCCCGTCGTCCTCGGCGTGCCGGCGTGCGACGGGGACGCCGCGGCGTCGCCGCTCGCCATGGTGCGCGTCGCGTACGCGTCGTGCGTCACCGGGCGCGAGCAGCCGGCCGCCATCGGCTTCGTCACCGTGGACCGCGCGGAGGCGGCGGCGGAGGAGGACGAGGACGAGGGAGACAGGGACGTCGACGCGCAGCGCAACAGGGCGCTCTGCGCGAGGGCGATGCGCCGGGCTGCGGAGCTCGCGCGCGCCGGCCGCAACGCGGAGTCCGTCTCCGCGCTGGAGAGCGCGGACGCCGTGCTCGACCTGTCGCAAACTGGCGGCACGCCGGAGTGCGCGGCGCTCGCTGCCGACCTCAAGCGCGCGATGGACCTCGTCTCGTCTCCGGAGGCGTTCTCGGAGGGGGGCGGCGAGCAGGCCCTCAGCCAGTCGCAGATGTCGCACTCACGACAGCGCGCGTCGACGACATCCGACTCTGCGTACGTGACCTCCTCGCAGATGGAGGAGGCGGAGGAGGCGTCGGCGTCGGCGCTCGCCGATCAGGGATGGATGAGAAAGAAGAAGAAGAAGACGTGACTTGACACGGAAGATGTTAATAATAAAGATCGATATCTATCGAGCAGATTCCAGTGGCGATAAGAGCAAGAAACATCGCAGCATTGTTCTGGAGATGGCGTGCTGTTATGAGCATGATGATGCGTATGAGTATTACGACTGTACTGAGTCTATGTATTACGTGAACCTGCTGCGCAATGCCAGGTTACTGTTTTGCATGGTGGCTCCTCCTGCTGTAGCGCTTCCTGGTCTGCTCAGGGCTATATTCCAAGGAGCGAGGTCCCCGATCGTTTACTTATGGCCCGTACGGCACCTGGACGCGACCAATGACAACGACACGCAGAGCAAACGATGATCCGTGTCGGATGCATTAGATATGTCATAGTTCAGATGTAAAATTCATATCAATTCCTCGTAAATTGAAGGGGTCTCGGCTCATTCTCCAGGATGGAAAAAGCCCGAGCAGAAGATTGTCGGGCTCCGTCCCTGCAGCTCCGCCATCTCTTCGGCGCTTGGCTTTAGCGCTGCCAATTATCGTGTTTGACGTCGACACGGAAGATGTTAATAATAAAGACCGATCTGCGATCACACTTCGGGCGGAGACCCTCCCATCTGCTCCTTCTCCTCGTCCGGCGCTATCGTCCTGTACAGCGGCACGGCGGCTAGCACCGCCCACTGGAAGCGTCCCAGCGCGTACCTGTGCACGACGCCGCGCTTCGACGGGTCGCCGGTTATCTTGCCGTGCAGGACGTTCACGGCGAGCACGAACGTCTTGTCGCCCGCCCCCTCGGTCCTCTTCGGCAGTATGACGTGGATGCCTCTGGAGTACGTCGGCCCGGCCTTGAGGTAGCAGCACATGACCCACCAGCGCGGGTCGCTGTCGCCCGAGAGCGGGTCGCGCCACCTGACTCCGGCGAGGTCCACCCTCGAGTTCGCCTCGATCGCGTACTCTATGACGCGGGCAGGGGGCGGCGGCTGCGCGCTCGGCCGGTACTGCGGCTGGTCGCAGCCGCCGCTGATGGCTAGCCACTCGATGTCTGGCGTCTTCAGGTCGACCGACGGCACGTTCGGCGACGGCTGGGGATGAACGCCGACGCCGACGGGCTCGCCGACCGCGACGGCGTCGGCGCGGGCGGCGGGGCACGCGCGGCGGTGCGCGGAGCCGCGGTCTCTCCAGCACAATCGCCTGCAGGCGTCGCAGCATATCGGCGTCCTGCAGACGCTGCAGCGGCTGGTGACGCCCTCGCGCCCGCATCCGATGCAGGCGCTCCTCAGCCGAGCCAGCGCGCACAGCTCGCCCGAGCTCAGGGACGGCGGCGCGGTGGCCATCCGCGTCTGAGTTGATCCTTTCCTTTTTGGCCGGACGGCTATTTATAAGTCAGAATTAAATATTTAAACAACTCGCATGGCGATGCAGAGAGCCAGAGAAGAGAAAGACGCGCGCTCGCGCTCGCGCTCCCCGACGAAGCGCAAGAGCCACCGCAGAAGCGAGAGGGGTCTCAGAGATATCATCTGGAGGGGTCTCATAGAATGCCTGCCGCCCGAGCATAGGCCATACGGCATGCGCTTGTACAGGTTCGTCAGGCTCAAGAACAACGCAGACTACATCGCGTTCGTCATCCGCTCCCAGGTGGCGAGGGCCGAGGGCGCCGCTCCGGCCGCCCCGGCAATCGAGGGCGCGCTCCCGACGAAGGACGGGAGGATCGTTCGACCGGTGGCGATCGTGCACATCAACGGTGCCAGCGCCGAGAGGGCCGCCGCGTGCGTGGTGCCGCTCGAGTCCGTGTCCGCGGCGGACCGCGAGTTCCTGCTCTCTCACAGGAGCATCAGGGAGGAGGTCGCGCAGTTTGCCGACGGGAGCGGCATCCAGAAGGTCCTGCGCCGCGCGGTCGCGGAGATGCTGCAGGTGGACCGCGCGCCAAAGGTCCTGTCCGGGACGAGCGTGACGATCACGGAGGCCGGCATCACCGCGCGCGTGACCAACTCCTACTTCTGCAACGAGCCGGTGCTGATGCCTGACGAGGTGGCCGCGTTCGTCGTCTTCATGACGGCGGACGTGTGAATGAACGAGCGCGCCGCTGGCGCTGAAAAAGATCGGCAGAAATAGAAATGGTCGCAGCATCTGCGCGGTCGGCGACATCTAGCTGGAGAGGAGCGATGGTGTCTGCGCCTGTCTGGCTGTTGCTGACGCTGTTGCTGGCGTGCGCGGCGGCGCTCACGGCGCCGCCGCCTCACGCGAGGGCGGAGCCCGTCACCGTCGCGGTGACCGAGCTGCCGTCCGGCGCTGCGGAGGTGACCGTTAGGACGATGCGGTTCAGGGGGTCCGCGGCGCTAATCAGGCTGCTGGGCCCCTCCGAGGAGGGATCGTGCAACCCGCTCGACCCGGTGACGCGGCAGCTTGACCTGAGGGACTCGTACGACGCCGCGAGGGAGGCCCTGCCGGGCGGCCGCGCATCGAGCGGCGCCTGGTCGATGGCGGACTCGGAGGGCGCGCGGACGTACACGGCAGTGATCTCGCCAGCGCGCATCAGGCAGCAGCTCGCGAGGCCGCCGCCTCCGATACAGGGCGCCGTGGCGGGCGGGTCGGCGCGCGCGAGCGTGTACGCGTGCGTGTACCGCGTCAGCGGCCGCGGCTCCGCCATAGAGGTGTACGGCGAGACGAGGCCGCCCGCGCAGGTGCTGGCGAGGAGCGGCCCGGGCGCCCCGGACGTCGACGTGAGCGCCTACGTCGAGCCGCAGCTCCTCGGCGGCGCGCTCGCCGTGCGCGCGGTGATATCGAGCGCGTCCGACCCGCAGTGCAGGAGGACGCGCCTCGAGCACGCTGCGAGCAGGGTCGGAGGCGGCGTCGCGGGCGCGGCTGACGCGACGGCCGTCGCGGGGCCGAAGGGCTCATGCGAGCTCGACGTGACGGTCCCGGTCCCCGCCGCAGACAGGTCGGCGGCCCGGGTGCTCGACCTCGTGTCGAGGTTCCTGGTGGTGGTCGACGGCGACCAGAAGAAGAAGAATGCGGCGCCTCCGCCGGAGATCCTCGCGCACTTCCTTGTCCCGATCTCGTCCCGCGCGCCGCCCGCCCAGGTCGTCGCGAGGGCCGAGCCTCCCGCTCTGGAAGCG
>Ga0315279_10005600_pt1 | contig 16222 bp, 18 predicted proteins | sample YL17G06_20_MG_FD_203694 | JGI IMG/M metagenome (GOLD analysis project Ga0315279, IMG submission 203694) | Sediment microbial communities from Yellowstone Lake, YNP, Wyoming, USA - YL17G06_20 | ecosystem: Environmental > Aquatic > Freshwater > Lake > Sediment | place: USA: Wyoming | collected...
AAAAGCATTTTTAAAAAAATTTCATTACCTCCCTCTCCCAACTCTGCATTGCGTCAGAAAGGACTGTATACACAAACTGCCGGTCTTCATTAAAGATCAGCAGATACATTTCATCGCATATCAGGTCATTTCGCGGGAGATGGATATCATTCACGTACAAAATGCCAAATCACAAGATTTTCACCAGTGCTGTTAATATTTATTTTAAATGCATTATTCCCAAAATAAAAGACATCTCGTTAGGTTATGAAAAATCTTAATTTATGCCGCGAGGGGGCAATCCAATGTCCCGTTTTTATTGATAATCTGCGGTTATCGGTTTCCCAAAATGAAAATGCTGGGGGGGCATTTGACATGAAAATCCTGCAAATTAGAAAGGAAATTTTCATTGGTTTGATCTGATACTCACATAATGGTGGCGATGCGTGGAGAGAAGATCCATTCACCCTTCCACACCTCCTGGGATATCCACTTCACACCGCCCCGACAATCCCGGTCAGTTTCCCCCGGAACTGGCTCATATACAGGTCGTAATAGAACCCTTTTTTCACCATGAGTTCATTATGACTGCCGCGTTCGACAATCTCCCCACGGTCTATCACAAGGATCAGATCTGCATGCCGTATTGTCGAGAGTCGGTGGGCGATAATAAAGGAAGTCCGGCCTTTCTGTAATTCCAACAGGCCCTGCTGGATCAGTTTTTCCGTCCGGGTGTCCACATTGCTCGTCGCCTCATCGAGTATCAGGAGATGCGGGTGTGCGACAATTGCCCGGGCAATGGTCAGCATCTGCCGCTGACCCTGCGAGAGGTTCATCCCGCCATCAACAAGTAAGGTATTGTATCCGGCTGGGTGCATCATGATGAAATCATGGGCATTTGCCTGTTTTGCGGCGCTGACACACTCGTCATCAGTTGCACCTTCGCGAGCATATTTCAGGTTTGCCATGATAGTATCGGTGAACAGGAATGGTTCCTGCAACACCTGTGCAATCTGGATCCTGAGACTGTCCTGCCTGACCTCTTTGATATTCTGGTCATCGATCGCGATCTTCCCGTCATCGATATCATAATAGCGGGTGAGAATGTTGATGATCGTGCTCTTGCCGGCGCCGGTTGGACCACAGAGACCAAAGACCTGTCCCGGCTGTGCGTGGAATGTGTTGTCGTGCAGGACACGGCGTCCGGGAATATAACTGAAATCGACATGATCAAATATTACATCACCTTTCACGACCGGCATCGGGGGAGCTTCGGGCTGGTCGGCAACCACCGGTTTTTCGTCCATAATCTCAAAGACCCGGGACGCACCAACGACCGCGTTCAGGATCTGGGCATACATCGCGAAGATCTCGGAGAGTGGACCCATGAGATTCGAGGAAAACCCGATGAATGCAATGAGTACTCCGATTTCCATGTTGCCGTTGATCGCCATTATCCCGCCGATAACAAAGAGGAGGATACTCTGGATAATCGTGAAGATGTTCGAGACCGGTTGGCTGACAAGGGCAGAAAACTGTGCCCGCTCTCCTACTTCTGCAACCTTTTTAGAATGATCGGCAAACCGTTTTCGGGACACTTCCTGTTGCCGACATGCGATCACAGTCTTCTCTCCGGACAACCATTCTTCGGCAAAGCCATTGAGATCACCGGTCTTCTGCTGGAGCAGGACAAACGATGGTCCGGACACGTTTGTTATCATCCACGAAAATCCGATGAGCCCGGCAACAACGACATACGAGAACAGCGTGAGCAGGGGATTGAGCCAGAGCATGAAGATGGTGGTAATGATAATCGTTATTATCGCTTGGCCGGTCTGTAAAAATCCGATACTGAGGAATTGTTCTATCACCTGCGTGTCGTTCGTCACCCGGCTCATGAGTTCACCAATCGGACGCCGGTCAAAAAAGGAGAGGGAGAGATCCTGGATATGGGCAAAGAGATCCCTCCTGAGCCGGAACACGGCGTCCTGTGCGACATCAGCAAGGAGCCGTTGCGAGATGATGCCGCTAATCCAGAGGACGAGAGCAACACCGATGATCGCAAGGATTACATTCTGCAACGGAGCGACGGGTCCGGGTCCGGCGGCCATAATATTCGTGGCAAATCCCATGAGAAGCGGGAGGGCGGAAAGTGAAATCGAGTATACAACCATGAGGACAATGATGATTACCATCTTCACCCGGTGTGGGGCAAGATACGCGACGAACCGTTTGACCGTAGGCAGGAAAGATACTGTATCACCCTTTGCTACCGGCGGCGGGGCAGCTCTCATTGTGCATCACCCCCGCCAAGAATCCCTCTCCCTAACTGGGAGTTGTAGATCTCCTTGTACTGGGGACTCGTCTGTAACAGTTCCTCGTGACGCCCGGTGGCGATGATCTCACCACTTTCCAGCAGGATGATCCTGTCTGCGGCTATGACAGTGCTGATACGTTGTGCGACCAATAGTTTTGTGACGCCGGAGAAGCGGCTGTTTACCGCATCCTGTATCCGTGCTTCGGTTGCGACATCGCAGGCGCTGGTGCTGTCATCAAGGATAATAATCCGTGGGTCTTTCGCGAGCGTCCGGGCGATACAGAGACGCTGCCGCTGCCCCCCGGAAAAGTTTGTCCCGTGGCGTGCGACGACATCATCGTATTTCTCCGGGATGTTTGCGACAAAACCCTCCGCGTCAGCATCGTGTGCTGAGAGTATCATGTTCTCATCGGTCTGGTCTTCGCTGCCAAACAAAATATTTTCCCGGATGGTGCCGGAGAAAAGGTTTGGCTGCTGGAGACTGATGCCGACAATTTCCCGTAACCGATCCTGCGGGATGTTCCGGATATCGGTCCCGTCAATCGTGATCCGCCCGCTCGTGACATCATAGAACCGTGGAATGAGCGATACGAGGGTCGATTTGCCGGAGCCGGTTGGTCCGAGAAAACCAATCGTCTCTCCCGGATGTGCTGCGAAACTGATGTTCTTTAACACCAGGGGTCCGGGTTTCCCATCATTTTCTACATAGCCGAAACTCACATCCTCAAAAACCAAGTTGCCTTTGACGGAAGCGGGATCGACATCTGTTGGTTTCTCGCTGTCCCTGACATCGGGGACTGCGTCGATGACCTCATAGATCCGGTGGAGTGAGGGACGGGCTGAAGTGATTGCCGGAAGAACGGTCCCAAGGATCATAAAAGGCATGATCATGAGGAAGAGATACCCGACCGAAGCGGTAACTTCACCGAGTGAAAAGCCGGTCCCTTTGAGGATCTCGGTTCCGCCAATATAGTAAATCGCACCAAGCGCTATGATGACTATAAAGATCAGTGTGGGGATCAGGTATGCGACTATATGCTGGGCTTTTAACGAGGCAGATTTTACTTCGCCGGCAACGGATGAGAACCGTTCGTTCTCAAGGTCCTGCCGGACAAACGCTTTCACCACACGGACGCCTGCCATGTTTTCCTGGAGCGCGCGGTTGAGTTCGTCAAATTTCTTTTGCCGCCGGTCGAAAAGCGGGATGACAATGACGAAGTAGAATGAGAGCAGGCAGGAGAAGATGATGAGGAGCACAATCATCAGCCAGATGAGAGCCGGTGTCCGGTATGCGATCAAGAGGATTGAGGTTATGAGCATGACAGGGACGAGCGGAAGGTTCAGGATTCCCTGCTGAACTGCGATCTTTATATTCTGGATATCAGTAGTGAGCCGGACGAGTAAATCACTGGGGCGGAACCGGTCAAGGTTGCCGAACGACAACGTCTGGATCTGGTTATAGGCATCAGTCCTGAGCGCATGTGCCGTCTGTTCTGAAAATCTGACTGCGATGGCCGTGTTCGCTATCTGGCAGACTGCTGCAAGGAGCGCGGCAAGGAACATGTATCCGCCAACGGATATGATGAGATTAAAGTTATTTTTCAAAATGCCGTCATTGATGAGTTCCTGTGAGAACGCGGGTATGGCCAGGGTGCCGATGGCTCCGCCAAGCGTAAGTAGAAGAGATACGGCAAGCCATTTCCAGTATCCTTTCCAGAGTTGAAAAATCCGCCAAAGGGTCACGTCAAGCTCAGTCCTTCCCGCCAGTGCATGGGTGAGAGATTTCATTAAAAGGGCTTAATGATTCCGCAGGAAAAATCCGGAAATTTTTTACGAGTGGGAAATTTCAAAAACCAAGGATGTGTCCCCATTCCCAAGGGAAAAAAGGTAGTTATCTGGTCACTGCAATGAGAGTTTCATTCTTTTTCATGAGTAGTCCGGCAACGATACTGATAATGCCATAACTCACACCGAAAATTCCGATAAGGATGACGACGACTAACGCACCCTTTGTTGGGAATGGTACTACCGCGATAAGCAAACCAAAGATTATTGCGATCACGCCGGCAATCCAGAGAAGGAAGCGGTATGGTGCACCCTTAATGGCTGCAGCAAAGATCACATCGGCGATCCCAGTCACGATAAGCCAGAGTGCCACGAGGAAGGTCATTAGAACGATGAGCCAGATCGGTGAGACAAAGATGAGGATTGCAATGATAACCCCGATGACCGAAAGGAGAAAAGTACCCCCCCGGTGGGGAGGCGGATGCTCAGATGAGATACTGAAACCGCCCATGATGATGCTGTTGTGTTAACGGGACTTAACGGAAATTATACCGCCGGAACACTTCAATGTTGAGTATTTAAACGTCCCGCAGATGCAACAGAACCTTTCTTTAAAAAACGTCCATTCTTATTTTTCCGCGCCCGGCTCCGCCTTCAACTTCTCCAGCACCCGGACCACGGTCCCCCCTTTTTCAAAAGATTCTTTCAACGCAGTGGGATGGTTTTTGATCCCGCGATACTCATCCATCCTGTTTGCGATGATGTTGTCATAGTACTCGAACCCCGTGCCGTTGAAGAACGCGGTGATGGTAGGGAACGCACCGTCAAACACGTTGTCCCACGAGAGCCCGGCTGTGGAGATAAAGAGCCCCTTGTGCTTTCGTATGTGATTGTTTGAAAAATAGAGTTTTTTTAAAATGAATTTTTGTGCCCAGAGATATTGCCCCCGGTCGATCAACCCTTTCAACTCTGCTGTAATGCCCATGCTGTAGATCGGGGAGGCAACCGCGATGCAGTCAGCGGCGAGAATTTTGTCAAAGAGCGTAATCGCATCGTCATGCACAATGCATTCCCCGGTCTTGTGGCAGGCATTGCAGCCCATGCAGGGCTTATAGTCGAGATCCCGTAATACCACCTTCTCTACCGATGCCCCGGCTGCCCGTGCACCGTCAAGAAAACTGTCAAGAAGTGTCTCCGTATTCCCGTGCCGGTGCGGGCTGCCCGAGATACCGAGGACGGTGACTGCCATCTCCTTTCACGCAGCCAGTCTCTTTTTGAGTTCTGCAATCACGGTCTTTCCCAGTTTTTGCGCATCTGATTGGGCAGTCGGATGAGATTCTATCGCGCCTTTCTCGTCAACACCGTTGATCATCAGGTAGCTGATATCCGCATCCCGGACCTCCGTCACATGGAAAAAACACTTGATTGACGGCACGGCAGCGTCAAAGACATAATCCCATTTCTGTCCCGCTGTCGCGAGGAACACGCCGAGGCGCTTCCCTTTCCGTTCCGGGGGGACAACCGGGAGTTTGAGCACGTATTTTCTCGAACGGAACACCTGTGCCCGGTCAACAAGCGCCTTCACCTGCGCACAGAGCCCGAGGCAGAAGATCGGTGAGGAGATGAGAATGCAGTCCGCAGCGATGATCTTGTCATGAACGATATCCATGCCGTCCCGCTGGACGCATTTGTTCAGCTTCTCGCACGCATTGCATCCCCTGCAGGGATTGATGTTGGCATCTGTAAGTGCGATCTTCTCGATTGCTACGTCAGGGTCGTCTCCCATCGATGCAAGCACCCAGTCTAGGAGCGTCTCGGAATTCCCGTGCCGGCGCGGGCTCCCCGCGAAGGCGAGGACGTTGATTGGCATAGATGAATCTTTGGAGACGCGTGGTGAAAAAAGATTGGATTCGTGAATTTCCCCATTCATCCCCCCGTCCCTTTTTCCAGAAACGTAAACGTCTGCGGTTGCAGTGTCTGGAGATCGACAACCACTGCCTGCGCCGGTGTCGGGTTCACGTTCATCTGCTTCTGGAACGAAGTCTGGGACTGCCACGTACCCGCATTGATGCCGAGCACCCCACGATAATTCATCAGCCCCGTTATATGGACATGCCCGGTATGAAGGATCTCCGGGAGCGGGTCGATAATCAGCCGGTCGTTTCTTCCTGCGGCGATCGGTGTCTTGCGCCCGTATGCCGGGGCGAGGTGCCGACGCTGGAGCATCTCCTGCATCATCGCCCCGCTCTCTGCGTACGATGCACCTGGGATCAGCCCGATCATGTCATCGATGGATCGCCCGTGATACATAAGTACACGGACGCCCTGCAGGTTTACAAGTGCCGGGTTCTCGACAAGCATGCAGTTATCCGGGAATTTACGGGTGAATACTTCCGGGATTACTGGCTGAGGCTCGGCGCCCCGCACCACATCGTGGTTACCAGGCGAGACGATGATCTTGATCCGGTGCGGGATGGCGTTTAGGAGTTCCCCGAACAGGTCGTACTGATCGAAGATGTTTTTTATCGTAATCTCGCTTTCCTGCCCGGGATAGATCCCGATGCCGTCCACAAGGTCGCCCGCGATCAGGAGATAGGAAATGTCAGAATCAGCAAGCCAGTCCGCGAACCGGTCCCAGCAGTCGGGAAGGAACGTGTTGCTTCCTACATGCACATCCGAGATAAACGCAGCTTTTCCCGGCTTCTCGCTCTTAAACGGGGTGTTGTCAATCCGGATATCCGGGCGGTACAGCGTGTCGGCGAAAAAGAGTTTTCCGTCATTGGAGAGTTTGCCCTTTACGCCAATCACCTCGTCAGGGATGATCCGTTCGGCATCGGTAAAGACCGGGCGGTCTTTACGGAAGAGCACCGTGATATTCGCGGAGGTGTCCTCGAGTTCGGCGATGCGGTGACCGTTTGTCGTTGTCTTTACTTCGGTCACCATCCCGATGACGGTACATTCCTCCTGCCGATACCGGGGAGCGCGCGTCAACCCCTCCATCGGCATCGCGCTGCACCGGCTCCGGATCATTCCCCCCAGACGGCTGAACCGGTCCCGGAAATAGAAGAGATAATCTGCAGTCCCGTTAATGCTTCCGGATGTGCCCGGGCTGCCGCTGATCACTTCAACCGACGGGTCGCATAAAAACCGGGTGCCATCCCGGGTGGCATTCATGCCGGGCAGGTGCCGGGACGAGACCACGATCGTCTCTTTTGGCACCTGCGCGATGATCCGCTCGATAAGAGCCGGATCGTCCTCTTCCTGTATGTACCGCACCACGTCGGGATGCACCTGCAGATTCGTCTCAAGGAACCGGAGGGTGATCTGCCGGGCATCAAGCATGGTTAGTATATTGCTCACCGGGAAAATATAGCGTTGTATCCTGCCATCGTTCCTAACGGGTTTTTGCGGCCTCGCCCCTTTTTCACTGGTACCAATAGACAGGAGAGATCCACAGAGCATGCGGGATCCAGGTGCAGATGCCGGGTGAATCCTTTGATATCGTTAGCCGGCAGACATTGTTCACCTAACCGGGTGTGGCGGGACTAAAAATGGTATATGATACAATCCAGGTGTTTACTCTCGCCTTTGCCCTTGGTCTTACGGGAGCGCTTGCACCGGGCCCGACGTTTGTCGCCACCGTCAACGCCTCGCTCTCGGGCGGGTGGATCACCGGGCCCAAAGTGACGCTTGGGCACATGCTCGCGGAGATTGTCATTTTCGTTCTGATCGTCTTTGGGCTTGCAGCAGTTGCCCTCCCCTATGCACAGGTGATCACGGTCATCGGCGGGATTGCGCTTATCGCATTCGGGATACTTACTTTGAGCGGGAGTAAGGAAGCATCGATACAGCACACACCGGTCAAAATCGTAGCAAACCCGTATCTCGCGGGACTTGTCACGAGTATAGCAAACCCATATTTCTGGCTCTGGTGGCTCTCGATCGGGAGCGCGATGGTGATTGCCGGGCTGGAGGGCGGGATCTTTCTCGCAGGTCTGTTCATGGCGGGACACTGGTGTGCCGACCTCGCGTGGTACACGCTCGTCTCGTCTGGGATCTCGCGGGGCACGGTATTCCTCTCCGACCGGACATACCAGATTATCATGGCGCTCTGCGGGGTCTTTCTGGTAATCTTTGGCGCGTATTACCTCTCGACCATAGTTGTGCCGAAATAAGCTGCCAAAGGATGCGGTATATTAACAAAAAAATCCAATACAGAGCGCGAAGACATGGCAGATACCACTAAACCCCGGGATATTCGCACAATGATCGCGAGTTTCCGGACGAGCGAGCACTGGGCGGTCTCCCTAGCTCGGGACATCCTCTGGATGGTGGCGGTTGTCGGAGGTATTGCACTTGCCCTGTACCTTATCTGCGGGACATGGCCTGCCGTTGTCACCATCGAGTCCGGGAGCATGACGCCCCACATGAACGTCGGGGATCTCGTTATCGTTGTAGCGCCGGACCGGTTCGGGGAACTCCAGACATGGGAACAGGGGAATGCGAGTGGTTATAGAAAATACGACGATTACGGGGATGTGATCATCTATCGCCCGAACGGCATCACCGATTTCTGGGCGTTGATTGGGGTGCTCCCCCTGTCAAAACAGCACCCGATCATTCACCGGGCGATGACATGGGTGGATGCCGGAGAACCGCTTTCCTTGTACCTGAATATCTACCGCGGGAACGCGACACCAACCGCGTATGTCCCGCTTGTGATCAGCAATACGACTATATCCGGGTACCGGGCCCTATACCCAGAACATGCGAACCCGCCAGCAAACCTCACACCGGGCGCACGTGATATCCCGATCCGGATACCTGCCGAGCGGGTTGTCCTGCTATCCGTCTTCAATACGCCCGGCGCAGGATATATTCTTGATACCGGCACCACAACATCGCACGGCGGCTACATTTCAAAGGGTGACAACAACCCGGCAAGTGACCAGGGATACCTGTCCGTCCCCGGCGCAGGAGAGATAGAACCTACAGAAAAGGAATGGGTGATCGGAAAAGCCCTCTTCACTATCCCGCTCGTCGGGCTGCTCCCGCTCCATATCGTGGAAGTGATCATCGTGATCGTTGTCATCATGGTGATCCATGAACTGTACCTGCGGCGAAAAACGAGTAAGCCGGAAAAAACGCAGAAGAAGACCGTGAAGAAGCGGTGGTAACACATTTGGCGCATTCCGGCATTCCAACCCTCCTCCCTGATGTGCTCGGAGGGCACCGGCTCACGGAACCGGAAGCGCTCCGCATAATGAATGCACAGGGGCAGGATGTCTTTAGGATCCACCTGCACGCGTTCAGATACATCCAGGACGAAACGCACGGGTTTACGGAATTTATCCCGATGGCATTCATCCACGCCAACACCCCGCTGTACCAGCTGGGGATCGCCCGTGCAGGTTCAACCGGTCGTGAAGATATCCTGATGCTTGCTGTCTCCCGGCCGTTCCTCGACAATTTCAAAAATATTCAGGTCTCGTGGGGAAAACTCGGTATCAAGATGACGCAGGTTGCGCTCCTGTGCGGCGGCAACGATCTCGCCGGCACCATGTTCACCGATGATGTCTCTCTCGATGCGGGAGCGAGTGACGCAGGTTACCTTGGCCCGGCAGTCATGGAGCACATCGTGTCAGACATCGGACGGACGCTCCGGCAGAGGACGACGCTCTATGAGCTTACCTGAAACACCAAAAAAAGGATTCCGAAATATTTGGGGGAGAGGCTCGCGCCGGCGTATTAAAGGTTCAGAGGCGCTCCAGCGCCTGCCTGCCGGTCATGCCGTTTTTAATCCCGCGCCCCAACGCAGAGCGGTTCGCCTCTTTTACGATCCCGGTCAGGATATCATCAGTATCCATAATCGATGGCCCGATTGCGGGGCGCACCTTTGCTGCGGGATAACTGAACGAGTCGAGTGCCGCAACGTCGATCGCTCCGCATCCCACCATCCCCTTGTCCGTCATCACGGCGACAAGGTTCGCAGGACCGAGCGGGATGACAAAGCCTTCTGCCTCTTTTGTGGTCAGTTGAACCTTTACCTGTTTCATAACGCTCCTTTACTGATGGTTGGCGTCAGGGGATAATAAGTGTGCGGCACGCAGAACGATAGTTTTACGTTATCCATGACACACTGTAGCACACACAAAGGAAACAGTACGGAGAACCATGGACGGGAACCTTCAGAATCTGCTATCAGATGTACAAGCCGGTCACCGGCTCAGTGACGACGATGCGCTGCGATTATTCCGGGTGAATAACCGGGATGTGTGGGACATTGCATGTGCTGCGGACGAGATGCGGGAGCGGCGGGTTGGCAATGCTGTCACGTATGTCAGGAACCAGAACATCAATGTGACAAACCTGTGCGTGAATGCCTGCGGGTTCTGCGGTTTTTCAAAAAAGCCCGGCGATGACGGTATTTATTTTTATGACCGTGACGCGATCCGGAAAAAAGCCGCGCTTGCAAAATCCCGGAACGTTACCGAGATCTGCACGGTGAGCGGGTTGCACCCGTCATTTACCGCGCAGTCCTATGTGGACGTCTACCGCTGGATCCACGAGGCGGCGCCGGGTGTCCACCTCCATGCGAGCAACCCGATGGAGGTTGCGTATGCAGCAAAGAAGAGCGGCATGTCCACGCGGGAAGTGCTCGGTATGATGAAGGATGCGGGTCTCTCATCCATGTGCGGAACTGCGGCGGAGATCCTTGTGGACGAGGTCAGGAATAATATCTGTCCACAGAAGATTCCGACTGCGGAATGGGTGCGTATCATACGGGAAGCGCATGGTCTCGGCATTCCGACAACTGCTACCATTATGTACGGGCACTGTGAGACTGACGAGCACCGGGTGCGCCACCTGGCAATCCTTCGTGAGATCCAGGATGAGACCCACGGCTTTTCCGAGTTTGTCCCGCTCTCGTTCATCCACATGAACACACCCATTTACCAGAAAGGGCAGGCACGGGCGGGAGCTACGGGCAGGGAAGACCTCCTGATGGTCGCCGTAGCCCGGCTCTATCTCGATGATTTCAAAAACATCCAGGTTTCCTGGGTAAAAGAGGGGATCAAGATGGCGCAGATGGGACTTCTTGCCGGTGCGAACGATCTGGGAGGCACGATGTTCGAGGAGAGCATCTCAAAAGGAGCGGGAGCGACAAACACCGATTACCTCGATCCTGCGGAGATGCAGCGGGTGGCGGAAGATATCGGCAGGACCCTCGTGCGCAGGACGACGCTGTACGAACTGTGCTAAAAAAGATTTTCCGGTATTTTTCTGGAAATCCTGAAGGTTTTTTCTGATGATCGTTTCCTGTGGTTTTTTTCACGGTGGGGTTACCGGCGATTACAATCTCGCTTGTTTAATCGTGGTTCGGGTGTAACAGGCGCACAATCTTGTCGCCAACCTTCTGTGCCTTACGCACTGCTTCCTCATCGTTCATGACTGCGCCCTCTTCGTAGCCCGATCCTTTCACCGATCCCAGCGACGAGAACTCGTGGGAACTTAAAAATCCCTCGATCGTCTGGATAGTGCGGTTTGCACCTTTCTGTGCCTGCACCGCGACGGCGACACCTCTCCTGCCCGCAAGTTTACGGTCATGGTACAGCGAATACGTTCGATCGATAAAATTTTTCAGGTGCCCGCAGACGTCGTAGTAATAGGTGGGCGAGCCGATGACAAGCACCTCGCAGTCCAGTATCTCCTGCACAATTGCGCCCCAGTCATCCTTCTCGACGACGCACCACTTCTTCTCCTTGCACTTCTCACACCCGAGGCAGGGGAGGATTTTCTTCCCGGCAAGGGAGATGAATTTCGTCTCCACGCCCGCTTCTTCACAGCGTTTGAGGATCACCCTGATGAGCTGTGCGGTGTTGCCGTCCTTACGCATGCTTCCCGATAACCCGAGCACTTTCATATGTTACCCTTCACTTAATGGGTTATCATAGTTTTGATTGTGGGGAGAAGACCGAGCATCCCAAACGCTGCGACAATCTCCTCTTTTGGATCATGATGCCGGTACAGGAGATGGGACGTGCAGGAACAATCGCTGCACCCGAAATTTCTGACACCATCCCCGCCAAGAGCGTCTGCAAGCCGGCATTCAAGGCGCTCCGTGGTCGGGGCAGAGACTGCATACACGAGTGAGAACCGGGGATCCGTGAGGATATAATCCACGTGCCATTTCGGGCGTTTTTTCACGGCGCACGCGAGCCGGCAATGCCGATCGAGCCGTTTCAGCCCCCCGCTTCCCAGCGCAGAACCGATGTAGATATGAAACCCTGCCGGAAACGCAACTGTCCCGAGAGCCCCGACAACCGTTGTGCAGTCAGGGTGGCGAAAGACGAGGCAGTAAATCCCTTTATCCATACCCGCTCTTCATCAGGCTTGTTGCCGCTGCAATGTGTAGTCTTCCCCCGCTGTCAACCGGCTCGCCGTGCCCCGGGTAGAGCCCCTCGACATCAAGCGCTGAGAGCCGTTCGAGAGACCGGGCGAGATCCTGCCGGCTCCCACCGAAAAAGTCGTAGCGTCCGAACGCACCGTCAGTGAAAACGGTATCGCCGCTGATCAGCACTTTTTCCCGTTCTGAATAGAGGCAGATGCTGCCCGGTGTGTGCCCGGGCGTGTGCAGGACGAGGAGGTCCCCGATCGTGTCCCCTTCCGCAAGCACGATATCCGGCGCGATACCGGGTGAACGGGCGCCAAAATGCATCGAGAGGCTTCGCGTCTCGTCAATGAGTCCCGCTACGTCGTTTTTGTGGATCGCAACTTTAGCCTTGCACAGGTGGGCGATCTCTTTTACATGGGCGGTATGGTCAAAGTGGCAGTGTGTGAGAACAACCGTATCAATATGGTCTTTGTACGGTTTTACCGCCATGGGTGTCACGCCCGCATCGACAAGGACACTCCCGTAAATATATGCATTCGCAAAGAGATCGCCCTCGGAAATCCACTGGACTGGCATGCACAATAATAAGGATTCCCGACAGATGTTTCTTATGGATTCGCTCATCCGCAGGTGCAGCAGCACCGTACCGGCAGAAGTGGTGGCGGCAGCACGAGCGGAGGGCATGGAACCGGCGCAGGTGGCACGGGGAGTGGCAGCCGGACGCATTGTCATCCCGTACAACCCGGCACGGGAGCACCGTCTCTGTGCGATTGGCGAAGGGTGTCTTGTAAAAATAAACGTAAACGTCGGCACGTCCGGCTCCCGGTGCGATCCGGCACTGGAAGAGGAGAAAGCCCGCGCAGCACTTGACAACGGCGCCGATGCGCTGATGGATCTTTCCACCGGGGGAGATCTTGTCGCTATCCGGAAAAAAATACTCGCTCTCGATACGACTGTCGGCACGGTGCCGATTTATGAAGCGGTGCGCCGGGCGGGAAATGCGGTTGACGTGGATGCGGATCTGCTCTTCTCCGTGATACGGGACCACTGCCGGCAGGGCGTGGATTTTTTAACGCTCCACTGTGGCGTGAACCGGCAGGTACTCGCGGCGCTCAAGGCTGACCCCCGGGTGATGGGTGTCGTGAGCCGGGGCGGGGCGTTCCACTGCATGATGATGGTGCAGCGGGATGAGGAGAACCCGCTCTATGCCGAGTTCGATTACCTCCTGGAGATCCTTGCAGAGCACGATGTGACGATAAGCCTTGGCGACGGGATGCGCCCCGGTTGTTTACAGGATGCAGAAAAGCTCGCAAAGACTGTGGAGTACGTGAATCTCGGTACCCTTGCGAACCGGGCACTCCATGCCGGGGTCCAGCGAATGATTGAAGGGCCCGGGCATATACCGCTCGACCAGATTGGGTACAATGTCCGGACGATCAAGGAAGTGACTGACCATGCCCCCCTCTACCTGCTCGGACCGATTGTTACCGATATCGCGCCGGGCTACGACCACGTCGTCTCTGCAATTGGGGGAGCGGTTGCGTGCCAGAACGGGGCGGATTTCCTCTGCATGGTGTCGCCGAGCGAGCACCTTGCACTCCCGGATGTGAAGGACATTATCGAGGGTACCCGTATCACAAAGATCGCCGCCCATATCGGGGACACTGTCCGCCGCCCGGAAGGGTATAGAATGGAGCGCGAAGTGGAGATGGCGGACGCCAGGCACCGGCTTGACTGGGACAAGCAGTTCCGCCTTGCCCTGTTTGCCGATCCGGCACGATGCATACACGAACGGGACGGTGACACGGAGACGTGCTCGATGTGCGGCGATCTCTGTGCGGTGAAGATGGTCAGGGAGTTGTTTGAAGGGCTGGAGAAGAAAGAATAAGTGCGATTCTCTATCTCGTTACAGTTTAAACGCTTCCCTTTTTTGTGAATGCGTTAATATTCTGACCACCTACAGTTTGTCATACGAGTGATACGACAATGAATATTAACGAATTGCTCGAAGAGTCTCGCGGCGGGATCCTCGCACTCGCGAAGAAGCACGGGATCATCGGCATGACCATCACTGGATCTGACGACGGGTGTGAAGTGTTTGACAATGGGGCATTCGAGTTTCTGGTTGAGTTTGCCCCGGATGCTTCGCGCTCCACCCGTGAAGAATTCCAGCGGGAACTTTTGGGATTGCTCGGGCGTTACGTGGAGCTGGCATCAGCAGAAGACCTTGATGGTCACCTCCGGCGCATCATCATAAAAGAATCCATTCCCGAATAAGATCGGAGCGGGACCGGCTCAATGATACACCGGGAGCGATCCAGTGTCTCCATGAAAAACCACCGGAAACAAAAGCAGCGCTTAAATAATCCCGGGATGATTTCATCATACACCCGGAACATGATTGAGAGAGGAAGGTGACCTGTATGACTGGACGAACGGTAAAAACAGGAAATCGCATATTCATATTTAAGGTGATCCAGAGCAACCATACGGGCAATGTACGGGGGCTCCCTTACCGCGTGCTTGCTATCCCGGAAGATTTCACCCTCCACCAGTTTGCCACCTCAATCCTCGCAAGTTTCGATTTTGATTGCGACCATGCGTTTGGGTTCTACAACAATCTCACTCACTACAGTCATTCGGACGAGGGTTATGAGATCTTTTCTGATGACGAAATGGGATCCGGAAGCGATTATCCCGGCGTAAAAAAGACAAATGTGAACACCGTGTTCACCGCAATCAAAAAGAAGATGCTCTTTTTATTCGATTACGGGGACGAATGGTATTTCCGCGTTGAACTCACGGGTATTGAACCTGCCGGAGACGGGGAATCGCGTGCCGTATGTGTGAAATCTGTCGGAAAAGCACGCCCGCAATATGAAGGTCCGGATACTGAAGGGAGACAAGATGCAGCACCCTGCCTTCTGAAAGAAGATGGCGAGGAATAAGAACATTTGTTAAGGGTATTAAACAGTCCCGGGTGTCTTTTGACCGGGCAGGTTTCCGATATCCGGTAGCTGATCATATCAGGCAATCTACCGTCGGTGATCTTTAATCATCGCGATGATACCCGAATCATGTGCCGGAGATCAAAATAAAAGGGATTATACCTCTGCGGTGACTGGTACTATTTACGGTTTCACAATCCTGAATGATGGCATTAACTGGATAAAAAATGATGACCTATGAAGATCACGCGTCTCTACACTGGCACGGACAACCATTCATATTTTGAAGATATTGAAATTCCGATTGAATCCAAAGGACCATTGGGATGTTTTTCCGAGCCGATCGGTGCGAAGGCGGTATTTTTCCGGGAGATCCCACCCGGGTACGAGTACACCTGGCACACAGTTGTCTGCCGGGAGTACGTGGTGACCATCGAAGGGCAGGCAGAGATCGAGGCAGGTAACGGCGAGAAACGAAGGTTTGGCAGAGGGGATGTGCTTCTTGCTGAAGACGTCACAGGCATGGGTCACAGGACCCGGGCGATTGGGGGAAAACCCTGGCGGCAGATTTTTGTGACGCTGCCGTAGGGTCTGGCAACTGGCTGGCGTTTGAGGGGTAAACGGAATTTAACGGAATGAAAGGGGAGGCGTGAAGCGCGAAAAACGTCTTATCCTGAAGTTACTGTCCATGCTCCCGTTATGACCTGGTTATCCCAGATAAAAAAAAGTGGTCCACCGGAAGAACCTTTCAGGGTACAGAGAACGTGATCTCAAAGGTATTGATTGTCCTGTTGACCG
>Ga0315279_10005601_pt1 | contig 16221 bp, 27 predicted proteins | sample YL17G06_20_MG_FD_203694 | JGI IMG/M metagenome (GOLD analysis project Ga0315279, IMG submission 203694) | Sediment microbial communities from Yellowstone Lake, YNP, Wyoming, USA - YL17G06_20 | ecosystem: Environmental > Aquatic > Freshwater > Lake > Sediment | place: USA: Wyoming | collected...
GCCCGGAGCCCAGCGGCCTAGTGGAATTGGCGAAGGCGATCCCGTCGGCGCTCGAGAAACTTCCCGCCGTGCTCAGCCAGATCCGCGAGATGCGCGGACCCGCCGCCGCGCCTCAGCCCACGCTTACCGGCGCCACGCGGCCTGCCGCGCCGGTGATGACTCCCGCTCCCGCTGGCGCGCCCACTTCCGTAGCCGCCGGTTCCCCGCCGCAAGCTCCGATGCCAGCCAATCCCGGCGAAATGCTTGGCGAATATATTCGCACGCGCATCGTCGAACTCTTTCAGGACAACACCCCTGGCGATGCTGTAGCGGAATGGCTCGATATGTCGCAACCGAACTTTGCCGGACAGCTTGGCGCGCGGTCGCCCGAAATTCTGATCGGCAGCGTGATTCCCAAAGACCCGATTTTGCAGGTGATGGCCGGCGACCCCCGCTTGCCGAAATTCGTTGCGGCGTTTTTGGATTATTTCAAGCCGGAAGCTGCGCCCGGTGGACCTGTACCCGTGGGGAAGAAAGCGAATTAACAGACAGGGGTAAGGTGTTAGGGAAGGAAGAATTCCTACGCTGGCACGGGATTGTACCCGTACAGTGCAAACTGGATTGATTTTGAAATCTTCCGGTCGGCCTCCTCTGTCCGTCGGATGGTTAATTCGACCTTAGAGTTGCGAGCAAGGAACATTGGCTTCACAAACTTCATTGGATTTCGTGCCGATAATAGCTGGTGGGAGAAGATTGCAAACCGCTCTTTCCCGTCAATGAACAGACGAATGTGAAGTGGCGGCGTACCTGGTCTGTCGATTGAAACGCACCCAGCAACATGAACCCAAATAAAATCCCTTCCCATTATAAACAGCTCACGATGAATCTGCCGGGCGCCTTTCCTGATCCGTGCGTTTAATTGATACATGTAGGGAATTCTAAAAGTTCTGACTGTCCCAGAGCGAGCAGCCAATTTCTTTGTTTTCATCGCCCCCCTGCCCTTTTTCTTGCGGACTGTTGCTCTTCCAAAGTGCAAAAGCACTCAAACACCCGGTCGATTTCGGCTGTCACGTCGGCGGGCGGCCGGACGATTCCCTTCCGTAGCACAAGCAACGCCAGTTCACTTACCGATGTTGGAAATTTCCCATTATCTGCCACCTTCGGATGTTGAACAAACATGAAGGTGTATCCCGTGGCCGAAGGCACCACGAAATTGACCGGCTGTCCTGCCCGCACTGAATAGAGCGCCAGCGGCGGAGATCCCTGCTGGAATCGTTCGGCGTTGGCGGGATCGAGCACGTCAAAGGTGACTTCATCGGCTGGCGAAGCGTTGAACCGGCCTTGCAGTGAAACGCGCACGGTCACAGGGAGCGCTTGCGGCGGAACCGTCCAGGAATCACCCGGCACCAACTTGAAAGAATTATAGACTTCCCTTCTGCGCAGCACTGTCCGCCAGGCACGCGACTGCGCCGGTCCCGCCATCTTCCGCATGAAGGCTTGGTCGCTCGCCGTCTCGCCTGGCATCCTAAATCTCGACATCACAAATAGCATTGCTACCGCCGTCAAGATTCCAAATAAGACTATCCCACGTTTGCTCATTTGAGTTTCCGCCTTTAGCCTTCACACTTCATCCTTTACCCTTTCTCTGACACTTCCGGCACACTCCGCTCTTATTCGCCACTCCCAGCCTTGCCTTGCATCGTTTGCAGCGTTTCTTCCCGCGCAGCGACCGCCGCGCCTTGGCGAGATTCTTGCGCACGGCCTGGCGCTTGGCGTGAGTGCGCGCCTTGCCGCCTTTGCGCCCGCCTTTCGCCCCGATCTTCGCCAGATAATTGTGAATCGCCTTTGTTCCCATTGTCTCACGCCGTCATGCCCGCGAAAGCGGGCATCCAGTAGATTCCCGCCTTCGTGGGAATGACATTAGTATAGAAAAGCGGCTTTATGGCTGTCAAGGCTAGTATTCCGGCGGCGTGTCTGACTAGGAATGTATTTTCATTCTAGCCGCAAATAACTCTTGACAACAGTAAAGCCGCATTATAATATGGGCACGCTAGAGTGAAGGAGGAAGAGATGACAGCAATCCCAGACAGATTTCAAGTGCTCGACCCTACGCTGGAAGAGTTAATTGAGAGCTATCCGACCAAAAAGCAAGCCTTTGACCGCGCTCGAATCGAAAGCCAACGCCGCGGCTATCCGCTCCGAGTGTTTGATCTTATGGCCCAGGTCGGCAAAACTCATTTATGGGCCGTACAAGATTGGGCATGGACAAGACTCGAAACGAAGTTGCAAGGCGGTGCGCGATGAACAATGTCAGACAACTGATGGCGCCCTTTCCCACGCGGCGCAAAAGAAGGACGAAGTACGAACGACGAAGTACAAAGGACGAACGGCAAGCCACGATCACTTACCCGACTCCCCTCACGGAGAAGTACCGCCCGGCGGGGATCTCGGAATTCCTTTCCCTTGACCGCCCCAAGCGCGTCTTAGCGAAATTCGCGCAAGCGCCCCGCGCTGCGGCATTCGTTTTTGTCGGCCCGCCAGGAACGGGCAAGACGACAATGGCGCAAGCGCTCGCCAAGACTCTTGGCGCGGAGCTGCATCATATCGCTTCGCAGAAGGCGGACGTGGCCGCTATCGACGCGGTAGTGACTCGCTGTCATTACGTGCCCATGTTTGGCGCGGACGGCTGGCACGTTGTCTTGATTGACGAAGCTGATAAGATGTCCTCAGCGGCGGAGCTGGCATTGCTCAGTCCACTCGATTCGACAGCGCCCGTGCCGAACACGATCTTTATCTTTACCTGTAACGACACGAAGGGATTCGAACGCCGCTTTCTCTCCAGGTGCATTGTTCTGGAATTCAGCACGAAGGATCTGAATGGCGACTTGACGGCGTTCTTGCGTCGCGTGTGGCAGCGCGAGGCCCCGGACGATGCCCGCGTACCCGACCTGGACCTGATTGCTCACGATGCCGAAGGCAACGTGCGGGATGCGCTGAATAAATTGGATCTTGAATTACTGGCCGCGTGAGCGGCGGAAAGGCCCGGCCATGAAAATGCCTCTCGCTCGAATCCTTGCGGCAGCGAAGAAGATGCCAGGATATTATGATTTCCAGCATGATAAGAGCCGTCTATCACAAAGCGAATATCTCGATGTTGTCTTTGACGACCCAAACAACGAGGCTGGGCGCAATTTCAAATTCCGCTATTCATCTCACGAAATGAGACCGACGTATGGGGCCAAGCGGGGCTATGCCGGCTTTGAAGTTGGCACTCATCAAGATGCGGATGGTGACTGGAAGGCAGCGGTGGACTGGCTTGCGCGCCAAGTTGCCAAATTACAGTAGCCGATTCAATCGGAGTAATCTGCGTAATCTGCGGATAAAGGTTTGAACGATGGAAAACTGCGAATCATGCGGGAAGTCGGTCGGGGAACTCTACCAGCGCAATACCGACCGGAAATACGTCTGTTTCGATTGCCTGCCGGCGAAGCAAGTTGACCAATATCCCGGCTGGCGCGAGCGTGAAGCCTTGAAGCGCCGCCGCTCGACTCAAGCCCGCGAGAACTTTGCAACGGCCAAATCAGGATCGCTCTTTGACTCTTAACTTTCAACCCCGGCCCGTTCCCAAGCGGAAGCGCCGGGGCGGGCTCTCAACTCTCGACCGTTCTTCCGGGGCTCGGGGAACGTGTGAAGCCTGCCGCGTCCGTCTCAGGACCGCTTCCTTCACTCTAGCAGCGTTCCCCGGCCCCCAGGAGAACAGTTGCAAGTGGACAGTGGCAAGTGGCAAGCAAAAATAGTTCTTGACAAGCAATGAAACGCATGGCATAACACGCGCGATGCAAAGAACTCGCACCTACATCAACGTGGAAGTCTCGAAGGCTTTGAAGCATAAATTGCGGGCCATCGCCCGGCGCGAACGCCGCACCTTGACCGAGATCGCCCGCTTTGCGCTCGAAGAGCGCGCCCGGAACGGCTCGAATTCTGCGGGTTCCACCGCCCCGCCTACCGTCGGATAGGTATATTATGTTAACCTGCCGATGGTGACGGGCCGGTAAACGGTAGCAAGCAAAGAAGCACTTGACTTCGGGGAATCAGCCGATTGCAGTCCCCGGAGGAACCGACCCATGACCATACAGGAAACTTCGCTCTCAACCTCTCCAGAAGTTCTTGAAACCCAAGGCATTAGAAAGAATCACATGGTCACTTTCACTTTCAAGTTCTCAGGGCAAGACGTCTACGACCTGCTGTTGCTTTTGGAAGAATCGGCCCGGCTTGAGACGGTGAACTATGCCAAGGTGCGCGCCTTCGTGCTGGCGGCCGAGACGATCCGCGAGCAGGCGAAGGCGCAGGGATTTTGAAGGCAGGAGTCAGGATTCAGGAGTCAGGCATGAGAAACCGCATCATCGCGTATCTGCTGATTGCCGTGTTTGTTTTGACGATCTGGGCGCACGTGATGATTGCCCGCGAGCACGCGGCCACCGCCCAAGCCTACGCCGACGCGACGGAAGCCCTGTACGCGGCCCGCGTTCAAAGTCTCCGCGCCCACGCCATGCTGACCGAGGCGCGCGAGACGTACCGTGATGCGCTGGAGGGTTGCGCGCAAAGCAGGAGCCAGGATTCAGGAGTCAGGATTCAGAATTTCCGAAACCTGCGGAGGGCGAGCCGATGAGTCTGCGGCATCTGCGCAATCTGCGGATCGCTATTTCCTGCCAACGTCCGGGCTGGCCGAACGGTCCCGAAGATCCCGGCGAGGAAGAGGACGACGGAGAAGTGAGGCCGGTCGGGTAGCTGGCAGGTGGTAGGTGGCATATGGGGAACGGCGAAAAGGCGCACGACATCGTTTCGGTGCTCATCTTGATCGTGTTGGCAGGCCTGGCCGCAGGATTGACAGTTGCGGCAGTGATTGAGTTAGCGAGGTAGGTGGTAGATGGCAGGTGGCAGATGGGGAACCCCCACATACCACATTCGACCTACCACCTACCGCTTCATCCGATGAAGCTCACACAAGAACAACTCGCCTTCATTCGCCAGCACGGGCTCACGCGCTGCCCGCCGTCGCCGGAGATCCGGCCGTTTTGGGGCTATGCGCACCACGGCAGGGGCGGGCCGTACTTCCCTACTCCGACCGAAGGCGACATCCTGCGCGCCATGACGCGATTCGAGTTGGCCGTTTGGCGACCACCGATGCTAGGCGCGCGCCCGATGTCGAGGGCACGCAAGAACGGGAACGGCAAACCGCGAGCGCACTGAGAAAAGCAGTTAAGAATTGAGAGTTAGAAGTTGAAAGTTGAAAAACAATCCGGCTCTGAACTCTTAACTTTGAACTTTGAACGTTCTCCCGACTGCATTGCCGACTTGCTGGGACCGAAGGCGCGGGAGCGCGGCTGCTTTTGTCCCTGCGCAAAATGCGCGGCGGAAAATCAAAAGGAAAAAGTAAAAGGGCAAAAGGCAAAAATGGCGCTGGATCGGAAAAGCCTCGCGGCCGGAGACAAAGAGAACGATGAAGTTTGACTCTCAACTTTCAACTCTTACCTTTGAACTGTTTCCGCCATTCAGCTCCGCTTCCGGCAGCACGACCCAAGCTGAAAGCGGGTGCAAGACGAGTGTAACTAGCGCAAGACCCCGGCCCTGGAAAGCGCAGAGTGACGCAGTGTATTCCCAACTTGAAGCACCGGGGGCGGGGCTGAGGGGCGGAAATTAGAACAGTGGTAAGTGACAAGTGGCGAGTGACAAGTGAAAAGAATTCGTAGCTATTGCAAAAAAGACATGGGCGAGAAGTGCGGCGAGTGTGGATCGCTGCATCTTGTAATCTTAAACCCGTTCAATCTTTGGATGGGCACCGACGTTTCGTACCACTGCCGCGACTGCAACAACATTTGGAAGGAAGGCACGGACGGCGTGTCGCACGGCGCCTGCGATCCGGCCTGCCCCGCAGCCGTGGCTTTCAACTCTCAACTTTCAACTCTTAACCCTTAACTGGAGTCGTCATCATGGACAACGAACTAATTCGCAAGGCGGCAGAGGCGATACACGTCGTAAGCGAAAGGCATATGGGGGAACCGAACTGTTTTCAATGGCGCGTTGGCGACCTATTTTCCAACCTTCCCAAACGCCGACAAGAACAAATGTGCGAAGTGGCCGAAGCCGCGCTGAAAGTTTTCCTTGAGCATACGCGCGCACAGCCGCGGGAGCAGGTGCCACCGAAGTGCCCCGACTGCGGGGCCATGATGCTCCCGAGCATGAAGATCGGTCGTTATATGTGTCCAAGCTGCGGGAAGGTTCAAGACGGGTAGCAACGAGCGTCTGCCCGAGTTGCGGAGCGACGCGGAGTAGCTAGTCCGCAGATTACGCAGATCGCGCAGAGGTAAAGAACTTGAATCCTGAATCTGAGAAATCGGCGGAATCTGTGGATAGCCACCCATGAACATCCACTTAGGCTATGAAGTCGGCACGGGCAAGGCAGTCGAGATCCCGCTGCGGCACCTGGCGGTGACCGGCCAAACCCAGGAATCGGGCAAGACGACGACGCTCGAAGCCTTGATTTACCGCTCCAAGCTGCGCGCCGTCGCCTTCCTCACCAAGCGCGGCGAAGCGAGTTTCCACCGCGCCCGGCGCATCCTTCCCTACTTCCGCGAGCGTTGCGACTGGCAATTTGTGCGCTCGATTCTGGAAGCCACGATGCGCCAGGGAATGAAATTTCAGACCAGTTGGATCGTCAAGCTCTGCGAGGCGCGGACCTCGGGCAAAGAGAAGTGGCCCGCGCCGAAGTGTCTGGCCGACGTCCGCCGCAACGTCTCGCTGGCACTCGAAACCGCCCGCGGCTTGAATGAATCCGTCTACACCGAGTTGGGCGCTTACCTCGACATCGTGCTCCCACAGATTGATGCCCTGCCCCGCGCCGGCAAAGTCGAGCTGGAGCCCGGCATCAACGTCATGGACCTGACCAGCTACTCGATGGAGATGCAGGGGCTCGTGATCCGCTCGGTGCTCGAATGGGTGCACGAACGCGAGGCTGGAGTCATCACCATCATCCCCGAAGCGTGGGAATTCATCCCGCAAGACCGCGGCTCGCCCGTGCTGCTGGCGGCGCAACTGCTCACCCGGCAGGGCGCGGGGCTCAAGAATTTCGTCTGGATTGATTCCCAGGACATCGCCGGCGTCCACAAAACCATGCTGCGCTCGGTGGGCGTGTGGATCTTCGGCGTGCAGCGCGAGATTCGGGAAGTCAAGCGCACGCTCGAACATATCCCCGTCGGCTCGCCCATGCCCAAGGCGCGGGATATTATGACTCTGCATAAGGGTGAATTCTTCGTGTGCTACGAAGAGCGCATGGTGAAGGCATACGTCATGCCGTACTGGTTGCCGGAAGTCGAAGCGCGCGCCATCGCGCTGGGTGAATCGTCGGTCGAGAAGGTGGCGCAGTTCAAGCCCACGGGCAGAGCCTGGGAGTCGGCAGTCGGGAGTCGGGAGCCCGCCAGTGGGCGGGTCCGTCCCGCTGACGGATCGGCGGGCGGCAGGCGGCAGTCAGAAGATCAAGCGCTTAACCGCATCGCCGACGCGCGGCGCAACGAGCCGTGCTATCCCATCGAGCGGCTGCTGGAGGCGAATCCCGAAGTCGAGGAGGATGCAGTGTGGAAAGAAAAGTACGAACAGGAGTGCCAGCGGGTCCAATTCCTGCAAGACCAGGTGAAGGATCTCACGGCGGCAATCGAGGGACTTAAGAAGGCGGCGAAGGCAAAGCCCGTTGCCAGCGTGGATTCCCGCGTTCGCGGGAATGACAAACCCTCCGTCATGCCCGCGCAGGCGGGCATCCATCCGACTCCCGACTGCCAACTGCCGACTGCCGACTTGAATGGTTTCTATTCTGCCTTCAAAGCCCGCCTGCTCGCCGATCCCCAAGTGCTCGACGTGCTGGCGGAGCGGCCGGAAATCGAAGTCCGCGTGATTCGCCCGACCGTCCAGGTGGACGGCGCATCGCTCAAAGGCCGCATCGCGGGACTGATTTCCGAAGGCTGGTTTGGGCAGCCGCGCAGCACGAAAGACGTTTTCCAGGAAGGGCGCCGGCGCTTCAATTGGGCCAATCCGAGCGCCCCGCGCGTCGGCGAAGCGGTCTCTGACCTGCACACGATGGGCTTCCTTGTGCGTGACGACAACGGCGGCTATCAGGCCGTGAAGGAAATGAAAGTGAGAATCATCGAGTGATCGGGCCATCGGATCATCGGGCCATCTGTGAAATCTGCGCAATCTGCGGATGAAAAGAGGATGAGAACATGCGACACGCCAGAGCCGATTACAACCGCATTCAAGACCCAGCAGGGATCATCCCGGCCGACGAGCCGGTGTTTCTGATTCGCGGCCAGGACATCGCCGCCGTGCCGACGATTCGCGCCTACGCCGTGTTTGCTGAGCGCGCGGGAGCCGATGCCTCCTTTGCCAACAGAGTTCGCATGTGGGCGCACGAAATCGAAATCTGGCAGTCGCAACGGGGACTCAAGGTGAAAGTCCCCGACCTGCCGCTCTGCCCCGAGTGCAAGACGGGAATCCTTCTCGCTCCGATTGACGGCAAGCGCGTCTGCGACCAATGCGGATTGTCAGAGAAAGTGGCGAGTGGCAAATGACAAATGGCAAGAAAGAAGTTCTAAACGACGACTCTTGCTTTTCCGTTTCAAGAGCCGCCCGTGTACTGGGCGTGTCGATACCAACGCTAAAAGCGATGGCTGACAATGGAACGCTTCAAGCATTCAAGACGCCAGGAGGACACTACCGCTTCCTTGTTCAAGAGCTACAAGCCGCAAGACAACAACGAGAATTAACGGCATTGAATGGCAAAGCATTACGATTTGAACTAGATAAACTATTAGACGATATAGAGATATTTACACAGAGGCTTACTAGATTTGAAAACAGGCTCAATACAATCGAATCTTATGTGGTCAAGGAGGAAAACGGAAAATGGCTGAGAATCTCACAAGACAATCTAAGGAAAGTGCGTCTGTGGCTAAGGGGGAGAAACCGCGGAGCCTTGTCATCGCCAACCGCGGGATCAAAACAAGCCATGACTTTGCCAACCTTATGAGCGCGCTGATGTCAGATTTGATCGAAGGCAGGGTAACGCCGAACATTGGAAACGCGACATGTAACGCTGGCGGAAAGCTGCTCAAAGTCGTGGAGATGCAGTACAAGTATGGAACCGATGGGCCAGGGACGGGACAGAAGATTCTAACCCTAGCACTCGAAGCCCCTAAAGAAAGCTGATCACTGGCAACTGTTTTCACACGGGCGGCGACACGCGCCAATGGAATTCATGGCGAATCTGACCCCAACTCCGAAGCGCGAACGCCGCCCTCCAGAATTGAAAGCCAGTGGCGAGTGGCAAGTGACCAGTGGCAAGCAAGAGACTTTTCTAGCCACTTGCCACTAACCACTTGCCACTGTTCTTAAAGGAGGACGCGATGACTTCCAAGGAAATCAGCATGGTCTCGGATTATCTGCGGTACAACCATTCGCCGGGCGAATTTGAAATTTATACCCGTCGCGTACAGTGGGAGATCGCCTTGCAATTCGCGCTGCTTAACGAGCACAACGCGCGGATGGAAGAGCGGTATATGCAGTTGACGGCTACCGCCGTCAAGAAGTCAGGAGCCAGAAGTCACAAGTCAGAAGTCAGGAGCCGGAAGGGGAAAAGGTGAAAACTCAAACCGTCAAGATTCGGCGCTATTGCCTCTGCGGGTCGGCCATAACCGGAACGGCAAACGCCGCCAGCGCCGAGCGGCTCAATGCCGCTTGGGACAAGCACCACTGCGGCGATGGCCACGGAGAATGCGGCCCAGACAAGTGCGGAAGAAGGCGACGCAGAGATTTACAGAAGTTGTTAAGCCCGGATATTAAAAATTCATAATTCAGTATTCATCATTTCCCAATCATGCCCGGACAAACGCCAACCCTTCCCCACGATCCCGACGCGGAACTCATCATCCTGGGGAATTGTCTCTTTGCCGACAGCCGCGAACCGTTGGGCGACCTCGGCCCGCAGCATTTCTATTCGACGCTGCATTCCAAAGTCGCGCAAGCCATCATCACGCTTGCCGAGAGCGGCCGGCCGATCAATACGCTGGAGTTGTCCCGGCACTTCGAGGAACACAAGAACGGCATCAGCGCTTCCGATCTGCTGACGCTCACCGACGGTGTTCCTGAAACGAAAAACCTTGAACACTACCGCGCCCGCCTGGTCGAAAAGCTGCAAGAGCGCGCCGTGCTCTGGGAAGCGAACGCGCTGGCCCGCGCCGCGGAGTCCGGGGAATCAACCGTCGAGATCATCGAGCGCGCCGAACACTTGGCCGCCAGCGCCAAGCCCGCAGAGAAAAAGCCTTCCGCGCCCGCCGCGAAGTACCCGAAGATCCCCGACGACGCCTGGATTCCCGCCGCGGAGATTTACCGCAAGGCGCTCGCCAGCTCGACCGAAGGCTCGGATAGCTGGCACTTCATCTGTTTCTATACCGTGGTGGGCGCGCTGCTGGGCCGGACGGTCTTCACCCGCATGGGTAGGCGGATTTATCCCAACTTCTTTACCGTGCTCGTCGGGCTAGTCGGCGGAGATGGGAAGGATACTTGCATCGACTACAGCCTGGACTTTGCCAACTCGATTGACGAGCACTTATACATTCCCACCACCATCGACTCGAAAGAGGGTTTCATTGTCAACTGGTCGCGCTTCCAGACGCGGCTGACCGAAAGCAAAGTCATCGACACGCCGCGCGCCATCCTTCGTCTAGCCGAGTTGCGTGCGCTACTCGATAAGGCGGAGCAAAAGGGCACGCGCAACATGATCCCCATGCTCAACGCGCTCTACGACAGCCCGCCGAAACTTTCCAACGAGAGTGTGAGCAATCCCGGCTGCATCGATGACCCGCACGGCTGCCTGCTGATTGGCACCGCCTCGCGCTGGATGAAGAATATGAGCGAAGTCGATCTGGTCTCGGGCTTCGGGCGCCGGCTGATTTTTGTTCCGGGCGATCCCAAACCGCCGATTGCCGAGCCCGACCCCCCCGATGATTCATTCCTGGTCCCACTCTCCCTACAGGTCAAAGAGGTCATCGAGTTCTGGAAGGCGAAACCGTTCAAGATGTTGGATCTCTCCCCGCCCGCGCGCAAACTCTGGTCGGGCTGGTACAAAACTTACAAGGCGCGCATCGTAACCGATGACCTGATTGGCGCCATGAGCATCGGAGACCGGACGACTTGCCGGAAGATCGCGCTGCTGAATGCCGCACTCGACCGCGCCGACAAGATTGAGGATTTCCACCTGGCCCCCGCCATCGCCTTCACGGAGTTTCTGTTCGAGTCGCGCTGGCCGGTGTTCTCGGAGCATGGCGCCTCGCCTTACCGTGAAATTGAGACGAAGATGATAAATATCGTGTCTAATTCACCACAGCGTAGAATCACGAGCCGCAATCTTCAACAAAGGATTAGGGTTGACGCTGAGACTTTCCATCGGCGGCTCAAGTACCTGTGCGCTCCTGACGGTCTATTAAAATTGGAAAGAGAAGGCAAGAGATGGATAGTCTCACTTCAGGACTGAGGGGGTTTAGGGGTGAGAATTTACGTAGCGAGTTCATGGCGAAATACATTCCAGCCGTCCGTTGTCGCTGCGCTTCGAGCAGATGGACACAAGGTTTACGATTTCATGGATTCGGACGGGTTCCACTGGGAGGAAGTTGATCCTGCCTGGAAGGAATGGCCGAGTGACATCCGTAAGTATTTAGATGGTTTAACTCATCCCTGCGCGGAGCGAGGATTCAAGCGGGACATGGAAGCTCTGCGTGAATGCGATGCTTGCGTCTACGTGATGCCTTGTGGTGTATCGGCAAGCCTAGAGGCTGGCTGGGCGTGCGGCGCGGGCAAGTTGGTGATTGTTTATGTCCCTGGTCTGCGCGAGCCTGACCTGATGGTAAAAATGGCCGACTGGGTAACTTCCGATCTTTGGGATGTTCGCAAGAGAATCAAGGAGTCATCAAGGTAAGCCATAGGTGTAAGAGGCGGGGGTATGACAAAGCCGTCTACACTTGGAAAGTCAATAGTAGTCGTTTGTTTTCATGGGATTAAGTGTAGACAGGATTTTGTCTACAGTTCCAACACTTGGAGGGTTTTTCCGACACTTTGAGTCCAAGTGTTCGTAAGTGTAGACAAGTGTAGACGGACTTTTGTCTACACTTAAATATAACATATATATAGAGTTATGATAGATTGTATGAAGTGTAGACGGATTCTCTAGCACCCCATGGATACGGTTTATGGTAGAAAGCTCAAAAAATGAAGGGTTTACCGTCTGGTCAAAAGCGTTGATCGTTGGGGCTAAAACGCCTCGCGTCGGCTCAAAAACACCGAGCGTCGGGATCTCCCCGACAAATGGGGTTGGGATTTTGATATGTCGGGGAAGCGGATGACGCATGGATCGCTTTTCGCGGGAGTTGGAGGATTCGATCTTGGCTTCGAGCGGGCGGGATTCAAAACGGTCTGGCAAGTCGAAATCGAGCCGTTCTGTCAAGCCATCCTCCAAACTCGATTCCCCAAAGCCGTCCGCTTTGGAGACATCGCCGCCTGCGGCCAGCGCAACCTCCCGCCAGTTGACGTTCTTACTGGTGGATTCCCCTGCCAGGATCTCAGTGTGGCGGGAAAGCGTCGTGGCCTGGCTGGAGCGCGGAGCGGACTCTTCCATGAATTCGTGCGTGTCGCTGATGAACTCGCTCCCGATTGGCTTTGCGCCGAAAACGTTCCTGGCCTTTTGTCCTCCCCAAAAGGAAGCCCCGGCGAAGATTTCGCCATCGTCCTCAGGGAACTCACCGGCTTCTGGCCGGAAGTCCCGCAAGAAGGCTGGAGAAACGCGGGCGTCTGCGCCGGACCAAAGCGCAGCGCCGCATGGCGCGTGCTTGACTCTCGATATTTCGGAGTGGCCCAGCGCCGCCGTCGAGTGTTCATTGTCTGCGGTCCTCGAACCGGCAGCGCCGCAGCGGTTCTTTTTGAGTCCGAAAGCGGCAGCGGGGATTTTGCGGCGAGCGGCGAAGCGCGGACGGACGTTGCCCGAGCGATTGCACGCGGCGCTGTCGGCTCTGGCTACCGCTACGACCCCAACGGAGAGGATTTTATTATCGCCGCCAGCCTCAGAGAGTCCGACGGACACCACGGACGAAGCTCCCCGCGAGGCGATGGCTGCGATACCCTCGTTGCTGCGCCGATCACCCGCAGCTTCGCCAAACACCACGGAGCAAGCGGCGGAAACGACTCCTATCCGCACGATCTCGTCGCCACGCTCAACAGCGGCGGAAATGACGGCGGATTCCGAACGGAGCCGGGAGAACACATCGTCATCCCCCTCGATGGGCGCCAATTCAGTCGCGGGGACAAGTTCACTAATCAACGCAGCCACAGCAGCGGCGGCGCGCCAGGAATCGGAGTTGGGAGAATTGGAGATCCTAGTTTCACAGTCTCAGATAGCCGACAAGCCATCGCTTTTGAATCCCGATTTTCCCGCAACGGACGCGGAGCGCCAAGCGAAATCGTCCCGCCCCTCAAAGCCGAAAGCGGAGAAACCGGCAAGGGAGACGCTGCCCCCCTTGTCTGTGCGCCGACTGACGCCGACGGAATGCGAGACTTTGCAGGGCTTCCCGAAGGGATGGACAGTCCCCGCTACCGAGCACTGGGCAACGCGGTCACGGTCCAAGTCGCGGAGTGGATCGGAAGGAGGATCTTGAATCATGGGAAAAACTTCTGAGATCGAGTGGACGGATGCGACGTGGAATCCTTGGATGGGCTGCCGGAAGGTTTCGCTGGGCTGCAAGCTGTGTTACGCCGAACGGGACATGACGCGCTACGGCCGCGATTTCTCTCTGGTGACTCGCGCGAAGCCCGCCACGTTCCGGGCGCCGCTAAAATGGAAAGACCCGCTGCGCATCTTCACGTGCTCCTGGTCGGACTTTTTCATCGAACAGGCGGACCCGTGGCGCGCCGAAGCCTGGGAGATCATCCGCCAGACGCCGCAGCACACGTACATGATTCTCTCCAAGCGGTTGGAGCGACTCACACGGGCATGTTTAGAGGCCCTCAGATGGGAGCCTTGGCCTAATGTCTGGCTGGGAGTGAGCGCGGAGAATCAAGAACAAGGCGACAAGCGGATACCGCAGCTTTTGCAGATCCCCGCCGCCGTGCGCTTCGTGAGTTACGAGCCGGGCTTGGGGCCGGTGGACTTTGGGAAGTGGTTAGTGGCAAGTGGTCAGGGGCAAGAGAAAAAGGCTAGCCACTTGCCACTGGTCACCCACCACTGCCTTAATTTGCTCATCATCGGCGGCGAGTCGGCGCGGCCACGATCCAAGGCGCGGCCGTTTCATCTGGAGTGGGCCTTCGACGCGCTGGCGCAGTGTCGCGCGGCGGGCGTCGCGTGCTTCATCAAACAGCTTGGCTCGAATCCGTACTACCACGGCCAGCCGCTTCGTCTGCGCCATTGGAAAGGCGGCGATATGACCGAGTGGCCGGAAGAACTCCGCGTGAGGGAGTTTCCGAAAACAAATTCTGAATTGTGAATTACAAGGGGGTGGATGATGGCGAACGAAATCAAAGTTTTCAGGATGAATGACTGCGACTGGTACGCGGGCCGGAATCTCGAAGAGGTCAAGACGTTCATGTTGGCGCAAACCGGGATGCCAGGAGATGAGGCGTTTGACGACCCGCAGGAATTGCCTGACCAGGCCATGAACAAGCTCTGCTTTCGCCATACGGACGAGGACGACCTGCCAGAAGGCCAGACGATCAGCTTTGCTGAACGCTTGGCGGAAATGATCGCAGAGGGACAGGAGTTTCCGGCGTTCTTCGCCTCGACGGAATGGTGAGTATGAGAGCGGTCATCTATGCTCGCGTGTCCACTTCCGACCAGTCGCCGGAAATGCAGACGGTCGAGTTGCGGGAATTCGTCAAGCAGCGGCGCTGGGATCTGGCGCTTGACATCGTGGACGTGGGCGAGAGTGGCGCCAAAGCCTCTCGGCCGGGACTCGATAAGCTGATGGCTGCGGCGCGCCGGCGCCAGGTGGACGTGGTTGTAGTCTACCGCTTTGACCGCTTCGCGCGCTCGCTGGCGTTTCTGATGAAGTCGATGGAAGAATTCCGCGCCCTGGGGATCGACTTCGTGAGCCTGCATGAAGCTGTGGACACTTCGACGGCGAACGGCCGCCTGGTGTTCGCCATCTTCGGCGCCATCGCGGAATTCGAGCGCGAACTGATTCGTGAGCGGGTCAAGTCCGGGATCGCGGCGGCCAAGGCCCGTGGGAAACACGTTGGCCGGCCGCGCCGCGTGGTGGACGCGGAAGCCATCCGCAGATTACGCAGAGAAGGCCAGTCGTGGTATCAGATCGAGAAAGACACGGGGATTAGCGCTCGCACGGCCAAACGGCGGGCGGGGGATACCGGCAAAACCCCTACTAAAACTTCTGCCGCAAGGTGTTGAGTCTTTTGGGAGCTGGGGAGCTTAAATCGGGCGGGCAAAAGGAGTAGGTTTTGCCGAAGGAATGACGAAGGACGAATTACGAAGTACGAATTTCGGGTACGTCTACTTCTGGCGGGCGAAGGGATTGCGGACGCTCGACCGGAAAGGCCAGCGCTGCCGGGTGCTCGTGCGCGGCAAGATGAATTCGGCGCTGATTGAATTCGCCGACGGCTTTCGCGCCGTAGTGAGCCGGAACGCGATCCGAAGAAAGTATGAAGGGTGAAGGATGAAGGGTAAACATAATCTCCCGGCTTGGCTCGCTGCGGCTATCCGTTCAAAGTTTCTGGAATTCTTTGAGCAGGAGCCGGTCTGCTGGATTCTTGCCGGCCGGCCAACTCCAGATGTTATTGACTATCGCCGAGGGCAAATTCTTGTCGAGGCTTACGGGATTGCTGCGGGCTTTGGGAAAAATCGTGCCCGCCGGATAAAGCGCTGGTTGGCTCGCGTGCTTTCGAGTTTCCCATCTGAGCAATCGACGTAATCCCCGGCCCGCCCGCCCCGCTTGTTGCTGGCGGGAACGGGCCGGGTTGACGGACCGAAGGGCCGGGGCGGGCTGCGAAGGAGGAGTCAGTGACTAAAATCGAAAATCAAACCCTCTCGGAAATGGTCGTGATCCTGGACGACCACGTTTACATCGACTGCCAGTTTGACAAATGCACGATCTACTTCGCCGGCGGGCCGTGCATTCTGGTGCGCTGCAAGATGCGGCAGTG
>Ga0315279_10005603_pt1 | contig 16217 bp, 16 predicted proteins | sample YL17G06_20_MG_FD_203694 | JGI IMG/M metagenome (GOLD analysis project Ga0315279, IMG submission 203694) | Sediment microbial communities from Yellowstone Lake, YNP, Wyoming, USA - YL17G06_20 | ecosystem: Environmental > Aquatic > Freshwater > Lake > Sediment | place: USA: Wyoming | collected...
GTAGACTCCCACCATAGCACAAGAAAAGCCTCAAGAAACGGGCCAAAGTCATGGACAGGACCGCGTCTCCCTGGAAAGACGTGATGAGCCCCGGCTCGAACGAGAAAATCAAGTGAGAAAACTTCAACAGCCGTCGACGCTCGCCCAGGAGAATGGAAACGGCAGGGAACTATCTATGATTGGGGGAAGGTCAAGAATGCGAGTTTGAGTCCGTCGGCGCTCCGGATGGCCGATGAGGACCTGAAGCGCATCCCCTCCAGGGGCTGGGCGGAGATGATCCGAAAAGTCTACGAGGTTGATCCGATGCTCTGCCCCAAGTGCGGCGGCTCGATGAAGGTCATCGCTTTCATCACGGAGTTCGGGGCCGTGGACCGGATCATCGATCACCTCAAGCTCACGTTTGCGGCGGAGAGACCTCCGCCGCCGCAGGCCGCCTTCCAGGAGTATCTCCAGGCAGCCGATCCCCCGGCCGAATATTTTCCGTGATTGTTCCGAGCAGAGGGGGGAAGTCTGGTCGATTCCCGGCTCATCCGTCGCCGCCGGTAACTGCAGGGCCGTCCCGCCCCATCTTCCAATCGACCTTGACATCCCCCGAACGGGGATTTATGCTTGTTTGAGGTGGCGGGATGGGATTTAAACACAACATCGGGTTCGCGAGCGGGCGGAGCAGAAAAGAAATTTCTTATCCTTAAAACGGTTCTTGATGCCCTGCTGAACACGGAGATTCTCGGCCGCATATTGAAACTTGTTCGGATCCTGGATGGTTTCGTACAGCTCGTAGATCCATTTGTGCTCGGTCGACCTCTCCCTGGAGCCGGGGTCCTTCCGCAGGCATTTCACCTTGGCAAAAAGAGGACATTCTTGCTTTGGCTTGACACACGCCCTGGAAAGCCGCTTGAACAACCCGTCCAGCGGTCATACAATGGCGCTGAAGCACGGATTATGCCTGACCCGAAAGAAAGAACTTTCTATCCTACATCATTCAGGCGTGAGGAGGATACGATGAGGCTTCTGTGGAAATGGACTTTGATGGGCCTCCTCCTTGGAGCGATGGCTTTGCTCGTATGTGCTCCATTGGCTGCCTCCACAGATGATGAAGAGATCAACCGGCTCGCGCGGGAGTGCGAAGCTGGCATAGAAAAGGCATGCAAGAAACTTGCAGAGATCGCAAAGAAAGACAAGGACCCAGCGGTCTGCCTGGCGGCGGTTCAGAAACTAACCTACCAGGGCCTTCTCCAAGACATTGCCAAAAGCTCCCGTCATTTCGATGTACGTATGGCTGCGTATGATAGGTTGGACGACAGATCAACCCGTAGGGGCACAGTTCATTATCTGACCGACCAGGCAATGCTTGCCGAGATCGCGAAAAACACCGGTGAGGACTCTGAAGTACGCCAGGACGCAATAAGAAAACTTGCCAATCAGTCTTTGATTCTAGATTTGGCACGGAACGAAAAAAACGAGTACGTCCGCAAGGCTGCGGTTGAAAGGCTTCCCGCCGGACATCCGTTGCGTCAGGTAGTTCTGGCGACTGAAGCTGAGGTTCAGTCACTGGCAGACCAGACGATTCTCGCCGACATTGCTGAGAATGCTCATGACTATGATGCCCGCAAGGCGGCAGCCGAAAAGCTTTCCGACCAGGACCCACGCCCTCTCGCCAAATTAGCAAAGAATGAATCTGAGGATGTCAGCATCCGTTTGATCGCAATCAAAAAACTGAACGATCAAACCTTGCTTGCCGAAATAGTTCTCAGCGATACGCATAATGAAGTCCGTGTAGCTGCGGTTAAAAAGCTGAAAGATCAGTCTTTGCTCGCCAAGCTGGCCATGAGTGATGAAGGCTATGAGGTTTGGACGGCAGCGCTTGAGCAACTGGCTGACCAGCCTCGACTGACCGACATCGCCATGAATGCCCAGAACCTTGAGACCCGCAAGCAAGCTGCCGACAAGATCACCGACCAGATCTTGCTCGCGGACATCGCCAAGAATGCCGATAATCCCAGGATCCGCGAGAAAGCAGTTGCAAAGATTACCGACCAGATCTTGCTCGCTGACATTTTTAAGAAAGACGCGGACCAATGGGTTCAGATTCGTGCGTTGCGAAGACTATCAAGCCAGGAAATGCTCACATCGATTTCTAGAGATAGGCAGCAGCCTCTTAACATCCGATTGGAAGCCGTGACCATTTTGAGCGATTCGGAGAATTTCAAGATCGGGCGTACTCAAATCGTCCAAGCGCTGCTCGAGATACGTCAAGAAGCACTAAGACAAAAGAATCGCGATCTCTACAAAACTATCCTCGGAAAATTGACTCCGGACGATCTTGTCGAAATGAGAAAAAGAGCGCCTAGAGCGACGATTCAAGGACGATTGATTAAGCGTGAAAACGGAGAAGCGTTGGCCAGCATACCTCTTTTCCTGGGTGAGATGAAGAGCGGCCGTGAGTGCATGCTTTACAGTGATCTGATCACGACGACGGATGACAAGGGCAATTTTGTGTTAAAAAACGTTCCCAATGGCTTTTATACGGTTGTCTACAGTCGGAGCGAAAAGCCCATGATTCCGCCCTCCGCCGTTCTTCTTTTGGATTCCAGAGAGTTCAATGCTTCTATGCAGAGCGGATCGTTCAGCGGCGGCCGACTTATGGAAGGAACGTCGACGATTTCCTCGATGCAGATCGGTATTGATCTAAGTTTCGAGGTGCGCAATTCAGACGTTGTCGAATTCGGCGTTCTCGGGACCGGAATAAGGGAATTGGTGTTTGAGGTCTATTGATAGTTGACCGCAGAGCTCAAGGAGACCACCTCTATGTGGCCGATCCCGGTCAAGGCTGGCCAACGGTCAGGTTTAGCCGCGTTGCGGAGCGCAGGGGAGCAATGTCGGCTGCAACCCGTTGTTCGGCGATTACTCTTTGAACGATTTGCATCCGCCGTGCCTGTCTTTCCCAAACAATTTCTGAACGAAGTTCAGTCTCTCACCACACATGATGCACTGTCCTGATGATTTGCGTACGGCCTGCACATTGGCGCGCCTTTCATCTTCTGCTTTTCGCTTCGCCTCTTTTGCCTGGCAACGTTTCTCTTCTTCCGCGTGCCTCTTCTTCTTTACTTCTTGCCGCTTACTTTCTGCCTCAGCGCATTTCTTCGCAGCTTCTTCCTCTCTCGCAAGGTCTGAAAGGAACCTCTGCTTTCGTGGATAGATCTTCCGCCACAGAGACTGCGGGGAAATGCCTTGCTTCGGATCGAAAGGTTCATCCAACCAATTCTCAGCACTTCCGCCTCGGGTAAAGTTGAAGTGATACTTGCCGCGCACATCCGCGAGGCGAGGCATTGCCTTGGCGTACTTGGGCAACGAACGCCAATCCTGCCCGAATGAACGGGTATCGGAAAGTGAAGCAAAGGGATACAGTCCGGTGAACCCTATCGGTTCTCTCCCGGGTGGAATTTTCTCGAAGAGTCTCACTCGGCACATGTCTTCAGATGCACCACAGGAATACTCCCCATAAGAAACGAGAATCAAATCAGCATATCTCTCGACAACGTCACAGAGCTCTTCTGGAGTAATCCAGCAGCCGTCTGGGTATTCCTTTGGGGCGAATTGTTTGCCAAGGAATGTTCCGAGTTCTTTAAACGAAGAAATGGCAGGGAAAGTTCGAGTCCGATCTGAAGCAGGCTTGGCCCTTTCAGGAACCCGATCTTCCTCTGCTGCTTGCGTTGTGGTTGTGCGCTCCTTCTTAACTGCACCAAGCGCAGAACGGGACGCACCCGCGTCACCAACAAGGTCCCCCTCGGCGTCTATTCTCCCAGCGTCGGGCAACGGTTCTGCGGCACAGGATGAACCTTCAACAAACATGGGAGTAGCACAGACCCCTTTGAACGCTTCGTTTCGGTTCAATGCTGCTTTGACCTTCCCGATTGCGCCAGTGTCGAGGCTTTGAACGGCAATACAGAAAACTCTCTCTTGACCGTTGAGGGTAGCAGCGGTGTCGCCTTCATACAGAATAGCAACCCCAATCTCCCCCGGAGTGATTGCCTGCCAGAAGATCTTCCAGCAAGCGAACCCGTAGTACCCGCCCCCGGCTTTGTCGATGTCGAACCTGACACCTATTGTTGGCATATTCCGAATCATTGTATCGTCTCCTTTCTGGCGTTTGTCGCCGACCGTCCAGCTTCAGTTGCCGCTATGGAGCTCAGTCGAACTGCGGTTAATTGCATGCTGTTGTAAGGCGCTGAATATAATTGGTCATACCAAGGTTCAAATACGCCTCAGAAAATCAGCAGGGCCACCCGGATGCGTATGCATCTTGTAAACGAAGCAACCGTTGTAATGACCTCTGCCCTGGGTTTCCCAAGAGCATTCGTGCAAATCGCTCACTCCAGGTGGTTCGCACATCCCCGATTCGGAAAGGAACGGACAGATTCTCTTCTGAATCTTCTTGGTAGTTTTGGATGTATACTTCTCCGCTTCTGCCCGAACTTCTGAATCGGCATCCTGACGCGCACCGTCAACCGCCTTGCGGGCTTTTTCTGTCCCTAAACGGAAAAGCGCTTCCACAATATTCTTTCGAACATACGAATCGGGATCACCTATTGCTTGCAAGAGGGATTTCTCGGCTTCAGCGCCCTTAATACTGCCCAAGTATCCAGCACAGGCGCTGCGGACATATTTGTCTTGGTCACTCAATAACGCCTTTGCAAGTGCAGAGACCACCTGCCGTGAATTTGTCTTTCCCAACGCAGTCGCGGCATCAAGCCGTGCTTCCGAGTCGGTGCTGGTTGCAAGCACTTCTTCTGCTGCTGCCTGACTGGGGAACGATGTGGTCACAACCACTACATGCTTGTCCGATGAAACCGTGACTTGCCCCTTGTTGGGCTTCTTTCCGAACAGTCTGTCTAGGAACCCCATATTGATTCTCCTTTCTGCGACCGAATTGGCGCCTAACGCCGGAGTTGAGCGGCAGCGCCAACGCGCCGAGCGAAGGCGCGACGTTTGCTTGCCCCCGCCCTACTACCGACCATGATAGCCGAAAAGACCACACCCCGCTACAAATGAATGTGAGCAGACTGCAAGCGGCGCGATTGAGCGAGGCGCCGGCGCTGTCCGCTCGAACGACTTGTTGGACCGCGTTCAATTCACATACCCTCATTATCAGGGTAGAAGCTCCGCGGACTTTGTAGCCGCAGAAAAATGAGGTGACCGCTGCGATCGAGATGATATACATGAAGGAACGGTACCGGATAGGCAATAAGCGTTACGAAAGTTGTTTGAGACGCAAGAGTCCATACCAACTCAGAGGATTCACTCTTCTATGATCGCAGCACTGCGGCCCCCGTTACGCCTCAGGTCCCTTCTGATTCGGTTCGGTTGGTACTGTCTGGCGTCTCAGAAGCATACGCGTAACGAAAAAGAGCAGACCGTAACTCAAGATGGGCCAAATAAGTTGAAAGACACTCTCATAAGCTTTTTTTCCTCCGGCAACCCAACCCGGAACAGTCGCTAACACCCATCCTGCGACAAATACCAGTATACCGCGTCCCCAACCCAAATTAACGTGGAAAAACCAACGGAACAGCAACGCGACAATCACATATCCCACCAAACAGCCAACAAGTGTGTATGCCATAGACACCTCCTCTTGAGATCATTCTAAAAGATAAGAATTTGCTTTTTCCGAGCGAACTGAATTCCCGTCCTTGGCGCTGAATTTACCCTCCTGTCCATAGCGGGACTATATCTCCGGCCGGGCCGCAATGTCAATAATCGCAAAAACCGCTCCCGAAGATCCAATAGGGACAAGAAATCCCTCCGCCGCGGCTAAAAAACAATAGACTCCCGCTCCTCCCTGATCGCAAAATACTCAACAATATTCCCCGCTCTCCTCGGCCTCCATCAGGGCGACCTGCTCGAAGACATGGGACGGCGGAGGCTTCGCCGCTACAAACGTCAGCTTCATATGATCGATAATCCGGTCCACAGCCTGATAGTCCGTGATGAAAGCGATGATCTTCATCGTCCCCCCGCACTTGGGGCAGATCATCGGGTCAACCTCATAGACCTCCCGGCCTAAACTCCACCCTAAAAGTATTCCTGGGGAGACAAAGGACCTCCAAAGGACGGAGGGCCGGCCTTAGTCACTACCAGGTCAACGTTTGAAGCATATCCCGCCCGTTTCGCCGTATATGAACATAGAAAACAACGCTTTATTATGTAGCCTGTTATTGATTAGTGAGGACGGGGGCAGACCTGATCACTGTGATGCACCTCCTCGGACATAGCTCTGTTACGATTACGGAGCGGTATACGCACACGCTCCAGGAACAGAAACAGAAGGCCGTGGAGCTCCTGGCTGGGGAGGAAATGCCCAAAAACTGGGGTTTTCTGTTACGCCGGTGTGACACGGCGAAAAAAGAGCCCTCGAATCCCTTATTTGAAATGCCCCTAAAATGTTCGGGATTAGAGAATTAAGTGAAGTAGCCCTGGTGGGACTCGAACCCACGACACATGGATTAGGAATCCATTGCTCTATCCATACTGAGCTACAGGGCTGGACGCTCGCGTACAGCATAACGGATAACTCCCGGGATTTCAACAGAAGCCAGGGGGAAGGCTTGGACAGCCTCGGCCAAACTCCCGGCCTCTAAGCGGTTTTCTTGAAGACCTTGACGAGCTTCTTGAGGTATTCCAGCACCGACTTCTTGCTGCTGCCGTTCTCGACGTCCCCGGCCGAGAGCTCCTTGATCTTCCGGAGGGATTCAAGGTTCTTCTGATTGCGCGAGCTCACCATTTCGGCCACGGCATCCGCCAGCCCAGGATTTCGCGCAAGGAGCGCGACGAACGCCTCGGCGCCGATCTCGAGGAGTTCCGATTCCTCTTCGGCCGTAACCGTGGCCGTCCGGGGCATCCCCGTGAAGAGGGACATCTCGCCGACGATCCCCGCCGGCCCCGTCCGGAACTCCGAAGAATAGGCCTTTCCGTTCTCCTCGGTGATGATCTGTCCCTTGACCAATCCGCGGGAAACGACGTAACACGCCTCTCCCTTCTCTCCCTGCCGGAAGAGCACCTCGCCGGGCGTGTAGACGACGCGTCGGACGAGAGACGCCAGCTCCCGGGCCTCGGCGTCCGACAGGATGGCCCGGCCCGCCCCGTCCCCTTCCTGATACCTCAGGAACGATGAATTGAGGAGGTCACGAAGGGTCCGTTCGGCGGCCTTTTCCGCCGACTCCCTCGCCCCGCTCCTATCGACGGTTTGGAGGACCCTGGATAACTGGCCGGAGACGGGCATGGGGATCTCAATGCCCAACCTCTTGAATTTGTACCAGACGCGCCGCCCGACCTCGGTCATGATGGAGAACTTCCGCTGGTAATCCTGGATCCAGAACTTGAGGAGGTAGGAGACCCCGTAATCGTCGTATCCGAGGATGTAGGCCAGAGGGGCCGGAGAACCCAGGACTTCCGGGACCTCCCGGGCGGATTCCCGGAGCGTCTCGAGAACGAGGGCCGGGGCCGCTTCGTACCCGACCTTGAGGGGCAGGGTGATGGCGGCTTTCTTGTCGGGCTGCGAGAAGTTCGTGATCAGTCCAGACGCGACCGCGTTGTTTGGCAGGACGATCATGTTCGAGGCCCGGTCGAGGATGCGGGTCTCCCGCCAGTTCGTCTCCATGACGACGCCTTCGGTCTCTCCGACCTTCACCCAGTCTCCCCGGCTGAAGGAACGCGTGAAGTGGAGCGATAGGCCGGCCAGGATGTTGCTGAGGACCCCCTGCAGGGCGAGGCCTAGGACGGCGGTCAGGATGGCCGAAGTGGCGAGAAAAGGCGTGATGTTAATGCCGAGGAGTCCTTTCAGGATCATGAAGATAAGAACCAGGTAGATGACGGCCAGGATGAATCCATGGAGGACGCCCGGGAGAGGGAAGGGCGCCCGGCGCCTGCCAAACCAGGCCTTGAGGGAGGCGTCGACCAGACAGACGAGGAACACGACGGCGAAGAAGACGAGGAACGCGTGGACGAGCTCGAAGAACCTGCCGCTCACGGCCAGTCCCCGCCTGACCGGGCCGGACCCGAGGAGAAGAGCAACGAGGATAAAGGAGGCGGGCAGGCCGAGTCTCAGAAAGAAGGCGGGAACGACCTTGGCCCCACCTTCCGAAGCCCTTTTCAGGGCGCGACGGAGGGCCGCGTAAAGGAGACCGGCCAGTCCGAAGGCCGCAAGGCCGGTGACGATTTCGAGATACAGCGCCCAGTCCGAATGCGTTGATGCAACCATGGCGTCCTCTCTAGGCAAACAGCCGCAGGCCCTGGCGGGCGGCGGCCGTCCTGCGGAAATGTTCCCTGGCCGAAGCGGCCAGCCCGTCCACGAGGTCGTCCCCGTGATCGGGATTCAGGTGGGCAAGCAGAAGGTTTCCCACGCCTGCCGCCGCGGCGAGACGCGTCCCTTCGAGCCAGGTCGAATGCCCCCAACCCTGTTTTCCCGACCTGTATTCGTCCGGCGTGAAGGTCGCGTCGGAGACGAGGTGGGTCGCGCCCGAGGCGAACCCGGCGAGGTCCTTGTCGACCCCCTCGGCGGGATGCTCGGTGTCCGTCGCAAAGACGATGCTCTTTCCCTCCTCATCGAACCTGTAGGCGAGGCTCCCCTGGGGGTGGCGCAGCCGGCAATGCGTGACCTTCACTCCGCCCAACTCGAGGCTCCCGTGGGGCGCCTCCAAGTAGGTCTTCCTGGACTTGGTTTCAAAGAGCTCGACGGGAAAATATTTGCCGGCGACGAGGCCGCCGAGGTACCTTTCGGTCTCAGCGGGCGGGGCCGGCGCGTAAACGGTGATCTCGGCGTCAGGGATGAACAGCGGAGCGAAGAAGGGAAATCCCATGACGTGGTCGAGGTGGAAGTGGGTCAGGAAAAGGGTGACCTTAAGGGGCCCCTCCCCCCGCTCCCTCAGCAGGCAGTCGCCCAGATCCTTGATCCCCGTTCCCGCGTCGACGATGATGACCTCGCCCGATCCCGAAAGGACCGAAGCGCAGGGCGTGTGCCCGCCGTAGCGCGTCTTGTCCTTTCCGGGCGACGGGAAGGTCCCCCGAACACCCCAGAATTGAATCTCCATGTTGCGCGCGTCCTTTACTTTTCTCCGAGTTCAAAGACCCCATCCCAATCCGGCGGCGGCGGGGATTTTTTGAAAGCCATGCATCTTCGGACGTAGATCCCGGCCGGGACGTCCTCCCCCAACCTGCGGAACACGTCGATGGCCCCGTCCCAATCACGGTTCCTATACGCTTCGAGCCCGCCCTCAAAGAGAGCGGTCTTTTCGATCTCACCGGCGGCCGTCTCCTCCCTCTCCCCGACCAGATCGAAGACCCGGACAGGCTTCTTCTTGCCCACGACCCGGATCATGTCAATCTCCCGGGTGACGATCGCGGCCTTGACCGTGTCCCGTGTCTGCTCGCTGATCAGGGTGGCGACTTTGTATTGTTTGCAGGCCCCTTCGAGCCTCGAGGCCAGGTTCATCGTGTCGCCCATGGCGGTGTAATCGAACCTTTTTTCCGAACCCATATTCCCGACGACCGCGGGCCCCGAATGGACGCCGATGCGCGCGAAGACCTCGCTCCCGAACCGGCGTTTGAACTCGGGCCGGAGCTCGGCCAGACGCTTCTGGCACCTCAGAGCGGCCCGGCAGGCCTTCAAGGCGTGGTCCGGCTGGTCGAGGGGCGCGTTCCAGAAAGCGATCATAGCGTCCCCTTCGTACTTGTCCAGCGTCCCTCCCAGGGACAGGATGATGTCCGTCATCTCCGAAAGATAGGCGTTGAGGAGTTCGACGAGCTCCTCGGGGGAGAGCTTTTCCGAGATCGAAGTGAATCCGGCCACGTCGGAAAAGAAGGCGGAGATCTCGCGTCTTTCCCCTCCCAGGTCGAGCATGGAAGGGTTCTGCAGGATGCGCTCGATGACGTCCGGGCTCAGGTAATGGCGGAAGACGCTCTTGATGAACCGGCGCTGGCGTCCTTCGTGGCTGTAGTTGAGGAGGGCGGCGCCGATGAAGCTCGCGAGGACGGCCGCTTCGGGGACGGCGAAATCGAGCCAGGTTCCGCCCCGGAAGGCCAGGGCCGAGGCCGCAGCCGGGAGCGCCAGGAGAAGCGCGAAGAATAATGCAATCTTCCAAATCTTCATGGAAAAAGAGATCCCGACCCCGGTCAAAAGAGCAAGGGCGAGCACGTACAGGAACAGGACCGCCAGAGTGGGGACCCGGATGAAGTCCTTGTGCAGGAGGTTGTCCAGGGCGGCAGCATGGATCTCGGTCCCCGTGCAGACGGGGCTGAAAGGTGTCGGCTTCAGGTCCAGGAGACCCGGGGCGTTCGTCCCGAGGAGGACGACCTTTCCGACGAACTCCTTCGGATCGATCTGCGGCGTTTTGCCCTCGTCCATCTGCGCCCAGGAGTTGATGATCGCAGCGGCCGAATAGGTCTTATAGGTCCCGGCCGGGCCATGATACCGGATGATCATCCGGCCCGACCCGTCGAGGGGGACCCCGTCCACCGGGGATCTCCCCATGACGAATTCAGCCAGGGCCAGGGGCAGGGACGGGAGCAATAGGCTTTCGTAGGAAAAAAGAAGCGGGATGCGGCGAAAGATGCTGTCCTCATCCTGGAAGAAACGGACGTTCCCAGCGCCGGCCGCCGACCGGAGCAGGTCCTCGATAGGGAGAGAAACCGATTCGAGGGGCTGAATGGCCTTCTTCGGATAATCCCTCGCGGGCAGGGAAAAGCGTTTGAGTTGGCGAAGGGCCTCGGCGTCCTTGTTTTTCGTTTCTGCGCTTATAATTGAAGAGAAGGGAACGAAGACGTTTCCCGAGGCGGTCATGGCCCGGGACAGGATCTCATCGTCCTCAACCCCGTATCTTGAGGTTTCGCTCAGAATAAGGTCCAGGAACAGGGCTTTCGCCCCCCCGGCCTTCAGATAGTCCGCGAAGACCGCATACATCTGCCGCGGCCATGGCCACGGCATCCCCTGCGACTTTTCGTAGACGTCCAGGCTCTCCTGGTCGATCAGGATGAGGACGATGTCGCGGCTTGCCCGGGACGGGTCGGAAAGCAGGCGCAGCCTGAGGTCCCAGGATTTCCACTCCAGGGGCCTCAGCACGTTGAACGAGTGGAGAAGAACTGAAGCCAGGAACACGGCCGCCCCTACGGCCAGCCCCCTGAGCAGTTTTTTAGACATCCGCGGCGGGCCAGCCTAAGGTTTCAGTCCCCTGACAGATTGCATGAATCGTTCCGTCCGGACCGGGATGATCTTGGGGACATTCGTCATGCCCTTGATCTGGGAGTTGACCTTTTCGAGCCTGTCCTCGGCCGAGGGATGGGTCTTGAACCAGCCCTTGCCCGAAGCTCCGGACGCGCCCCCCACCATGGTCTTCAGGAAGCGGGTCAGCCCGTTCGGGTCATAGCCGGTCCCGGACGCGAACTTGACGGCCAGCTTATCGGCTTCATATTCGTATTTCCGGTCATAACCCTTTTCGACGAGGCTCTCGACGATATCGCCGAGGACGTTCTCAAAGATCCCCGTAAGCTCGCCCAGCTCCTTGGACCCGTAGCGAGTCGCGGCCTCCTTGCCGAGGATCTTGAAGGTGTCGACGAGCCGGGACTTCTTGATGGACGCGAGGCCGTGTTTGGCCGAGACGTGGCCGATCTCGTGTGCGAGGATCGAGGCCAGCATCTCCTCGTCCTTACAACGCTTGATGAGGCCCTTCGTAACGAAGACGAAGCCGCCGGGCGCGGCCAAGGCGTTGACCTCGTCAGAATCCAGGACAAGGAAGTGGTAGCCGCCGTAGGTCTCGGGACGGTCGGAGGAATAACTGATCGCTTTGCCCAGGACGTTCACATAGTTCGTGAGGCCGCCGTTGTCATAGATCTTATACTTGGAGAGGACAAGGGCCGCAACAGCCCGGCCGATGTAATACTCTTCCTGTTCTGTGATCTCGGAAAAGGTCGACCTCACAGCCTCACTCGTTTTGATGATGGAGTCCTTGTCCTTCTCCGACAGCTTACCCGTGTCCGACAGGACCTTGGCCCCTTGCTGGACGACCGAACAGCCCGAAAGGACGAAGCCGGCGAGGGCAGCCGCTGTCAGAATGACACCTGCGCGTTGTGTTCTCACTTGTCGTCTCCAAACTCGCCCAGCTTGCCCTTCCTGAGGAAGGCCTCGACGTCCGACGGCGAAATCTTGAGCTGCAGCATCCTGTCCACGGCGGCGAAGTTGGCTTCACCGTGTTTGGCCTTGTAGCTCTCCTCGACCTGCTTGTTGAATCCTTTCGCCGCCAGGGCCACTTCGCCGGCCGAGGCCTGAGTCTTCATGCTCTTGTCCACAGCGAGCAGGTTGAACTTCTTGGTCTCGACGGCGCTCGAGTGGATCCAGCCCACGACCCCGGCTGAGGTCCGGACCTGGAACCAGCCGTCCTGGCTGGACAGCTTCTCCAGCGAGTTCCCCGCGGTCAGGGTGGCGATCGTCTGGGAGTAGAACTTCGGCTCCTTCCTCAGGTTGGTGCTCTGGATCTTGACCACGACAGTTTCCGCCAGGAGCAGGACCGTCAGAACGACAAGCGCGCCCGCGAGTACGGACCAGCGAACGGGTCTTTTCATCCGCGCCTCCTTCATGTTGTCTGGGTTCATCATAGGAAAAAAGAGGGAGGAAAGTCAAACAAGTAAAATTCGCTTGATTTATCGGGGCGTTTCGATTAATATTTTCCCCCTATGAAGTTTAAAGCCTTCCTGTTCATGGCCCTCGGATGGATCATCCCCGGACTTGGGCACTTCTCCCAGAAGAAGTACGCCCGGGGGGCCGTCTTTTTCGTGTCCATCTTCGCCATGACGGGGCTGGGCTTGACCATGGGAGGTAAGGTCTACCCCTTCCAGACGGAGAACCCCCTGACGATCCTGGCGTTCTTCGCCGACATCGGGAACGGGCTCTTTTATATCCTCTCCAGGTTCCTGGCCATCGGGCCCGGGTCCCTCGAGAGGATGACCTTCGAGTTCGGAACGGCCTACATCGCGGGCGCCGGGCTCCTGAATTATCTCGTTGCCCTGGACGCGTACGATATCGCCGTGGGGAAGAAGACATGATCCTCCAAAGCCACCTCTTCACCATGGTCCTTTACGCGTTCTTCGTCGCCCTCGTGATGTCGTTCCTCCGCCGGGACGGGAAAAAGGCCCAGATCAAGTACGGGCTGACCCTCTTCCTCATCATGGTCGCCGGCGCCATGGCCTTCGGCTGGTTCATGTATCTGTTCATTTAAGAGCTAGACAGGCAAGACAAGCTGGACGGGTTCAAAAAGAATTTGATCGAGCTGTTTCACGTTTACAAACAATACCAGCCTCCGCAATGGGCCCTGTCCGACATCAGCTTGAAGGTCCGGAGAGGGGACTTCTATTTCATCACCGGCCCAAGCGGTTCCGGCAAAACCACTCTGCTCAAGATCATCTTCCGGGAACTCCTGCCCAACCAGGGCCAGATCGTCATCGACGGCGTCAACATCCTGAAGATTCCCAACCCCAGGATCCACGAGCTCCGGCGGACGATGGGGATCGTCTTCCAGGACTTCCGCCTGCTCTTCCACCGGACGGTCTTCGACAACGTGGCCATCCCCCTCCAGGTCCTCGGCGAACCCCGAAAGGAGATCCGGAGGCGCGTGTTCAATACGCTGCGCATGGTCAACCTCCATCAAAAGATGTGGGACCTCCCCTCGCGCCTCTCGTACGGCGAGCAGCAGCGGGTGGCCATCGCCCGGGCCATCGTCAACAACCCGAAGATCCTGCTGGCCGACGAACCCACGGGGAACCTCGACCCGGAGCTGGCCTTCGAGATCATCACCCTCTTCAAGGAGATCAACAAGCAGGGGGCCACGGTGATCATCGGGAGCCATGACCGCGAGCTCATCCGGCACTTCGGCGACAGGATCCTCTTCCTCCAAAAGGGCAAATTGATAGGAAAGGACGCACTCTGATCTACGAGAAACTGAAGTACTTCCTCGGCGTCACGGCCAACAGCTTGTGGCAGTACCGCGCGAGGAACATCTTTTCCGTGACGATCATCTGCTTGTCCTTCCTGATCGTCGGCGTCTTCCTCTCGCTGTCGAACAACCTCCAGCACATGGCCCGGGAGCTTTCGGCCAACATGGTCGTCACCTTCTTCCTCGACAAGGCCGCGACGGCCGCGGAGATCAAGGGCATCGAGCAGAAGGTCCTGGGATCACCCCTCGTCTCCGGGGTGAAGGTCGTCGGGGCCGAAGAGGCACGGGAAAGGTTCCAGAAAAACTTTCCCGACCTGAAGGACATCCTGGCCAACCTCAAGATCAACCCCTTCCCGTCGTCCCTCGAAGCCCGGCTGAAGGATACGGCGCCGGCCTCGAGAGAGGTCGCGAAGCTCGTCCAGGACGTCCGCCGAATGAAGGGCGTCGAGGACGTTCAGTTCAACCAGGATTGGGTGGACAAAATGCAGTCGCTGAGCCGTCTGGCAAAGGCGGTCGGGTTCTTCCTGGGCGGGATCCTCATGCTGGCCTCCTTCTTCATCATCTCCAACGTCATCAAGCTCAACGTCATCGCCCGGAAGACCGAGATCGAGATCCTCAGACTGGTCGGCGCCACCAACATCTTCATCCGAATCCCCTTCCTCTTCGAAGGGATCGCCCTGGGGGTAATGGGGAGCATGGTCTCGCTGGCCTTGCTCCTGCTCACGATCAAGCTCTTCCCCGTCTATATCGGTTCCCTCGGGGCGCTGCAGCAGCTCTTGAACTTCCGTTACCTTTCCCTCTTCCAAACGCTGGGGCTTGTCACAACCGGCGGGGTCATCGGCTGCCTGGGCAGTCTCAGCTCGGTGTCGAAGTTCCTGAAGACATGAGGCTCGTGTCCCTTCAGGTTTACAACTTGATGTGAAGAGGCAAGCCCTCGCAAACTCTCTTCGACGCCAATATGACGAACACATCATCTGTATTCTCTTTCAAATGGATTGGGAACGACATCCGGAAATGACAAATGGGGGGACTTTTCAGAGAAATATATTGACAATTATTTTTCCCCGCACCATAATGATCTGCAAATGGGGATGATAAAGAGGATTTCGATTCAATAATAAATACTTTTTAAGGAGGCAAAAATGTTCAAGCGACTTTTGGGGATCGCTCTTTTATTGCTTCTCGCAACCCACGTGTTTCCCGTGGAATTCGGTCTCAAGGGCGGGGTCAACAGCTTCGGATTTTCCGGGGACATAAAGTTCAAGAAGGGGATGGGCTTTCAAGGCGGTTTCTACGTCAACATCCCCATTAGCTCGAAGTTTTCCCTGCAGCCAGAGCTTTATTATATCAACAATAATACCGAATATTCCTCGGCGGGTCAATATTATTCCACTATCACCATCTACATCCCTCCTTTCTGGTGGATTATCACCACACTCCACAAGTGGGATTATACCAACGAATTCAGCGTCGGCTGGCTAAACCTGCCCTTGCTGGCTAAGTTCACTCCTATAAAAACAGGCAAGTTTCGCCTCGGATTATTGGCCGGCCCCTATGCGGCTTACCGAATGAGTTGCAAGGTCGTGAAAATAGATCACTTAAAAAGTGATACACGAACCACCATCGATAAGTGGGGCGGAGACGATTTCAAAAAGCTGGATGCCGGCGCAACTTTTGGCATCAACCTGGAAATGCTCATGAAAAAGGCCAAGCTGATTCTGGACCTGCGTTATAACCTGGGACTCCTAAAAGTGGACAAACCTTCAAACATGAAGACCAACAGCATCATGGCCATGATCGGCATCGGTTTTGAATGAACTCGCATAAAATCTCCAAGCCGGATGGGGAGATTCGGTCATATCCGTGACGTTGGCCCGTTTCTTAAGGCCATTCTCCCGCATTCATCGGCTGCCTGGGCAGTCTCAGCTCGGTGTCGAAGTTCCTGAAGACTTAAGAGCGCTTGGTGGCCTTTACCAAGAGAGTTCCATGGAAGCTTCAGGGCTTGGGAGGTGTCCGCGGAACGGACATCAAAACCAGTATCCCGTGCTCAGAAAGACCGTGGTTCGATCCAGGCCTTTCTTCTCGTTTTGATACGTGATCTGGCCCCTCAACCGGACCTTCCCAAAGAGCCGCCAATTGAACCCCGCCCAAAGGACCTGGCTCTTCCGGACCAGGATGTCTTCATAGGTGACCAGGTCGAAGGGGCGGCTCCCCTGTCCGTAGGCCAGAAAAAGATAA
>Ga0315279_10005605_pt1 | contig 16211 bp, 18 predicted proteins | sample YL17G06_20_MG_FD_203694 | JGI IMG/M metagenome (GOLD analysis project Ga0315279, IMG submission 203694) | Sediment microbial communities from Yellowstone Lake, YNP, Wyoming, USA - YL17G06_20 | ecosystem: Environmental > Aquatic > Freshwater > Lake > Sediment | place: USA: Wyoming | collected...
CCTCCTGACACTCCGAATAATACTGGACCAATTCACGAATCTTCTTCCGAATCATCGGCCTCTGAAAGGCGGCCTCGCTTCTTCCGATCCGTTTTTCCAGCAACTCCCAGTTGATGGCTGAGGTTTTCCCGACTTTTCGCCGTTTCTCCTCTTCACCCACAGCTGGATAATTTAAAACTTCAAATTTAACCAACTTTTGGATGTCCTCAGATGTAAAAGAGGTTTGATAGAACTCCACTCCAAATTGCCTTACCTTATGGGCTGGGACAGTAATCATGACCAACCACCTCCTTCAATTTTGAAAGTGGAAGGTAGACTATGGATAGTGGACTTAAGAAAAAAAACCACTTTCACCTCTCTACCCTCAACATTCAAATATTATAGATACCAAAATTTCCATACCTAAACAAGTGATTTTTATCCGCCTTCCTATTGATTTTGATGTCCTTATTTTGTTAAGTTTAGACGATATATACCTTCCGTTTGAAGGAATAGTGCCATTCGCCCAGGGAGAGATAAGATGAAAAAGAGATTATTGATCGACACCTTAATCGTTTTTTTTATGGTTTGTGGGTTGACGGCGTATGCCAACTCTGCGGATGCCCCCAGAATGCCAAAGGAAGAACTCAAGGCCATGATGGGCAGTTCGGATTTGGTCATCATCGATGTCCGTTATGGCAAAGATTGGACAGATAGCGACTCGAAAATAAAAGGTGCTGTTCGGGAAGATCCTAAAGTTTTTGAATCCTGGGCGAATAAATATCTCAAGGATAAAACCATCGTTCTCTATTGTGCCTTAGCCCAAGAAGGAACAAGTGCCAGTATGGCACAGAAGCTGATGGGAATGGGATACACTAAGGTTTATGCCCTCAAAGGTGGCTGGGAGGAATGGTCTAAGGCCAATTACCCAACAGAGAAGAAGTGAGCATCTATTCTTCACCGTTTTTACATCTTCCCTGATCCTGTCCATATCTCACTCTTTTCCAAAAGAAGTGCAATACAAAAAAATATCGTCTGAGGAGGTCAAGAAGATGTCTGAACAACAAGTGATCATCCACACTACATTAGGGGATATTACTTTAAGGTTCTTTCCTGAAGTGGCACCCAATCATGTGAATAACTTTATGGAACTCACAAAAAAGGGCTTCTACAATGGGGCAATTTTCCACAGAGTCGTGCCCAAGTTCGTCATCCAGGGAGGAGATCCTAATTCAAAAAATCCTGACAGGTCAAAACATGGGATGGGAGGTCCAGGCTATCAAATCAAAGCCGAATTTAACAACAAACCTCATCGGCAAGGGACGCTCTCCATGGCAAGGTCTGCCCATCCGGATAGTGCGGGTTCCCAGTTCTTCATCTGTGTGGCTGATGTTCCTTTTCTTGACGGGCAATATACAGTTTTCGGTGAGGTGTTGAAGGGAATGGAGGTCGTGGATAAAATTGTATCGCAACCCAGAGATGGCAACGACAATCCGAATGATAGAATTGAAATGACGGTTGACATTGTCAATGAACCTTAACGTTCCATGAAATCGGCAGGTGGGTGTACTTCCAAAACTTTATAAAGCGGCTCTTTTCTATATTTTATAGGTAACATGCGATTTTACCTTATAGTGCCTTTGTATAATGTCTGGAAACGTACGGCGAAACGATCAAAGGTACCGCTATAAAGTTTTTCCAACACACCCACCTGTTTTTGTCAATGTTTTTTGTACAATTTTGGGGTAAAAAAGATCAGGAGGAGAAGGGGATGCCTTTCGAGGATGAATGGGGCCATGATCCCTCGGTTCAAAGTATGCGCCGTGTCTTTTCATTTATGCGGGACGCCCAGCAAGAATTATTGAGACGTCTGACTATCTCCCTTTTCGACAAGAGGCTCCGGCGTGTACGCCGACAAGCTCTTGAATTGTTTGAGCGAGCCTGGCCTCTAGCTGTCAGACAGGGAATGATTATGAGTGAGAAAGATGCTGCTCCTCTCTACATCCACTGTCTGGCACGGGCATTGAGTTTAGTTGGAGTTGAAGTTCCTGGAGCGTTGCTGCCAGGGGACGAGAAGATCATCCGTTTTCTACAGGAGAAACTACCATGATCCGTTTTCGTTTGTTTGGCCGCTGCCGCATTTACCATGACCCTGTAAGCCCTGTGCTCCGCGCCCCGGCACAAATCGGATGGGAAGCATGGTTTCGTAGTATTGATTTGGTGACTCCTCAAGAGTTCAAGGGTGAAGAATTGCTTCTTCGCACTCGTGGTTGGTGGACCGTGGAACCGAAGGATGTGTCTGAAGTGGTCAAAAAACATGGTCGGTTAATTGTAGGCGAAGAAGGAGAACTCATGGTGGAGTTTATTGATCAAAAGGCTGTTGAGGCACTTTCAACTGCCTTATCAGAACGTTTTGGGGATCAGGTTCTCCTTTCTCCATAATATTTGATATAATGGATTTAAAAAAGAGGTCTTCTAAATGAAAAATAGACCTTATCGAATTCATCGCAAACAACAACCTCAAAAGACAGGAAACCATCAATCCATCGAAGAGACTCTTAAGAAATTACAGAAACCCTGTCCTAAAGGAAGTGATTATCGAGAACGCTCTCTGAAAATACACGGCCTCATCTGCGCCAAATGCGGGAGAGAGTTTGATGAAAAGACGAGGCATCTCCTGACGGTGCACCACAAAGATGGAAATCACCTGAATAATCCCCCTGACGGGTCGAACTGGGAAAATCTATGTGTTTACTGTCACGATGATGAACACACCCGGGAACTTCTTGGAAAGTATTTAAGGGAAGGGAAGGAGTGAGTTGTGAGGAGGTCCAGCTTCTGATATTGAACATACCACCATGGGGGACTTTTTAGGAAAGGAAACTTTACAATTCGTTGCGGTTTAGGAGTGTAATGCCAGTATAATAACAGCAGCAGATGCTATCAAAGTTATTATCGAAAATCCTCTGTTTTCCATCCTGGAAGAGGATCCGGACAAAACACATTCCACCCGGCAGGTCAGAAGACCGAGTTTCAATCACGATTCCACCTCCCCAGGACTTAAACTTCTTATGAACCACTTTATCCCTCACACGAAGGTAAGTATGCTTCTCACTCTTCGGTTTTGTTGTGGGAGAACTTTCACTTCTTTTCTGGGGAAGGTTTTTCATCTCTGATAAACCCTCTTTTTTCTCTCCCATCTCCGATGCACCCAGAACCATTGATCTGGGTATTGTCGGATCATTGATTCAAGGGTATGATTGAAAAGTTGGGTATTGGTTTCCACATCTTTTTTGATGTCACCGGTATGTATCAATTCAAGCGGTTCCTTGATCAGAAGACGATGTTTTTGAAACCCATTTCGAAGCATGAAAACGGGTAGAACAGGAGCGCCGGTCTTCATCGCCAGGACGGCTAAACTAGGGGTGGTGGGTGCTTTTCTCCCGAAAAAGTCAGCCCAAATCCCTTCGCTTCGCTTCGCCCTTTGATCAATTAAGATCCCTACCACTCGATTTTGAGAAAGCGCCCTCATCACTTTCCGGCTCGCCTTTACACTGGGAACAACTTCAAGACCTGATGCGTTTCTAATCTTTGTAATGAATTGATCTACCCACCTATTCTTTTTCATGGGTTTGGCAATCACCATGATCGGACTTCCGATCACCTTCGACATCAATCCCATTAATTCCCAATTCCCGAAATGTCCGATGAGGAGAAGTGCTCCTTTTTTCTTCTCAAGAAGCCTCAGCGCTTCCTCCAGCCCTTCTATTTCAACTCTTTCCTTAAACGTTTCCGCATCCATCTTGGGAATCCGAAAGAACTCGATGGTCGTCATTCCCAGATTTTGGAAGGTCCTGCTGGCAATTCCTCGGATCTCACTTGCTGATTTCTCTTGACCAAAAGCGAGGGAGAGATTCTGAAGGGCTACTTTCCGATGTTCCCAATCCAGGTAGTACATCACCATCCCCAACTGCCTCCCCACCCAGAGGGCGAAACCCTCGGGAAGAAGATTGATGATGAAGCTAAACACTTTTAGAATTAAGTATATGATATAAGCGATCATTCTAAGATTTTAGATTTCAGATTTTTAATTTTGGTCGGATTCTTAAATCCGCAATCCGAAATTTGAAATATCTACTCTTCTCCCTTGCTGGGAAGAGCTTCATCAATCAACATCACAGGGATATCATCTTTAATGGGATAGAGCAGATGACAGGATTTGCAGATTAGACCATCCCCTGCTCGATTCAAGAAAATATCTCCCTTACATTTTGGACAGGCTAAAATTTCCAAGAGCTCTTTACTAATGGGCATCTTCATTCTCCTTTCCTAAATTTGGCCGATGCGATTCTTGAAGAAGAATCCATTGAACGGCCTCAAAGAGATCCTCAGCAACATGATCCGGCTTATGCTTCCACTGTTCCCTGAAATATTTCCATTCTCCCTTTCCATATCCAGTAAGGACCAAGATCGCTTTGGCTCCAATTTGATGGGCAAATTCGATATCCATCCCACGATCCCCAACCATATAACTCTGGAAAGTGTCGAGAGCCAATTCCTCCACTGCCTCCTCGATCAATCCGATGGCTGGTTTTCGACATCGGCACTTCAGTCGATAAGGAGGAATCCCGATATCAGGATGATGGGGACAATAATAGATTCCATCGAGATGGGCCCCTTCCCTCTTTAAAAGTTCCTGCATCTTTTGGTGAACCTGATGAATCAAGGATTCCGGGAAATAACCTCTCGCCACACCGGACTGATTGGTGACCACCACTGTCTTCCATTGATGTTGATTCAACAATCGAATCGCCGGACCCACTCTGGGAAGAAGGATAAATCGTTCGATGTGATTGACGTATCCTACTTCTTCATTGATGGTTCCATCCCGATCAAGAAATACTGCCTTATGCCCCATACTGTGCTCGAATGCAGAATGCGCCTGCCTGCCGCAGCCAGGGATTGCGGAATGCAGAATTAAAAATCCGAAATCCAAAATCTAAAATCCAAAATGAAATTATATCCCTGTCTCCCCATCGCCCTATCTTCCTATCCTTCCAAAAATCTATCTAACTTGAATCGATCAGGGAGGATGAAGCGTAAAAAGGATCGGTGAATCATCCAATCCCCAACATTGTAATAAAAACATTTCCTTCCATCAATCCACTCCTCAATCTCCTCCGGAAAATGAGAGTGGCCGAGGATGACGACCTCAAACCCTTCTAAAAACTTTTGATGGGCAAAGGTCTTGAAGGCTGAAGGGGGAGCGGATGGGGCATCGTTATGATATTTTTGATAACTCATGTCACTTAACTTTTGGGCCACTCGTCGAGAAATCCGAGGGCCTGCAACATGAATGAGACGATACGTCAATGGGTTCTTAAGAATCCTCCGGAAGGTCCGATAAGTCCACTGCTTTGGATTTGATAAATCTCCATGGGCGATGAAAACCCTCTTTCCTTCCAACCTTTCTTCACATCCATCGGGATAGACGTCCACGTCCATCCCGAATTGTTCTGAAAAGAAGGAATGGAGGAAAAAATCGTGATTCCCCTCAAAATATTTAATTTGAATTCCCTCGCGATACAGACTTTGAAGCTTATTGAACACGGGAAGGTAGTCAGTAAAAACAGAAGACTTTTCGGCTGAAAAAAAATTTTTAAAACCAAAGAAGAATTCAAAAAGATCGCCCAGAATCACCAAATGGCCCATCTGCTTTCTCTCCGAATCTAAGAATCTGAGAAACGCCTCCATGGCTTCGGTGTCTCTTCCGGTGAAATGGGCATCCGAGACAAAGATCCAGTCCTTTTCGGAACGAGCCAAGTCCAACCTTCACCTTCCAACGCCGCAGTAATTAAAACCCAATCGCTTCATCTGTTCCGGATCATAGACATTTCTCAGATCAATGAAGACCGGGCTTTTTAGCAGCTCTTTGATGCGTTGAAGATCCAAACGCCGGAATTGATTCCACTCCGTTGCCAGAACCAATGCGTCCGCTCCTTTGGCTACATCGTAGGCATCTTTCCCATACTCTATCTCAGGAAAAATCGCTTTGGTATCCTCCTCGGCCGCTGGATCAAAAGCCTTCACTTTGGCTCCCATGTCCAGAAGTCCCTGGATGATCACAATCGAAGAGGATTCCCGGATGTCATTCGTGTTGGGTTTGAAGGAAAGGCCCAGTATCCCTATGGTCTTACCCTTAAGATCCTCCACCCTCTCCATAATCTTACTGACCATCCTCTTTTTTTGTTCCTCGTTTACCCTGATGACAGCATCGAGAATTTTGAACGAATACCCCCTTTCATGAGCCATCCTCGAAAGGGCTCGGGTGTCCTTTGGGAAACAGGAGCCCCCATAACCCGGACCCGGGTGGAGAAATTTTTTTCCAATCCTTCCATCCAGCCCCATCGCTCTTGCCACATGATGGACATCGGCGCCCATGACCTCACAGAGGTTGGCAATCTCATTGATAAAGCTCACTTTCGTCGCTAAAAAGGCATTCGCTGCATATTTGATCATCTCGGCCGTTTCTAAAGAGGTGATGACAAAAGGAGTTTCAATGAGGTAAAGGGCGCTGTAAATATCTTTCATGATGGCAATAGCTTGTTCGCTTTCTGCACCGAGGGTGACCCGATCCGGTCGCATGAAATCCTCGACTGCAGATCCCTCCCTCTGAAATTCAGGGTTGGAAACAATGTCGAAAGGGGTGGGCCGGACCTGATATTCCTTGATCAGTTGTTTCAGCCGACGACAGGTCCCAACTGGAACCGTGGATTTCACCACCACCACTTTGTATCCATCCATGTGTCGAGCGATCTCCTGGGCAACTTCTTCTACAAATTTAAGGTCGGCAGAACCATCATCATTGGAAGGCGTTCCCACAGCGATGAAGATAACCAAACTCGATTTCACACACTCCTCGATGCTCGTCGAAAAAGAAAGCCTTCCTTCCCTCATATTCTTCATCACAAGGTCTTCAAGCCCTGGTTCGTGGATGGTCACCTTTCCCTGTTGGAGAAGCTCGATTTTGGGGCGATCATTATCCACGCAGATCAGATTCAATCCAAACTCTGCCAAACAGGCTCCTGTCACCAATCCTACATAACCTGTGCCGACGATACAGATGTTCATTGCTAACTCCTTCCTCTCCTCCTATTTCCTCTACCCGCCCAGCCTACCCATCGATGAGCGATAGGTAGAAAGGTATTCCTTCAGAGCCTCGGACCAGGGTCGCAAAGTCAACCCGGTCTTTTTTTTCAATTTCTGACAGTTAAGAACAGAATAAGAAGGTCGGATCGCTGGACGACCAAGTTCCTTCGAAGAGATAGGAATCACCCTCACCTTATCCATCCCTGAAAGTTTCAAGATCGCTTGGCCAAAGGTGTACCACGTACAGAGATCACTATTCGCCACATGAAAAATCCCACTGGCGTCAAATTGGATCAGGGCGGAAATGGCTTTGGCCAAATCAACGGTGTAAGTAGGCGAGCCGATCTGGTCGTTGACAATGGATAGAACCCTTTTCTCTTCCACCTGTCGGAGAATGGAGGTCACAAAATTTTTCCCATATCTTCCAAAGAGCCACTGGGTCCGGACGATTAGGGGATCTTTCACCAACTCCTGAACATATTGCTCACCCTTCCATTTGGAGCGGCCATAGACATTCAGGGGATGAGGAGAGTCACTTTCCAAATAGGGTTCTCTTTTATTTCCATCGAAGACATAGTCAGTGCTCAGGTAGACCATCTTCGCCTGGCATCTGGAAGCTGTCAGGGCCAGATGCTTCGTTCCTTCCGCATTGACGGCAAAGGCCTTCTCCTCATTTAATTCACACCCATCGACATCCGTGTAGGCGGCAATATGGACCATGATATCTGGTCGAAGTTTCTCAATTTTAAAGACGGTGTCCTCTTCTTTTTGGATATCGATTTCTTCGATATCCCATCCAATGACTTCGTCATTGGGAAGAGAGGAAAGGAGAACGCCCATCAGATCTTTTCCCAACATTCCTTTCGCCCCAATCACCAATATTGTCCGTTTCATTTCCAGATCGAATCGTTCCCCTTTTATGGCCGAGGTGGCCTTTTAACGGTCTCGATACATTCTATTATAATAGTCCAAATACTCCCCTGCCTTGATCTTTTTCCACCATTCCCGATGGATCAAGTACCATTCCACGGTCAAGCGGATCCCCTCGTCGAAGGAGATAGAAGGTTTCCATCCCAACTCTCTCTCGATCTTGGAGAAGTCAATGGCATAGCGACGATCATGGCCTGGCCGATCGGTAACAAATCGGAGCAGGGAATGAGGTTTTTCCAATCGATCCAAAATCGTCTTGGCCACAGTCAAATTTGGCTTTTCGCTTCGACCCCCTATATTATAAACTTCTCCTTCTTTCCCTTGGTGGAGCACCACATCTAAAGCCCGGCAGTGATCCTCAACAAAGATCCAATCCCGCACTTGCATCCCATCACCATAAATGGGGAGTTCTTTGTCCTCGAGGGCATTTGAGATCATTAGAGGAATCAGTTTTTCAGGAAATTGATAAGGCCCATAATTATTGGAACATCGGGTGATAAGGGCCGGAATCCCATAAGTATGACGATAAGCTCTGACCAACATATCCGCCGCTGTTTTACTCGCTGAATAGGGGCTGTTGGGCGCCAGAGGAGTTTCCTCAGTAAAAGCTCCTGTTTCACTCAGGGAGCCGTAAACCTCGTCAGTGGAGATGTGAAGGAATCGAATGGGCTGTTTAGGAAATATTTTTCGTACGGCTTCGAGAAGGACGAAGGTTCCAAAGACATTGGTTTTCATAAAGGCACTGGGGTCTTCAATGGATCGATCCACATGGGATTCCGCGGCGAAGTTGACGATAGCATCCACACCTTTGCTTATCAATTCTTCCATTCGAGGAGCATCGGCAATATCCCCTCTGATGAAATGGTAACGGGGGGAATGAGAGAGATCGGAGAGGTTTTCTAAATTTCCGGCGTAGGTTAATTTATCCACATTGATCAGAGAATAATCAGGGTAGGATTTCAAAAAATAACGAATGAAGTTACTTCCGATGAACCCGCAACCACCTGTAATTAAAATTTTCATCGCTCGCTCCAACTAATGAATCGCATGGCGCATAGCGCACGGAGTCTAAAATTCCAAGTCCCAAATTATAAATCCCAAATAAATTCCAATCTCCAATATCTAACGATCAAAACTTATTTAGTTTGGAATTTCGAATTTGGATATTGGAATTTGTTTGGGATTTGGCACTTGGGATTGGGTACCTCTTATTATCCATCTTTTCTCCCCCAATCATAGGGAATATCCTTGCCATGGGGTGGAAGGCGGTACTCGTCGGGCGCGCTGTATTGATACACCTCTGTTGGCACATTGATGATGACCGCTTCCTCCTCGCTGATACATTTCCATCCATGATAGATCCCTTGGGGCACTTGAACCAGCAGAGGGTTATGGACTCCAATGAAGAATTCATTGATCTCCCCTTGGGTCGGAGAACCTTCCCGTGGATCGTAAAGGACCAATTTAATCATCCCATGGACAGCACAAATGTGATCGGTCTGGACCTTATGATAGTGCCACGCCTTCACCACTTGCGGATAGGTAGTGGTGATATATACCTGACCGAACTTCGAAAACAAATCATCATCCACCCTGAGGACCTCCATGACCCTCCCCCTCTCGTCCGGGATCACCCGCAATAATTTCGTCCTCACCCCATGTATCATTTTCCCTCCCTAGCTACACCCAATTTGAGATTTCAGATTTCATTTCAATCTACGATCTGCAATTTGCAATTTTTATTAAGGATGATTCGCACCTGTCTGGGCAACCAATTGGTTCGCACGAAGTAAGGACTCAAAAGTCCCTGCATCGGTCCACCAACCCTCTAAAATATCCCATGTCATCAACCCTTTTTCAATATACTGATTGTTCACATCGGTGATCTCCAATTCCCCTCGGTCAGAGGGCTTGAGGGTCTTGATGAAGTTAAACACCTCTTGATCAAAAAGATAGATTCCGATCACGGCATAATGGGATTTGGGACTCTTCGGCTTTTCTTCAATTCGGACGATCCGATCTCCCTTCAACTCTGGAACTCCAAACCGCTGGGGATCAGGGACCTCTCTTAACAAAATCTTTGCCCCTTCCTTTTGCCTCCGAAAATTTTCTACCGCCTTTCGAATGTTTTTCTCAATGATGTTATCTCCCAATACCACACAGATCTTTTCTCCTGAAGCGAAAAATTCTGCCAACCCAAGGGCTTCTGCAATGCCGCCTTCTCCCTCTTGATAGGTATAGTTGATATGTTTGAGACCGAATTCCTTTCCATTTCCTAACAGCTTTAAAAAATCTCCTGCATTGTTTCCGCCCGTGACAATCAAGATGTCATCGATGCCCGCATTAATCAGGGTTTGAATCGGGTAATAAATCATCGGTTTATCGTAGACGGGAAGGAGGTGTTTGTTAGTCACCTTTGTCAAGGGGTAGAGACGAGTCCCCAAACCTCCTGCCAAAATAACACCTTTCATTTTACTCCTCCTGAGCCGTTGATTATAACCTCATAAAATAAGGCTTGCTCCCCACCGAACCAATATTCAGCAGATTAAAATAGACCTGGAACTTCCGTTCCTTTTTCTGCGTCCCATCGGGAGATCGGTTTCTATCTGTAAAGACAAAGCCCGCTGACCAGCACTGGGCCTGGTATTCTGCCCCGAAGATACCCTGAACCCATGTCCCCTCTAAGAGGTTATAGTAAAATGCGCCAAAGAGGTATAAGGGAGCGATCGTCTTCACCCGGGCATTGAGATTGATCTCCCTGACGTTGTCCCTGGTGTCTCGATATTGAACTTGAACAACATCATTTCTTCGATCTTTGACATTAATCAGAAAATTTAAGATCTCGAAACTCTCTCGATAAGGATCGAACTCTGAATCCCAATAAGCTGAAACGTAGGGATTAAAATTCCACCATAGTTCTCCTCGAATATTTGAAAAGTCCCGTTTCTTTCCTTTCGCATCTATAAACTGGGGGTTAAACCAGGAAGGATTCTCAAGGCTATAACTTTGAAAAATTTTTAACTTCGCATACTCATAAGGTCCAGAACTAACGCCTTCAGGTTTTCCCACCAGGCGTTGGGTGACCCCATAGGTGATCTGATTGGTAAAGGGAATTCGGTCTACCTCATCGAAGACGGGGAGGTCATCCTGATTCACTCGAGGCCTGTAGGTATAGCTAATCGTGGGTTCAATCGTGTGCATCCATTTGGCCACCTTAAAAAGATTGGAAATCTTCGGGAAGCTTTCGGCATTATATACCCGATAAAACTCAGTAGAGATCTGGGCATTCGCCTCGAGAGTTTCCCTCGATTTCCACCCCTCGAATGTGCCAGTCCGATCATTGTAACTTCGATAAACGGTCTCTCTCAATCCGACATCCGATTCAAACTTCAATACATTGAGGAGCCTCATGGGGTAAGAGATTCTAGGAAAGAGATCCCCCCGGTGTGTCTCGACACCCCTCTCGCGCCAGAAGTAGGTATAGGAGGAGGCCAGGTCATAGAAGAGAGGGGTTTTAAAAAGGGATTGGGGATGGGCATAAAAACTGATCTGTGGAAGTTTTTGAACCGTTTCGTCATTGCTCTCCTTGGTAAAATCGTCGTAAACCGCGACCTGGGATAAGAAACTGAAGCTATCCCAGTTCTTGCCCCCGAAAACAACCGATCTTAATTGTCTTAAACTCCACATATCAATCTGTGCTTTCTTCGCCGTCTCCGGGAGGTTTTCATCTGAAAAATCTTGAAAATAGGTGTGGTCGCTCACACGATTGATATCCGCTTTGAGATAAAAATCATAGGGAAGCTTCTGTTGGTGTTCAACGAAGAAGGCATACCGATTCTTATGGAGGACCTGATCATCGATGAAGTAGAAATTCGCTTGCCCCTTTGTCTCTTGAGCGAAGGCATAGCGAAACTCCAGGCCTTCTTTAAATCCCCTGTCTCCCAACCAGTCAAAATAGAACGTGGTATCCATATTCTTTGCAAACGCCCAGTAAAAACCGTTCTTCAATTCAGGACCATATTTGCTAGAATATCCTGCCTGAGGAATGAGAAAACCGGTTTGTCTTTCCAGCCTCACCGGAAAAGCCCCCCACGGGAAATAGAGGACCGGAATACCTTCAAGATAGAAGATGGGCCCTTTTGCAATCCCCCATCCTCCTAAAGCCATCTCTTTCACTTCCAATTCCTTCACGGTGAACTTCCAGAAAGGCCGTTTCGCATCGCAGGTTGTCAACGAACCATCTCGTATCCGATAGTGGTTTTCTCCTAATTTCTCCGCCTCTCGGCCGGTGATATGAAAATTCTGATCCTTCAGAAAGAGTATGGCCTGATGAATCTTTCCCGATCGGGTCTCTAGATTCACTTCCAGGTGTTGACATTCAATGACATCTTCCCCCTCTCTTAATAAAACGTTTCCCCACGCCACTAAATTTTTGGACGCCATATTCAATCGGACATGATCTGCCTTGAGAGAGAAATCTCCTCGGTTCACTTCCACCTGTCCATGAGCCTCATAGAGTTGCGCCTCCCTTTCGTAGATGAGCTCATCCGCCTCAATATCAACAGGCCCCTCTTCTTTCATCTCTTTCGTCACACCCACCTCCCCCACCTTCGCATGGGTCGGAGGAGAAGAGATGACGATGGAGAAAAGAAAAAAGGAACTCAGAATGAACCGGTTATATTTCACGATCCCCTCTTGGGATGGAAATAGGCTCTGGCTTCTCCAACCGTGTAAAGGGATCCGGTAATGCAGAGGAGATCTTCCTCTTGGGCCAGGGAGAGACCTCTCTCAATCGCCTCTCTGAGATCTTCCGCAATCTCTGCTTTTTTCCCATTCTGTCCCAATGCCTTTTTGAGCAAGGAGGGAGGAGTGGCGCGGTCCGTATGAGGTTTGGTGAGAATGATGTGATCAGCCAAGGGAGCCAAAAGATAAAGCATGGATTGGATGTCCTTGTCCTTCATGATCCCAATGAGAAGGATGAGGTTTTGGTATTGAAATTCTTTCTCCAGAGACTCCTTCAGGACAAGGGCTCCAGCTGGATTGTGAGCGCCGTCGAGAATCACCCTGGGAGAGGAAGAAACTATTTCCAATCTTCCTGGCCAATCCACTTCCTTCAACCCATCGATCATCGCATGGGTGGATACGCGATATCCTAAATCTTCTAAAACCTCCATCGCTCCAAGGGCTGTCGTTGCGTTGATGACCTGATGAAATCCCTTGAGGTTGAGATGGATACCCCACAACTTTCGATTGAGACCTTCGTAATCAAAGTCCCCATCTTCTGCACGGACATATCGAAATTCTTTCCCCACCCGAAAGTAAGGAGACTCCTTTCCCTGGCAAACCTTTGAAAAGAGTCGAAGCACAAGAGGTTGTGTCGCAGCGGTGATCAAAGGTCTTCCTTTCTTAATAATGCCCGCCTTCTCCTGGGCAATCTTCAAAATACTTTTCCCCAGATATTCCTCATGGTCTTTGGCAATATTGGTGATGATGGCGATCAACGGATCGACCACATTGGTCGAATCAAGTCTCCCACCCAACCCGACTTCTAAAATGGCAAGATCCACCAACTTCTGCTTAAAATGATGAAGTGCCATCGCTGTGGTAAAATCGAAAAAGGTGAAGGGAGGAAGGATGCCCGATGCCTCGATTTCCTTTCTCATCCATCCCGCCAGGGCAGCTACCTCTTCCTCCTCGATCTCCTTTCCGTTCACCTTGATCCTTTCGGTAAAACGAATAAGATGGGGTGAAGTGTAGAGACCCACTCGGTAGCCCTCTTTCTGCAAGATTGAACTCATCATCGCCGCCGTGGACCCTTTCCCGTTTGTCCCCCCAATATGGATGGTCTGAATTTCTTTGTGGGGATCTCCAATGGCGTTGAGGATTCTTTCTACCTGAGTCAGGTTAAAGATCATTCCGAACTTTTCAAGACCGTAAAGGTAGTCCAGCGACTGTTGGTAGGTGTCTTGGGCCATGGATCAAGTCTCTCTCTTAACCCTCTGATTTAAGCATTTCTAATAGCGAGGCAAGCGTGTGTCGGAGGTCCTTTCGCTCCACAATCAGGTCAACCATCCCATGTTCGAGAAGATATTCTGCACGCTGGAATCCCTCCGGGAGCTCTACCCGAATCGTCTCCTTAATCACCCTCGGCCCTGCAAATCCAATCATCGCCTTGGGTTCAGCAATGATGATATCGCCCAACATGGCGATGCTGGCGGAAACTCCGCCTGTGGTGGGATCGGTCAACACCGAGATATAGGGAATTCTCGCCTCATAGAGTTTAGCGAGGGCTGCGCTGGTTTTGGCCATCTGCATCAAAGAGAGGATACCCTCCTGCATTCTCGCTCCTCCCGAGGCACAGAAGATCACCACACCGATTCTTTTTTCGATGGCCCGTTCAATCAAGCGAGTGATCTTCTCTCCCACCACCGATCCCAAACTTCCGCCCATAAAATTAAATTCGAAAATGCCAATCATCGCTGGTTGCCCTTCAATCCTTGCCTCCCCACAGATGATGGCATCCTTCTGCCCAGTCTTTTCCTGGGATTCTTTGATTCGAGAGGGATATCGTTTTGAATCCTTGAACTCTAAAGGATCGGCAGAGACAATGTCCGCATCATATTCGATAAGGGTTCCAGGGTCCACGACGCAATCGATTCTCCTCCGAGCAGGGATCTGAAAATGGTAGTTGCATTTGGGGCAAACTTGAAAATTTCGTTCGATGACCTTCCGATAGATGATCTCATTACAAGAGTTGCATTTCACCCAAAGCTGGTCAGAGGGTTTTAGCTCCTCTCGTTTCCCTTTCTCTTCTTTTTCTTCTTCGTCTTTTTTAAACCAGCTCATCCTCTTCGGTTATCCTTTTTATATAAGTGATTAAAACTAACAAAATCGTGATAAGATGTCAATCCATTCTGTCCCCGTTTTTCCTCCTTGAATCCATTGAATCTCATCCGCCTCCATGCTATTTTTAAACTAAGATGAAAAAAGTTCAGGTTCGTATTGAGTCCGTAGCTTTTAAAGGATATGGGGTGGCTCGGACCCATGGCAAAGTGGTCTTCATCCCATATGCCGTAACCGGCGATGAGGCATGGATCGAGATGACCGAAGAGAAGGAGAAATACTCCATGGGGAGATTAATTCAGATCGTCGAACCATCTCCTTGGAGAGTGATTCCTCCGTGTCCATCATTTGGAATATGCGGTGGCTGTCAGTGGCAGCACATCGATTATTTGATTCAATGTAAGTTAAAGAAAGAGATTTTAATGGACATATTGAAAAGATTGGGAGAGTTGAAAGAGGCGCTTCCCACCATGGTGATCCCATCTCCTCAACCTTATAACTATCGGATCAGAGCTCAACTGAAGGCTAAAAGAAAAGCATTGGGTTATTTCCAGGAAAAATCACATCGAATTGTGGATATCCAGAAATGTCCGATCGTACATCCTTTAATAAACCAGATGCTTTCATTCGTTCAAAAGATGCTTTTACCCTTTTCTCGAATGAAGGAAGTTGAAATAAACGTTTCACCGGATGAAAGCAAAGGGGTTCTTATCCTCCCCTTCCTTTCGCTTGAGCGGGGAACAGAAAATATCTTTGAGGAGTTTCTCCAAAACCATACGATCTTCAAGGGAATCGTGATCGCAAAAAAAGGAAAAATAAATCTTTTCGGTGACCCTACCCTGAACTTCACCATCCCTTTGGATCAAGAAAGAGAAAAAAGAGATCTCAAGTTTCGAATATCACCAGGGAGTTTTTCCCAAGTCAATCTGGAGCAGAATCAAACATTGATTCATACCGTTCTTCAATTCGCGGACGCGAATCATGAGGAGGAGGTCTTGGATCTCTATTGCGGCGTTGGAAACCTAACTCTCCCATTGGCCATGGGAGCCAAGGAGGTCTTAGGGATTGAAGAGAATAGGACGGCGATTGAGGATGCCCGCTTCAATGCAAAAAAAAATGGAATCAGAAATTGTGAATTCATTCACGGAAGGGTAGAAGATGTTTTGATGCGTTGGAAAAGGGAAAATCCTGATCTCGTTGTCCTCGACCCTCCCAGGACAGGGTGCAAGACAGTCTTGGATCAGGTGGTCAGATTGAAACCAAAAAAAATCGTTCATGTCTCCTGTGAACCCACCACCTTCTCACGGGAT
>Ga0315279_10005606_pt1 | contig 16205 bp, 13 predicted proteins | sample YL17G06_20_MG_FD_203694 | JGI IMG/M metagenome (GOLD analysis project Ga0315279, IMG submission 203694) | Sediment microbial communities from Yellowstone Lake, YNP, Wyoming, USA - YL17G06_20 | ecosystem: Environmental > Aquatic > Freshwater > Lake > Sediment | place: USA: Wyoming | collected...
CCGTTTCCAGGCACCCCACGCACGTGTCGTAGATGGTGATGGACTCCGTTTCGGTCTCTTGCGGGGTTAGGCCAGCCAGTAGCCCTTTCGCCGTCATCTGCTCGACCCACTGCCGGCGCAACGGCTCGCGCTTCTCGCGGAAGTGCGCCACTAATTCGCGGACTAGTGCGCCGGCGGATTCAGTTCTGATGGTGCTTTCACCCTGATCAGTCATATCGGTTCTCCTCTCTTGGTCCTGAGTGATTTCGTATGCTCATCTCTTACAATCGCCACCGGCCGCAGTTTTTTTTGACGCTTCCGGTCCGCCCGCAACCTTGCTCGGCAAACCGGTTGTGGGCTCCGGACCAGGGCGAGTAGGGGGAGACAAGGGCGCTCCGAGGTGGGCTCGGCGACCCGCGCCTTCCAGACGGATCCCCTCCCAGACTTGCTCGGGAATGGCAAGGAAGACCTCGACCACCTTCGGGTCGAACTGGCGGCCCGACTCGCGCATGATTTCCTCCCGGGCTGCCGAGAGGGGAAGGGCGCGACGGTAAGGCCGATCGGAGGTCATGGCATCCAGCGTGTCCGCCGCGGCAAAGATTCGAGCCCCCAGGGGATTCTCATCACCCGCCAAACCCTGGGGGTAGCCCGTTCCGTCATAAGATTCCTGATGAGTGAGAACGATTTCCGCGGCGCCGGCTAGAAAGGGGATGCGGCTGAGGAGTTCGTATCCGATGCGAGCGTGGGTCTCCATGACCGCCCTTTCCTCTGGGGTCAGCTTCCCCGGCTTCAGCAGGATGGCGTCGGGAATGCCGATCTTTCCGATATCATGCAGGTACGCCCCGCGCGCGATATTCTTTAACTCGTCGTCCGGGCAGCCTGTCCGCCGGGCGATTTCCAGGCAATAGTCCCGCACCCGCCGGGAATGGCCCTCTGTCCCGGTATCGCGCAAGTCCAGAGCAGCGCCCAGGGCTTCCAGGGTGTCGTCGTAAGTCTGTTCAATGCGTTTCGCGGCCGCCTGGAGTTGTTTGGTGCGCTGCTCCACCATCTTCTCCAGGTGGCAACGATAGTTCTCGACCTCGAGCTCCAGGCGCTTCTTTTCCAGCGCCTGCTGCACCCTTCTTACGGTCTCCTCCATCTGGAGTGGTTTGAGCAGGTAGTCGGCCGCCCCCTTCTTCATCGCTTGCACGCCGATGCGCAGATCGTCCACGCCGGTTGCCATCAGGAAGGTGGCGTGCGGGTACTTGGGACAGGCTTGTTCCAGGAGCTCCAGCCCCGAGATACCGGGCATCCGTAAATCTGAAATGACGACGTCAAACGCTTGCTCTTTCAACAATTTAAGAGCTTCTTCCCCGCTCGCAGCGCTCCAGCAGGAAAACCCTTCCTGGGAAAGCTTCTCGCTCAGCAGCTTGCAGACGCTGGAATCGTCGTCCACAAGCAGGGCTCTGGCCCTTGCCTGAGTCTGTTCCATGCTGAACCTCAAGATGGTATGGAGTCGCGCATCAGCGCCTCCACTTCTCCCATCGACCAAACAGGTCAATAGTTTAGGGCTGTCCAGGCGGACCTTCATCCTTGACTGACCGGGGATGGGGGTCGAGCCGGAGGGAGACCCGGATGGGAGGGAGCAGGGGTGCAACGGGAAGCCAGGGCTTTGCGTCGGGAGGACCAGCCACGAGCCCGGCTGGGCTTCTCAGCACTGGGCCGCGCCAGGTGGGACAAGACCCGACCGCCACAGGTTTGATCGCCGCGTTGTCATCTCGCGGCCAAGTTGATACACTGAGGAGGCTAATCCGAGGTTAATGACGCTTTTGAGATGCCCCTATGACACGAAAGCCTGATCTGCTCGATCCTCTCGTCTCTGCGAACAGCTCCCGCGGAAAACTCTTCGTCGTGGGTACCCCCATCGGCAACCTGGAGGACATCACGCTGCGCGCCATCCGCACCCTGAAGGAAGTGGACGTGATCGCCTGTGAGGATACGCGACGCACGCTTCAGCTCCTGAAGCACTATGCCATTCCCACCCGCACCATCAGCTATCATCAACACAATGAGATGACGCGCGCGCCGGAATTGGTGATCCAGATGGAGCAGGGCAGTTCCATCGCCCTGGTGACCGATGCTGGAATGCCGGTGATCTCCGATCCCGGCTTTCGCCTCATCCATCTGGCCATCCGTCACAACATCCCGGTGATTCCGGTCCCCGGCGCCTCCGCGTTTGTAGCGGCCCTGGCTGCCGCCGGGATGCCGGTGGACAAGTTCCGCTTCCTGGGCTTTCTGCCGAGCAAAAAAGGGGCACGACGGAAATACCTGGAAGGATTGCAGGACTCGACCAAGACGCTGGTCTTTTACGAGGCGCCACACCGGGTGGTGGAAATGCTCAAGGATGTGCGGGAGATTCTCGGCGAGCGCGCCGTCGTCGTGGCGCGGGAAGTGACCAAAGTCCACGAGGAGTTCCTGCGCGGCACGGCCTCCGAGGTGTTGGAGCGGCTGAAGAAGAAGCCCGTTAAAGGCGAGATCACCGTCCTGGTGGGGCCGCCTTTGGAAGCAGAAGCGACTCCCAGCCCGGGCGCCTCAATCTGCTGGGCCGTCGAGCAAGTGATGGCGGAACGCGGGCTCGACGAGCGCGCCGCCCTCAAAGTCGTGGCCCGCGCCCGCGGCCTCTCCCGCAGCGAAGCCTACCGGCAGTGGCAGCAGGAAAAGAGCTCCGAGCGCTGATCATCCCGCGACACCGGGCACGCTTGTTTCCGCCCGGCGAGACGAGGCTGACTCAAACGGCCTCGATCAGGGCCCTCAAGTGCCCAATGCCTCAAGTGGCGCGTGCGGGTGGAGATTGGACTTGACGTGGGAACCGCAAGTTATGGCGGGAAGTTCATGCGCCGCAGGAGGTCCTGAAAGCGCGGGGCGGAGCGTAGGGGATCGAGTCTCGGTTCCCATCGGAGGTGCGGAAGCATACCCGAGCGTTCCTCATAAGCCTTATCAAGCCATTTGAACGCCGTATCTTTATCTCCCAAACCCGCATGGATCGCTGCAATGTCGTAGGACGACACATAACTTTGCTTCGATCGCTCGTTCAACTCGGCAAGTACCTTAAGTGCTTCTCGCCTCTGACCAGACACCGCGTAGGCGTGGCCGAGCGGCGCCAACATCGAGCTTCGACCGCCCGAAAGGGTCACCGCTTGTTGGAAGTCGGCGCTGGATGCTCGGCGCCCTGGCTCCAACACTGCGCAGCCGGTCGCGCAGGCCGGCGAGGTTCAAGCCAATGAGCGTGGCGAGCAGCGCCACGAGGGCGAGCGCGGCAATTCTCACGCCCCACGCCCACCTGCGCCACCGTAGCGCCGGCGTCTCGCCGGCTCCCAACGCTGGCCGCCGGGACGGCGGCGCTACCGCCGCTAGGGCGGGCGAGACGCCCGCGCTACGGCCGGAATCCGTATCCCGCTTCAACCGCTTCAGGTCGGCGCGCAGGTCCGACGCACTCTGGTAGCGGACCTCGCGGTCCTTCTCCAGCGCCTTGTTGATAATGCGTTCCAGCTCGGGAGGACACTCGGGATTCAAACGCACGGGGGAAGTTGGCGCTTTGTGCAGAATGGCATCGAAGATAGGGGCCGAAGTGGTGCCGGAGAACGCCTGTCGGCCCGTGGCCATCTCGTAGAGCACCGCGCCAAAGCTGAACAGGTCGGCGCGCGCGTCCAGTTCTTCTCCCCGCGCCTGCTCGGGCGACATGTAGGCCACCGTCCCCAAAGCCGCGCCGGGGCTGGTCAGGAGCTCCGTTGAGGCGGACGGGGCCGTTAGGGCGGGGACGCCCTCACCCGGCCCGCCCTGGCGGGCGGTCCACCCTCTCCCCGGGGGAGAGGGCAAGCCTCGCAAAGAATCCATCTCCCCTCTCCCTGCGGGGGCGGGGGTGAGGGGAGTTGCCAGCTTGGCCAGACCGAAATCCAGAATCTTCGCCTGGCCACGATCCGTGAGGAATATATTCGCCGGCTTGATGTCGCGATGGATGATTCCCTTGGCGTGCCCGGCCTCCAGGGCGTTCGCAATCCGAACCGCCAAGTCGAGCACCGTATCGATAGGTAGGGGAGGGCTTTGCCCTCCCGCGGGAGCGCCCAGCCTTCCCCTACCAATCAAATGCTTCAGCGTCTGGCCTTCCAACAGCTCCGTCACGATGAAAGGTTGACCTTCATGCTCGCCAGTGTCGTGAAGGGTGCAGATATTCGGGTGATTGAGCGCCGAAGCGGCGCGGGCTTCCCGCTTGAAGCGCTCGAGGGCTTGGGGGTCGTACTGCGGCGGTGCCCCCTCACCCGGCCCGCCCTGGCGGGCGGGCCACCCTCTCCCCGCGGGAGAGGGCTGTAAATCCGAAAACCTCTCTCCTCTCCCCGCGGGAGAGGGGCCGGGGGTGAGGGGTACGGCTTGCGGCAGGAACTTGAGCGCCACCGTGCGGCCCAGACGAGTGTCTTCGGCCTTATAGACCACACCCATCCCCCCGCCACCCAGCTTCTCGAGGATGCGGTAGTGGGAAATCGTCTTGCCGATCATCGGGAGATGACGTGTCGTTGGGCCCCATCTTAGGCCGCGCCCTCCGGCAAGTCCGGGCTAAGAAGGATAGTATCGGGTGGTTTAAAAGTCAGAGAGGGATAGCGCTCGTTGGCAGTTCTTGGCGAACCGGTGTCCTAGGCGATCTCGGCGCTATACATGGGCAGGGTAGCTCCCATGAAGCGCACGCCCACGCGGTACAGATCGGACTCTTTTTGCAGGCGGACCACCGTGGCGGTGGAGAAGAAATCCGTCGCTCCTTCGCCGGGTCGGGTTGGGCCACGCCCCGGAATCACCACGGTGAGGGTGGCAAAGAGGGTCAATTCGCGTTTGGTCAGGAAGGAGACGCCGCGCCGGCTGATGTCCGCAGCCTCGGTGAATTCCTCGAACTCCTCCCCTTTGGCATCCAGCCCGCGCACGTGAAGGGGGATGGCCGCTTCAATCCTCTTTTGACTCCGCCGGTCCTGAGGTGAGCTCTCCATAGGTGGTCCATGCCGGGTCAAATCAACTCGGGGGCCAGAACCTCCTGCGAGATTCCCACGGCAGCAAGGGGCGCATTAAAGAACTCGTCCACACGCTCCAGCACCTCGCGCGCATTCTGCGCGCTTTGCACCCGCCGGCGCAATTCCGCGCCGTTGCGGACGCCGTGGGTAAACCAGCCTGCAAATTGTTTCATCTTGCCGAGAGCCCCGGGGATATCCTCCCCTACCAGCATCTGGTAGTAGGTTCGGATCAACTGGTAGCGGTCCACCTCCCCTGGCTCGGCGTAAGTTCCGCTGCGGAAGAACTCCGACATCTGTCGAAAGATCCAGGGATTGCTGGCTGCCGCGCGGCCGATCATCACGGCGTCAGAACCCGTTTGCTCGTGAAGGGCGAGGGCATCGGCCGGGGTGAACACGTCCCCGTTGCCGATGACCGGGATGCGCAGGCAGTTTTTGACCTCCCGGATGATTTCCCAGTTGGCCCGCCCGCTGAAGCCTTGCAGGCGCGTGCGCGGGTGGAGCGCCAGTGCTTCCACCCCGCAATCTTCGGCCAGGCGCGCCACTTTCAGGGCCACGATTTCGTCGTCGCTCCAGCCGGCGCGAATCTTGACAGTGAAGGGAATCGTGAGGGCGGCGCGGATTTTCCGCAAGATCCTCTCGAGCAGCGGCAGGTCGCGCAGCAACCCGGAGCCGCCGCACTTCGTCACCTTCTTCGCCGGGCAGCCCAGGTTTAGGTCGAGGAGGTCGAACCCCAGGTCCTGGATCATCCGGGCCGCCTCCGCCAGATGGTCAGGGTCAGCGCCGAAGATCTGGGCAGTGATGGGCCGCTCCTCTTCCGTGTAGTAGAGGTAGCGCCGCGAGCGAAAGTTCTGACGGACCATCCCCTCGCAGGAAACGAATTCGGTCATGATCAGACCGCAACCCCCCAGGCGCTTGATGAAGCGGCGGAAGACGGTGTCGGTGATGCCCGCCATGGGCGCCAGGATGTGCGCCGGCCGGATCACCACGTCCCGAATTTTCAGCTCGGCAAAGACCATCAGGAACCTATTCTGGCAACAAACCGATGCTATTTGCAACCCTGAAAATACGCCTGGTGAGACCTGTCCAGGATGGTTACTCTGGCAATACCTCTGCGGCTTCTGCAATCGCAAAGCGCATCTGGCCCTCGGCCACAAGTTCGCCCTCACGGTAAGCGGCGCCGCGCAGCTCCCCGAAACGAGACCCCATCTTGATGACCTCCGCCTCCACGCGAAGTGTGTCCCCCGGTTCCACCGGCTTGATCAGCCGGGCCGAGGGGATTTGCAGGATCATGGCGACCTTGCCGGCCATTTCCGGGCGTTCCAGCACCAGGATGGCGCCCAGTTGGGTCACCATCTCCAGCACAATCCCGCCGGGGACGAGGGGCGCTCCTGGCGCGAACCCCTGTGAGGCGTGGTCGTTCACGGAGAAATGCTTGGTGGCGGCAATGCGCTGGCCCGGCACGAATTCCGTCACCCGGTCCACCAGAAGAAAGGGGTAGCGATGTGGGATGATCCGCTCGATGGCCGTTTGAAATGATGGATTCATGGGATCATTGAGCCATTGAAGCCTTGGACCTTTGAGTGGCTTTCCGCAGCACGCAGCCCTTCATTCCACGAAGCAATCCGCCAACCTGCGAATCACTGACCCAATAGCTTTACCGCCAGGGGGCGTCCGCGCAGGGGGACAGGTCCCATCCTTGCTACGGAAGTGTGGGGTCGATATCGGCGTTCACCCCTGCTCCCGTGGCAGCCTCAGTCGGCTCGGTTGCCGCCGGGCGCTTGCTCCCCGCCCCACTGTGCTCGAGATGTTGCCGGAGGCTATCGCGGGAGCCCTGGAAGAAGTTCTCAATCAGCCGGTTGAGCGCGTGCTCGCGTACCGCCTCTGCGCTGACCGCGGGGCGGTAGAGGTGAGCACGGCCGCGCTTCTCGCGTTCCACTACGCCCTTGCGGGAGAGCCGGTCCATGACCGTCATCACTGTGGTATAGGCCAGGGGCCGCTCCGTCTGGAGCCGGGCGCGGATTTCCCGCACCGTGCCTTTCTCCAGAGCCCACAGGATTTTCATGCACTGGAGCTCGAGTGGGGGCAGGTCGAACTGGTGATTACGGCTTTTTCTGGCCATGTCCCTGGGAAGGCGCGGGCTCCCCAATCTCCACGGGCGGTTTCAGCAGTTCTCGTTTCAGCGCCGCGTTGCGTGCCGTCCAGTCGCCTGGGCGGTCCTTATCCTTTGCGTATTGTTCTGAAATGCTTTGCAGTTTCGAATCCAGGTCGTCGAGATAGTGCACAACCAGAGCTTCCGGGAACAGGGGTTCCTTGGGTGAGCCGAATTCCAGTTTGCCGTGGTGGGAAAGGATGATGTGTTCGATCTGGTCTTTCAGCGCCGCCGGGAAGTCGGGAATGGCCCGCATCTTCTCGCGGACGATTTCCATGCCGAGGGAGATGTGTCCGACCAGTTGCCCGCGCGTCGAGTAGCGAAATCCTCGGGCAAAGCTCAGTTCCTCAATCTTCCCGAGGTCGTGCAGGACCAGGCCCGCCAGCACCAAGTCTCGCCTCAGCGGCCCGTAATGATCGCACACCTGGTCGCCGAGTTTTACCAGCGAGCAGACGTGCTCGAGCAGGCCGCCCAGGTAGGCGTGATGATAGGACATGGCGGCGGGCGCAAGCTTGAGCTTTTCAGCCAGGGCGGGGTCTTCCATCACGGCGAGCAGTAACCAGCGCACCGGACCTTCCGGCATGCGCCGCAGGCGTTCGAGGAGGGCGGAGTACATTTCCTCCGGGTCTCGCGCGGTGCGAGGGAAATAATCCAGGAGGTCAATGTCCTCCTCGCGGCAGCGGGAAATCTTGCGCAAGGTGAGCTGGCGGGTTCCCTGGTACTCCCTCACTTCCCCCACCACCTGCACGACGTCGTCCCCTTCGAAATCCAGGTCGAAGTCATCGCAATTCCACAGTTTGGCGCTGATGGACCCGGTGGAGTCCTGAAGTTCCAGGTCCAGGTAGCCGTCGCCACTGCGGGTGGTCTTGCGTTCCTTGCTTCGCACGAGGAACGTGGTCTTAACCGCATGGCCGGGGGTGAGGTCGGTGACGAAGGTTTCTTTCATTGGCCTTTATTCGAGGCGAGAGCGTCGCTGGGCCTCTCCGCGCCGCTATCCACGTAGCCCGGGGCCAGGAAGATGTAGCTCTCCTTGCGGAGGGTGACCAGGAACTTCCGCAGGGCCGGTTGCATCTCCTGGTTGTAAAGCATTTCCTCGACGCGCTGCTCGATCTGGTCGAAGGTGGGGATGCCGGGATTCCACCTCTCCAGCAGCTTGATAAGCGTGTAGCCGAACTTGGTTTGGACCAGCTCGGAGTTGTCTCCCACATCCAGCTTGGCCAGCACCTGGGCGAGCGCCGGGGCCAGGGTGCCGTCCTTGAAGAAACCTACATCCCCGCCGTCATTGGCGCTGGCGTCGTCCGAATACTTCTTGGCCACTTCCGCAAAACGCGCCCCGCCCTTCAGCTCCGCCAGGGCTTCCTTGGAGCGTTTCTCCGCCTCTTCGGGTTTGCGCTTCTCCGTCGAGACAAGGATTTCCGCCAGGTGGACTCCCCCGGGGGACTTAAACTCATTCTTGTGCGTCTCGTAATACTTGCGAGCGTCTTCCCGCGAGACCACGATCGTTCGTCCCACTTCGCGGCTGATCACCTCGCGCATCAACATGTTGCGGCGGATTTGGTCTTTGAAGTCTTCCCAGATAAGTCCCTGCTTCTCGACTTCCTTCTGAAGGTCTTCCAGGCCGTTCAAATTGCTCTGTTTGCGGATCTCATCCAGGCGCTTAACGAGGTCAGTCTCCACGTTGATGTCGAGGTCCTTGGCTTTCTGCACCATCAGGGCCTGGTCAATCAGGTCACGCAGGAGGTTCTTGCTCTGCTCGCGGAGCTGTGTCTCCAGCTCGGCGCCGGAATAATCCTGGGCGAGCTGGGTGCGAAGCTTCTGCTTTTCCCGCTCGAACATCCGCTGCGTTACTATCTCATTGTTCACGCGGGCGATGATGCGCTCCACCACTTTTGCCCCGAAGAGGGCGGGCGGGGCGCTCCCCACCCCCAACGCCATCATCGCCACAAGCCACAGTGCTCGCTTCTTCATCGTTCCAAGTCCTTCCCCCAAATCGGGTTACCTGATGCGGGGACGCGGCGGGCCGTCTTGGCGTTGCCTGGCAGGGCGATCTCCTCGGGCCATCCACACCCGCTGCCCATCTTAATGCTACGTGTGTAGTTCCTGCAAGATGTTTTGAATCTGCGCCATCAGGTTCCCGTCAGGGCTCCTAAGCCGGAATCGCAGCAAGCCGTCCGGTCGCAGCACGGCTTCCCGGTTCCGCCGCATGAACTGCGCGAGCTTGCTTGCATCCACGGGAGCCTGCTCATGGAAGCGCACCCAAATCTCATCCGCTTTCTTCTCAATCGAATGCACCAGCAAGCGCTCCGCTGCCGACTTAAGCAGGGCGTAGCCGAGCAGGTTCTGCACCGATCCTGGAAGCGGGCCGTAGCGATCCACCAGTTCGGCTTCAAACTCCGTCTTTTCCTCAGGAGTCGCCAGGCTGGAAATGCGCTTGTACATGCGCAAGCGCTGGCTCTCATCGGAGATGTAACGGCCCGGGATTTTGATGTCCAAACCCAGGTTAAGCGTTGTGCGCACTTCCGACTTCACCGGAGCGCCTCTCAGCTCCTCCACGGTTTGCTCCAGCATTTTCAAGTAAAGGTCGATGCCGATGGCGTTCAAATGCCCGTGCTGTTCGGCGCCCAGCAGGTTCCCGGCGCCGCGTAATTCCAGGTCGAGGGCTGCCAGGCGAAACCCTGCTCCCAGGTCTGAGAACTCCTTGAGCGCCGCCAGACGTCGTTTGGCCGTGGGAGTGAGGGTTTCTTCCGCAGGAATCAAAAAATAGGCGTAGGCGCGGCGGTTCGAGCGTCCCACTCGCCCGCGGAGCTGGTAAAGGTCGGAGAGGCCGAAGCGGTCGGCGTGGTTCACGATCATGGTGTTGGCGCGGGGAATGTCCAGGCCATTCTCGATGAGGGAAGTTGCCACCAGCACGGCGTATTCGCCTTGCATGAACTTGAGCATGACTTTCTCAAGCTCCCTTTCTCTCATCTGGCCGTGGGCGACTCCGATGCGGGCCGTGGGCACCAGGCGTTGGACGAGCGCCGCCATGCTGAAAATGGACTCCACGCGGTTGTGCACGAAGAAAACCTGGCCCTGCCTCTCCAATTCTTGCAGGACGGCGGCCTGAATCAGCCCCGCGCTGAACGGCGCAACCGTGGTTTGAATCGCCAGGCGCCCCCGCGGGGGAGTCTCAATCACCGAGAGATCGCGCAGCCCGCCCAACGACATGTGCAGCGTCCGGGGAATCGGCGTGGCGGACATGGTGAGCACGTCCAAGTCCGCCCGGAGTTTCTTCAACTTTTCTTTGGCGGCGACCCCGAAGCGTTGTTCTTCATCTACCACCAGCAGTCCCAGGTCGCGGAAGCGCAGGTCCTTGGAGAGCAGGCGGTGCGTGCCGATGAGGATGTCCACCTTGCCGGCTTCCACATCGGCAACTACCTTCTTCTGCTCGGCGGCGGAACGAAAACGGCTCAGCATCTCGGTGCGCACCGGGAAGGCGGCCAGGCGCTGCCGGAAAGTGGCGTAGTGTTGAAAGGCTAAGACGGTGGTGGGGGCGAGGACGGCCACTTGCCTCAGGTCTTGCACCACCTTGAAGGCGGCGCGCATGGCCAGCTCCGTCTTCCCGTAACCCACGTCGCCGCACAGCAGGCGGTCCATGGGTTCCGGAATTTCCAGGTCCCGCTTGATCTCGGCCAGCGCCGTGAGCTGGTCCGGGGTTTCTTCAAACTCAAACGTATCCTCGAGCTCTTTTTGCCAGGGAGTATCCGCGCTGCTGGCTCGCCCGCCGCGCATCTTGCGCTCCGCGTAAAGATGCAGCAGCTCCTGGGCCATGTCGCGCAGGGCGCGCTTCACTCGCTTCTTGGTGCGCTCCCAGGTGGCGCCTCCTAGGCGGTCGAGGGCGGGTTTGGCGCCTTCGCCGCTGCGGCGATACTTCCCCACCAGGTCCAGACGTTCCAGCGGGACGTAAAGCTTGGCCTCGTCCTGGTAGGTCAGCAGCATGAAATCGCGCGGCGCGCCATCCACTTCAATCTGGCGCAAGCCGCGGTAAAGGCCGATGCCGTGGTCCACGTGCACGACGTAGTCGCCCACCTTCAGGTCGCTCAGGTCGGAGATGAACGTGGAGATCCCGGAGCGTTCCCGCCGGGCGCGCGCGCCCCAGTCAAAGCCGCCAAACAGGTCGCGGTCTGAGAGCAACAGCAAACGCAGCTCGGGAAAAGCAACGCCTTCTTCAATCTCGCCGGCGGCGATGAAGGCAGCGGGAACAGTTTGCGGTGAGCCTGGCGAAGACGCCGCCCCGGACGTTGCTGGCTTTTCAGCCTGAAAGGGGACTTCGTATTCGCTGAGAATTTCCCGCAGGCGATCGACTTTGCCGCTGGTGGACACGACAAGAATGATTCTCTCCTGATGCTCCAGCCGCCCGCGCAGGTCTTCGATGAAAGGCTTCACTCCTCCGTGGAATTTCGGCGCAGGCTGGCTGAGGAGAACGTGTTGGGGATTCGGAGTTCGGGCCGCCATCGAGCTTGGCGGCTCGCCCAGGCGAGATTCGGGACTCGGGATTGGGGGTAGGGGAGGGCTCTGCCCTCCCGCCTGCAAGGGGACACCATGCTGTGCCCCTACAGGTTCGATAACAAGTTCCTTGAGAGAAAGTTGCGCTACCCCGGCGAGTGAATTCAGAAACTCCCCTTCGGTCAGGAAAACTTCTTCCGGGCGCGGTCGGGGAGGAGCCATGTCGCGCACTTCCTCAAATCCGGCATTCAGGCCCTCCAGGGTGTGCCGGAGTTGTTCCTGCCGTTCGAGCGTCTCGTCCCAGGCTAGCACTGGCCGCTCAAAAAGTGAGAGCAGCGTATTGGGATGAGGTTCCACCAGGGGCACAAAGAACTCCCAGCCCGGAAAGACGCCGGAGTATTCGGGGATCCAGTCGGGTTCTCGCGCTGCCGGCTTTGGCGCGCGTTCGGAGAGTTTCTGGAGGAGAGTGTCGAAGAATCTCTGGGAGCGAGTTGTCTCCGCCAGGGGAAGCAGCAACGCGGAGGTCGCGGGCTTTCGCGAACGTTGGCTGGTGGGATCAAATTCCCGCGCCGAATCAATGCGCGCGCCGAAGAACTCCAGGCGGATAGGCCATTCCGCCTCCGGCGAAAAGACGTCGATGATTCCCCCGCGCAGGGAGAACTGGCCCACGCTTGTGACCGGTTCGGCCGGCTCGTAACCGACCCGCCGGAGGTGTTCGAGCAGGTCCTCCAGTTCCAGCTCGTCGCCGACTTTGAGTTCCAGAGCGAGCGAAGAGTAGAAGGATTTCTCGCGGAAGCGGCCCAGGGCCGCCGGCAAGGGGGCCATAAGAACGCGGGTGCGGCCGCGCGCGATGTTCCACAGAGCCAAGGCGCGCCGTTCCAGGATTTCGGCGTGGGGTGAACGACCTTCGTAGGGCGAGCTGTCAAAAGCCGGAAGGGCTGCGACCGCCGTTGGGGCCGCTGAGCCTTCGACCCACGCCAGGAAAGTGGAAGTCGCCTGCCGCAGGCCCTCGCTCGTTTCGTTGTCCGCCGTCAGCACCACCACCGGCCGCTGGAGTTTGTGGGCCAGGCCCGCGATCACTAGCGCCTTGGCGGGCCGCGTCAGCCCGGACAGGACGAGTTCCGGCTTCCCCCCGGCTACGCCGGAGCAAGCCGCGTGGAACGCCGGGTGATCAAAAACGAGTTGGAGCAGGGAACTCGCTTGCAGCATCAGACTTGGTACAGTGATGACCCGTGACGAGTTGGCAGTGGCGCCTGACAAGCCAACAGAGCCTGCTCGTCACTTGTCTCGCCTCGGCGAGTCGCCGAGCTTAATGGCGACACTCCTCACTGCTCACTGCCTTTAAGGCGGCCTGGAGGATGGACGAAGTCGAATAACCCGGAACGACTGGAAGGGAAACCACCTGCCCTCCCGCTGCTTCCACTTCGGCTCGTCCCACGATGAGGTTCGGTCCCCAGTCGCCGCCCTTCACGAGGACCTGCGGCAACATGCGCGCGATGAGGGCCTGCGGGGTGAGGTCGTCAAAGATGGTGAGGTAATCCACCGCTTCCAGCGCCGCCAGGATTTCCGCCCGCTCCGCCTCCGGAAGAATCGGCCGCCCGGGGCCTTTGATCGCCCGGACGCTGCGGTCACTGTTGACAGCCACCAGCAGCGCGTCACCGAGCTTCCGCGCCTGGGCCAGGTAGCGCGTGTGTCCGGGATGCAGCAGGTCAAAGCAGCCGTTGGTGAAGACCACGCGCTGGCCGCGCCGCTTGAGTTCCGCGACGACTTCAAAGGCCCTCTCGAGCGGCAGGATTTTTTCAATACCCATAGGGCCCGAGGTCCTCCCCTCGGACAACACAATAAAACATTTTACCACGCGCGCCGCTGCAAAAAGCCGGTGTGTACGCGGCGCACTGCTACGAGAATTTACACCCGGCGAAAGGCCATGCTATGCTCGGCGCAGAGAGTCGGCGATGCCATAAAGGCAAACGCTGTTCTCCAAAGCATCCCTGCGAAGCCGAGGCTTGTCTCTTGCCCCCTAGGTCACGGGCGAGGCAAGCCCGCCACGACCGGAAACTAATCCTATGCGCACTAAATCCCAAGAACTTTTCCAAAAGGCCCTGAGCTTGATGCCGGGAGGAGTGAACTCGCCGGTGCGCGCTTTTCGCGCCGTCGGGGGCGACCCGGTATTCATTGCCCGCGGCCAAGGCTCACGCGTCACCGACGTTGATGGCGCGAGTTACATCGACTACGTGTTGTCCTGGGGGCCCTTAGTTCTCGGCCACGCGCATCCCGAGGTGGTGGAAGCGCTGACGCGGGTCTTGCAGGGCGGAACCAGCTACGGCGCCTGCACGCCTGCGGAAGTGGAACTTGCCGAACGAATCCGCGAAGCGTTCCCTTCGATCGAGCGGGTGCGCCTGGTCAGTTCCGGTACGGAAGCCACTTTTTCGGGCTTGCGGGTGGCGCGCGCCGCCACCCGGCGGGAGAAGGTCCTGAAATTCGAAGGCTGTTATCACGGCCACGCCGACGGCCTGCTGGTGAAGGCGGGCTCCGGCGTCGCCACTTTCGGCCTGCCGGATAGTCCGGGAGTCCCCCGTGCCGTGGCCGAACTTACCATCACGCTGCCTTTCAACGACCTCACCGCTTTGGACGAGGCTTTTCGGGTTCACCGCAACGAACTCGCCGCGGTGATTGTGGAACCTGTCGCGGGCAACATGGGCTGTGTCCCGCCCCAGCCCGGCTTCCTCCAGAGGTTGCGGACCCTCAGCGCAGAGCAAGGAACGGTGCTGATCCTCGACGAGGTGATGACCGGCTTCCGTGTGGCTTACGGTGGCGCCCAGGAGCTTTACCAGATTCAGCCGGACATGACCACCCTGGGCAAAATCATCGGAGGTGGTTTGCCCGTCGGCGCCTATGGAGGCAAGGCGGTCTTGATGGACCTGGTGGCGCCGGCCGGGCCCGTCTACCAGGCCGGTACGCTTTCCGGCAACCCCCTCGCCCTCACCGCCGGACTGAAGACGCTGGAAGTATTGCGCCGTCCCGGAACCTACCCGCGTCTCGAAACCCTCTCCGACAAGCTGGCGAAAGGATTGGCGCAAGCCGCGGCGCGCGCCGGTGTGCCCCTGCAAGTCAACCGCGTCGGCTCGATGCTCACGGCCTTTTTCACGAGTGAACCGGTAACGGATTATGCTTCGGCCAAGAAAGCGGACACCGCCGCCTTCGGGCGATTCTTCCACTCCCTGCTGAATCAGGGTGTTTATTTTCCCCCCTCGCAGTTCGAGGCGGCGTTTCTCTCCACGGCTCATAGTGAGACGGACATTGCGGAAACGATTCAAGCCGCCGCCCGGGCCTTTGCCGTCCTCCGCTCTTAGTAGTTCGATTTACAGGAGAGGCCGCGCAACGTTCTGCATGCCCGGCTAAGTGGCCAGGCTTGGCGAGCAGAGTCGCATCCAGCGATTGCTGCCGCGGGCAGATGAAACAGCCCATAGAGGCGAATGATTTCTTGCGGCCATAATGCCCCAGATATATCTTGTTACATTCGGTAGCGTAACTTCTTTTGTGTAATTTGCCCGAGAAAAGGAAAGAGGGTGTACTTTTTCGAGAGCGGAAAAACTCTACGAAGGAGGTACACCCTCATGCGAGAACTGGAAGTCCTCGGGGGAGGACATCTTAAGCTTTGCTGGGAAGAGAGAAAAGCTTTCTTTGAAGAGGAGTTGGGCGAGCAGGTGCGGGGCGAGGTGAAGCGGCTGTTGGAGGAGGCCTTGGAAGCGGAGCGCACGGACTGGTTAGGCGTGGGGCGGTACGTGCGGGAGGACGAGGTGCGGCGGGATTACCGCAACGGGTACTACCGACGGGATCTGGGGACGCGCTTAGGGTTGCTGCGAAGCTTGCGGGTGCCGCGGACTCGGCGCGGGTGCCGAAGCCAACTGCTGGGGCGGTATCAGCGGCGGCAGGAGCCGGTGAACGAGCTCGTGCGGGAGGCTTTTCTGCGCGGCATCTCGACGCGCCAGGTGGGGGAGGTGCTGGAGCCGATCCTGGGGGAAGCCTATTCGGCGCAGACGGTGTCGCGGATCGCCCGGGGACTGGACCGGGCAGTGGAGCGTTTTCATCGTGGGCGGCTGGGGGATGAGTACGTCGAGGTGTTTCTGGATGGGGTCGTGTTAAAAGTGCGAGACCTGGGGGGCAGAGTGCGGCGGCGCGTGGTGTTGGTGGCCTACGGGATCACTGCCCAGGGGAAGCGGGAGGTGATCGCCTACCAGCTGGCGCGGGGAGAAAGCGAAGCCAGTTGGACGGCCTTCTTACAAGGGATGTTTCTGCGGGGCCTGGAAGGACATGGGCTGAGGCTGGTCATCACGGATGGATCCAGTGGGTTGCGGGCGGCGCTGGGGTTGGTCTGGCCGCAGGTGCCCATGCAACGCTGTTGGGCGCACAAGCTACGGAATATCGCCGACAAGGTAGATTCTCTCTTGAATTGCAAGGGAGATTTGCGACTTGGAGGCGCATGCACCTTGTGCTGTTGTGGGTCTCATGCGGCCTCCGTTCTGGCAAGCGGGGTGTTGGCGAGGGCGGCTGGCCGGAGC
>Ga0315279_10005607_pt1 | contig 16205 bp, 19 predicted proteins | sample YL17G06_20_MG_FD_203694 | JGI IMG/M metagenome (GOLD analysis project Ga0315279, IMG submission 203694) | Sediment microbial communities from Yellowstone Lake, YNP, Wyoming, USA - YL17G06_20 | ecosystem: Environmental > Aquatic > Freshwater > Lake > Sediment | place: USA: Wyoming | collected...
CAAAAACAGCTTATTAGGGAGTTGACCCTAAAAACAGCGTACTCCTATAGCCCGGTGGTGTAGTGGACAAGCATAGCGGGCTTTGGACCCGCCGACGAGAGTTCGAATCTCTCCCGGGCTACCATCTGCTCTCGTAGTCTAATTGATGAGCAAATGGTTAAAGCACTATGGCAATTGAGAAACCTGAAGCCTTCAAGTCAGAAGGGATATTCAAAGAAACTGAAGTATCTTAATAAACACGTTGATTTGAATGATCCACATGAAACTGAAAACTATGTTTTGTCTCTCCAGAAATCTAACAAATACAAAATGACTTTGCTTTCAGCATATCTGCATTACTGTTTAGCCAATGGTATCAGATGGAATCCACCTAGTTTAAAGTGTGAAAACGTTCCAATTATTGTTCCAACTGAAGAAAGAATTGATAGAATAATCAGCAGATGCTCGCTGAAATATATCACTATCTTTCAGATTAGTAAACATGGATTGCGTCCTGATGAAGTTTCAAAGATTGTTTTAAGAGATGTAGATTTGCAAAGAGGATTGCTGACAGTCAGAACATCGAAGCTTGGAGCTGAAAGAACGCTGAAGCTGAAAGAGTATGCTCATGAAAATCTTAGAACATACATATCACGAAAAAACATCACCCGATTAGATGTTCCATTATTTTCGAAACCGGGCATATTGCGGGACCAGTGGAATACTTATCGAAGACGGGCTTACCTTAATTTCAGAGATCAAGAATTGTTGAAGATTAGATTATATGATTTGAGACATTGGTTTGCAACTGCGGAGTACATGAAGACCCGTGATCTATTGCATGTGAAATATCTGTTGGGACACAGAAACATTGAGACTACTATGATTTACGTTCATCTGGCTCAAGGATTCATTAATGGCTCTGAAGACTTTAGCTGTAAAGTTGCAAGAACCATTGATGAAGCTGCAAAGCTGGTGGAACAGGGTTTCGACTTCGTAACTGATGTAGATGGAGCAAAGCTTTTCAAGAAGCGGAAGTAACATAAACCAGAAGGTTTATATTCTGGTTAATGCCCATTATATATGGGAGAGCAGTAGATCAATCCATATATCATATCTCTTTTTTCCCTTTTAGATGCGCAACTGCTCTCCTTTCGCCGCACATAGTCAGGGAAAAAGAAGCTCAAATTGAAATGGTTAAGTCCTATTGAGGAGCGTGTGGCGAAAAAACATGCTTTTCAGAGCATTGGTTAGGGAGGAGATATAGAAAATGTGGAGTAAAGAGGAGAGAGCTGCTCGTTACAAAATTTATTACGAGGAGCATAAGTTTGAACGAAAAGCCTACAATAAGGCTTATCATCATGAATATTGGTTGAAAAACAAAGTGAAGATTTCTGCGCAGCAACGCCAGTATTATTTGATGAAGAGAAATAGAAAAGGAGGAGAATAGAAAATGAGTAAATTTTTTATCGTGAGAAGGGAAGATGGATTCGAACAAGTCTACGAGGATAGACTCGATGATTATTTTGGAATCGAATCTTTCATAAAATCGCGCCCAGACATTGTTTGGGTTGAAGAAGTTTCTTTAGAAGAGGCTTACGCCAGTAGAGCTTGGAAGAATGGAGTGATCTAAAATGAATAAAATGAAGAATTTAAGAAAGAAAATTATACATTTTTTGGCTAAGTATCTGGAATACTGCGTTCTGTTTTCGTGAGGACCGAGAACCAAGTCTTACGATTTACGAAGGGAGTTTTGAGAAGATGAATGGAGAATGGAAATTTGGGGTAATCTTCAAATGCGATCAGGCGATTGCAGATGAGATTATTCAATTTATAGAAACAAAGGCAAGTCTGAGCTACAGACATAGATGCCCCCTTAGAAAATATTTGGTATTGTTGGAAAAGGAGGAGAATGAAATTGATAGAGAGCGGAAGCAACTTCAATAAATTGTTGAATGTAAGTTGCAAATCAGTAGAAATTTATAGATTAATGGTTCAACAAAGCGAGAAAGTAAATGCTCCAATTAGACCAACTATGCATTTATTGTTAAGTGGTAAAGCTGGAAGTTTCAAAAGCAAATTGTATAAAATGCTTGGAAGTGCTTTCTATAAATACAAGGTTCATCCTATGGAATGGATTTCAGATGCTACTGCGGCTGGCATTGCAGGCTCTATAGACACAGTTGCGAAGCAAAGAGTTCTGGTTTACCCTGTAGGTTACCATGCAAAGTTCGGGACATTGTTTATAGATGAATTGAATTTGAACCCGAAAGAGAAGCAAGAGGCTCTTAGACATCTATTAACATTTCTTGAAGATGAAAAAACCGCGAGAAAACTTGGCATTTCATTGAAGGAACCAATTTATGACGAAGTTAACTGTTTTAGTTCTAGAGATGGTATAATAAAATTCTGGAATCTAAGATGTAATGTAATTCTTGCAACAATGAGAGATATCCGATTTGCCAATTCAAACAACTATTATAATGCGCTGTTGACTAGAGCCATACCAATAATTATAGATTTTGAAAGGATGGATTTGTTGGCAATTTTGAAAGACCAAGATTTACTGTTTCATAATTTAAACTACCAACCAGAAAAGCTTGTACAGATTAAACAGGAAGACTTTGATATGATGGCTAAAATGGTTTTTGAAGATAAGGAGATACCATTCAGCCACACTGTAAGATGCCTTAATAATATGTTTAGATGCTTAGCTGTGATCGGACATCATGACATGGATTTATATAATTATATAATGAACTGCCATAAGAAGATACCTCAATCAATACTAAGTCAGGAAGAGAAAGAAGAAAACTCGATGTTTCCAGTTTGATTAAGTGGAGGCGATATGGTACCCCTCTTATATGATTTGATATATATATATTATAAGGGGGTACATATCGCCTATAGGTCTGAAAACGTACATATGTCAATTACCTCGCAAACCACTGCTTCAGCCTTCAATGAAGGCTTCAGCCTGATTTGCTCTAGTAACAGTCATTGCATCAAATGGTTGTGTATGGTAAGGGACTAAGTCCCTTTTTCAACACTTTCAGCACTACGAGGGTAGGTGAAATGAATGCCGAATAATGATAAAAGTAAAAACGTTAAAAAAGATAAAGTGGCACCTGCAAAGCAGCATACTAGAACTGGAGAACGGGGAAAAAAGAAAGATAAAACTGACAGTTTTAAGCAACATGCACGTTAATTATATCTTATTCCTTAAATCTTAAGAAACGGTAAAGGCAATTTGAATTGCCAGAAGTCTCATCAAACAACGATGAGCAAATTAAACTTTAAAAGGAGAATAAAAATTATGTCTCAGAATGAAATTAAGAAAGAATCAGTTATCATGGGTAGTGCAACTACTAAAAGTTTGCATCCAGCTTTCAAGTATATTGAAGATGCATATAACGCCAAGCAAGCGAGACTTAAAGAAAAGTATGAACTGGCTGGACTTCAAAGCCCAATTACTGGTGAAACACAGCAAATGACCCCTGAAACAAGGGTTACATCAGAGATTACAAAGAGCTTTGAATATTTTGCACCCATAGATTGGATGCGAAGATTTTCTGCTGATTCAAATACATTCGTAATACCAATCATTGGAACGGGAAGTGTTGCTCTGATAGGTGGAGGCGTCTTCGCTACAGGTGCAAGCATAGCTACTGGAGCAAACGTCAACCTGACAAACAGATATGGTAGCACTATAAACTGGACAAGAGACTATCCGCTTGATTGCGGCTATGATGTTGTTTCCGAGCAACTGCGAGTCAACGGTGAAGCTTTTGCTTCCCATAGACTTGGACTTGCAATTGGCTTTTTAACCGGTGGATGCGTTGCAACAAGCCCATTCTATACAGGCGCTGCAGGAGCACAAGCAACTTGGGTTAGTTCAGGTTCAACAGGTATCACTATTGCAAATGTAAACACACTGATACGCAAGTATAAGGGTCTTAACATGGGTTCACCAGATTTCATGCTTGTCAACCACAGTGTATACCACCAGCTATTAGCACTTGAAGAATTTACATCAAATCTCTATAACCCTGGCAATGCAATGTCCACTGGCGTTCTAGACGTTCCAAGATTTGGAATAAAAGTCTATGAAGTTGATGGATTAAGCAGAGCTTCAGGTTCAAACTTTACCACTCTAGAAGCCGGCGCAGTTATCAACTACATTATAGTTGGCAACTCAAAGAAAACTATAGCTTTAGTTGAAAGAGGCGGCATTAAAGTTGAACCCTATGAAACACCGAAAACTGATGAATATGGATTAATTGCCTCTGGAAGATACACTATTGCACCACTTGTACAATACAACGTCTGTTCAGGAGCAGCTTGGATCGGTCTACAGTCAGACACCACCTGATAGCATCATTTGAATCTCTATAAACATAGTTCCCACCTTTTTTTTATTTTTAAAGGTTAAAGATGAAAATTTATGATAAAATTCAGAGTATCCGATTTGGCAAAATGGGCGTTTTGCCCGAAACGATTCAAAATAGAATTAACATCACCACCGCAATTTGAAACTCATGCGATGCAGATAGGTACACACATGCATAAAATCTATTCAGAACCCGTAAAATCGTTTGACCGCGAAATCCTATTGATGCAATTGGAAAATAAGAAAAATTATCATGCTTTCGAAAGAATCTTGGATTACGGCAACAAAGGAATGCTTATTCGCGGCATCCCAGATGATTATCGAATTTTGCAAAACCCGGTAACTCAGAAAAAATATGTATCTCTAATAGAAGTTAAGACCACAGGTCATGCGGATCTATGGAGAAACGAAGAAGCCGCAGCTTCACTTCAATTACAAATCTATCTTTGGTTGATGAGACCAATTTTAGAATCATACAATTATGAAATCTATAAACATCATTGGCTTGAAATCTTTGGTCAAAACCCAAAGAAATTGATTAGACGAGTCATGGTATTTGAACATGAAAAAATGGAGAAAGAACTATGTTACATCATAAATTCGTATCTGGGATTAGAAAAAATGTGGACTCCCGAATTTTACGTTTGCAAACGTTGTCCAAAAACAACTAAAGAAAATTGTTCATGGTATGCAATGAGGACTAAAAATGATTAACATTAACGATTTCTTCTATGAAATGACAGGCTTTCAGCCTACTGAAGATCAAAAACAGTTGCTCACCACATTGGTAAATATGGATGCTAAAAAAATTATCATCAGCGCAGGTAGACAGAGTGGTAAGACTTTGTGCTGCGTAGTTGTTATGTTATGGTTTATTTTCAAATATGCAGGAAAATTAAACATTTTACTGATTTCAGCGCAAAAAGAAAATGCTTTCAAAATCCATTTAGATAATATTTTGCGAAATCATAAAGAACTTGAAGAAAAAATTCTCAACAGTGGAACTTACAATCCAACTAAAATCAATGGATTTCAATCTGTAGACGGCTCCGCTGTTTTTATCCGCGGTGTAACAGATAAACAAATTCGAGGTTTACCTGCTGACATCGTAATTATTGATGAAGCCGCAGAAGTAAAAAATGAAATGATTCTTACAGCTATGGGTAATTTATCTGGAGAAGTTTCAAAATTCATTCTATTAAGCACGCCGCATGTTAAAAACTCATTGTTTGTTGAATGGGCGACAGATAAGAAATCAGGATTCAAATATCACAACTGGAGTGCTGAAAACTTAAGTTGGCACAACCCTGAAATTCAGAAAACAAAGAAAAAAGAATTTACAACTGAACAGTACAGCGTTGAAGTTCTCGGTGTTCCACCAACTAAAGCAGAACGAGCTTTCTTTCCCAGTAAACACATTACAGCATGTTGCAAACCCTTCGTTGAAAAAGAAGGTGGACCCAATTCTCAAATTGAAATCGGTATTGATTGGGGAATGGTGAGTGGAACCACTTTAGCAGTTGTAGAAAGACTCGGTCCAAGGGTTAAGGTGTTACATACACAGCAATGGGTTGGAAAAGCAATAGAATTTATAGCACCAGAAATTAGAACTATAATTGACGAATGGAAGCCGATTCTAATAAAGGCTGACGCTAAACCTGATGATTATCAGGATTACATGCGTGCGCGGTATCCAAAATTAGTAATAAAATACATCAACGCCAATTTAGATAATAACAAAACAATGTTACTTTCACAAATTAAACGTGCCGTAGAAAAACATTTGTTGGAAATTAGTGAAGACAAATTGAATATTATAATACAGTTTAGGAAATATAAAAGAGATATGAGAAGAGGAGACGATTTTGTCGATGCAATCGCATTGGCAAACTATAAATCAGAAATTTTCCAAGAAACTCATAATGTCTACATTGGGGTTTCTAAAAATATTAAAAATATAGGAGTTGAATATAAAAATGTCAAAGAACGAGAAATTAGATATTGATAAATACGAAAGTTTGGAATGGTCAGATTTTCACGCATTACCAAAAGAAAATAAGAAAAATCTTATAGCATTCGTAGCTAAAACCACTTTACCCACCATCCACTTTGAAGATTTGAAAGAAGGACTCAAATCGCCTGTTCGGGTGATTTCTAAAGCAGAACTTCAGAAAAATGCACAAACACTCATCGGTGGAACCATCGGTTTTGAACATCAAGCATTTCCCATTTACGGTGGATACGTCATTGATGCTAAATGGAATGAAAAAGAAGAACAGATTGAAGGAGTCGGAATTGTTCCCGATGCTTACATTGAAAAAGTCAGATCGGGAAAAATCAAGAAATGTTCAGTGACTTTCAATTGGCAAAGAGAAATTGTTTCTTCTGAATGCACAGAGTTTGTTGGGGTAAGATTTCCACGGGTTGACCTGCTTGATGTAGGAACCGTTGCAGGTGACCGAAACACTTCAGTTTCACTTTTTGAATCTACAAAACAAGAAGGCTTCTTAGAAGGATCAATCATATCTGAGAATCTACCACTCAAAATAGAATCTTTACCATCGGGATCACCGAAACCAGATGAATCTCTACAGAAAATCAAGGATTTAGAGGGTGCAGTTCACACTTTGAAAGAATCTATGAAAACTATAGAGTTAGCGCGTGCATTAGCGATTGAAACAGCCAAGAAAGCTGAATCTCAAAGAATTGTGAAAGAAATTAAAGAAATTCTGCCAGCTCCGCAGTTTGAAAGATACTTCAATAATGGAGCAAAAATGTTTACTGAGGAGGTTAAAAAAATTGTCAGAAAAGAAGAATCGCTTAACATTGCTTAAAGAAGCCCTGAGTTGGGGTGGACCTGAAACTCCAAAAACAATTGAAAAAACAGGAATCATAGTTATAAATGAAACAAAACAGTCTGCCGGTAAAGCACTTGACGATAGTTTTGATACCCAATTAACCACATTTAATTCTGATCCAGTCGTGAAAGAATCAATTATTCAATTTGCTCAAGAAGTCATTGGAAATGGCTATTTCACGACAATGAATAAAGATTATTCATTAGAACTTGATGGTGAAACTGCGAAAGATTTGATTGATGAATGGAATTATAAAAACGACATTGACAACAAAATTCTTCAGGTTTCAATTGAACTTGTAGCCTTTGGCAATAGCTTCTATTATATCACGAACAATGGTTTCCAGAATATTCCAATTCAAGCAATCTATAAAGCAAACGCCGTTGATAAATCAACACCAATTGAAGAAAAATACAATCTTGAAACAAGCGGAACTTACGGTGCTAAAAATATTAAATGGGAAGATTTCATTCACTTTAAAGTGCCTATGCCAAGTGAGTTTACACCTTTCAGCAGCGCGGGAATCATTCATGGGTTAATAGCATATCCTGATGAAGACAATCAAAATCCGTCAATGTGGGATATTCGTAAATCTATGCGTAAATACATGAACTTAGGTTTTAAGAAATTTTCTTTTGCAAATGAACTGTGGACTTTTCCAGAATCAGACGATACAAAAGTGGCTGCTTTTCAAACAACTTTAAATACAATGTCAGATATTGGACAAAAAATTGCAACAAACGCTAAAGGATCAATTCAAATAGCGGTGCCTCAACGTACTACCAGTTATGATGAATGGATTAAATCTTCAAACAATGAATTTTTGATGAGCTTGGCTAACCCGAGTCTAAAACTTGGTGTTGAAGGTTTTTACACGAAAGCCACTGGTGAAACAGCGCAAAAAATGTTTGGAATGAAAATTGAGTCTATTCGAAGAATCATTAAACGCACTTTCGAAGATTTATGGATTAAAATCTTGGAGAAAAATGGGTTTGATGGGCAGAAAGCGCAAGTCAAAATGAATTTCGGTTCCGAAGAAGTGTCATACACTACATCGGATCTATTCGCAGCGAAAGACAAAGGATTAATTTCTATTGAAGAAGCCCGAAAGATTTTGAGAGAATCTATGAAATGGAAACTTGAAGAAGAAATTCCAGTTGAAAAAGTTACACCGGTTGCACCAACTGTACCACTTGTAGAATTCACCGAGATAAAGAATAAAGTTGAATCATTGACATCTGAAAAATCAAAGCTTGAAGAGGAATCCATTAAGAAAAGAATGAAAGTCATGGATGAACTTTTGAAGGGTGAAACCAAATGAAAATTTTCAAAGATTTGCAGATGAACAATGAAATTTCCTCAATTGACTTCGGTAATGTATCATTGCATAGCGATGGCTCGCAGAACTTTGTTTTATACAATGAAAACAACAGCGTTTTAACCGTGAAACTTTCATCGAATTCCGATAAAATCTCTTTAAGCCACACATTCGTCACTTTGAAAAAGGGAGAAAAGGTTTCTATAAACATTTCATGGAGACCTTCTTTGAGTTTGAAAGAATCTTTGAAATCTATAGTAAACATTATGGGAGAAGAAATTTTCGAATAATTAGAATTAGGGACGAAATAAAATGGCAAGTGGATCAATTGCATATAATACGGGTTCAAATACCATAACAATTATCAGTGGATCTACAAATTCTTTTAATGATATTTACAATGCTGATGTTGCAGGTGGTTGGGGAGTTGTCACTATTCAAGGAACTAGTCAATATTATTCTACTGCAAAAATCGTTATCGGGGATGGTACAACAGCAACCACGTTTCTCGATTCAAACAAGCAAATAGTTTTCTATGGTGCGGGTTCAGCGGGCGGTTCAAATTGGATTGATGTTAAAGCTGCGGCTACGGTGACTTTTGGGGTTCTTGTTGATGCGACTTCATGTGCAACAACTTCAGGTATAGCGTTTCTTTTTCAGTTTACGAGTAATTTTGCTTATTTGAATGCGGATACAAACGCAGTTTGCGATCTTTACAGTTGCAGTTTTTCAGGGGTCGGCGGTTGCATCAGCAGAATGAAAGGCAATGGCATTAGAAGAATCTGGAATTTCATAGGAAACACTTTCTATCTGGGTCAAATTTCGTCGGCAACTAGCGATTTCTACAATATCTATTTTACTGCTTACACGGGTGGATATGGGCTTTATGCTTCTCCGTTGACTGCGACAATGAATAAAATCACGGTCAGAGGAGCACCCGCATATATTGCATGGTTAAGCACGTCAACAGTAATCTCTAATCTTGATGGAGCTGGAGCCACAACTAAAACTTTCGATGTGGGCGGCGTATCAGCCTACACTCATTATTTGATTAATCCTGTTATTACTACTTGGACTTTTAATTGGGCAGCAGGTTCAGATACGAAAGTGTATCGTCAATACCTGTTTGATTTGAAAGTCACAGATAAAGATGGAACTGCAATCGACACGGCAGCAGTCACTTTGAAAGATAAAGATGGCAACGTGGTTTTCAATGTTAATACGGCGGCGGATGGAACTATTGCTCAGCAAACAGTTTCAAGAGGATGGTATCAGAAAACAACGGGCGATACGTTGAATGAGTATTCACCGCACAATTTGACAATCGTGAAAGCAAATTACCAGACTTACGATCAAGATTTCACGTTAGATGAGGTTACAGATTGGGAAATTGCGTTAAGTTCTCAATTATCGGGCGATGCTGATGAAACTGACGTAATATCTGGTAAAACCTTCTATAAAGACGATGCTGCAACACAATTAACCGGATCTTATGTTATTCCACCAGTCAAAGTTGCTGGTAGTGCTAAAGGATGGTTCAAACCAGTTCCTGTAAAAATCAAAATCCAAAGGGCAATGCCAATTAGGGGAAATTTAGTTCAACCAATAGATCAAATCATAAAAGTAAATGGAAGTTTAGTTGAAAAAACTGAGAAAAATCTGAATGTAAATGGTACATTAACCAATAAAATTGAAGAATCCCTAATTTTGAATGGTAAAATCAACAATTGGAAAGAAATTATAAAAGAAGTTTTGGAGGAATAAAAAATGGATAAAGAAATTAAATTGACATATGAATCTCTTGTGGTTGTGTTGGATGAGAGGGTGAAAACATTGAGTGATACTAATACAAAGGAACATTATGTAATTTTATCGAAGATTTTGGAGCTTTCTCAACACGTTAATGATGAAAATGCAAAAATGAACAGTAGAGTCACTATTTTGGAAAAGATAGATTTAGAGCATCAGATAACATGGAAAGTTTTGGTTAAAATTGGCGGTGCTATAGTTACCGTGTCAGGAATAATATTTGCATTAGCAAAGTTATTGTTAGGAATTTAGGAGGTTTTGAAAAATGACAACTTATTGTTCAGGAAGTTATGTAAAAAGACGATTGTATATTGCCGATAGTGATACCACATATCATACTCAATTGACTGGATCAATTTTGGAAGCTGAAGCCTACGTTGACAGCGTTCTGCGAAGCTATCAAACAGTTCCACTTACTTCAGTTCCGTTAGAAATTCAATATGCATGTGCAGATTTGGCGGCAAGCATTTTTAGTAATGACCAAAAACGCAAGAATACTATGCAAGGAAGTTTCAATGCTGATATAGGTTTAACCTATGATTCGTATTGGATGGCTGGAGTACAAAAACTTAAAGACTATGTTGAGGCAAGATACATTATATCGGGGTCAGTCACAACTCATACTTCTATAGATCCCGTTTCAGTCATGCAATTATATGACAAGCACCTGATAACATTTAATGATGCGAAAACTTTAATCGGAAACATGCTATCGGGATCAAGTGAAACTCAGGCCAGAATCAATCTTTTGAAAATTCAGAGAGATATGATTACTGGTAGTGATGCTGCACTAATTCAGGCTCAAATATCAAAGTTGACTGGTTCAGATACCGATTTGCAAACAGCCGAGAAAAACAAACTTGTCAGCGAAACAATCACAATTACATCGGGATCAACTTTAGGTGGCTTCGCACTTAGCGGCACCGCATTTAAAACTATGAGTTCAGATGAAATTGGATCAGTCTATAAAAATGGATTAATCACATTAAATGAAGCACGCGGTGTTCTAACAAGTCTCTCTAGAAGTGGAAGCTTTCTATTGGTGAAAACTGGTAGTGATCTATAATGATAAACATTTGTCAAACTATCTATGACTATTTACATTCAAATTGGAGCGGAAGCATTGTCACTGGAAGCATTGATTGGGTTATTGGATATAATATCTCACCGAGACCAACTTATCCGAAAATCATCATTGAAGAAAATGCTGATGTTTCACCTAAAGTAAACTTTGTTTCTATTGGCTGCCGAAAATTTGAGCATGAAGTTAAATGTAGAATTCAGGTTAACCCGATTATGATGTTTAACAGCGACCTAACGGGAAGCGCAGAAAACATGAGGATTCTACAGAATGAAGTTGATAGATTGATAAATCTTGGGAGAAACACTGTCAGCGAAGTAGATCAGGTGGAACCGGGATTCTGGAAAGACACTACTAAGCGTGACGAAACTCAAGTTATTTTGGAGAGTGAACAAAAATTGAAATGTATTTATTATTCGGGAACGGGGAGTCAAACTTCACAATGGACTTTTCCGTTCATATTTTTAAGTTAGGAGGAATGATGAAATATGGTAGCAATAAATCATGATAAAGTAAATGGAAGCAAACTTTACGCATATGAATGGAATTATCTTGCAAACTTTTTAGGAGAAGGATATACTGCGGGTTTACCCAATTACATAATTTTCAAAAGCGGCAGTTACTACTTTGCCCGAAATGGAACTACAGGCATTTTGGATTATGGTGGACCAGATGAATTAGGAGGAGTCTTAGGTTATATTGACGCTACAGATGTTATTAATGCGTGCGTTGCTAAATCAGGATCAGTTCATATTGAAAGCGGAACTTTTCCATTGTTGACACCTATAGAAATCATGGTGAACAATGTTACACTTAGTATGACGCCAAAAACTGTTCTTGTAAATGCTTACGCTACTGATGATGCAATTAAAATTGGAGATTCAAGCCACCAAGTTTGGAACACGGTTATAGACGGAGGAATAATCACTAGAGCTGCAAATGGAGCGCACTATGGAATTCATTTGTATGATGCTCATGAATGGGTGCTTAAGCCAATGAAAATCAATAATTTTGCTTCAGGAGCAATTTGCGTTGATAGAAGTTACTATGGAGATATAATTATTCCTGAAATGCTTGGAGGAGTCACAACATTAATAATTACGGGAGCCCAAAATGCACAGAGCAATCATCTTTATATTAAATCTTGGATTCGCGGAGCAACCACAAACTGTGTAACTATTACTGGTTGGGCACCTCAAAATATAATCTTTGATACATGTTCATTCAGCGATACAAAAAATGGAATTGTAGTTTATGATGGCGATAATTTGATAATTCGCAACTGCTATTTTGAAGCTCTCACAGAAAAAAACATTTATCTTTATGGAAACGTTTACCCATTGAAAAATCCACATGTCATTGATAATTGGTTTATGATTGGAACTTTAAGCGGTGCCGGCGGTTATGGAATATATTCAGATCATATACATGAAGGAATCATCAGAGATAACAGTGTAAGTTGTTCAACGGGTTCACCATGTTTTGTGTATACAACTGCAAATACATCGAATTTAACATGTTACCCGAATTTCTTAGACAACACGGTTTACAATGATTTTACCGCAGATACATTAAGAGTTAATAAAGAAATTGACATTCCGATAATGACTGCTGATGACGGTGAAGGATTGGTTCTTGCTGAAGGAAGTTGGGCTTTCATAGCGATGGCGCCAAACTATGTAAGATTAAATATGGATAACCTTGGTTTAATTACAGACGTTAGATTAAATGCTGTAATTAAAAAAACTACTGGTGGCTTTGTATATCTTAAACTATATAACATCACTAATTCGGCGGATGTTGCGGGCAGCAACCTTAGCGGGTCATCAACAGGATACAATATTGAACAAAGTGCAAATTGTAAAGCTGGATTTTTAACTGGTGAAAAAGACTATAAAGTAATGTATTATGGAACTGGCAGTCTTGGAAGAATTGTTTTGAAGGTGAAAACAAATTGAGCTACTTTTCAAGAATAACTTCGTTACAACTTGGTTCAACAACTTTAGCTGACATCAAAAGCTTCAGCTTTAAAATTGAGGATCCATACATCCTCATTTCCATCCCGGCGGGCACGAATGTTTATCAATTTTTGAAGCAGCAAACAATAACTGGTAAATTCATATGTTTGGATGAAGATGCTCTCTATGATACTTTACAGGCTGAAGGATTTTTAACTTTCAGCACAGGAGTTAGAAACTTGGGAACAGCGGTGCTCACGGTAAGACTGACTGATGGCAATCCTGAAACATACACTTTCTCCAGTTTCAGAGTTGAAACTATAGAAATTGACGATTTAAAAGATGAGATAGGTGAAATTCCTTTCACAGTGGTATTTACTGCGAAGTCGGTGGCGAAAGCATGAGATACTATGAATTGGTTGATAAAGTTCTTGAAAACGAAGAAAAGTTAAATCAAATGGAATCTACAATTAATCAATTAACATCTATTGATATTAAAGGCATGAATGAAGAAGAAATTGAAAAAGCAACTACAAGTTTATATAGATATGAATTGGCTCTGCGAAGCGCCCTTAGACTTGCGAAGCGCATGGGTTTACCAGATCAAGTTGAACAGGCAATAATATTAATGCAGAGAGTTCAACGGGTTGTTCACCTATTAGAAATGACTTATCATGCTTTAATGGTTGCTGAAGCGGCTGCTGGTAATCCTATGGCTTGGATATCTTGGATTCAATTTGGCATCTATGCAGGAACAACTGCTGTCACTATGGGAGATTATATGGGGGCTTAATATGGGAAATCCCGTTAATACTATAATTATTTCTGGAAGTCAAGGTAATATTTATGTTTTGAATAATTGCACGGTATCATTGAATGTCAAAAAATGTTTGAATGATGTCGGCACATTTAATTTCTCATTACCTAGTTTGAGTGGTTCAACATCTATTTACACTGGAGCCTCACTCAATAATTATGTTAAAATCTGGATGGATTATGATGTTACTGGTAGCACACCAACTTTTATGGGTAGATTAGGATCTATAGGTAATTCTGTCAGCGAAACAAGCATAAGAAGTTATTCTGGTAAAGACTTGGGGGAAGTTCTGGATAGAAGACTTAAAACTAAAAGATGGATTGCAACTGACGCCTGGCTTATAGCCATAGAATTAGCCAATGAATTGGGAATGGATAGTGGATATATTGATAGTGATACCAATGACGTTACTTTACAAGTTGAAAACAAAAAATACTCTGACGTTATGAGAATTCTCGGTGAATATTGGATTAATTCAACCACCCAGGTCAATAAAGATTTCTACGGTGAATATAATGCAAATAACTCTACTGGAAGTTTGAAGTGGAAAACAAGGCCAATTAGAACCGTTGGTGTTGAAACTTTAACAACTGGAAGCAATATTATAAATTATAGTGTAGTACGAAATATTAATGAAGTTTATAATAAAATTACGCAGTATGGTTTTAAAAATAAATCTCTTCCAACCGGTGGAGATGAATGGACTGAAACATATAGTGGTTCAGATTGGACTTGGACAAAACTTACAGGAACAATTCTATATACGTCATCGGCTTTTCCTCAATGCGGCGCTAGACAAATAACATGCACATCGGCATTTTCAGGAGTAGGAGACGATTGGGCAACTATTTTCAAATGGACTGGAAGCGCTGCAATTTCACCATTTGTCTATGAAAACTTGAATTTTTATGCAAGAACAAATTATCCAGCAACCATAGTTACAAAAACTGTAAGATTATTGGCTCCCGACACCAGCAATTATTTTGAAGCAGTAATTCCATCAATACATAATGTTGCTGATGCTAATAAATGGGATTTGAATAGTTTAGCCGTTGGACCAACAGAAGATTATAATGCGATCACAAATCCAAATGCAGTTTGGAATAGCGGGGCTCTTGGCGGTGGCACACCAAATTGGGAAGATATTCGAGGTATAGAATTTTATATAACTTTTGATGCTGGTGACGGAACAGAATATGTCAATATTGATGGAGTACATTTTAATTTAGGATACTTTAGTAATACTTCTGAAGATTCTACATCTCAAGCTGCATATGGTATTAGAGAAATTGTTTATAGTGATGACAGGCTTCGCAGCGATGCTGAATGTGAATCTCGCGCCAAAGCTTTACTTAGTCAGAAAAAAGATCCGCCAGTTCAACTCACTATATTGATGACGGGAAGCAAAAATGTTTTCATTGGCGATAGAATAACAATGAATCTACCAGCAGAAAATATTAACAATCTTAATTTTGATGTGATTCAAGTGGAACATAGCATGTCACCTCAATTTTATTCAACAGTAACAATGGGTTCTGTAGAAAGACAGCGAACAGTTATTCCAAGAACACCGGCTGAAGTTTTACTGCAAGTCAAAAGTGATGTTTCATCTATTAAAAAATCCTATGTTCAACCTCATAGTGCTGCTGGCTAACCTTTTTAAGCCTCTCTATGACCATATATTTGGTAGAGAGGTTTAAAAAATGGCAGAAATTAATAAACAGGGTGAAACAGACGAGAGTTCGAATCTCTCCCGGGCTACCACAGCCCAGGCGTGAATTCGTACTTTTTTCGGGTTGATTTTCGCGGATTTCTCTGATCATTTGTTGCTTGAGTGCGGCTGTCAGCTGCGCTAGTTGGAGTTGTTTGATTTGGCTCTGGTCCATTATGGTTCTGTGGGGTTCTGATAGTGCTTCTCGGGTTAGGACTTCTTCTGGGTTTAGTCCCCATGCGCGGATTATTTCTTTTAGTGCGTCGATTCGACTTACTCTGGTT
>Ga0315279_10005608_pt1 | contig 16201 bp, 11 predicted proteins | sample YL17G06_20_MG_FD_203694 | JGI IMG/M metagenome (GOLD analysis project Ga0315279, IMG submission 203694) | Sediment microbial communities from Yellowstone Lake, YNP, Wyoming, USA - YL17G06_20 | ecosystem: Environmental > Aquatic > Freshwater > Lake > Sediment | place: USA: Wyoming | collected...
GAACCGTTCTTTGATGCCGTCTTTATCCTTCGGTTGTCTGGAGCCCAGCCACATCTTTGTGGTGATGAAAAGCGATCTTCGATCGCGGTTTTTTATGGCTTCCCCAATCGTGCGCTCGGAAGCGCCTCTCTCATAGCTTTCCGCCGTATCGATGTAATTGATGCCCCGGTCAAGAGCGGCGCTGAGGACATTCGCGTTGTTCAAGTAACCGGCGCCAAAGCCGATATCCGAAACCTTGAATCCCGTTCGGCCCAGCATCCGGTACTCAATGATCTTCGCCCCGATGCCCGCCGGAACGGCCTCCTGTCGGAGGAAACGTCCGGCCAGCCTCAGGCCCGATACCGACGCTAACGAGAATCCGATAAATCCCCGTCGGCTCAGGGGTTTCTCGGTCATCTTATGGATTTTCATTTCCCCAGGTTGTAAGCGGCGACCCGGCTGTCGGTGAACGTCGGGAAAACCACCATGTTCTTGCCCGGCGCGTAGGTGAAATCGGCGATATTCATCCGGAGCGCCGTAGTGTCAAGGATCGTCTCCACCCGGCCGTCGGGCGATATGCGAAAGAGACGTCCTTCGTTGTGGGACACGAGGAGGTTGCCCTCCCGGTCCGATTCGAGGCCGTCGATCGTCCCCACTCCGAGATTGGCGAGAACCGAGACGTCCTTCGTGGCCAGGTCCACGGCCTTGAGGCAGCCATCACCGTTCGTTCCGACGATGAGCTTCCCCTTGAGGACGTGGATTCCGTTAGGAGCGGCGATCGACGGGCTGTTCAGCCATTCCTCGGCTCGACCGCCGGAGATTCTGTAAATGCTGTTCTTTCTGGAATCGGAGATAAAGACATCTCCGTTTTCAGCGACGGTAACGTCGTTGGGGACGCCCGCTCCCGGAAGGGCGATTCGGTTGATGATCTTGGCCGAAGAGATGTCGATTTCGACCAATCCGGTCCGCTCGACCGCGTAGAGCCGTCCATTCCGGACGGTTAAGCCCGTCGGATTATTGAGGCCCGAGACCCATTGAAGGGCCGCGACTTTCCCGTCAGACGTCAGCTTCGAGATGTGTTGGCGACCGGCGCCCTGACTCGGGTTATAGGCGTCGTAGTTGGAGACAAAGAAGGCGTCCGTCGCCGGGTCATATGCTGCAGACTCGGGAATGAGGAAATTTCTCCCGGTCTTCCAGAGTTCTTCGACGCCGGCGCCCTTGTGAACAGCCGTCGCATCCTGAAGAATTAAACCCCAGCCTCCGCTCGTTTCCCCGATGACGAAGAGAAGCTCGTTAGGGCCTTTTTTCAGGGGCAGGCTGACGGCGTCGTAGAGTCCGACGATCCCCAGGAACGACGTGTCGCGGTAGCGATAGGCGCTGTTTCCGTAGAAGACGAGCCGGCCGTTGAGGAAGATGCCAGCCTCATCGCTGTAGCCGAGCCAGAATTTCCTCGGACCCTCTTTCTCCGCGTGGATGACGGTCCGGGCTAGGATCCCGTCGGGCTCGACGCCCAGCCTTCCGTACGTCCGCGAAATATCCAAGAGTCCGTCGGGCTGGGCGGCGACTTTCGTCCATTGGGACACCCCCAGCGCTTTCAAGTTCGGATATTGGTCAAAATCGATCAGGCGTTTTTTAAACGGCTGGGAAATCTCCCAATTCAGGACACAGCCGGGCGGCACATGGACCTTCGGCACGGGCGGAAAGGTCATGGATGTATCCTTCCGAAAAGAGAAGTTCGAAAAAAACGAATTTCCATCGGCCGTGGTCGTCAGGCCGAGGCCGCCGCGGCTCTTTCCGCGTTTGAGGTCTCCGACGACCAGAACAGGCTGCGGCGCGTTGTCCAGAAAAACGCGGGCCTGAGTTCCAAGCACTTCGATCTTGACATGAACCCAGCGATCCATCGGAATCACGGCCCTGGAAGTCAGACCGAGGCCGTTATAAAATTGCCAACTGTCGACGCCGTGGAAAGCGGCGACATACTGGACGGCGTCGTCATATAGAGGAGAGCGGTGAGGCCGCAGATAAACCCGTTCATATTCCTCCGGAGATTGGACCCTGAAAAGAATGCCGGGATAGGAGCGGACTCCGCCCTTCATGGCGATGTCGCATTCGATAATGCCGTCTTCAAGCTCGACGTCCTTCAGGAAAGCCGTCCCGATCAGAGCTTTGCGCTCGAGGTAATCGACGACCCGGGCGTTGGCCAGGTCCCATCGTTCTGGCGTGAACTCAACGACATCGCCCGGGGCTTGTTGGGCGGGAAGTCCTGTGGCCGGACTCACAACCGTCAGGATGAAGACAAACACGGCCTGAAGCCCTCTTTTTAATGAAAATCTCATGATGAACCTCCCTGCTTTTGGTCGTTATTTCAGCCTTATTTCCGTTGCTGTAGCATGGCCGGGATGAAATCCTCGAGCAAGATTTGACGAACCATGATAATGGGCACGGGGCCTATCCCCATAAGGAAGTCATGGTATTTCAGTTGATCGAACTTCTCGCCCAGGCGACGCTCGACTTCCGATCGCAGCTCCATCATCCGCGTGTATCCACAGAAATAAGCCGGCGCCTGGCCCGGCAACTTGTCCATATAGCGCTCGAGTTCCAACCGCGCTAGCGGCTCCGATAGAACGACGTCGCGCGTCAGGACCTGAAGCGCCGCCTCGGGCGGAATGTCTCCCGTCTGGACTCCCGGGTCGAGAAACCCGCGCGCCGCGCGCATGAGCCGGAACTGCAGCGAAAAGAGCTGGCCCTCTAGCGGTAAATAAGGTTTTATCTCCGCTTCGATATACAACGCCCAGCCCTCCAAGTTTGCGGTGTTCAGGCTGAACAAGACCCGCGCCATGGAAATGCCGTTCTCTAGGGCTCGAGATATCTGCATTTCGTGCCCCGGCCGCCCCTCGTGCGCGGCTAAGGTCCAGGTTGCCGCTTCGTGGGTAAAGTCATCCATGCTTTGGCCGCCGCCCCTTCCCAGGGCGATGATGAATTCCCCCATCTCGCCTGTGTTTCCCAGCAGCCGCGGCGGCTTCATGTGCGGACCCGGCTCCGCGGCGCTTTCGGCCTCAGTAGCCAAACGGATGCGCAAGTCCCGCGAAGGGAATGTCACGATCTTCTCCTTGGCGGAGAGCCGGGCCATAAAATCGATACGCTCACGGTAACGGGTGACCGCTTGTTCCGGCGCCAGTTGCTCCTTCTTGAGTTCTTGGATCACCCGGCGATAGTCGCGCTCCGGCCAACCCCGTTTTTCGGCGATCAGAGCGGCGATAACGCGCATTTCGTTCTGGATCTCTCTAAAGGTCGCCTGGCTGCGGTTGACAAGTTCCTCAAGCGGCATGTCGATCCCGTTTTCTTTCAACTTAAGGCGGTATAACTCGGGTGGGAGACGATAGTCCTGGCGCGCCCGCGGCAGGATTTCTTGGCGCACGAAGGCGTCCCACGCTTTTTGTTGTTTCTCCAGCGCGGATAAGGCTTCGGCGCCGCCGGTGAGCTTGTATTTGTCGAACAAGCCCGCTATCCCCGCGATATATCGGGGCGCCAATTGCAGATCCATCTCGACTTTGCCGCGGAACGGCTCGAGCAGCCCCGGCTTTTTCAAGCCGCTACGCAAGTTATCCTCCGCCTGCTTCAGGACCGGCGTCCAACCCGTTTCCAGGCCGGTGTAGCGCCGTAGGCGGACCAGGGCGGCGGGCCGGCGCGCTTCGGCCACCTGGTCGTCGAGAAGCGCTATCAGGCCCCCAAATATCAACTCGACCGGGTCTTGATAGGGCAGGAGCAGCCGATCGTTGAGGTTGGACTCGTCGATGCTCTGCCTCAGGAAATCGATCAGGATGTCCAGGTCTTGCCGCACTGCGGGGTGCGTTTCGCGCTTATGCCGCGCTTCCATCTCGACAAGGAGGTCCTGCAGCGCCCGCAGGGCTTTCTTGTCGAACTCGTCCGAGAGCTGTGTGATCATCTCGTCCAGTCCTTTGCCGCCCAGCTGGCCGAAGGACTCCGGACCATAGCGTCCAAGGGCATCAAGAAGGAACTGGGTGTGGGCATCGCTTTTAGCCACCCAGCTTTGGTCGGAGGACCAAGCACCCGGAACGAGAATTCCGGCGACAAAAAGAAGAATCATGGCCCTTACGGGCCAGGTTTTCGTGATTAACATCGTCTCTCCTTCATTGAAATTCTCTCAATGATCGGATTCCTGGATCTTCATGAGGAGAAAGCTGTCGGCCGGCTGATTCGCCCTAAACTCGATGTATTAATCCCCCCGGCTCCCCCTATGAGCGTCATCGAGTTTTCGTTTGACCGCTTTCTTTTTCCCGCCATCTCGCGACCGTCGACCTTAAGAGTGAGCCGGTCCGCACGTCCGTCTTTCCCGGCGCCAAACGTGATTTCCATGTTCTGGCCAACGGATTTGATGAAGAAGCGGTCCTCGGACAGGGCGAAGAGCTCGGTCTTTCCGGCGTCACCGCCGTTCATGAGAGCGAACAGTCGGCCGCCCTCGCGTTCAACGGTCAGCGTCAATTCCGGGGCGATCTCGTATAGGCCGGTCAATCGGTCCAGGATTTCGGGGGCGAGAGTCACGGGCTTTTTCTCGGCGGGATCGCGATAGACTTTTTCATCATCATTTTCCCTCAGGACGGCGGTTTTGAACCGCTCGATATCGACTTCGGCTTTCGAAGGAGAGAATAGGACCCTCCCTAGGCTTTGAGCCCGGTTCGCGACCGGCCGGTCCTTCGCCGGAGTCTCTCCCTTCAAGGATGAGTAAACCTCGAGACTGGATTGAAGGAGCCGGCCAGAACTAAGGGCCGCCATCTCGGCGGGATTCAAAACGGACCGATAGACCATCCAATCGCGGTACTCTCCCTCAGCCGGACGGTTTCCTCCCGGGCCGCCGCCCGATCCGCCCAGGACGAATTGCACGGGGACGATCGTGTCGGCGATCATTCCGATGGAGGCCCCATCGACAAAGACCCGAATCTCCTTTTTGAGGAAATGATGCGTTACGCCGATCTGGTGCCAAGCCTTGTCCAGAAGAGACGCCTTCAGCGGATGAATGACGCGGGTGGCGTCTCGATATCCCAGAGAACCATCGTGAGCGACGGCGAGTTCCCGGACCTTTCCGTCAAAGCCCCGAACCGCGGCCACGACCCCCGGCCGCGACGGACGGACGTCGAAGGCCAGGGAAAATGAGCGAAGGGGATCATCGGGCACATAGGAGAGGAAGGCGGGATCGTCGGTGGCGCCGAGCCGGACTGCACCGTCGCCACCATCTTTCACGGCCAGAGGCTTCTCCTGGGCCAGGGCCTCGAACAATCCGGGCACGATCGAATGAAATAGCTCCCGGTGTCCCGTATCGTCGGGATGATCCAGGTCGAAAGTGATCCCCTCGATGAAACATCCGTCACCCCGGTCCAGGGCTCCAAGTAAGTTGATGCTCGGCGCGTCCCAGGAGCCGATCTCTAGGTTCATATCCGTGACATATTTGTAATGGGAGGCTTCGGTAAAATTGTCGTTGGCGTAGACGGACCCAAGCACGGGCTGAATACCGTGAGCCCGGCAGCGGGCGACGATTTCGCGAAGGTTGTTCCGGAATCCGGAGTAGACCTGAGCCGGGTCCTTCCCGCCCAAACCCCGGATGCCCTCGTTTTCCAGGGACAACGCGATCACGACGAAGTCCGGCTTCAGCGGAAAAAGGTCCTTTTCCAAACGGTCCAGGACCTTTTGCGTCGTGTCGCCGGGAACCGAGGTGTTGACGACCTTAAATCCCCGCGGCGCCAACCACCAGGCCAGGCGGAAAGCCCAGCCGTTCTGCATGTCCTGATTCCGCTCCCGGCTAGTCACCCAGCCCGCAGCAACAGACGAGCCTATGACGGCGATGACCTTTTCCCGGTCGACCGAAAGGGCGTTTTCAGCCGGGGCAGGTCCGGCCGAGAAGCCCAGTCCAAAACCTACGCTCATCAAAAGCAACATGACGATATGTCTTTTCATGATCATCTCCAGATTCTCTCTTATATCTCTCTTTATTGCCGATTCCGCGCTCTAATCTCGTGGTCATGGATAGAATAGCACCGCCGCATCATTTCTCGGCCATCCTTTTTCGACAAACGGTCTGTAGAATCTATGACCGATCGGAAATTATCCAAATTGGGTGATAGCCGCATGCGTGTTCTCAGCGTCATCCGCTCATCGGAGACAACATCATTTTTGGACGGTTCGCAAGATCCAATCGCCGATCATCTGAAGAACGGCGGGGGAAATGGTCTCCTCGATTTTGCCGTATTCCCGGGGGTGGCCGGTCGGAGCCGTCTGGAACAGATGGTTCAGTCCTGGAAGCTTTTTGACTTCGCATCGGCTGTTTCCAGCCTGTCGGAGCGCCCGTTCAATCGCCGCCAGGTTGACATCAGCCGGCACTTGGGTATCTTTATCGCCGTTGAGCGCCAAGACAGGAATGCGCACCTTTCGCAAATCGGTCGCCGGATCATAACTCATGAAAAAGCGGCTCCAGGGAAAATCGGCCAGGATCCCTTTCATATCCTGTATCAGAGACTGCTCGCTCACATTCAATTCCCTTTTCTCAGAGTCGCTCATCTGGGCGAGTGAATCGGCGAAAATCCGCCTCATCTCCTCTTCGGCCATTTGGACATTTTTTTGAGTTTTAATCACCTCGAACAATCTTTCATTCATCCGCTTTTCTTTCCGGATGGCTCCGTCGCCGGCGCCGCGGCTCCGGGAAACCGCTTCGCTCTGCATGAGGGCCAGGCGGTCTCCCGGAATGCCGGTGCCGGCCAGCATCACCAGAAAGGCGACATCCCGTTCCTGCGCAGCGACCATAGAACCGATCATCGCTCCTTCGCTGTGACCGATCAGGCCTGTTCTCCGACCATCGATTCCGGTTTGAGACCTTAGATATTCCCAGGCCGCCCGCGCGTCGGAAGCGAAGTCGGCGGTAGTGGACGCGTGAAAATCGCCCCCCGATTTTCCAACTCCGCGGTCGTCATATCTCAGGACGGCGATTCCCCGGCGGGTCAGATCATCCGCCAGGACCAGAAAGGTGCGATGGCCGGCCAGGGTCGAATCGCGGTCCTGCGGTCCCGAGCCGCTGACCAGGACAACCGCCGGATAAGGACCCCGCCCGGCCGGCAAAGTCAGGATTCCCGCGAGAGTGATATCGGCTTCCCGGTTGGGAAATGTGATTTCGATCTCCTTGTAGGGATATGGCTTTTGCGGATCCTGCGGCCTTTTCTGTTCCGGCACGCCGGCCGATCTGCGCAGTTCGAGCGGCAGAATCTCGTCTCCCACCTTCAACCGGCCTAAAATGCTCGAAAAATCCGCCGCCACCTTCCCTTCAAAGGTGAGCCCATAGCTGCTGATATCCAGGATCAAGTCCGGCGCGGCATACCGGACCTCATTGACAGGAACGTTCCGGGCCTGTTGAGCCGGGATGTCCACTTTGGCCATGTAGGCGCCGGCATCCTTCTTCTCAATCGTGAAGTAAAACTCTACGGCGCCCAACTTGCTATGCCGCACCGTCCCCTGCCAAACGCCGACCAGCGTCTCCCTAGCGGATTGGTCCGAATTCAGGTTCCCGCTCATGGACATCGGGGAAAAAAGAAGCATGATCATGAAAAAAACTTTTAAAGCGGTGATGTCGTTCATAGGAGCCTCCTTGGATCTGTTTTATCGCACGCCTGAGTTTAGGAGGCCTGTCGGGAATTCTCAATGGATAAAACCTTTCATTTTTTCGGCTAGTACTTTCATTCTAGACGCAAAGCCGCGGAACCGGGCCGATGAAATTTACATTTCCGAGGAAAGTTGTTATACATAAACCACCATGCCCTTTTCATCGCTCCTTCTCTATATCCTTTCTCTGGTCGTCTTGGTCGCAGCCTGGGGGCTCGTTCTCAACCTCGCTAAGAAATTTAGACTTCACTTCCTGTCGTTGTATATGGGCTATCTCGTGGCGATCAATATTGTCGGATTATTGAACCTGGTGGTGAGTGACCTCGCGTCCGAGGTCTTGAGGGATATTTCCCCTCAGGGTATGCAGATGGTCTATGCCCTATTCGGCCTGGTCGCCTTTCCGCTCTTGGCCATCGCCTTCTATTTTTTTCTGGCCTTCATCACGGGGATTCTCGACGAATCGATCTCCCCGCTCTTTCGGACCGCCTATGTCATCTTTTGGATCGTTCTCTTCGCTGCATTCCTGATAAGAATACAGCTCGCGCTCAAACAGGAAGGTTCCCGGGTTTCCCAAATTCTAAGTCGGGCCACAGGAGCGATCATTATCCTCATCCCCATTATCGCCGTAATATATCTCATGCTTCGGACGGGCCACCGCCCCCGTGCCGAAGAAGGAAAAGGACTGATGACGTTTGCCGTTATTTCCCTCGCCTCTTATATTTTATTCCTGGCCGCGTTCTCGTTTTCCCAGTCCGGTTCCTCCCTCCGATGGGCCGTGCCTTTGTGCCTCTTCATGGCAAATATCGCGCCGATTCTGGCCTTGAAAAAGATCCTATCCCGGTATGGCCGCCCGATCCTTCCTGAGGCATTCGCCGATCCGAGAATGCAGCGATTCCGGGGCCGGTTCCAGCTGTCAGCCCGGGAGGGGGAAGTCCTGGACCTGCTCCTCAAAGGAAAAAGCAACAAAGGCATCGAGAAGGAACTGTTCATCTCCCCTCATACGGTCCGGAATCATGTTCATAACATCTACCAGAAGCTCAAAGTCTCAAGCCGGCTCCAGCTCATGAATCTCATCCGGACTTGGTTCGAATCCGGCTCGTCGTCGTGAATCTCTATCCGGAAATCCTGGTCCGCGAGCCCCAGACCAAATCATCGCCGCCTTTAGGGAATCGCCCGACGAGATCTTTCGGCGATCATTTATTTCACTTCTTCTCCATCGAGAAGGTCCCTTCAAGGCCGTTCTGGCCGAAACTCCCGGTGATCTTCTTCCCCGCTCCGTCCAGTTCGCCCTTGAAGGTGGGATCGCCCGATGCGCCGGGATCGTCGATCACAAAGGAAATCTTGTTGCCTTCGGTTTTGATCTTCCCCAAGGGGATTCCCGTGGCACCCTGGGCCGGGATATCGATCGTCCCTATCATCTGCGATTTCTCGTCGAGGCGGAAGGTGATCGTGAAGTCCAGAGTCACTCCGGCCACGCTGAGCGACCCCGTCCAGGCGCCGAGGAACGGATTGGATTCCTGCGACGCAAACGCTGGAGGAGAACAAGCCAATATCGAAAAGAGCGCCAGGAGAAAAAAAACTTTCAGGAGATCATGGTGTCTCATTAAAAACTCCTTTTTTCTCGTGTTTATTCCTTATCCCTTTTTTCAAAGGCCGTGGATCTTCAGTTCCATGGTTGGAGACCTCCATTCCTCCTGCGCTCCCGCTTTAAGCCTTCATCACGATCTTGAACCGGCAATCCTTGCTGCCTTGGAGGATGGATTCGAGGACCTCGGCCTTGAGCACTGCCTTGCCGGTGGCCCGCTCGAGGGCTTCCTTGACATAGCCGGCCGAGCAGTTACAGTAGCTTTCGGACATTCCCGGGGCGCCCGACTCGACGATCGGACACATGCAATAGCCCTCCTGCATGCTCAACCCGTAGGGATTCTGTTTGGTCCCCCACCTATAAAAAACCGTAATCGTGTCTATCTCGCGCCGGACGTCAAAGCCGTTTTTTTCAAGGTTCTTCAGACAGGCCTCTCCCTGCTCTGGAGTCGGCTTTCGCTCATCGGCAACGCCGTAGGCGTTGATGAAACAGGACCGCCCGCAGGCGTTTAAGATCTTGATTTTCGTCTCTTCGTCGAGCATCGCGTCCAGATGATCCATCATGGCCTTGAACTTCATCCCCGCTTCCTCCATTTTTCTCCAGTCCGGGCTCTTAGCCCCGCCCCGGATGCGCCGGGTCAGGTCTTCGGTTAAGGAGACCGACCGGCCCTCGGGATTCCGCAGATCCTGGCCGAACCCCAGCGCCGCGCCGCAGCAACCCAGGCCGGCCAGCAGAGACTGTTTCATGAATTGTTTGCGGTCCATTGTCGCGCCTCCTCGTCGATCCGATCTATTTCACTTTCTTCGCTTTTAGAGCGCGGTCCGGGCCGATCTCAAGGCCCGTGACCCGGCCCGTCGCGTCTTTGATAAAATGAAACTCCCGGTTGAGAAACCGCATGAAGTAATCCGTTTCCGACTCCGGACGAATTTCCAGTCTCGTTCCCCAGCCCGTCCGTTCGATCATGAGATGCAGGCCCTGGGTCGTGACGGTGTACAGGACGTTTTGGTCGGCGTTCGACTGATAGACTCCGACCAAAGCTTCCAGGGATTCCCGTCCGACCGGGATTTCCTTTCTTAATTTATTAAGAAGCGGCGGGACGGGACGCAGGGCGCAAGCCGGCTTGACGAAAATCGACTCGTCGATATCGACGTCCTGCTTAACGTCGGAAACCTGCATTTTCAATCGGAGAGACGTCTGGGCATCGCCTTTCCCGAAGAAGGCGACAAACGGCCGTTTTACTTTTCCGGCATCCCGGTAATCCTCGAAGAAAAGATCGCCGGCGCGAAGCAGTAATCCCGTCGCGCTGTCAAAGGCGAGTTCCGAGCCGAAGCCTTCCCCCGATACAGCCGAGAGGACGACGGCTTCCCTCTCGCCGATTTTCTCGGACCCCTTGACCGTCATCTTGGGGAAAAGCCGGTCCAGCTTGAGCGGCGCCTGGAAATCGAGGAGAAGGACAAGCTCGAGCCGCTCCTCCGGAGGCAGGTCCGATACCCCCTCGGTGTCCTGAACCCAGGCTTGGCCGCCGTCAAAGCCGTAACTGACTCGGTCTCCATAAGCGAAGACCTGGCGAAAATGCCACTTTCCCGGAGCGGCGGCGGTCGTCTCGAACGGAACCGCGCCGCTTGCGCCCCGGACGAGAGTTCCCGTTCTTTTTTCCGTCCGGATCTTCGTCAGCTCGGAGCCGCCGCTGGCCAGAATAAACCGTTTGACAATATCACCGGCCGTGACCGAAGAACGCGAGAGGCCGGTTGACTCCTGCTGGGATGACGGCAGCGCCCGTGAGCTCCACAACAGCAAGACAAGACCCATGACGATCTTCATCCCTCTCATGAGAACTCCTTTCTTGGCACAGCCATTTTCGACCCAAGCAGAAGAAAAAAAAATTCAAATTCGATGAACGGTCGAATGAATCGACAAAGGGCTCCCCTTTTCTCATCGCACCCGTCAGGCTTAGAAAGGGATTGTCAAATAATTTCTGATGAATCCATCGCGAGACAAATCCCGGACCCGTGTTGGAATGTCGCGGCCGGCCGGCTCGTCGGCCTGAAGCTCGGCGCCGTCAGGCTTCGAGCTTCCGCCAATCGATCCGGGCCGGATCGTCCGTCCCCAAGCCCTTGCGGGCGCAGGACGCCACATGGCCGGCCTGGGACCGGATGGACTCCAAGCCCTGCTCGCGCCGCTTCTCTTCCAGGATGTCTAGGCCGATCCGGTCCATGGCCACCGGATCGCGGCTGAAAAAGATCCGGTTGTCCAAGGCCAAATGCGTCCCGGCCACAGAGACCGTGGAGATCTTGGCCCCCTCGCCGACATGGAGGATCATCTTGTCCCGAAGACAGGGGTGGGCGAGGATTTCGGGAATCGCCGCGGTGCAGAAGTCGATATGGAAACGGACCTTGTTCGTTGTCACGCCCAGGGCGATGTTCTTCGTCGCCCAAGTGACGCCGCTGTCCTCATTGTGTTTGAGGACGGCGATGTTGACGAGCTTGTTGATCCGCTTGGTGACGATTTCGGAAAAACAAGACTTGTCTTCGTCGGGGATGGTGACGCCCTCGAATCGGCCGGCCACGTCGTCGGCGATCTTCTTGATCCCCGCCCGGTCGTCATAAACCGTATAGAGCCGCCTCATCTCCGGCTCATAGGCTTTAGCCCGCTCGTCGCCCATCCGGCTGAGCATCCATAGCCAGGTCACCGAGTTGAAGATCTCCCGGTAGGAGGCGGTCTGGAAATAGTCCTCACGGCATAACCTCTTGAACTTGGCCAGGGTGCCGTCCTCGGAGGACAGGAAGACGTCCCGGTCGTAGCCTTCGACCCAGGGCAGAAGGGACTCTCCCTGGGTCGACGTCCCCATGACCCGGACGCCCGTCGTCCCCTTGTTGATCGCCAGGCCGGTTCGGGCGAATTCGCGATCCATCCGGTCCCAGACGATGATGTTGTTCTCCCTGACTCCGACGCTCTTCAGCCCGGCCACGACCGCGTTGACCGACTCGACCGAACTGGAGACGCGCGGCGCACCCAGGCAGTTGATCTTGATTCCGACGACATCATCCGGCGAGAACAGCGACGACCAGGCGGCCGCCGCCGTCTTTTCCCCGGTTAGTTCCTTCATCCCGGCTTCGAAGGCCCGTCCGACGGCGGCCGGATTGTATTTGGTCTCGGCCAGCATATCCCGGCAGGCGACGGAGACGACGCGGCCGGATAAAGCTGGAACGCTCGAGGCCGATGACGCGCCGGTTTTCGATTCGGCTTGAGGAAAGCCGGGCCGTTGCCAGAGAGCGGCGCTTCCGGCGGCTAGAGCCGCGTCCTTCAGAAATTCCCTTCGAGTGGTCATAAACGCGCCTAAATGAGCTGATAAGCGATCTGTGGCGGGACAGCCTTCGTCCGCCCTTAGCTCTTAGACCGATACTTCTCGAACCAGGCCAGGAGATACGCCTGCTGCAGAAGCTGGTGGGAGGGCCGGCGCCAGCCGTGGTATTCCTCGGGCATCCGGACGAGCAGGGTCTCTTTCTTGAGCATTTTCAGCGCCCGATAGAACTCCTCGCTCTGTCCGATGGGCGTGCGCAAGTCCGCCTCGCCGGTCATGACCATCGTCGGCGTCACGACTCTGGCGACGTAGCTCAACGGCGACCGCAGGGCGTACTCCGCCGGGTCCTCCCACGGGTACGTGTTGAACTGGCGATACCAGCTCGCCCCGTCCGTCGTCCCGACAAACGAGTGCCAGTTGATGACCGGCCTCATCGAGACCGCCGCCCGGAACCGGTCGGTGTGGCCGACGATCCAGGCCGTCAGCACGCCGCCGCCGCTCCCGCCGCAGACGAAGAGATTATCCTTGTCGATAAATCCTTTGGCGAGCGCCGCATCCACGCCGGCCATCAGGTCGTCATAATCCTTGCCGGGATAGGCGTATTGAATGCCGTTGACGAAGTCCTGGCCGTAGCCCGTGCTGCCGCGCGGATTCGTGAACAGGACGGCGTAGCCGTTCGCGGCGAAGTTCTGCCAGGACCAATTGAACGCGACCGAGTACATCGACCACGGGCCGCCGTGAATCCATAGGACCAGCGGATACTTTTTCGCCGGATCGAATTCGGCCGGTTTGATCAGCCATCCCTGGACGGCGAGGCCGTCGGACGATTTGAACTTGAGCTCCTCGACGTCGCCGAGCCTGAGGCCGGCCAGGATATCGGCGTTGACGTCGGCCAGCTCTTTCACGGCCTCGGGCTTCGCGAGGTTGAACGTGACGAGGTAGCCCGGCCGGTTCGGCTTCGAAATCGTCGCGGCGGCCTGGCCGTTTCTCGCGATCGACACGCCGGCCAGCACGCGGGCGCCCTTCGTGACCTTCCGGACGGCGCCGCCGGTCGTCACGAAGTAGAGGTTGTTCTCCCCGCTCTCCTCCATCTGGTAATAAACGCCGGAATTGTCGGCCGACCAGTCGACGACGCCGGGCGAGCTCGGCAGTCCGCCGGCGAGGAGCTTTTTTGACCCGCCGCCGGCGTCCATCACATAAAGGCTCGAAAGGTGGCTCGTATAGGCCTTGTCGTCAAAGCCCGTGTACGCGATCCACGTGCCGTCCGGCGAGACGCGCGGCCCGGCGTCGGGGCCTTTCCGGTCGGTGAGCGTCCGGACCGCGAGCGTCCTCAGGTCGACGGCGTAGATTTCGGAATCGCCCCACGTGTATTCGGCGTCGGGCTTGCGGATGCCGCTGACATAGATCGTTTGGCCGTCGGCGGCCCACGCCGGGTCGCCGTGATTGAAATCTCCTGAAGTGACTTGGCGCGGAGTGCCGCCCAGTTCAGCGTCAATCGTATAGACGTGCGTGTATCCCTTGGGAAGCGGTCCGCGTCCGTCCGACCGCCAGGCCAACCGGTCCACGAGCACGGCCGGCGCCGCCCATTTCGCGCCCTCGGGGCGTTTGGGAAGCTTGACGGTCAGGATCGGTTTTTCGTCGGGAACGAACGCCGTGTAGGCGAGGAACTTCCCGTCCGGCGACCAGACGAGATTTCCGGGGGCGCGGTCGACATGCGTGAGCTGGGCGATGTCGCCGGTATCGATCCACATGACGTTGACCTGCGTCGTCTGGTCCCGGTCGGAGAGAAAGGCGATTTTCTTTCCGTCGGGTGACCAGACCGGCGCGTAATCGCGCCAGTTCCCCTTGGTCAGCTCGCGGATGCGCCGGCCTTCGACATCGGAAATCCAGAGATTCGAGCGTGCCTGGTCGTTCATCTTGTCCACCCATCCGCGCGTGAAGATGATCCATTTTCCGTCGGGCGAGATCTTCGGGCCGCTGATGGATTCCATCTCGAAGAACGTCTCGGTGTCGAGCCGCTTTACGCTTTTTTCGGCGGACTGGCCGGCGGCCGGGCCGGCGACGAAAAGAAGAGAAACAAAAAGAAGAAACAGCGTTGAAGTCGTCGATCGTCTCATGTCATCCTCCTTGTCCTATCCCAGGGTATCGATGATTTCCGTGAGCCCAATATACACGAAAAACGCAAGGACGCCCGCGAGAATCACGTTCATCGGGAGCTTGTATTTGAAATCGCGGCCGACCCATTCCGTGCGGTTGATGAGAAGGAGAAGCGTCAGCGCCAAAAGGGGCATGAACAGCGAGCCGAGAACGGCGTAGACGAGCTGGACGGTCTGGACCTTGAACCAGAGCGTCAGGACTGGCAGGGTGGACAGGGCGATTAGATAGCCCCGATAAGCCCGCGTTTTTTCGAGCGGAATCCCGGAATCCCGCCGGCTCCGGATTCGGAGAAAATCGGCGAAAAGATAGGGCACGCCCTGCCAGACTCCCAGGAGGCTCGAAAAAACCGCCCCCCAGAATCCCGCGAGGAAGATCCATTTCCCGGCCGGACCCAAGACGCCGGACAGCTGATCGGCGAGCCGGAGAGCCACGGTCGCCCCTTGGCCGTCGACCGTAATTTTCGAGCCGATGACCACCATGGCCGCGCCGAAGAACGCGGTCAGTCCGTATCCCACTCCGAGGTCGAGCCGGCACTCCCGAAGGCCGCGGCGGCCGGCTCGGTTTTTTTCCCGGATCCAATAGCCGTACGAGAGAAGCGTCACCGTCCCGCCGATTCCGCCCAAAACGCCGAGCAGCCAGGCGGTCGAATGCGGCGGCAGCTCCGGACGGATAAGCGTTTTTCCGATCGCCGGCCAGTCCGGCGCGATGAGGAAGACCGTGCCGAGCACCGTGACGAACATGACGGCCGTAAGGGCGGACATGACATATTGAAAGACCTTGAACCCGCCGAACCAGACCAACACAAATCCCAAAATCGCATGACAGATCCCCCAGAAAATCTTCGAGGTCTGCGGGTCGGAGACGGGAAGGAGCCCGACTCCGGCCACGCCGCAGGCGTTGATCAGGGCTCCGCCGACCGAATACGACCAAATCAAAAAATAAACGATGAAGACGCCCTGGATCCAGCGTCCCAGCCGCCCGATCCATCCTTCGAGGATCGTCGTGCCCGTGGCCATCTGCCAGCGGGCGATTCCTTCGTTCAGGAAAAATTTGATGGCCGCGCCGCCGAGGGCGGCCCAGACCAGGATAACGCCGACTTTGGAGCCGGCGAGACTTCCGGTGACAAGGTCGCCGGCTCCGACGCCCGTGGAAGCGACGACGAGGCCCAGGACGATCTTTGAAAAGAACGAATTCGGGCCGCCGCGATTCCCGCCGTTGTTCCGATTTTCCCCTCTAACCATCGAGGGGAAGAATATCTTGCGATAAAAAAGAAGTCAACCCCGGCGCGTCTTGGTCCGGGCACGGCGGGGCCGCGCATAGGCGCGGATGAAAGCCTCGGTGAGGGCGCGGGCTTTCTCGTCCGTGAACTGCCGCGGCGGGCTTTTCATGAAATAGGCCGACGGCCCGACGAGCGCGCCGGCGAGGCCGTTGTCGAGCGCCAGCTTGGCGCAGCGCACCGCATCGACCATGACCCCGGCCGAATTAGGGGAATCCTCGACGCTTAACCGGCACTCCAG
>Ga0315279_10005609_pt1 | contig 16200 bp, 17 predicted proteins | sample YL17G06_20_MG_FD_203694 | JGI IMG/M metagenome (GOLD analysis project Ga0315279, IMG submission 203694) | Sediment microbial communities from Yellowstone Lake, YNP, Wyoming, USA - YL17G06_20 | ecosystem: Environmental > Aquatic > Freshwater > Lake > Sediment | place: USA: Wyoming | collected...
GCCTGCCTGAAATCTTAAGTTCCAAAACAAAGTCTTGTTTATATCGGTCGGTTTGAATTTTAGATAATTAAAAACAAAGGTTGATGGTCCGCTACCCAGAAATAGATTTTTGACATTCTTAAATGAGTTTTTAATAATTTTAAATTCCGCATCCTGGCTAATCACTATTTCCGCGGGAAACTGAATTTCTGGTAAAAATTTAGGTAAGGAAAAACCAAAACTATGTTCTAAAAAATTAATTGGGTGAGAAAAGGTAAGAAAACTCAGAGAAATAATTAAAAAAATCATTGGGATAAAAACCAAGTCTGTTTTTCCAGTTTTTTTCAGATTTAGTAAGCCAAAGATAAATAAAATAGAATTCCCAAAAATCAAAACGATCCAAGCTGATTTAGAATTGATCAAGAAGAAAGAAATCAGAAAAAAAATAACGGAAATTAAAAATATCCGCTTGATTAATCCCTTAGAAACAACTACCAGAAAAATTCCTAGAGGCAAAAGAGCGGCCAGGAATAAAGCTAAAGAGTTTAAAGTGCCTACGCTATTAAAAGAAATAGATTTTGTAAAATCCCAGGTAAAAATAAACTTACTAAAAATTTGGAGGATCGAAAAAATACTCACTAAAAATCCAGAAAAAATTAAAATCGAGAGTAGTTTTAACATCTCTTTCTTACTATTAAAATAATTACTAATTAAAAAATAAAAGGTAAAAAAGTAAATTAAAGTTAGAAATCCTTGACTAACATTTAATGGCCAGCCCCAGAAACTAGAATATCTTGAAGAAGAAAAAACTAAAGAAAGAGCATTGACTAAAATAAAAACTAAAATTGGGATAATCAGAAAATTAGAATTAAGCTCAAGTCTCCCAGAAAAAAAACTTTTTATCAACCAAAAAAGCAAACTGATAAATACTAGAATTCCTAAAAAGAATTGTTTATTAAAATCTAAGACATCGAAGGTAAGCGGTAAAAAAAATAGGGGCAGGGAAAAAACCAGAAAATATATTAAATATTTTCCAACCCTGTCGCAGATTATTATTATTTTTTGGGATCTGTTTTTTAAATTTTGGTCCATGTTCTTATTATAACTCTGAAGACAATTATTTCAATTGCATCTATTATTAGAGTTAACTCTAATAATTATCGCCGTCTTAGTGAACTCTAATGCTTTGTAAGATACCGAGGGCAATAAAGGTGGAAATTAAACCAGATCCCCCGTAACTCACCAAGGGCAAAGAAACTCCAATTATGGGCAGCAATCCTAGGTTCATTCCAATATTTATAAAAATTTCAGAAATTAAAATAATAGCCAAGCCAGAACAGAAAAGCTTGGGGAAATTACTTTCGGTCAAAAAAGCGATTTTAATTATCCGCCAAATTAATAAAGAAAAGAGTAAAAGTAAAATTCCTCCTCCTATTAATCCCGTCTCCTCGGCAATGGCAGAAAAAATAAAGTCAGTCTGAGGTTCTGGCAAAAAACCATAGTGAGTCTGAGACCCTTTGAAAATTCCTTGGCCGAAAAGACCACCTGATCCTATGGCAATCTTTGACTGATTCTGGCTCCAACCAATTCCAATAGGTTCCATTTTTGGCCGAAAAAAACTAATTATCCTCTGTTTTTGGTAATCCTTAAGAAAAAGGAACCAAACTGAAGTAAGGACCAAAAATCCAATAATACAAAGGGCGAGAAAGTGACGAATCTTTATTCCTGAGATAATTAAAATTCCGACCCAAAGAAAAATTAAAATTAAAACTGAGCCCAAATTCGGCTGAAAAAAAACTGGGATCGAGGGTATCAAAAGATATAAACTGGAAACTAGAATGTGTTTCACTTGATACATTTCTACGTGGCGTTTAGAAAAATATTTGGCAAAGAGAATTATAAGAATTACTTTCGTAAATTCTATCGGATCAACAGAAATGGGGCCAATTTTATACCAGCTTCTTACTCTTCTAATTTCGGGGGCGAAAAAGAATAATCCTATTAGAGTTAAAATGCAAAAGAAATAAAGAAACAAAATCAAATAAGAGTTCTCTTTAAGAATACGCCAGTCAACAAAAGATATAAGAAACATCAAAAAAAGACTGATTATTAAAAAAATAATTTGTTTTTTAAAATTGGAAAGGTTTCCCTTAGCTAAAGAACTACTATAAATAGATAAAAGCCCGAAAGCTACTAAGAAAAGGGAGGTTATAACTAATATCCAATCAATTTTTTTAAAATGTATTAAAATCGGATTCATTTCAAATTAGTTATTGTTTTATCGTGTCTAAAAATTCTTTTTCGTTAATAATTTTAACTCTAATTTTTTGAGCTTTTTCATCCACGCACCAGAGCGAGCTCGGTGCGGGACTTCGCTTAATTCACATAACTAACCTATTTTAACATCGCGAAAAACTCTTTTTCATTGATTATTTTCACGCCCAACTTCTTGGCTCGCTCGTATTTTGAGCCGGGTTCTTTCCCGACAACGAGAAAACTGATCTTCTTCGATATTGATTCCGAAACCTCACCGCCTAAAATTCTAATCCTCTCTTTTGCTTTTTCTCGGCTCATTGTTTCTAAGGTTCCTGTCAAAACAAATGTTCTCCCTTTTAGCGGTTGGAAAGCTGATTTTTTTTCTTCAATAATTTCTACCCCTACTTTCTTTAATTTTTCAAGGAAATTAAGATTCCTCTGCTTAGAAAACCAGTCGTAAATTGATTCGGCAACCACCGGACCTATATTCTTAACCTTCTGAAAGTCTTCTATCTTAGCCTGTTTTAATTTTCCCAATGAACCGAAATGCTCTGCTAGATCTTGAGCGGTTTCTTCTCCTACATTTCTAATTCCCAAGGCGTAAATAAACCTGGGCAAGGTTATTCTTTTTTTCTCTTGGATTGCCTTGATTAAATTGTCAGCTGATTTCTCGGCAAATCCCCGAAGAAAAGCCTTCGGCTTCCTACGGGGCAAGCTTTCTAGAGGCATAATATCTCTTATTTTCAACTTAAAAAGATCGGCGGGATCTAAAATTAAACCAGCATCTATTAACTTATCGATAATTTTTGGACCTAACCCTACTATATTAAAAGCTCTTTTTGAGACAAAATGATGAAAGTATCTTCTTTCCTTTGCCGAACATTTTGGATTTTTACAACGCCAGATTGCTTCCCCTTCTAATTTTTCTAGTTTTTGACCACAAATTGGGCAATTTCTGGGAAAATTAATCTCCCTTTCCTTTCCTGTTCTTAATTCTGGGAGTACTTGAATTACCTCTGGTATCACATCCCCCGCCCTCCCAACAATTACAGTGTCGTCAATTTTTACCCCCAATTTTTTAATTTCATCTTCATTATGAAGAGTGGCTTTTGAAATTTTCACTCCGCCGACTTCAACCGGTTTTAAGACCGCAACCGGAGTTACCGCTCCCGTTCTTCCAACCTGAAATTTAACATTCTTTAAGATTGTTATTGCCTGTTTAGGAGAAAATTTAAAAGCCCTAACACCCCGCGGACTTTTCCCTACCACCCCCAACCCTTGAAAGATCTTATTATTATTAACATTGATAACTATACCATCTATTTGAAAAGGAAGTTTTTCCCTCTTTTTTGCCACCTCTTTCCAAAATTCAATCACCTCATCTAAACTTTTACAAACTTTTCCCTGATCGGTTTTAAATCCTAAAACTGATAAAATCTGATGCTCTTGGGAATGTTTTTTCTGTCCAAAATCAGTGATGATATCATAGGCCAAAAATTTTAAAGGTCTGGAGGCTGCCAATTTTGGATCTAATTGCCTGATTGATCCGGCGGCTAAATTTCGGGGATTGGCAAAAGTTTTTTCTCCTCTTTTTTTAACTTCTTTATTCAATCTTTCAAAATCTCTAACGCTTATATAAACCTCACCTCTGATTTCAATTTCTCCATTTTTAATCAATTTTTTTACCTTTTCTTTAATTTCTTTTGATGGTAATTTATTGTGAATTTCCAATTTTAAGGGAATCGATTCGATTGTCTTTAAGTTTTGGGTGACATTTTCTCCTAATAAACCCGTTCCCCTTGTCGAACCGTAAGTGAAAATTCCATTTTTGTAAACCAAAGAAATGGCAAAGCCATCGAGTTTTAATTCAGAAAAATATTCAAATTCTTGACCGGGAACTAATTTTTTGAAATAATCTTCCCAATCTTTTAATTCTTCTTCGGAAAAGATATCTTCAATGGACAACATTGGAACTTTGTGTTCAACCTTTTTAAAACCTGGCAAGGGTTCTCCAGACACTCTTTGGGTCGGGGAGTCAGGGGTAATAAATTCGGGAAACTCTTGTTCTAGTTTATAAAGTTCGTGTTTTAAAGAATCTAAGGCTTCAGGATAAATTTCTTCTCTGTCCAAAACATGATATAAATAGCGGTGGTAATTTATCAATCTTTTCAATTTTTCAATTCTTTTTTTCGCCTCAGCCTTTGATAATTTTTCAGCCATACTTTTATAATTATAAAATAAAATGGAAAAAAATTTCCAAATAAGAACAATATTTTACAATGTTTAATCTGATAGATTACTCATTGTTCATCACCAGGTGATAAACAATGAACATTTTATTCAAAGAAGAAGGAATTAAAGGAAACAAGTTTTTCTTTCAGGAAATTTTCTGTAAATTCTTTAAATTCTCTTTTTCCACCTATTTTTAGAGAATATTTTTCATAAATTTCCTCTGGGGCTAAAATTTTGGCTTTTCTCTTACCAATTCGATCAGGAAAACTAGAGAATTGAAAATTTTCTAAAAAATCGTAAGCCTTTTCCCAATTTCTTAAACCTTTCTCTCTCCATCCTGGTTGATAGATATCTAAAGTGTTAATTATAGTAATATAACGTACTATCGCATCGGATTGGGTTTGATTTTCAATTTGAATTGATTTATAAGGACCGCTAAAGAGAGCTCCCTGACGAAGATTTTTAAGGTTGAAATATTTTGCAAATCCTCCTTTTAGTTTTTTCATAAATAAAGCAAGAGATTTTTTTGATTTAGCCAATAAATGAAAATGGAAGTGGGTAATTGGTAAAACAAAATCAAAAAGGGAAACCAGGGGTTGGTGTTCCTTTATTATAAACTTTGAAGAAGGTTCCTCTCCACTTAATATGGCTTGAGCAGCCTTCATTATGTCTAGCCGACGGATATTAAAAACTGCTCTACCAACATTGGCGGCATAGATTTGGAAAATAAAACGGTAACAATTTTCTTCATTTTTAAAAATTTCTCTATTTTCAACAGCTCGAGAGAGAATATGGAGAGGTAATTTTTCCTCAAAAAATCGGTAGGGCATAAGCAATTACGTTGTTATTGTTCATATTGTTCATCACCTGGTGATGAACATTTATTTAGATTATGACTATGATTGGGCATTAAACACCAAAGAGAAGATCCACTATCTCCTCTTTGGACATCTTAATCACAATTAGGGGTTTAAATTTTTGATTTTCAATCTATTCTCCTGGACAGAGAGAACTTTGTATTATTAGCTGAATATCCACCTGTTTAGTTAAAATATTACCAGCAGCTTCGGCAAAAATAGTAATTGTATAGGTGTCATAAGCAACCCCTCCACCAGCTATAAATGTCGCAGTCCGGCTACAACTTGGTGTTAACTGGGCGGCAGTACACACAGCATTCGGACTAAAAGCAACTGAAATTCCTAGAGCTGGAGGCGAAGGAATAGTTGAAAAAGTGATGTCTTGCGCGGTGCCAGAAATAAGTGTCACAGTAACAATAGTCGTGTCAGAGCCTGAAGGTTTAGCTGGGTTAATTCGAATACAGAGAGAAGAATCGCTAACTGCTAAACTAAAATCAAAAACAACTGGATGAGTTATTTCAATTGCCCTTTTTGTTCCTTGAAAAGTACCTACTGATTGCCACCAACTCTCTCCTGTTGGTATATTTTCATAATAACTAGCGGTATAACTAGCCCCACCCGGAAGAAGGGTAATAGGAATATCGCTGATTGATTCTTGTTTTCGGTGTTGATAAAGAGCTCTTTCAATCCCGGTGTCAGCTGCATGAAAAGCAATAACCGAGTCTCCAATATTCTTCATAATTCTTAGTTGTCCAACTATAAGCGCTGTCAAGCCTAATCCGATGGCCAATAAAAAAGTCATTATTATCACTGAGATATAGAGAGCAATTCCTTTTTGAAATTTTTTTATTTTCATAAAAAAGCCGAAGACCTGAAAAATATTTTATTATTCACTATCTAATTTGGAACATCGAGGCTTCTTTGAGAAACCGAAGTCTGAACTCTGACGCTTGGCCGGCCACCCATTGTTTCTCTTCCTGCCAACTCTAAGAAAATCGTTACTCTTGGTTGTAAATTCGGATTTTCGGCCACTGGCGGATTACCAAAAAGATCGCCTGAAACCTTAATCTTAAACGAAATAATTGTAATATTGCTAGAAATTAATGGTAAATCAGTATCAAAATTAGCCTTCTTATCAGAAGATCTCTTTTCTTTTAAAATATTACCAGCATCTAAATAAAATTCCTGACAGATATCACCACTAGCTGTTGATTTCAATAATCTTATTCCGCTTCCTTCTTGAGGAAAACTCGGATCTTCTGGATCAACCCAATAATTGGCTTTGGTTACCCCTGCAATGCAGGAGGAGCTGGTATCTTTTACTGCCATTCTTAAAGCCCTGGTAATATATTCTATAACATAACTTGCCTGATTCAATAGTTCCTGAGTAGCTAAAACTCTTCTTTGAGCTTGCATACCCGAGACTAAAAGTCCTGAGATTGCGCCTATAAATATACCAAAAATTGCCAATGCTACTAATAATTCAATCAGGGTTTCACCGTTAGGTTTTGTTTTTTTGTTATTAATTTCCATTATTTTAGCGCCAATTATATAAATTTTCCTGAGCAGTAATCTGATTGGGATTTCCTTTTTCTTTCCATTCAACTCGAACACAAACTTTCAAAATATCAGCTGTCGAGGCATCGATGGAAACTTTTCTTTTAAATTTTGTTTGACTGCCGGCAGAATAACTATAAAAAACATCACTATCGATATTAAGAAACTGACCATTATAAGCTGGTAAATCTGGATCTTCTGGAGTTAGTGGGCTATAGGAATGTTTATAATCGACTATACAGCCATTAATTACTTCATCACAAGTCCCGTTGCAATTGAAAGTTGCCAGTTGCTCATTCCAAGTATGACCTGTCCCCTGTAACCAATTGGTGTCCCTAATATTTCTTACCAGTTCAATTCCCTCCTGGACTAAATAAGCAGCGGTAAACTTATTAGAAACATGGATGGTGGAAGAAATGGTAAAGGTAGTCATGACATAAATAGCAATAATGCCAACCGCGAAAATAAAAAGAGCAATAATAACTTCCATTAAAGTAAAACCTTTCGTATTTTTCTTTTTAAATATTTTGATTAAATTTAGGTTCATCAATTATAAAAAGGATTACTATTCAACCCAAACTAATCCGGATTTATTTACCTTAATAGTTTTAGTTTTTGATTGAAGCGTTAAAGTAATCACACCTTCATTCATTTCCGAAGCACCGTTACTTATCTTCGTAGTGGGATCTGGTGGTTTAAAATTAACAGAAAGAGGAGATGGATTAACAGACTGGACAGAGACTCCGCTTTCAAAATTAATAGTCTCTGTCACGAAATCTCCTGGTTCATAAATTTCATTACCACCCGGAGGGTCTGCAGGATTATTGTCTGCATACAAAATATAACTCGTATCTCCGGTGTTTATATAAATTCCGTACCCGCCTGGCGGAATACTTCCCCCATATTCTTTAGTTGTCATGGCCATCTGCTGGGCTCTTCTTATATCTTGAGCCAATTTATTAGCTGACCTCAGTAAAGCATATTGCCTATTACTCTGACGATAATTAACAAGTATTACCGCGCTTAAAATTGCAATAATGAAAATAGAGGTTAAAACCTCAACTAAGGTGAATCCTTTTTTATTTATATTTTCTTCCATTTAAAATGTAATTTGAAAAAGACTAAAATACCAATTTATAATTTTATTGCCCAAAAATAAGGCTAAAAATATACCAAATACCAGAAAGGGCCCAAATGGAACCTCGCTCTTTAATGATTTTTTTTTGGCGATTATCAGTCCCAAGCCTATTATAGCACCTGAAAAAAAGGCAGAAAAGAGAGCGACTAAAATATTAGGAAAACCCAAGAAAAGACCCATAAAAAGAGCTAATTTCACATCACCAAAACCCAGCCATTTGCCTTTAGATATAAGAAAGATTGTTAAAAAAAACAGGGAAGTAAATATCGCAGAAAAAATCTGAAGTTTGAAGTTCTGTCTTAAAACTAAATCATAAAAAAGGGAGAATCCTATTGCTGGGTAAATGACTTCGTCGGGAATAATATAGTACTTTAGGTCGTAGACGAAAATAATAATCAGGAAGCTAGAAAATAGAAAATAGAAAATAGAAAATAGAAAATTTGGAAAGGTTATATAAAAAACACCAACGAATAAAATAGCGGTTGCGAGTTCTACTAAAGGATACTGCCAAGATATTTTTCCCTTGCAATAACGGCACCTTCCCCTAAGTTCTAAAAAACTCAAAAGGGGAATTAAATCCTGCCAGCTTAATTTGTGCTTGCATTTCGGGCAGTAAGAGCGACCAGTCAGAAAACTTTCTTTTTTTTCCAGACGATAAATAACGCAATTTAAAAAAGAGCCTATGAAAAGCCCAGAGATGAATATAACTGAATAAAAAAATACACTATACATTCTCAATTATATCAATTAATTCATATAATAAAGAGAAAGAATATAAAAAATATATCGATTTGGAAAAATATTGTAAATCAAATTAGGGGCAACCTGTATAAACGCATCCACTTTGAGTACATAAAGCTTGCTGGCAATTTCCTGTATTTTTTACGCCAGGTTTAAAAATAACTTCAAAATTACCGTCGCTACAGTTTTGGATTATTGTTATCTCAGCTAAAACTATTGTATCGGGGTAGAGAGCTTTCAAAGACGGAACACAAATATCTCCCCCACTTGCGTCCTGAATCAGCCCTCCTTCTGTATCGCAACAGATCCTTAATTGAGGTTCTATTGAAGATACCATTGTTTTAAAATTAGCATCTTTAGCTCTTTTCATCTGAGAAGTTATAGGGACTAAAATAATCGAAGCAAGCAGTCCGATAATCGTAACTATGACTAATAACTCTATTAGACTGAAACCTTTTTTTGCCATAAAATTGCTTATAAGGCTATTCATACCTTCTATACATTATTACAAAAATATCGCCTTTTGTCTTGGGGAAAAGTGAATCAACCCTTAACAAGTATACTTGGAAACTTCTAATAAAAAGACTGCCCCGCGAAAAGCGGGGCAGTGATAACTAGAATTTCTAAATCTAGAATTTCTAAATTTGGAAAATTAATAGCAAGAATTAGTCGCAAATTCGCAGGTAATTAGCGTCTCTGTGCCTTTTGTCATAGTAAATTTATAAGTACCTAATGCTAGAGTTCCAGTAGGTACTGCATAAGCCCAACCAGTTTTAGTTGCCACATCGGGCCAAGTAGCAGTATGTCCAGGTTGCGCTCCAGCAGCACAAGCAGTGCTAGTAGCACAACAAATAGGAGTAGTAGTAGTTGGAGCAGCAGCTGTGGCAAAACCTCCATCTTGTTCGCAAGTTACTAGTTCTGGCACGACGCTTGCCCCGCTTGCTAAAGCTGATGTTCTCTTTGCTCTGTTGGTAGCAGAAGTCAAGCTTACCAAGACAATTGAAGCTAAAATACCAATAATGGCGATAACAACCAGTAACTCAATTAATGTAAAACCTTTCTTTTCCATTTTATTTTGAATTATTAATTATAAATTTTAACCTTTGTTATTTTCTCGACCTTTTTCATTGTTAACTTTATTTATTATACCACATGTCAAGAACTTAAAACAATCAAGTTGGGGAAAACATAAAATTAAAAGGCTTATTTTATATTGCTCCTCCTCCCAGACCAATTTGGTAAATAGGCATTAAAACCGAAACCATTAATCCTGCCACAACTATTCCCAAGAATATAATCATTAGCGGCTCCAGGAAAGCAACGAAGTTTTCGAGCTTCCTGTCAACATCTTTTCGGTAGAAACTGACGATGTTCTTCAAGGCTGGGCTCACCTGGCCAGCCCTCTCCCCAACTAAAGTCATCTGGGTAAATAAAGGCGGCACAATTTGGGGATACTTTTCAAGAATAGAGCTTATAGTTTCTCCCTTTTTTACTCCGTCCCTAGCTTCCAAAATTATGGTTTTAAAAACATCGTTTCCAACTATATCAGCAGTGATCTCGAGAGACTGAGCAATGGGAACTCCTCCCGAAATCAGAGTAGCAAGGTTTTCGGCAAAACGAGTCAGGGCGACTTTCTGAATAAAGTCTCCAATTATTGGAAATCTTAAAAAGGATTTATCAAAAATTTTTTTACCTTGTTGGCTTTTAGCGAATCGGAAAATCCAAATAATTAATATAATAAAAATTACTGTTAAAATTAACCACCACTTTTGATAAAAAACGGACATAGATAAAACAATTTTTGTAACAAGGGGTGGCTCAACACCCATTTCTTTTACTACGCCGCCTAATTTAGGAATTACATAAAGAAACATCGCAGCCATTACTACAAAGACGACTAGCAAAACAAGCACCGGATAAATCATAGCTCCAATTATCTTTGATTGAAAATCATGATCTCTCTCTAAGTGATCAGCTAAATAATCCAAGACCTCTGGAAGCTCACCAGAGACTTCTCCAGACTTGACTATACTAACAAAAAATTGGTTGAAAATCTTCGGATGGTGAGCTAGAGCTGCAGAAAGAGAACTACCACCTTCCACTGACTCGGCTATATCCATAATTTTTTGTTTAAAAAGTTGGTTTTTTGTCTGTTTGCCGAGAGTATAAAAAATTTCTACCACAGGAATTCTCGACTTAAAGAGGATCGCTGTTTGTCTGGTAAAACTGACTATCTCTCCTCGAGGAATTCTTTCAAAGAGTTTTATTTTTCTTTGATATATTGGGACAACTTTGATTTCTTCCAAGAAAGTTGCAAAAAGACCATATTTTTCCAAAAGGTCTAAGGCTGCTTCTCTTGAAGAAGCTTCAATTGTTCCGAGCTTGATCTCGCCTTCTTTAGTTCTGGCTTGATAATTAAGCTGCATTTTAAATTAAGATAAAAGGTATAAGATGTAAGATTAAAGTTATAAAAGCCTAGGTTACAAATATTTTTCCAAAGATTTTTCTAATCCCCTTAACATTTTGCTACATTTCTCGTAGTTAGCGATGAAATAATTTAATCTTTCTTGAGTTAAATATCCTTTCTTGTAAGCTATCTTTAAATGATGCTTGGTTTCTCTAAGCTCAGCTTGAGCTCGATTTATACCTTCTAGATAAATATTGATATGTTTATTATTGAATCCCTCTGCTAAGTTAGCGGGTACTGAATTAGACGATCTCCTTAATTGTGAGCCTAATTCGTAAGGTTCGAATTTTGGAAAAGTTAAGGTAGTTTTATGAATTTCAATTGCTAAATTTGTGAGTTTTTGATAGACCTTCAAATCTTCAACTTTTTGAATTTTCATCGTCATGGAACCTTATACCTACCATCTTATATCTTTTACCCTTACATCTGATATCTAATATCTGACACCTATTATCTTATTAGCTTTCTTAGCTCTGAAGGATTTAGAGAATAAGCCATCGCGGTTTCTAGAGAAACCTCTCTTGACCTTACAAGATTAGCTAAGGATCTATTCAAGGAAATCATTCCCGCTTCAGCTGAGATTTCGATCACTAAAGGAAGCTCATGAATCTTGTTTTCCCGAATTAAGTTTGCCACAGCCGGTGTAGCAAACATGACTTCGCATGAAGGAATTAATCCTCCCCTGATTCTCGGTAACAATCTCTGAGAGACAACTCCTAAAAGAGAAGAAGACAACTGAGCTCTAACTTGATTTTGTTGTTCAGGAGGAAAAGAATCAACAATCCTATGAATAGTCTGGCTAGCTGAGTTTGTGTGTAAAGTAGTAAAAACAAGGTGGCCAGTTTCAGCTGCTGTAATAGCAGTAGAAATTGTCTCTAAATCTCTTATCTCGCCAACCATAATTACATTGGGATCCTGACGGAAAGTAGACCTTAAAGCTCTGGCAAAAGATAAAGTATCTTGATAAACCTCCCTCTGGTCAACAATTGATCTGTCATCCTCGAAGACATATTCAATTGGATCCTCGATGGTGATTATGTGATCTGCTCTGGTGTGATTTATCTCGTCAAGCATGGCAGCTAAGGTAGTAGATTTTCCATGACTGGAAGGACCAGTAATCAAAACAAATCCCTGGCTAGCCCGAGTAAATTCATGCAGAATCGAGGGCAAATTTAATTCTTCAAGGGTGGGGATTTTATTAGGAATTAAACGAAGAGCAGAAGATATGTTTCCGCTCTCAAAAAAGATATTTACCCTGAATCTAGCCCTGTCTTCGAGATTATAAGAAAAATCAATCTCTTTTTCTTGAAGAAATCTTTCCCTCTGTTCTTCAGTCATTAATTCAAAAGCTAAGCCCTGAGCATCTTCAGGAGTAGTTTTTTTCATTTTAATCAATGGCACCAACCTACCAGTTATTCTCAAGGCAGGATAACGATCAACCGAAATATGGAGATCTGAAGCTTTTTCTAAACAAGTTAAATTAAGTAATTCTTTTAAAAGAGAGGAGTAATCCATAATTTAAATTATTTTAACCCCGTAGTGAGATTTCTCTACTATGGGGCTAACATCTTTTTTATTTCTTCGACCACTTGAGTTGGAGTGTAATGGGCTTTAATGAAATATCTTGTTGCCCCTAGTTTTAGACCCTTTTCCACATCGGCCTTCTGGCCAAGATTGGAAAGAATAGCCACTTTCAAGTCCTTAAATGACAGGTCTTCTTTTATTTCCTTCAAAAGATCCCAGCCCTCAATATTTGGCAAGACAATATCCAAAAGTAGAAGATCGGGTTTTTTTTCGCTAATCTTCTTCAAGGTTTCTTCTCTATCTTGAGCCAGTTCGACTAAAAATCCGGCTTCAGTCAATTTTTTCGTGTATATATCTACTACGAAAGGGTCATCTTCAACTAACAAAATGCTTTTCATTTTTAGGTATTAGATACAAGATGCAAGATAAAAGGTGGGAAAACGCCTAATATCTAACATCTTTTATCTTATATCTTTAATCATTTCTCTTCTGCTACTCTTATAACTTCTTCCAGTGAAGTAAGTCCAGCTAAAACTTTCAAAATTCCATCTTGTTTCATATTGATCATTCCTTGGCGTCTAGCTTCTTCCCAAATTTTAACTTCTCCTGGTTCTCTCAAAATTATTTCTGAAAGTTGATCAGTCATTGTCAAGATCTCAAAAACTCCGATTCTGCCACTGTAACCCTTGAAATTACATTTTTTGCATCCTACTGGTTCCCAGATCGAAAGAGATTTCTGAGTAATGATTTTATCCTTGAAAAATTCTTTTTTGCTTTCTAGAGAAAGTGATTCAATTTCTTTTAAAATCATCTCTGCCATTTCCGGTTTTGGTTTAACTTCTTTTTTACATTCCTGACATAGTTTCCTTACTAATCTCTGAGCTAAAGAAACGCTTAAACTTGGCGGTATTAAATAGGCTTGAACTCCTAAATCAATAAGTCTGGGAATAGTTCCGACAGCGTTGGTAGTGTGGAGAGAAGATAAAACTATGTGGCCGGTTAGGGCAGCGTGAGTAGCTAAAGAAGCTGTTTCTTCATCACGAATCTCACCAACCATGATGATATCAGGATCTTGCCTAACAATAGAACGAAGACCGTTGGCAAAACTATAACCAATTTCAGGTCTAACCTGTGACTGGTTTACTCCTTCCATATAATACTCAACTGGATCTTCTAGAGAAACTATATTTACGCCTTCTTCATTTAAAATCCTCATGATGGCATAGAGGGTAGTACTTTTTCCCGCTCCAGTAGGACCGGTGGCTAAAAGCATTCCGTAGGGTTTGCCTATTACTTCCTTTATTACCCTGATATTTCTTCCTGCTAAACCAAGTTCTTCAAGACTTAACATGCCGCGGCTGGGATCCAAAACCCTAATAACCACTTTTTCTCCTTGGGTAGTAGGAAAAGTAGAAACACGGAAGTCAACATCTTTATCATCAAGCCGAGTAGAGAATCTCCCGTCTTGGGGAATCCTTACTTCATCAATTTTCAAGTTAGAAAGAATTTTAATTCTAGCTACCACTGCCTGATGAATCTTCAATGGCAAAAGTAAGTAGGTTTGTAAAATTCCGTCAATTCTAAAACGAATTTTCAGTTTGTCTCGAGTTGGTTCGATGTGAACATCAGAAGCATTGCTTTCTATAGCATATCTTATCATCACTGCCACAACTTTAGATATCGGTGCTTCTTCTACTAATCTTTCAAACTCAGCAGCCGCTGCTGGTCGTTTGACATCAACTTTTTCTTCTCCAATTTCGGTCTTTAATTCTTCCAGAGCTTTGGTGACTTCTTTTTTTAAGGTCCGATACTGCCGTAAAAGATTACTATAGGTTGTTGGAGTAATTAAGAAAATTTTTGGCGTTAATTTAGCTTGACGGGTAAAAAATTTTAAAGCCTCTTGGACCTTTGTATCTTCTGGATAAACCATCCCCAGCTCCAAAATTTTTTCCTTCTTGGCGAGCGGAACCATTTTATAATATTTTGCTGATTCCTCAGGGATAAGCTCCAAAACTGTTAAAGGTACCTCGTCAGGATGTATTTCTTTTAAAGGAATTTTAAGGGCTTCGCTTTTTAAACCAAATAAAAAATTCTCAGAAACTATTCTTTTCTCTAAAATGACTTCTTCTTCTTTTCTTCCCGAGGTCTTTATTTCAAATTCTAAAGCAGCAGCTTTTTCTTTATCTAGTATCTTTTTTTGAACCAGTAGCTGAGTTAGTGTCATATACTGTACCAATTACGAATTAATACGAATATAGAATTCGCAGTGAACTAGTAAGGGATAAAGGGGTTCTCTCGACCTACTTCATCCTCAAGGGGGACTATCTTCTCAAAAGGCTTAAGTTCTCTTAAAATAGGACTTTTCAGCATATTAAAATCTATCTTTATTTCTGGGGGTTTTTGAGGAAGAATATGGGAAGAAGATGGTTTTCTACTTAAAAATCTATACCAAAGAGCAAATACCATTCCCAAAATCGCTATCCCCAAGAGCAAAAATAAATATCTTTGTTTTTTGTTTCCCTGGAAAGTAGTTACTATAACCATAGAAAAAATTAATAATAATAAGTTTTTATCTTGAAGTTATATATGGGGGGGCCTTTCTCTTTCGACTGGCCTAGGTTTTGCTTTAAGAAGAGAGATTCAATCTCAATCATTCTAGCGCTTTTCTCTAGGGTCGAAACAAAATTCTTTAAGCTTAGGTATTCACCGCTAACTTCAAATTCAATAGTAAGCTCCTTATATCTTTCGGTAGGAACTCCCTCTTGTCCTGAAACAGCTGTTTTAGATTTTTTCGCTGAGTCAGCTGAAAAAGAAGTAACTTTTTCAAAACTTAAACCATTCTGAGAGCTAGCGAGAGCCAAAAAATTCAGTAAATCAGGAGTGTCAGGATTCAGAGGAAGAGCAGAATCAATTTTCGACAGTTCTTCCTCGTATTCTTTTAACTCCTCGGAAAGTTTGTTCAAATGGTTAAAATACTCTTCCTGATTATTCCTCTCTACTTCTTTTTCCTTAACACGCCATCTTTCCTCGCTGAACTTTTGATATTGTGGCCAGAGTAAGAAAAATCCTAAAACTATTGAGAGAATGAGACAAACGATTATAGTAGCTAGTCTTGTCATATTAATGTTTCTATTTAAATAATTTAGAATTGAAAGAAATGGTTAAAGTAAAATCAATTTTTCCATCTTTATCTATTTCTACCTTAGACAATTGGATACTTTTTACGATTTCTTTTAATTCTTCTTTCTTAAAGAGGGAGATTTGCTGTCCGACAGTCTGGAAATCTTCTGTCTGACCCAAAAGGGTCACTGTTTCTTTAGTTAAATCGAAGTTCATCTCGGAAAAGAAAACTTTGGGATGAGTATTTTTTTCCAAAAAACCGGTCTTTTTATTAAAATCTCCAAAAAAATTAGAGACAATCTTATGACTATCGAGTATAGACGAGAAAT